>Ga0123333_10003951_pt1 | contig 14144 bp, 9 predicted proteins | sample BioC12SIPDNA_3_FD_89957 | JGI IMG/M metagenome (GOLD analysis project Ga0123333, IMG submission 89957) | Anaerobic biogas reactor microbial communites from Washington, USA - Biogas_R2_B C12 SIP DNA | ecosystem: Engineered > Bioreactor > Anaerobic > Unclassified | place: Washington, USA... | reverse complement strand
TCCGGCGTCGATCGTCTACGAAGACGAGCATTGTCTGGTATTCCGGGACATCGACCCGCAGGCGCCCACGCACCTGCTGCTGATTCCCAAGAAGCCGATTCCTTCACTGGCCGCGCTGACCGCGGAAGATCGCGCGGTGGCGGGCCACCTGCTGATGATGGTGCCCAGGATCGCCCAGCAGTTGAACCTGGACGCGGGGTTCCGCGTGGTGTGCAACTGTGGTGAACAGGCTGGGCAGGCGGTGCCGCATCTGCACCTGCACATTCTGGCTGGTCGCGCATTCGGGTGGCCGCCGGGGTAGGGCCTTGGGTGGCTGGTGGGCAGCAAACGTTCCGCGGTTCACCGGCGGAACGGGAAGACCTTGGTGGGCAGACGCTGCTTGACCTTGTCCAGAACGGAGGCCTTTGTTGCGGCATCTTCGGATTTGGTCTGGGGTGGCGGGAAGGCGCGGCTGTTGCGCGGCGTTTCGGCCGGAAGAGCGGCGATCCGGGGTTCGCCCAACGGCACGTGCTCGCGGAGGAACTGGGGCCAGTAGCCGGACAGGATGCGTTGGCAATCGGCAATCTGCCCCATGCTCAACGAACGTGCGGCGAGGCCGCTCATGATCATCAGGTCGTCGCGTTCATTCTTGGGGAACCAGCGGTCGTAGACCTGCACGTCGTCGATCCAGACTTCCCCGGGTCCCATCAGGTCGAAACCGACGCGCAAGTCGGCCAGTTCCTGGGTGGGCAGATCGCTCACCAGCATGACAAACGGCTTCTCGCCCCAGTTGGTGTCCAGCAGTTGCACGCGCGAGTTCTGCGCGACGTTGAACGGTTTGTAGTAGGTGGAGCCGTCGAAGCGGCGGCCTTCAATCGCGAGCCGCAGCGGGGGTTGTTGTTGCGGATCGGCCACTTTCAGTCGGACCATGACGGCGATCCGGCCGGTCTTCGGCGGGCTGAACGGGTCACTGCGAATCCACGCCACCCTATCCTGCTCGGTGGTGGCCATGCGCAAGGACTGCGCGCCGTCATAGTGTTCCTGGCTGGTGGGGGTAATCGAGATGCCGGGTCCTTGCGCGTGGATCCAGCCGGGCAGACGATCTGTCGCCTGCTCGAAGCCGGGGTTGGTCAGCACGTCGAGGCTGTTGGCGCGCGCCAGCATGGTGGCGCGCACGCTGAATTCGTTGACCTGCTGCCGCAGTTGTGCATAGCTGTCGCGGTCGATCGTGACGCGCCAGGTCTCGACGCGCACCTGATCGCTGTGGATGACGGCGGCGACGACGTCGTACGGTTCAAGGTCGATGTCCCAGGTCATCTGCGTGCCGATCCAGCGCGGTTCGGGCAGGCTGCGGCTGCCCAGCGGCGTGAGGGGGCAGGGGGCGGGCGTTTGCGCGTCGATTTCGGCCGAGATGGGCCAGGGGGAATCGTTGACGACGTAGATATAGGTAGACTTGTCGTGGGCCAGCGTGCGCACGACCAGCGGCTGGGAGGGGAGCCCGGACGCCAGGGGCTCGATGGTTTCAAAACCACGTGCGGGCAGGCAGCGCAGCGTGTCGAACAGCGGCTGCAGCGCCTCTTCCTGGCCGAGGGACAGCATCCATCCGCCGTCCAGCAGCGTTTGTACATCCCGCAGCGCGAGGTGATGCACGAACCGCTGGCGGTTGTGGACGCCCGACGGCGCGACGTGCGTGAACAGGGCGGTGCGCGTGTTGTCCTGACCGAAGGGGCTGGCCGCATCAAACGAAGGCAGCGAGATCGGCAGCACCTCGTGATAGAACAGGCTGGCCGCCGAAGGGAGCTGCAGGAACGTGCTGTCCACCACCGGATTCGTGGCCAGGTTGATGTTCACAGCCTGGGGGTTGATTGGCGTGCGGGGGGCGATGCGGTCGGGTCGACAGAAGACAATCCGGTCCTGATCCGCGTACTGTTCGACATCCAGGCCAAGCTGCAGCAGCGCCCCCTGCACGTCCGGCTCGTTGGGCAACGTCGGGCGCAGCAGCGGCTGGACTACCGGGCTGGTGAAGGCGTTGCCGCCCAGCAGCAGCAGCCGGGTGTCGGGACGGCGGCGGGTGAGGTCCTCCAGCACGTCGCGGTGGAACTGCGCCAGCTGCCGGGCGCGCCACGTGAGCCAGTCCCGCTGGCGGTCGCGTGACCGGAACTCCGCCTTGCGAATCAATCCCCGGCCCTCGGATCGCTGCGCCGTATCGCCTTGCGTCAGTGTCTGCTCGAATCGCCGCCGCGTCACCTGATCCTGTCCCCAGGGCTCGCCGGGCAGGATCGCGTAGGTCTCCGGATCCAGCTGCAGCGCAAGTCCGCCAAACGCGGTGTGCCGGGCATACCGGTCGGTCAATTCGTTGAGCACCTGGCGCATGGCGGCCTGTACGCGGGGGTCGAGCGGATTGTAGTGCGGGCCCATACCGTGGTCGGTGCCGCGCAGTTCGCGCCAGGTGCGGCCTTGCCCTTCCGCCAGGGCGATGCCGTCCGCCTCGCTGCCCCCACCACGCATCTGACGCTCCAGGTCGTCCAACGTGAAAGAAAACTGGACGGCTGGAACCAGCGTTAAGCCCTCCCGGTCGAACAGCCGGAACAACATTTCCAGGACATCCTTGCGCACCGGGTCCTGGCCGGTGCTGAAGAGCGTGCCTGTGTCGTACTTGGGCGTGGGGCTGAACACCACGCTGGGATAGATCGCGCTACCTTGCCGGGCCACGCAGATCACGGCGCCGTTGTAGCCCACGTGTTTCAGATACTCGACCAGACGCCGGCCCCCTTCGTAGAACGTGACCCAGTCCCGCAGGCTGCGCACCGTCCCATCGTCGGCCACCTCGGACGCGCAGAAGTTCTCGGGGAACAGCGGCTTGTCGAAGTAGGCTGCAAGCAGGCGCGCCGGTTGCGCCGCGCCGGTGCTCGAGATGACAGCGGGCAGTGTCACTGGCCCCGCGTAGACCCGGATCCGCCCGAATACGGCCGGCGCGTCGTCCTGACGGTTGGTGAGCAGCACCAGTGGCGTCGCCGTACGAGGCCAGAAGATGAGTTTGTGCCGGAGCATGGACGGCAGGTCGGCCGACACGGGCGGCGCGACATACACGCCGCTGTCAAGGCCCAACGGCACGACCTTGCCCACCGCATTCGGCTCGACAATGCTGATCGCCAGGGTCTGCGGCAGGCTGTTGGGATACTCGACTTCCAGCAGGTGTGGCTTGCCTATCTCCTGGACCGGCAACGGATAGGCCTGCCAACCACCGGGTGCCAGCTGTACCAGATCCTGCTGCTGGTGCCGCAGTGTGCTCGACTTGCCGTTGCGCAACGGCTCCTGGCGGATGTCCGGCAGCAGCGGCAACTTCGGCAGACGCGTGAGCCACTCCATCCAGTGGGCACTCTTCGGGTCAATCGTATCGACCAGCTCCCAGGCCCGAGACGGCTCGGCCGCCGTTGTCGAAGCGATCGCTACCAGTTGTACCCGGCGTTGATACAGCGGCTTGGGTCGGACGAATGTGCTGCGCAGCGTCTTCTTGCGGTACGCTGACACCACGATGTCATAGACCCCTTCGGCAGACGGTATCACGACGCTGACCGGCCCCACCGGGTCGGATGCACCACCCTCGCCCAGGGTCGATTCCAGGTCCTGTTCCCAGAGTGTCTTGTCCGTGCGGGCGGCAACCAGCTGTACGTGATAGCGCAGCGCCGCCCCGGCTTCGACCCCCAGCTGGTGCGGCTGAATCTGGAAGTCGAACGTCTCGCCGGGCGTGAACACCAGCGACGTGCGGTCGAAGATCACCCGCAACGCATCGCCGCTGACCCGCTGGATCAGCAGTTGATTGCCCTGCGAGTCGAGTTCCGTGTGGTAGTACCCCGTGATCAAGTCCGCCAGCGGGACCTCGATGTGACGCGTCTCTTCCGGATGCTTGTCAGGCGCCAGGTCGAACTTCAGCGCCGCCCCGACCGCCGCCTGCAGGCGGACATCGAATCCGTCGTAGTCCCGCTCCGCCAGCTGCCGGATCAGAACCGCATCGCCGTCGAGGTAGATGGTGGCCGATTCGTCGGCGTCCAGCCCCAGATACCGCAGGTCCGCCAACGAACCGTTCTGGACCTTCAGACTGCCCCGCCACGTGCGGGCCGCCCCCCCGCCAAACGCCACCCGCAGCTGCAGGTCCGTCGGCTGCGCATGCGCCAACGCGGTTACGCTCAGCGCGCAACACACCATCAGCCACCGCAGCAGCTGCTCGAAATCGCACTTCCTGTGCGACATCCAGCACAATGCAAGCACGCTATTCACGTGCGGACGTCCCTGTCCGAGCATGAGGTAATCCGGCATTCGACCAGACGCGGATTATAGACAGGTCCAGTCGATTTGAACCACCCCGAAATCCGCCTCCCCGCCGGGGGAGGTGCAGGAACGCACTTTCTCGGGAGAGGGACCAGAGGGGGTGTTACTCCAGGCCTTCGCGGAGCACATCGGGGAGCGCGGCCAGCCGCGGTCGGTCGTCGGCTCGGGCGGCCGCTTCGAACTGTGCCAGCGTCTCGGCCAGCTGGTTAGCCACCTCCTGGCAGAGGTCGGAGATCTCGTTGAACTCCCAGCGGTCGTCGGGCTTGGCGTACATGTGCGGCTGGCCGGTCGATTCCTGTCGCAAATACCACGCCGGCACGCGTAGGGCCCGCTCGCCGCCATCGACGATGCCGGCCTGTTCGCGTGCGGTCCGCGCTTCATGTTCCAGCCTATGCGGCAGCGCTGAACGTCCCCACAGGGGCGCGTCGGGTGCCGCGACGTCGAACCATTCGAGCAGCGTGGGGAAGAGGTCCGGCGGCTGTACGATCTGGTGTGCACGCCAGGCGGCGCCGGCCCCCTCCGGACAGTACAGCAGCCAGGGAACCTGCACCAGCTCGGCGTGCAACGGTCGTTCGGAGCGGCCGACATAGCGGTGTTCGCCCAGCGGGTAGCCGCGCGTCCCGGTCGCTAACAACGCTGTCTCTGCGCCGGCAGCGCTGGACCAGAGGGCATCGAGCAGGATGCCGAGGCACGTGTCGAGCAGGCTCACCTGGCCAGCATAGGCGTGCTGAAACCCGAGCAGTTCATCGGGATCGTAGTCGGGGTCGAGCCAGCATTCGGGCGGTGTGGCCGAACGTGGTGGAGCGGGGTCCTCATCTTCCATAAAGCGGCACCGCAGGTCGTAGGGCGCATCCCACGGGCCTTGCATCGCTTGCGCGTGCACCCAGATCAGAAATGGAGGCCGTGCCTGTTCGAGCACGTCGATGGCCGTGGCGAACAACCGCGCAAGTTGCGTCTGCTCCACACTCGCCGCTTCCCGCTCCTCACCCACGGGCAGGATCACCCGCTCGCAAAATCCGGCGGCGGCCCCATGCTGCGCTACCACGGGATCGTCGGTGACCAGCCAGGGCTCCACGTGATGGCTGGCCAACCGTGCGGCAAGCTCCGGTGTGTCCTGCGCATGCCGCGCTGACCAGGCATGCCGGCCCTGCCAGTAGGAATGGTAGAGCGTGGTCAGGTCTGCCGAATCGCTCAGCGCAGATTCCACCAGCAGCGAGCGGGCCGCGAGCTGGTTCCAGGCCGGAGTCTCGATCCACGTGTTGCCGTACGGGCCCAGGTAGCCGCTCCCCAGCCGATCAATCGCGAGCACGAGTGCGTTGGGCATGACAGTAGCCGGCAGGGCTGGGGCGACACACGGTAGACAAGATATGAAACAGACGGTTCGTATTGAAACCGGAAACCGCGGCCAGTGCAACGGGGCGGAACGGGCCGCGCACGCGGGCCCAAAGCAAATAAAGCAAAAGAGGGCCGGCAAGGATTGTGCCTTGCCGGCCGGCTCCGGAGCTTCCCGGGGCTTCTTCTCTGTTCCGGCCCCGCCATATTACAGCAGTTGGCCGTCAGGTCGCGGAGCCTCGCGCACCGACGCCGACCGGTCTCCCCGGGGTTCTTCGCCCTCACCATTAGTCTAGATCACGAATTGCGGACTGGCCGACCTGGCGCGGCCTCGCGGCGCCAGTTGTTCGTGGTATAGTCGTTGTAACCGGATGGCACACTTGTCTTTCGAGCGGGGAAGCCCACATTGTCGAGACGCCCCAGGCGGCAAGGCTTCCGGCCATGCGCCGGGCAGGATACGATGACAAACGCTGGGGAAATCGTGTGCCATGAATGTGACCGCAAACGTGCTGGCCCTTATCGCGAAGCTGCTGAGCGGTGCGACCGTGCGCTGGGTCGACTGTCAGCCCGACACGTGCCAGCGGGTGTATTTTGCGAATCACACCAGTCACCTCGATGCCCTGGTGTTGTGGTCGAGCCTGCCGAAAAACGTGCGCGTCAGAACGCGTCCTGTCGCGGCCAAGGACTACTGGGAGAAGGGGTGGGTACGCCGCTACATGGCCAAGAACTTCAACGTGCTGCTGATCGATCGGCAGAAGATCAAGGTGCACCAGAGTCCTGTCGAGCTGATGATCCGGGAGATCCGTGACGAATACTCGCTGATCGTGTTTCCCGAGGGGGCACGGAACGTTGGCGAGGAGATGGCCGAGTTCAAGAGTGGTCTGTACTATCTGGGCAAGAAACGGCCGGATCTGGAACTGGTTCCGGTTTACATTGACAACATGAATCGGGTCCTGCCGCGCGGCGAGTTCCTGCCCGTGCCGCTCCTGAGCTGCATCACCATCGGGCCGCCGATGTGGCTGGAAACCGGGGAACCGAAATTCGAGTTTTTGCAGCGTGCGCGCGAGGCGGTGCGCCGCTTGAAGGACATCTAGCGTATGTTTGGCACGGTTCTGGCATGCTGGCTGTCCACACCGCTGCTGCTGGGTGTTGCGACCCCCGACCAGACGTGGCTCAACACGCGCAGCTACTGGCTGCTCGGCGTCGTACTGGCCGTCCTGGCCGGCGCCTATGTCGTTGGTCGCCTGTTGCGCAAGCAGCCGGAGGGCACGGTGCATCCGGCGCTGGCACGCGCGTTCAACGAGCGGATTCGAGCGTGGTGGATGATGGCGGCGATCCTCGTTGCCGGCTGCCTGCTGGGCTACCACGCGACGGTGTTCCTGTTCTTCCTGGTGTCGTTCTGGGCGCTGCGCGAATTCATCACAATGACGCCCACCCGGCGCAGCGATCACCGGACCCTGTTCTGGGTGTTTTTCGTCATCGCCCCCGCCCACTACGTGCTGGTGGGTATGGGGGAGCAGTACTATCAGGTCTACAGCACGATGATTCCGGTGTTTGGCTGGTTCGCGCTCCCGGCGCGGATCGCCTTCTCGGGTGATGCCAAGCGTTTTCTCGAACGGTCGGCCAAGATTCTCGCCGGACTGATCATCTGCGTGTACGCGCTGAGCTATGCGCCAGCGCTGCTCGACCTGACGCTGGAGGTGCGCACGGAGGGAGGAGAGCTGACGCCGTGGACCGGGAGCCGGGCGGGGCTGCTGTTCTACTTCGTGTTGCTGGTCCAGTTGTCGGATGTCCTGCAGTACGCCTGGGGCAAGCTGATTGGCCGCCATGTGATCGCGCCGAACATCAATGCCAGCCGCACGTGGGAGGGCTTCTGTGGCGGGGTGGCCAGCACCACGGTGTTTGGCGTCCTGCTCTACTGGGTGACCCCCTTCGGCGTCTGGGGCTCGGCCTGTATGGCCATGGTGGTGGCCGTCATGGGATTTGCCGGAGGGATGACGATGTCGGCCATCAAACGGGACCGGGGCGTCAAGGATTACGGCACGCTGATCCAGGGACATGCCGGCGTGCTGGACCGCATCGACTCGATCTGCTTCGCGGCCCCCGTGTTCTTCCACCTCGCGCCGCTCATTTCGCGGATCGCGTGACGCCGAGCCGCCCGGAGGAAACACCGGGACCTGGCTCGCGAGATACCCCGTTCCCGGCCGGTGCTCAACGCAACAAGGTGCCGGTCGGATGGTCCGAGTGGGCCCAGTGGCGCACCGCCTGCCCGGAAACGGCCGGCGTCCCGGGACGCGCTCGCCGTTGCTCCACCGCCGCCGCCGCCGCCGCCGACGGTGGAGCCGCGGGGCGCAGGTCGGTCGTGACCACCGGGGCCGGACTCAACGCTCGATCACGCTCGCGCATATACCAGCCGTCTTGTGCCGCAGGCGCGTGGGGATCGCTCGCGGCGATCTGCTCCCTGCGGTCCAGCGGCACCTCGTTCGAACGCGAGGCAACACGTGCTGGGAGCGGCACGAGGCGACTGGCGCTGTCCGCGCTGTCCAGCGCAACGCCCTGCACGTTGTCTCCACTTGCTCCGGCCCCCTGCCGCGCACTGTCGGCCGCGGCCGTCAGGACCTGGACCGGCGCGGAGGCGGGGACCTGAATCTCCGGACTCCCCTGCCGCACCCAGTCGAGCCAGGAGACCTGCAACTCCGACAGACTCCGAAAGCCGTAGTGCTTCTGGGTTGAGGCGGTCCAGTTGTTCCAGCGCAGGCCATCGGAGACATAGTCCACGTACTTCCGCCGACCGCCCTGTGCGATCAGGTAGCGGGCCAGACTGTAGCCCTGCGAATAGAGCGGCAGGATGTCGGGCGGATAGTCCCGCATCGCGAACATCTGATTGAATGCAATCCCGCGATTGCTCGTCAGGAACTGGATCAGCAGTTGATCCTGCTTCGAACGTTCACTGACATGCTCCACGCTGGTCGCTCCTCCTTCGTCTGCCCAGCGGGGCAACGGACAACCGAAGTGCGTGGCGAATATCGTGTGGGTAATCTCGTGCGGCAGCACGCTGTCCAGGATACGCTCCTGGCTCCCCTGAATCTCCATGTCCCAGTGGCGCGGCTGGCCATCGATGAACGTGAAGGTCGTGGCTCCGCCGGCACCCAGCTGCGGCCCGACCAGGACGCGGATGGGACACACGTCCTGCCACGGTGGCAACTCGGCGCCCAGCCACTCCACGGCCAGTACGCGGCGATAATGCTCGGCCGCCTCGCACACCTGCCGCGCAAACGCCGGCGTGGGTGCCGTCACCACGAAGTTCTGCGACCGGCAGCTCCCGCCGACCGCCCCCGTCCGAACAACTGCCGCGTGATTGACGCCCTGTGCCGAACCGACTCCTGCAATCCAGACGACGGCCAGCATCAGGCTGGCCCGCAGTAGACGAGCATCCATGCGTTGCACGCTCCCTTGTTAACGGCCTGAGTCGATCGTCGCGTCCTGCGACGGCCCGACAGCCTACTCCATCCCCGCGAATCGACCTAGAGCGGTTTTTTGCCGTCCGCCCGCCTCGTGCCAGCCGACGAAGGTGCTAGCAGCTCTTCGAGCAGCGGGCGATTGCCGTCGGGGAACTGCAGCTGGCCGAGCTGCTCACGGGCAATCCACTGGAATGGCGCGCGCGGCAGGGCGTCCGGATCAAGTGGCTGGCAGGCGAAGAAATGGAGCGTGATTTCGGCGTGCGTGTAGGACTGCTTGTGGAACATCCGGCAATGCGACACATGCACGCGCAGGCCGGTCTCTTCCAGGCACTCGCGCGCTGCGGCAGCTTTCGGTGACTCGTCCTGCTCGATCTTCCCCCCCGGAAACTCCCACAGGCCACCCAGCGGCGCGCTCTTCGATCGCCGCCCCACCAGGAAGCGGTTATCCTGTTCGACGACCGCAATCGCGACTGATATGAACTGGCGCATGTCCCAACGCATCTCATGACTGCGCGGCGTGGATGACGTCCAGGAGCCGGCCGGGCGACCCCATGGCATTGTATCCGCCGTCGATGTGCAGGATCTCCCCGGTGATCCCGTCCGAATGGTCGGACAGCAGGAAGGCCCCCGCCTTTCCGACCTCCTCGTGAGTGATATTGCGACCCAGTGGGGCCATGTGGGCATACAGCCCCAACATACTCCCCACGCCGGCGGCCGATCCGGCCAGTGTCTTGAGCGGCCCGGCGCTGAGCGCATTGACGCGAATCCCGCGCGGACCCAGATCATGGGCCAGGTATCGGACGATGGCGTCGAGCGCCGCCTTACAGATCCCCATCACGTTGTAGCCCGGTACACACTTCTCGCCGCCGAAATACGTCATCGTCGCAATCGCCGACCGCTCGCTCATGATCCCCTTGGCCGCATTGGTCACCGCAATCAGACTGTACGCGCTGATCTCCATGGCCAGCCTGAATCCGTCCCGGCTCGTCTCCACCGTGTCGCGCTTCAGGTCCTCCCGGTCCGCATAGGCGATCGAATGCAGCAGGAAATCGATCTTTCCGAATACCGAGGCCGTCTGGTCCATGACCGCCGCAATGTTGCTGTCGTCACGTACGTCGAGCGGGACCAGGAACTTCGCCCGCTCGTACCCCTCCGTGCACTGGGCCACGCGCCGCCGGTTTTTGCGCTTCAGGTCCTCCGGCGCGTCCGGCAAGTGCGTGAAGCCGCACTCGCCCCCTTCGCGCATAATGAACTCGGCAATCGCCCACGCGATTGACCGGTCATTCGCGACCCCCAGGATGAGCCCTTTCTTTCCCTCAAACTGACCCATGCATGTCTCCCTACTTTGACAGAACGGACAACACAGTGTGCTGTCTCGGTCCTGGGATGGCAAGGCTCTCTGCCCACTCATTTCGCTGGTACCCGGCCGCTCGATCGATTACCATGTGGTGTCTTTGTGATGACACGGATCCGGATGAGGTGTCGTCAAGCTGAGGAAACCGATGATGGTTCAGGGCGCGGAACAACTGCTGGAAGAGCTGCTCGCAGCGGCGGCTCAGTGTGGGGAGCCGCGGGAGTTTCTGGAGCAGGTGTTTGGGCAGCTCTGTGCGCGTCTGGACGTGGAGGCAGCTGAGCTGGCCGTATTTGAGCGGGGTCAGTGGCGGCGCGAGGCGCAACGTGGCGAGCAGGCGGTTGCGCCGCACGCGCTGCTGGCCGATGCGCTCGACGCGGAGCAGGTGCTGGTGCGTGACGGGTGGGTGGCCGCTCCGCTGACGCACGTGGCCGGGGTGGCCGCGGTGCTGGCAGTCCGAACCACGGTCCGGCTGGCGCCCGAGCGGGCCGGGTCGGTCGCGCGTGTCGCCGCGGCGCTGGCGGCCGGGTGGAAGACGGTCCACGAACGGGCGCGGCAGCGCCGTCGGATCCAACGGCTGGAATTCCTGCTGGGAATCACGGCTCATTGGGGCGAGACGCTGGAGATGGACACGTTGCTGGCAGAGATCGCCGAGGCCTCTACCCGGCTGCTCGGCGCGGAGCGTGCCAGTGTGTTCCTGTGGGATCGCCAGACGAAGACGCTGGTCGGCCGCCCGGCGCTGGGGGTGCAGGACGGGGAGCTGCGCATACCCGAGGATGCCGGCATCGTTGGCAAGGTGATTCGCACCGGGCAGCCGCAGCGGGTCGACCGGGAGTCGGGACAGCAGGAGATCGACCGGCGGGTCGATCAGCAGTTGGGGTTTGAGACGCGGACCCTGTTGTGTGTCCCGCTACGCGGCCGTGGGGGCAAGCTGTTCGGCGCGTTCGAACTGATCAACAAGCGATCCGGCAATTTCACCGACGAGGATCAGACGGCGCTGGCGGAGCTGGCCGCTCATGCCGCCGTTGTGCTGGAGAATACGCAGCAGTACGAGCAGCTGTTGAAGACCCGCAACCAGATGGCCGACGACGCGGCGGCCAGTGTGCAGCTGGTCGGCCACTGCCCGGCCATCGAGGCATTGCGCTCCACCGTGGCCCGCGTCGCCGATACCGATCTGGCGGTGTTGATTCTGGGTGAGAACGGGACGGGGAAGGAGGTGGTCGCGCGGAGCATACACTACATGAGCCGCCGCCGGCACGATCCGTTCGTTGCGGTCAACTGCGCGGCATTGACTGAGACGTTGCTCGAAAGCGAACTGTTCGGCCACGAGAAGGGAGCGTTTACCGACGCGCACGAACGTCGTATCGGGAAATTCGAGCTTGCTTCGGGAGGTACGCTGTTCCTGGACGAAATCGGCGACATGAGCCTCGGCGGGCAGGCGAAACTGCTGCGCGTGCTGGAAGAGAAACTGGTGGTCCGCGTCGGCGGCTCAAACTCCATTCACACCGATGCACGTGTCCTGGCCGCAACCAACCAGCAACTGGCCGAACTGGTGCGGCAGAAACGCTTCCGGGAAGATCTGTACTTCCGGCTCAATGTCGTCACACTCGAACTGCCCCCGCTGCGCGATCGCGGAGACGATATCCTGCTGCTGGCCAATCAGTTCCTGGAGGACTTCTCCCGCCAGGCGCGGCGCGCTCCACCTCGCCTGACCGCAGCCGCTCGCAAACGAATGCTGAGCCACGCCTGGCCGGGTAACGTGCGGGAACTGCGCAAACTCATGGAACGCATCGCCTACCTGACCAGCGGTGACAAAGTGGACGCCGATGAACTGGCATTCATCATGTCACCACGCGGCGACGAATCGGCGTGGCTGCCCTCCGATATGAGCCTGGCCGACGCCACCCGCGCTTTCCAGATCCAGTTCATCCAGAAACAGATCCAGCGGGCGCAGGGCAATATGACTTGCGCTGCCGAACGACTCGGACTCCATCGCGCAAATCTCTACCGCAAAATGCGGCAGCTGGGAGTCACCCTCGACCCGCAATCCCCCATCCCACCCCAGTAGCTCCGGGGACGAGAGACGAGCACGAGCACGGAAGGGGCAAGGAAGATGGAAGATGGTCCGTCGCAACGCGGGAGTGACCGGCACGATCGCAGCACACCCCGCGCGGTCGTGATACCCTGGCCGGGAGAAGCGGGGACGCGTACGCTTGGAAGGCCCGCGTGAGTGAGGGGGGGAATGCAACGAGCAGTGGCGACCAGCGGGAATTGAAATGAAGAAATGAAGAAATGAAAAGCGGTCGCAGGATCAGAATCGTGATCGGTTGCAGTCTGCTGCTCGCGGCGCTCGGGGTTGTGGCCGGCATGACGAAATACGCTGCGACGCGTCCTGCACCCACTGCGGCGAATCAGGCGGACACCGCCGCGCCGCCTGCTTCGGAACCAGCGCTGCCCCATGCTCCGGCAAACGCGGAGCCGGACGGACACCGGCGCACGCTGGTGGTCGGGACGTGGGAGGATGACTATCAGGGCAAACGGACGATGACGCTCAACGCGGATGGGACGGGAACCATGACGGTGGAGCTCAGTGGCATTCAGGCGACGTTATTCGCCGACCGTTTGCAGTTCGATATGGTCTGGTCGCTGGAGGATGGCCGGCTGAAGAAACGGACGATCGGCGGCCAGCCGGAGCGGCAGGTGAACATGATCCTGAAGCTGATGGGCGACAGCGTGGATGAGCCGATCCTGGAATTGACGAACGATCGCCTCCTGTTGCTCGACAAGGATGGTGTGACGCGGTACGACTGGCGGAAGCAAACAGTTCCATAGCGCTGGCAGCGACCGGCGGGGGGGGCTCGATACATGCACGGTGTTGGTCGGTGGTTCTGTCCCGCGCCGCGCCGGCTGCTTGCGCTGTTGCTGGCTGCCTGGCTGACGGCCGGGCGGTGCGCGTTCAGTGACGTGCTGAAGGAGTGTGCCCGTGTGGCAGCTTACTTGTTAGCCGTGCTGAAGGAGCGGGGGGCGTCACCAGGCCGGGACGCCTGTTTTCAACGGTAAGGCCAAGCAGCACTTACGGTGCTGAACGGGCCAGTCGTGAGCGTCCGGTTTACGGCCATCCGGTTTTCTGCTAGACTTCGCGATCGTCTCGACGTAAGCCACCGTCCCGGCAGGTACTCGTAGACACTCGCCCCCCTAGCTCAATTGGCAGAGCATCTGACTCTTAATCAGAGGGTTATTGGTTCAAGTCCAATGGGGGGCACTGCGAATCGCCTTGCGTGACAGCGAGTTACGCAAGGCTCGTTTTTTTACATGCCACCCGCCGGGGTTGGAGTGTTGACAGAAGTGTTGATTCGCTCTGCGGCTGCCCAGATCGCGTCCGCAACCCCCTCCGCGTTCTGCCCAACGTAATACTCCATGGTGGTGCTGATGTCCTCATGCCGCATGAGTTCCTTCAACACCGCCGGCATTACCCGGGTGGACCACCTGAACCCAAAGGCCCGGCGCAGGTCGTGAGCGCTTGCGAACTTGACCTTGCCTTGCCGGTCGCTGACCTTCACGCCCGCCAACTTGCCCATGCGGCTGATCCGCTTGCCGGCGTTGTGCGCGGTCACGACTTCCCCGTCCAGGCTCACTGGACGGAACACGGGGCCCGTACGATCCGCCTCCGGTGTTTCCTCCAGGAACGCGGC
>Ga0123333_10003942_pt1 | contig 14157 bp, 5 predicted proteins | sample BioC12SIPDNA_3_FD_89957 | JGI IMG/M metagenome (GOLD analysis project Ga0123333, IMG submission 89957) | Anaerobic biogas reactor microbial communites from Washington, USA - Biogas_R2_B C12 SIP DNA | ecosystem: Engineered > Bioreactor > Anaerobic > Unclassified | place: Washington, USA... | reverse complement strand
GAGGATCCTGCCCTGGTACACGAACGGCCCGTACGGGTTGTCGCTGGTGGCATAGCACAGGTAGTGGGTGTTGCCGGTGGAGTACGAGAGGTAGTAGCGGCCGCCGTACTTGTGCACCCACGGCGCCTCGAAGAAGCGGCGGTCGTGGTCGCCGGCGCGCAGCGGCTTGCCGTCCTCCGGGTCGAGGATCAGCACCTCGCGCGGGGTTTCCGCGAACTGCTTCATATCCTCGGTCAGCCGCGCGATGATCGGGCCCAGGGCCGGTTCGTCGTCGGCCGGCTCCTCGTGCGCCGGGTCGTAGCGGTTGTCGCGGTACTTCTGCAGCTGCCCGCCCCAGATGCCGCCGAAGTACATGTAGAACTCGCCGTCCTCGTCGCCATACACCGCCGGGTCGATCGAGTAGCTGCCGCGGATCGGCTCGGGCTCGGCCTTGAACGGGCCTTCCGGCCGGTCGCCCACCGCCACCCCGATCTGGAAGATGCCGTCCGGGCGCTTGGCCGGGAAGTACAGGTAGTACTTGCCGTTGCGCGTCGCCGCGTCCGGGGCCCACATCTGCCGCTCGGCCCACGGCACGTCGTCCACGCTCAGCGCCAGGCCGCAGTCACGCGCCGGGCTGGTGGGCGAGTCCTGGACCAGCACGTGGTAGTCGCGCATCTGGAAATGGCCGCCGTCGTCGTCGAACGCCGCGCCGGCCTCGATGTCGTGCGAGGGATAGATGTAGATCTTGCCCTCGAACACGTGCGCCGACGGGTCGGCGGTGTAGATGTGGGTCACAAGCGGTTGCGAGATCGCCTTCGCCTTGAGGGCTTCGATCTGCTCGGGGGTGTATTCCTGGTCGGCCATGTCGGGACTTGTTTCCTCCGGGTCAAGCGGCCTGGCCGGCGTGGCGCGCGGCCAGGTCGTGTTCGATGCGCGATTCGGTCGCCTTGTCGATGCGGTAGAAGAACAGCAGCGCCACCGCGACGAGGAACGGGATCGAGCAGTACAGGCTCACCGACAGGCGGATGCCGTCGATGGCTTCCTGGCTCTGCGCCTGTTCGCCGGCCTGGTAGCCGTGGGTGGACAGGATCCACGCGACCAGCGCGCCGCCCACCGCCAACCCCGCCTTGAGCCCGCACAGGATGGCCGAGAAGATGATCGCGGTCGCGCGCCGGCCGTTCTTCCATTCCGAGTAGTCGGCTACGTCGGCCACCATCGCCCACAGCAGCGGGATGGTGATGCCGTAGAAAAAGCCGTGCAGGATCTGCGACAGGAACACCAGGCCGATCGCATCCGGCCGGAACACGTAGAAGGCGAGCATGAACAGCGTGGACACGAACAGGAACACGCCGTACACGTCGCGCTTGCCGAAGCGGTCGGCCAGCTTCTTGGAGAAGCCGATGCCCACCACCATGAAGATGATGCCGCCGGCGTTGAACAGGCTGAACGCGGAGGTGGTCGCGTCCTCGGGCCACTGGAAGCCGGACAGCCCGATCCCGGTCAGCGCGGCGTTGAGGCCGGCGATGAACCCGTTGAAGCCGATCCGCTCCAGGAACGCGGCCATCGCCGCCTCGTCCAGGTAGTACTCGAAGTAATAGACGTAGGTGCCGCCCTTAAGGGCCAGGGTGATGAACACCAGCACGGTGACCAGCAGCAGCACCAGCCACGGCCGGTTGTGGACCAGGTCGGACACGTCCTGGCGGATGGTCGACTTCTGCTCGGGCGGCGGCACCACCCGCTCGCGCGTGGTGAGGAAGGTGATGACCATGAAGATCGTGCCCACCACCGCGAACAGCAGCATCGTGTTCTGGAAGCCCTGCACCCGGTCGCCGTCGCCCAGGATCAGCACCAGCGGCAGCAGCAGCGACTGCACCACCAGCTGCGCGACCATCACCGCCACGAAGCGGTAGGCCGACAGGCTGTTGCGTTCGCCCATGTTGCCGGTGAGCACGCCGCTCAGCGCCGAGTACGGCAGGTTGTTGGCGGCGTACACCAGCACCAGCAGGGTGTAGGTGGCCGCGGCGTAGAACACCTTGCCCTGCGGCCCCAGGTCGGGCGTGGTGAATGCCAGCAGCGACAGCACGCCGAACGGCACTGCGGTCCACAGCACCCAGGGGCGGAACTTGCCCCAGCGCGAGTTGGTGCGGTCGGCCAGCACCGCCACCAGCGGGGTGAACACGAAGGCGCCGAGCATGCCGACGACGAAGATGATCGTCGCCGCGGTGCCGGCGGGGATGCGGTAGATGTCGGTGTAGAAGAACGCCAGGAACGTCGTGAGCGTCTGGAAGATCAGGTTGGCGGCGAGGTCGCCGAGGCTGTAGCCGACCTTCTCGGTGACCGACAGCCGGTCGGTCCGCGTGTTCTGTGCCGTGCTCATGGCGATGCGAGGTTCCCGTGTGGTGTCCGGATCGATGATGCCGGCGCGCAACCTGCCGCGCCAGCGCCCCCTGCGACGCGGCCGCCTTTCGGCGGCCGTCTCCCGAAGGATCGCATTTTCCGCCGCCCCGGTGCACTCCCCCCGAAAAAAATCACGACCCGCCCGGCGCGCGGCGGCGCCGGAGGGGTCGTGGGGAGAAAACAGTCCCGGGAGGCAGACGGTCAGAACGTGCCGCGGATCCCCACCAGGAACGTCCGTCCGGGCTCGTAGATCTCGCCGGGGACGTTCGGGAACGCGAGATAGTTGCGGGTGTTCTTATTCGTGATGTTGAGGACGTTGAAGGTCAGCTGCGGGCTGGACGGCAGCCACGACAGCGTGTAGCTGGCCGACAGGTCGAGCTGGCCGCGGTCCTCGCCGAAGTACTGGGCGTAGGTCAGGCCGCCCTCGTTGTTGCCCAGCGCGCGCTGGGCCGACCCCTCTACCCAGTTGTACGACAGGCGCACCGAGGCGACGTCGTTCTCCCAGTAGGCGGTGGCGTTCCACATCACCGGCGCGATGCCGAACAGGTTGCCGGCCAGCTGGTCGGCTTCCTGCCCGGTGGGCTCGAGGTCGATGTCGGTGTAGTTGGCCATGAAGCCCAGGCCCTGGAACACGAAGTCCAGCGGCTGCACCCAGATCAGCTCCCAGCCCTGGATGTCGAGGGTCGCGTTCGCGTTCACCTGCTGGCGCACGTTGATCGGCGCGTCCAGCCCGCCATTGGCGTTGAGCGCCGCCAGCTGGTTCTCGCTCAGCGCATCCAGCGGGATGCCGAGTTCGCGGAACGGGCGCACGGTGATGCCCTGGTAGGTGTAGCCCGACACCCGCTTGTTGAACAGGGTCAGCGCCACCATGCCCTCGTCGCCCGTGTACCACTCCAGGCCCAGGTCGAAGTTGGTCGACAGGTAGGGCGACAGGTCCGGATTGCCCTGGTCGGCGATCTCGGCCGACGGATCGGAGAAGGTGGTCGCCGGCAGCATCGAGCGCGGGTTCGGCCGGGTGAGGGTGCGCGAGCTGGACATGCGCAGCACCCAGTCATCGGCCACGTCCCAGCGCAGGCTCATCGAAGGCAGCCACTCGTCGTAGCTTCCCTCCAGCGTCTGCCACTGGCGATCGGCGCCCAGGGTGACCGGGCCGGAGATCTCCTGGTCGGTGTCGACGTAGCGCACGCCGGCGTTGAAGCGCAGGTTGCGATTCCAGACCTCGGTCTCGCCGTTGACCTCGACGTAGGCGGCGAAGTTGCGCTCGTTCACGCCGCCCGACGCCGCGCCCACCGACTGCGAGGAGTTGACCTCGGGCGCCTCGTCGAAGAAGCGCTGGTAGTCGGTGGCACGCATGAACGCGTCGAAATCGACGGTGATGAAGCCGTACGGGCCGGGGCGCAGGAAGTTCGGGATCTGCGCGTCGGGCACGGTCTCGAACACGTTCGCCTGCCACTCGGCGCTGTTGTCGAAGCCGACGATGGTGCGGTAGAAGCGGTCGTGCGCGACGCCGACCTTGAGGTTGTTCACCTCGTCGCCGAAGCGCAGGTCGGCGCGCAGGCGGCCGGCCTCGGTCACGCGCTTTTCGTTGTTGAGGTTCACGCGGCCGCCGCTCCAGCTCCAGCCGGCGTTCGGATCGTTCAGGTCCAGGCTGCTGGTGAACACCGGATGGTCGCCGTCGTTGACGTACTCGACGGTGGTGAACGGCGAGGCGGGCAGGATCGTGGGCGACTCGCGGAAGAACCAGCTGCGGCTCCAGTTGGCCTGTACATCGAGCTGGATGCTCTCGTCCTCGCCGAACCAGAACGTCGCGCCCGGATTGATGTTCCAGTACTGCACCTCGTCGCGGTACGGGCGTGCCTCCAGGAAGAACTGGGCGTTGACCAGGGTGGCGCGGGTGACGACGTTGTTGGCATCGAGCTGCATGTTGGTGGGGATGAAGCCCACCGGCCCGAAGGTGCGCCCGACCAGGTTCATGTCGATGCGGTCGTTCTCGTAGTTCGCCTGCGAGTACAGCGCATCGACGTAGAAGTGCATCCGGTCGTTCGGGCGCCACTCCAGCGAGCCGACCACGGCGTCGCGCTCGCGGTCGCCGGACATGTCCACCGGGCGGGCCAGGCGCGGGAACAGCGCCTCGGTGATCTGGTCGATGGTCAGCCCCGGGTTCTGCGCCATCAGCCACTCGGCATCGATGGTGTCTCCCGGTGTCATCCCGGCCCCGAGGGTCGAGGCGTTGTCCGGGACGGTATTGGGCATCTGCAGGCTGCCGCCTCCGCCGGGGTTGCACTCGGCCGGGCGGTTGTTGAGCGGATCGACGCCTTCGGGCGCGGCCAGGCCGCACTGCTGATAGTTCAGGGCGGGGTTCATCCAGCCGATCGATTCCCAGCCGCGCACCGCCATCCGGGTACGCACCACCGAGGCGCCGACCATCGCGCCGAAGGTGCCCTCGTCGTTGGTCCAGCTGTACATCGCCGAGCCGCGCGGGTTCCACTTCTCGCCGATGGTGTTGTAGTCGAACTGCCCCGAGTAGTTGAAATGGCGGCCGGGGATGTCGAATGGACGCATGACACGCATGTCGACCACGCCCGAGATGCCGCCTTCGGGCAGGCTCGCCTGCGGCGACTTGTAGACCGTGAGCTTGTTGAAGAACTCGGTCGGGAACAGGTTGAGGTCGACCTCGCGGTTCTGGTTGCCGCGGTTGAGGCCGATCGAGGCGGTGGCGGCCTCACCGCCGTTGATCAGGGTCTTGGTGAAGCTCTGCGGCAGGCCGCGGATGCCGACGTTCAGGCCTTCGCCGTTGACGTCGCGGTCGATCTGGATGCCGGGGATGCGGGCCAGGGACTCGGCGATGTTGGTGTCCGGGAACTTGCCGATGTCCTCGGAAAAGATGCTGTCGGTGAAGCCGGTGGCTTCGCGCTTGGCCTCGGTCGAGTACTGCAGGCTCTGGCGGTAACCGGTGACAACCACCTGGTCCAGATCGACCGGGCTCTGGCGTGCAGCGGCTGGCGCCGGCGCGTCTTGCACGGCCTGCTCCTGGGCGACGGTCGTACCGGCCAACCCGATCAGGGCCAGACCAAGGGCGTGAGACAACGCTGTTCTTGCAATTCGGACTTGCACGGAACTCCCCTCCCGATACATGGCGCACACTTTTCGGTGACACCGGTGGACTTTTGTGCCTCGTGCCCCCGCAGGGACGCATGCACGACTCGCCCCGTCGGGAGTGGCCGGCGGATGGTAGCGCTATCAGATTCCACGGCACACGCTGCGTCGCAGCATCGGGCGCCGCTCCACTCCGCGCCCCGGAAAGGGTGTCCGGACGGACAGCGTTGTCGTTCCGGTCCCGTGCCCGCCTGGCGCGCGCGCGCGCCCCGAATGTGTTACTGATAGCGCTATCACGAATCGCGAGGGGGAGAGCGATATGGACCCACGTGGTCGCGGCAGGACGACCCGCAACGCGCCCGCGCAGCGGACGCAGGCGCCGTGAACGCGTCTGCCTCCTCCGCGTCCGGCCGGGCCGGCCACTACCGCTGGGTGATCTGCGCGCTGCTGTTCTTCGCCACGACGATCAACTACGTCGACCGCGCGGTGCTGGGCGTGCTCGCGCCCACGCTTTCGGCGGAGTTCGGCTGGAGCGAGCAGCAGTACGGAGTCATCAGCGCCTCGTTCACCCTCGCCTACGCGATCGGCTTCCTGGTCGCGGGATGGTTCATCGATCGGGTGGGCACGCGCGTTGGCTATGGCGTGTACCTGACGGTGTGGTCGCTGGCGGCCGCCGCGCACGCGCTGGCCAGATCGGTGGCCGGTTTCAGCCTCGCGCGCTTCGTGCTGGGCCTGGGTGAATCGGGCAACTTCCCGGCGGCGGTGAAGACCGTCGCGGAGTGGTTCCCGAAACGGGAGCGGGCTTTTGCCACCGGTGTCTTCAATGCCGGATCGAACATCGGCGCCATCGTCGCGCCGCTGTTGGTGCCCTGGCTGGCGCTGACCTGGGGCTGGCGCACCGCGTTCGTCGTCACCGGCCTCGCCGGCCTGGTCTGGCTGGCGTTCTGGCTACCGGTGTACCGCCGCCCCGCCGAGCATCCGAAGGTCTCCACTGCGGAGCTGGAACTGATCCACAGCGATCCGCCGGACCCGCCGGTCAAGGTGTCCTGGCCGCGGTTGCTGCGCTTCCGCCAGACCTGGGCGTTCACCGCCGGCAAGTTCCTCAGCGACTCGGTCTGGTGGTTCTACCTGTTCTGGTTCCCGATGTTCATGGCCGACCGCTTCGGCGTGGACCTGCGCACGATCGGGCTGCCGATGGTCACCGTGTTCCTGCTCGCCGACGTGGGCTCGGTCGGCGGCGGCTGGTTCAGTTCGTTGCTGATGAAGCGTGGCTGGAGCGCGAACGGCGCGCGCAAGACGGCGATGCTGGTGTGCGCGCTGTGCATCCTGCCGGTGGTGTTCGCGCCGCACGTGGAAGGACAGTGGGTGGCGGTGTGGCTGATCGGGCTCGCGGCCGCAGCGCACCAGGGCTTCTCGGCCAACCTGTTCACGCTCACCTCCGACATGTTCCCGCGCGCCGCGGTGGCTTCGGTGGTGGGCATCGGCGGCTTCGCCGGCGCGATGGGCGGCTTCTGCATGAACCTGGGCGCAGGCTGGCTGCGTGAGTCGACCGGCAGCTACGCGGCAATGTTCATGATGGCCGGCGGCGCCTACCTGGCGGCCCTGCTGGCCGTCCACGTGCTGGCACCGCGGCTGGCGCCGGCGCAGCTGGAGCCGCAGGCATGAGCGGCCGGCCCAAGCCGTGCGCCCGGCCGCGACCCGCGCGGACCGGTGCCGTGACGCAATGGGGACGATCGATGGGACGAAAGCGTTTGCTGCTTGCCTGCGTACTGGCGCTGCTGGCCGCCCTGCCCTGCGCCGCGCTGGCCCGGTCCGACTGCGCTGCGCCCGCAGCCGTGTGCGAGGCGCGCACCGGCGAGGCGATGCCGCTGGTCGAAACCGGCGTGCCCGTGCGCGTGCTCGTGGACGACGCCGACTTCCCCGCCGTGCACCGCGCGGCCGAAGCGTTGCGCGAGGACCTCGCCGCGGTGTCCGGCGGTACGCCGGATCCGGCATCGCGCACCGCGATCATCGCCGGCACCCTCGGCCGCAGCGCGCGCATCGACCGTATCGTGGCCGCGCACGGCATCGACACCACTGGCGTCGCCGGCGCCTGGGAAGCCTACCTGCTGCAGGTGGTCGAGCGCCCCGAGCCGGGCATCGACCGCGCACTGGTGGTGGTCGGCGCCGACCGGCGTGGCACCGCATTCGGCCTGTACGAGCTCTCGCGCCGCATCGGCGTCTCTCCCTGGACCTGGTGGGCGGATGTGCCGCCACCGCGCCGCCAGCAGCTGTACGTCGCGCCGGGACGCTTCACCGACGCGCCGAAGGTGAGGTACCGCGGCATCTTCATCAACGACGAGGAGCCCGCGCTCGGCGGCTGGACCCGCGCCACCTTCGGCGGCACCAACCACAGGTTCTACGAGCGCGTGTTCCGGCTGATCCTGCGTCACAAGGCCAACTACCTGTGGCCGGCGATGTGGCAGCCGCGCGCGTTCTATGCGGACGATCCGCGCAACGGAGAACTCGCCGACGAGTACGGCGTGGTCATCGCCACCAGCCACCACGAGCCGATGATGCGCGCCCACGACGAGTGGTCGCGGTTCGGCAAGGGCCCGTGGGACTACGCCCGCAACGACAAGGTGCTGCGCGAGTTCTGGCGCGGCGGCATCGAGCGCCTGCAGGGCCGCGAGGCCGTGGTCACGCTGGGCATGCGCGGCGACGGCGACGAGGCGATGACCGAGGGCACCGCGATCGCCCTGCTCGAGCGCATCGTCGCCGACCAGCGCAGGATCATCGCCGAGGTGACCGGCCGCCCCGCGGAGGAGACCCCGCAGGTATGGGCGCTGTACAAGGAAGTGCAGGACTACTACGACAAGGGCATGCGCGTCCCGGAGGACGTGACCCTGCTGTTCGCCGACGACAACTGGGGCAACATCCGCCGGCTGCCGGATCCCGCCGACAAGCGCCCCGGCGGCTACGGCGTGTACTACCACTTCGACTACGTCGGCGGCCCGCGCAACTACAAGTGGCTCAACACCACCCAGATCGAGCGCGCCTGGGAGCAGATGCGCCTGGCCTGGGCCCACGGCGTGGACCGGGTGTGGATCGTCAACGTCGGCGACATCAAGCCGATGGAGCTGCCGATCAGCGCCTTCCTCGACCAGGCCTGGGACCCGGACCGCGCCGACCCCGACTGGATCGCGCGCTACCCGGCCGCGTGGGCGGCCGAGCAGTTCGGACCGGCGCATGCGCGCGAGATCGGCGAAATCCTCACCGCCTACACCCGCTACAACGCGCGCCGCAAGCCGGAGCTGGTCGACGCCGACACCTGGAGCCTGCTGCACGACCGCGAGGCCGAGCGCGTGCTCGCCGAATGGGACGCGCTCGAGCAGCGCACCCTGGCCCTCGCCGGCAGGATCCCGGCCAGCCATCGCGACGCCTGGGTGCAGCTGGTGGAATATCCGGTCCTGGCCAGCGCCAACCTCAACCGCCTGCACATCGCCGCCGCGCGCAACAGGCTGTACGCGGCGCAGGGACGCGCCTCGGCCAACCGCTGGGCGGACGAGACCAGGCGCCTGTTCGAACGCGACGCCGAGCTGCAGCGCCTGTACGAGCACGGGATCGCAGGCGGCAAGTGGATCCACATGATGTCGCAGGCGCGCATCGGCTACACCCACTGGCAGCAGCCCGAGCGCAACGTGCTGCCCCCGCTGGCGCAGGTGGACGTGCCCGAGCGCGGCGTCACCGGCGTGGCGGTGGAAGGCGACGCGCGCGGCTGGCCGAGGCCGGCGCAGTCGCCGCGGGTGCCGCCGCTGGACCCGGTCGCCGCGACCACGCGCGCGATCGTGGTCTACAACCGCGGGCGGCAGCCGGTCGGCTTCACCGCGCGTTCCACGGTGCCATGGCTGAAGGTCGCGCCGGAATCCGGCGAGGTGCCGGACGCGCTCGAACTGGATCTGGCCGTGGACTGGTCGAAGCTGTCCGAAGGCGAACACGAGGCGGTGGTGGCGATCCGCGGCAGCGACCGCACCGAGGTCTACGTGCGGGTGCCGGTGCGCAAACCGCCCGCGCATCCTGGCGCGCGCGGATTCGTGGAGGGCGACGGCGTGGTCGCGATCGAGGCTGCCCGCCATGCGCGCGCGGTGCCGCCGCCGGGCGGCGAATGGCAGGAGATCCCGAACCTCGGGCGTACGCTGTCGGGCGTGACCGCGTGGCCGGCGACCGGCCCTGCACTGGAACCGGGCGGCGACGGCGCGCGACTGGAGTATCCGCTGGTGCTCGACGCTGCCGCCGAGGTCGAAGTGCGCGTGGTGGTCTCGCCCACGCTCGATTTCCGCAACCGGGGCGGGCTGCGCTACGCGGTCTCGCTCAACGACGGCGAGCCGCAGCTGGTGAACGTGCGTCTCGACCCGACCCCGGGCGACCGCGACTTCCAGGCCTGGGAGCGCGCGGTGATCGACAGCGTGCACGTGGCCAGGTCGCGGCACGCCGCGACCGCGGGCGCGAACACGCTCAAACTCTGGCTGGTGGATCCGGGCCTGGTGTTCCAGCGCATCGAGGTGGTGACCACGCCACGCGAGCGCGGGACGCTGGGGCCGGTGGAAAGCCGGCGGCGCTGAGGGTTGCTGCCATGCCCCGGTGAAGCATTGATCGACACGATCCCCCGCTTGCGGGGGAAGGCCGGGATGGGGGATGGCCGGCGCGACTTCCCTCCCCCACCCCAACCCTCCCCCGCAAGCGGGGGAGGGGGAGCAGGACAACTCCCTCCCCTGCTTGCGGGGGCGGGCGCTTGCAGATGCCTTCCCGTACGCGGGACGGCTGTTTGAACCATGCCTTCCGCGCAGGCGGAAGGCAGACACGCCGCCCCTCGCCGCCTGCGAGCGATGGGCTCCGACACCTCCTCCATTGCCGAATTCATGACCGCCGCAAGACCGCTGAACCTGCACCCGGACCGCCTGTTCCCGTCGGACCCGACCCAGCGCGCCATCGCGCGCCGCCTGTACGCGGAGGTGGCCGGCCTGCCGATCGTCAGCCCGCACGGCCACACCGACCCGGCCTGGTGGGCCGTGGACGCGCCGTTCGCCAACGCCACCGAGCTGCTGCTGGTGCCCGACCACTACGTATTCCGGATGCTCTACAGCCAGGGCATCGACCTCGACGCACTCGGCATCCCGCGCGCCGACGGCTCGCGCGCGCAGGTCGATCCGCGCGAGGCCTGGCGCCTGTTCGCCCGCCACTACCACCTGTTCCGCGGCACCCCTTCCGCACTCTGGCTCGACCACGTCTTCCACGAGGTCTTCGGCCTGCGCGAGCGCCTGTGCGCCGACAGCGCCGACCGCTACTACGACGCGATCACCGATGCCCTGCAGACCGCGCCGTTCCGCCCGCGGGCGCTGTTCGAGCGCTTCAACATCGAGGTCATCGCGACCACCGAGTCGCCGCTCGATCCCCTCGCCCACCACCAGGCGATCCGCGACAGCGGCTGGCGCGGACGCGTGGTCACCGCCTACCGGCCGGACCCGGTGATCGATCCCGAGCACGAGCAGTTCGCCCAGTCCCTCGAGCGCTTCGGCGAGATCACCGGCGAGAACGTCTACGACTGGGACGGCTACCTGCGCGCGCACCGCCAGCGGCGCGCCTTCTTCGCCTCGATGGGCGCGACGTCCACCGACCACGGGCATCCGACCTGCGCCACCGCCGACCTCCCGCCCGACCAGGCCCGCGCCTTGTTCACCCGCGTGGTCACCGGCAAGGCCGACGCCGCCGACGCCGAGCTGTTCCGCGCCCAGATGCTCACCGAGATGGCGGCGATGAGCCTGGACGACGGCCTGGTAATGCAGATCCACCCCGGCTGCTTCCGCAACCACAACCGCGCCCTGTTCGAACGCTACGGCCGCGACAGGGGTGCGGACATCCCGTTGCGCACCGACTACGTGCACGGGCTCAAGCCGCTGCTCGACCGCTTCGGCAACGAGCCGCGCTTCCGCCTGGTCCTGTTCACCCTCGACGAGAGCACCTACTCGCGCGAACTCGCGCCGCTGGCCGGGCACTGGCCCTGCCTGTACCTGGGCCCGGCGTGGTGGTTCCACGACTCGCCCGAGGGCATGTGGCGCTTCCGCGAGCAGACGCTGGGTACCGCCGGCTTCTACAACACCGTCGGCTTCAACGACGACACACGCGCGTTCCTGTCGATCCCGGCCCGCCACGACGTCGCCCGCCGCATCGACTGCGCGGTGCTGGCCAAGCTGGTGGCCGAACATCGCCTCGAGGAAGACGAGGCGGTGGAAGTCGCCGCCGACCTCGCCTACCGCCTGCCGAAGGAGGCCTACCGCTTGTGAGCCGTCGCGTCCCCGCCCTGCCCGCGCGCACCGCGCGCGCATCGCGCCTGCGCGTCCTGTTCGCGGCCGCCATCGCCATCGCCGCCACCGCGGTGTCGCCGGCGGTTGCCGCAGAAGACGGCGCGCCACGCACTTCCGTCCTGCTCGACACCGGCTGGCGCTTCCACGCCGGCGATCCGCCGGGCGTGGACGGCAGGCTGGACTACGACGTGCGCCCCGACGTTACGCAAAGCGCGGACGGCAAGGTCGCCGATGCGCGGCCCGACGCGGCGGTGGAAGTCGACGCCACGCGTCCGGTGCTCAAGCCCTGGATCCTGCCCACCGCCAACCGCTTCATCGCCGATCCCGCTGCCCGCCACGCGCGTCCGCAGCACGAGCCCGATACCGGCGAGGTGCCCTTCCTGCGCGTCGACTTCGACGACCGCGGCTGGCAGCAGGTCACCCTGCCGCACGACTGGGCCATCACGGGGCCCTTCATCGCCGAGGGCCCCTACGGCGGCATGGGCCGGCTGCCCAGCTGGGGCATCGGCTGGTACCGGCGCACGCTGGACGTCCCCGCCTCGCACCAGGGACGGCGCGTGTTCCTGGACGTGGGCGGTGCGATGTCCTACGCCAGCGTCTGGCTCAACGGCAAACTCGTCGGCGGCTGGCCCTATGGCTACAACAGCTGGCGCGTGGACCTGACCCCGTACGTGCAGTTCGGCGGCCGCAACCAGCTCGCGATCCGGCTCGACAACCCGCCCGAATCCGCGCGCTGGTATCCGGGCGGCGGCCTGTACCGCGACGTGCACCTGACCATCACCGATCCGGTGCACGTCACGCAGTGGGGCACCACCGTCACCACGCCGGAGGTCTCGGCGGAGGCCGCCACTGTGCACCTGGCGGTCGCGGTCGACAACACCACCGATGCGCCGGTGCGCGCGCAGGTGGAGACGGAGTTCTTCGAACTCGACGCCCAGGGCCGCCCGCAGGGCGAGGCGGTCGCGCGCATTCCGGCGGTCGGTTTCGACATCGTCGCCGGCGGCAGCACGAAGGCCACCTCGCGCGCGCAGATCGCCAGTCCGCGCCTGTGGGGCCCGCCGCCGACGCAGCAGCCCAACCTGTATCTCGCCGTGACCACCGTGCGCCGGGGCGGCCGCGTGGTCGACCGCGTCGAGACCCGCTTCGGCATCCGCGACGTGCAGTGGGATCCGGACCGCGGCGTGATCGTCAACGGCGAGCACATCGTGCTCAACGGCGTGAACCAGCACCACGACCTGGGTGCGCTGGGCGCCGCGTTCAACGTCCGCGCCGCCGAGCGACAGCTGGAGATCCTGCGCAGCATGGGCGTCAATGCCATCCGCATGGCGCACAACCCGCCCGACACGCAGCTGCTCGAACTCACCGACCGCATGGGTTTCCTCGTCATCGACGAGGTGTTCGATTCGTGGGAGAAGAAGAAGACCCCGCTCGACTTCCACCTGGTCTTCCCCGACTGGCACGAGCCCGACCTGCGCGCGATGCTGCGCCGCGACCGCAACCACCCTTCCGTGATCCTGTGGAGCGTGGGCAACGAAGTGGGCGAGCAGTACGACGGCGAGGCCGGCGCGACGATCGGGCGGCGGCTGGTGCGGATCGTGCGCGAGGAGGACCCGACCCGGCCGGTGACCGCATCGATGAACTGGGCCAAGGCCGACATGCCCTTCCCCGCCGCCTTCGACGTGATCAACCTCAACTACCAGGGCGAGGGCATCCGCCAGGAGCCGGAGTTCGAGGGCACCGAGCGCATCCGTACCCCGCCCTCCTACCCGGCGTTCCGCGAGGTCTTCCCCGACAAGGTGATCTTCGGCAGCGAAACGGCTTCCGCGCTCAGCACCCGCGGCACCTACCTGTTCCCGGTCTCGCCGGCGACAAGCGCGCCGGTGCGCGACCACAACGGCGGCGGCGATTCGGCGCGGCAGCTGGTCAGCGCCTACGAGCTGTACGCGGTCGATTTCGGCTCCAGCGCCGACAAGGTCTTCGCCACCCTGGACCGTCACCCGTACGTGGCCGGCGAGTTCGTGTGGAACGGCTTCGACTACCTGGGCGAGCCCACGCCGTACTACAGCGCGCGCAGCTCCTACAGCGGCATGATCGACCTGGCCGGCTTCCCCAAGGACCGGTTCTATCTCTACCAGTCGCGCTGGCGCCCGGAGCTGCCGATGGCGCACATCCTGCCGCACTGGAACTGGCCGGGACGCGAGGGCGAGGTGACGCCGGTGCACGTGTTCACCAGCGGCGACGAGGCCGAGCTGTTCGTCAACGGCGTGTCGCAGGGCAGGAAGAAGAAGGGCGAGTTCGAGTACCGGCTGCGCTGGGACGAGGTGGTGTACCAGCCCGGCGAACT
>Ga0123333_10003940_pt1 | contig 14165 bp, 10 predicted proteins | sample BioC12SIPDNA_3_FD_89957 | JGI IMG/M metagenome (GOLD analysis project Ga0123333, IMG submission 89957) | Anaerobic biogas reactor microbial communites from Washington, USA - Biogas_R2_B C12 SIP DNA | ecosystem: Engineered > Bioreactor > Anaerobic > Unclassified | place: Washington, USA... | reverse complement strand
GATCTCCTCGGGCGCCAGCAACGACCTGAAGCAGGCCACCGACCTCGCCAAGCAGATGGTCCTCGACATGGGCATGGGCGACGCCGAGTTCGTCGCCTGGGGCTCGGACCAGGGCCCGATCTTCCTGGGCGGCGAGATCTCGCGCCGGAAGGACTTCAGCGAGCAGACCGCGCGCGAGCTCGAGGAGCAGGTGCACGCGATCCTCGCGTCCGCCTACGAGGAGACCGGCCAGCTGGTCGCGGAGAACTGGACGGCGGTGGAGGCCGTCGCCCAGGCGCTCCTCAAGCGCGAGACGATCGACGGCAAGCTCGTGCACAAGGCCTTCGCGATGGCGAAGGACGGCGCCCCCGTCGAGGAGATCGTCGACTGGATCGTCGACGCCTCGATCGAGGCCGAGCGCAGGCTCCAGGAGGCCGAGGACCGGGAACGCCGGGCGGCCGAGGAGGAGCGCGCGCGCCGCAGCGCCGAGGCGGGTCGCGGCGTGGCCGGGCCCGGCCTGGAGCCGAGGCCGGCGCGCGAGCCGGGGGCGTGAGATAGCGTTACCCGATACTGAGTACTGAGGGGTCCTCGGTGCGCCTTCTCGACGGCAAGTACGAGGTGGTCGGCCAGCGGCAGCTCGAGGGCGGCCACACGCTCATCGACGCGATAGCTCCCGACGGCACGCCGGTGCGCGTGGAGTGGTTCGAGCTCGAGGCCGGCGAGGAGGTCGCCTTCGAGCGCTACCGGCGCCTGCTCAAGCGCCTGAAGCAGGCCGGCCAGGCGGCCGTCCTGGACGTGATCTCCCGGCCGGGGGCGAACTACGTCGCCTGGCTCAAGCCCGAGCCGGGCCTGACGCCGGTCGAGGACCACGACCTGCTGGGTCTGCTGGCCGAGCACGGCTACCCGCCCGCCGCAGCGGACATCCGCGGCCGCGGCGGCCGGCGCCTGCTCTACGGCCTCGGCTTCGACGGCGCCCTCGCCACCCCCGCTCACGTCGAGGAGAGCGTCCCGCCGCGCGCCCGCCCGCTGAGGGCCGGCGCGCGCGTCCCGCCTCTCGAGAGGGCCTCGCCCGTCGTCCTGTCGTGGGCGCTCGCCGGCGCCCTGCTCCTGCTCACGGCGGTGCTCAGCTACGGAGCCTTCCAGCGCCGCGTAGTCGACGCCGCCGTCACCGTGCCCGACCTGATGGGCACCGACGTCAGGGCGGCCGTGACGCGGCTCGCCGACCTCGGCCTCGCGGTCGAGGTCGCGGCCGTGCCGTCGGACGCCCCGCCGGGCAGCGTCGTCGACGTCGACCCCGACGTCGGCACCGAGCTGCGCCCCGGCCGCCGCGTGCGCGTCGGCTACGCCCTGTCGCCCGGCCTCATCGAGCAGACCACGGCGCCGGCCCTCGTCGGCCTCGCCTACCCCGACGAGGCGCGCGCGGCGCTGCGCCAGGCCGGCCTGGAGCTCGGCGAGGCCTCGCGCGTGCCGGCGTCGGCCCCGGCGGGCGTCGTGCTGGCGCAGTCGGTCGCGGAGGGGTCCGCGGTCGGCGCCGGTCAGGTCGTCGACGTGCTCGTCTCCGCCGGCCCGGCGCCGGCGCAGACGTTCCTGCCGGACCTCGTCGGCCTACCGGTCGACGACGCCAAGGCGCTGGCGGTGGTGGCCGGCATCGACCCCGGACGCGTGCTCGTCGACGAGGTGCTCGTCGGCAACGGCTTCCCCGGCGAGGTGCTCTCCCAGTCGCCCTCGCCGCACCGGCCGGTCCCGGTGCCGGACACGACGCTGCGCCTCGTCGTGCAGGCCGGCACCCCGGCGGCCGAGGCGGCCGAGGGCGCGCCCGACCTCGTGGGCCTGCCGCGCGGGCGGGCCGAGGCGGTCGCCGCCGAGGCCGGCTGGCGGGCCGACGTCCAGCGGATGGCGTCGCGCTCCCTGCCCGCGGGCATCGTCGTGGCCCAGTCCCCGCCGCCGCTGGCCGCCAGCGAGGAGCGGTCCTTGCTGCTCGTCGTCAACGTGCACCCGGTCGCCCTGACGGACCCCGGCGTGCGGGCCGCCGTCCGCGAGCCCGAGCCGCGCGGCTTCGAGTACGCCTGGACGATCCTGCCCGGCATCGGCCGCACGACGGCCCAGGTGTTCGTCAGGACGCTGGAGGGCGAGCGGACGCTGGTGGCGACCCGCTCGGTGCAGGGCGGCGAGATCCTGCGCGGCACGTACCTGTCGACGGAGCCGGGGCCCCTGACGTTCGAGCTGCTGCTCGGGGGCGTGCCTTACGGGGACCCGCTGCTCGTACCCTGAGCGGTTATAGTGGCGGTCGGCAATGTTGGCGTGCGCCGATGGTCGACGCCAGTGAAGGCCCGACCCCGACACCGCGCCGGCGGCGCGCCCAGGTCCCCCACTCAGTCCCGGGAGCGAAGTGATCAGCACAATCCGTGACCTCGCGCCGTACCTCCGGAAGCACCGCGTCAAGCTGGCTGTCGGGTTCGGCCTCGTCGTCCTCAACGGCTACCTCTCCACGTTCGCCCCGCTGATACCGGGCCGCGTGATCGACGGCCTGCGACTGGGCGAGCTGACGATGCCGCTCCTGATCCGCGAGGTCGGCCTGCTGGTCTTCATCACGCTGGCGGCGGCGATGGCCATGACCGCCGTGAGGCGGCTGATCCTCGGCGCCAGCTGGGAAGCCCAGTTCGACATCAGGCACGACATCTTCCGGCACTTCACCCGCCTCGACGGGGCCTACTACGACGACACCCGCGTGGGCGACCTCATGGCCCGCCTCACCGCCGACCTCAACGCCGTGCGCATGCTCATCGGCGTCGCGGTCATGCAGGGCCTGAACACGACGCTGCTGCTGGGTTTCACGCTCTTCCGCATGTTCTCGCTCTCGACGACGCTGACGCTCCTCACCCTCACCGTCGTCCCCTTCATCACGGTCTCCTTCTACGTGCTCCTGAGGATCATCCACAGGCGCTACCAGAAGGTGCAGGAGCAGTTCTCCGACATCTCGGCGATGGCGCAGGAGAACTTCAGCGGCATCCGCGTCGTCAAGGGCTTCGGGATCGAGGACCGCGAGACGTCGCGCTTCAAGGACCTCAACGACGAGTTCGTGCGCCGCAACCTCTCCCTGACCCGCGTCGACGGCCCGCTGTTCCCCCTCACGGAGTTCCTGTTCGGCCTCACCATCTCGCTGCTGCTCCTGGTCGGCGGCCGGCTCGTCCTGGGCGTCGGCAGCGAGCTGACGATCGGCGAGTTCTCGAGCTTCGTGTTCCTCTTCGAGGGCATCCAGTGGCCGCTCATCGCCCTCGGCTGGATCGGCAACATCGTCCAGCGCGGCACGACGTCGTGGGGCCGCCTGCGCGAGATCCTCGACGCCAGGCCCGAGGTCACCGACACCGAGCTCACCGACTACTCCTTGACGACCGTCCGCGGCCACATCGAGCTGCGCGACGTCTCCGTCGCCTTCGACGGCGTCAGGGCCTTGGACGGCGTCAGCCTCGAGGTCCGCCCGGGCGAGCGGGTGGGCCTCACCGGCCGGACCGGCTCGGGCAAGACGCTCGTCGCCCGGCTGATCGCGCGGCTCGACGACCCCGACTCCGGCCAGGTCCTCATCGACGGCATCGACGCCAGGCGCTACCCGATCGAGGTGCTGCGGCGCAACATCGGAGTCGTGCCGCAGGAGCCCTTCCTGTTCTCCGACACGATCGCCGAGAACATCGCCTACGGCGTGCCGGAGGCCCCGCCCGAGGAGCTGATGCCGCGGATCGAGCGCGCCGCCGAGCTCGCTCAGCTCGCCGGCGACGTCGAGGACTTCCCCGACGGCTACGACACCCGGCTCGGCGAGCGCGGCGTGACCCTCTCGGGCGGTCAGCGGCAGCGCACAGCGATCGCGAGGGCGATCATCAAGGACGCGCCCGTGATGGTCTTCGACGACGCCCTCTCGGCCGTCGACACCCAGACCGAGGCCGCGATCCTCGAGGGCCTCGAGGAGGTGCACCGCGGCCGCACGACCATCATCGTCGCGCACCGCGTCAGCGCCCTGAAGCAGTGCGACAGGATCTACGTGCTCGAGGCCGGCCGCGTCGTCGAGCAGGGCACGCACGAGGAGCTCGTGGCCCTGGGCGGCTGGTACGCCGACATCGACAGGCGCCAGCAGCTCGAGGCGGACCTGGAGGCGGCGTGATGCTCCGCGACCACCGCGAACGCCCGGCCGCCGCGGGCCCGAGGCGGACCGACCGAGGGGAGGCGGCATGACGGCCGGCGAGCACGACCCGACCGGAGCGCTCGGCCAGGACGGCGCGGCCGCGACCGGCGCCCGCGTGAGCGAGCGGCCCAAGCGCCTCACCGACATGGACCTGCCCGACTACTCGGTCGAGCAGGCGAAGGCCGAGCGCCGCGCGAACCGCCGCTCCGCCCGCCGCCGCATGCGGCGCGAGAGCGTCCTCGACGAAGAGGGCGAGGCCCTGATCAAGGACTACGACCAGGGCATGATGCGGCGGCTCCTCACCTACCTGAAGCCGTACCGCCTCCAGTTCGGCCTCGGCGTCGGCCTGCTCCTGCTCTACAGCGTGCTCGTCCCTGCCTTCCCAGCGCTGATCGCGCTGGCCGTCGACCGCTACGTCGTCGCGGCGCAGGAGCCGTACGCCTCGCTCACGATCGACGAGCGCCTGAACGGCCTGCTGTGGGTCGTGCTCGCCTACCTGGGCCTGAGGCTCGTGAACTTCGTCCTGCGGTACGGCTACACCTACGCCGTGGCGTGGCTGGGCCAGCGCATCGTCTACGACATCAGGAGCCAGATCTTCGCGAAGATCCAGCGGCTGCACATGGGCTTCTTCGACCGCACGCCCGTCGGCCGCCTGATCACGCGCATCACCGGCGACGTCGACGCGATCCAGCAGATGATGACCGACGGCCTCGTCGGGCTCGTCGCCGACGTCGGCATGATCGTCTTCCTGACGGTCTACATGTTCAGCCTCAACTGGCGCCTGGCGCTGATCACGCTGGCCGTCATGCCCCTGCTGTTCCTGGCCCTGAACTACATCCGGCTGCAGCAGCGCACCGCCTACCGCGCCGTGCGCCTGCGCACCTCGATCTCGAACGCCTACCTGGCAGAGAACCTCTCGGGCATGCGGACCGTGCAGCTCTTCAACCGCGAGCAGCGCAACGCCAGGCGCTACGACGAGCTGAACCTCGACCTCCTCGAGGCCAACTTCGAGCAGGTGAGGTGGTTCAGCCTCTTCCACCCCACGGTCCAGCTCACCTCGGCGATCGCCACCGGCCTGATCCTCTTCTACGCCGGCAGCACTCTGATCGGCGACCCGTTCACCGACGTCGTCACGATCGGGATGCTCGTCGCCTACATCCAGTACTCGTCGATGTTCTTCCGCCCGCTGCAGGAGCTCTCCGACAAGTTCAACATCCTGCAGGCCGCGATGGCGTCGTCGGAGCGCATCTTCCAGCTCCTCGACACGCCCGAGCTGATCGTCGACAAGGACGAGGTCGTGGGCTTCGAGTCGGGCTTCCGCGGCGAGGTCGAGTTCCGCGACGTCTGGTTCGCCTACGACGGTGAGGACTGGGTGCTGCGCGGGGTCGACTTCAAGATCGAGCCGGGCGAGTCGGTCGCGTTCGTCGGCCATACCGGCGCGGGCAAGACGACGATCATCAGCCTCGTGAGCCGCTTCTACGACGTCCAGCGCGGCGCCGTGCTCATCGACGGCCGCGACGTGCGCGACTACGACCAGGTCGAGCTCAGGCGGCACGTGGGCATCGTGCTCCAGGACCCCTTCCTGTTCTCCGGGACGATCCGCAGCAACATCACGCTCGGCGACGACTCGATCCCCCTGGAGCGCGTCGTCGAGGCCGCGAAGTTCGTGAACGCCCACGAGTTCATCTCGCGGCTGCCCGACGGCTACGACACGGTCGTGCGCGAGCGCGGCGCCGGGTTCTCGACCGGCCAGAAGCAGCTCATCGCCTTCGCCCGCGCCCTGGTCCAGAACCCCGACATCCTGCTGGTCCTGGACGAGGCGACGGCGAACGTCGACACCGAGACCGAGGAGCTGATCCAGGACGCGCTCGAGAAGCTGATGCAGGGCCGGACGAGCATCATCATCGCCCACCGCCTGTCGACGATCCAGAACGTCGACAGGATCATGGTCATGCGCAAGGGCAAGATCATCGAGGAGGGCGACCACTTCGAGCTCCTCAAGAACGAGGACGGCTACTACCGCAAGCTCTACGAGCTGCAGTACCAGGAGCAGGGGGCGGCGGCCTCCGACTGAGGCGGCGAACGTCTCGGCCGCGTCACGCCACGGAGACGAGCGGCCGCACGCTGTCCCGACCGGCCGCGGCGCGAGAGGCCCTAGCGCACCGCCCGACGGGGCCCAGCGCTAGGGCCGCGTGCGCGGGCCCGCACGGGAGCGGGCGCGGGCCTCACGGCCCGCGCCCGCTGAGCGTTCCGACGACGGGTCGTGCCCCTACTCGTCCAGGACGGTAACGCGGTAGTAGAAGGGCTCCTCCTGGCCGGGCTCGAGCGGCACGAGCAGGGTCCACCTCACCGCGCGGTACTCGGTGGGCTCCACGACCCTGCGCTCGTCGCCCTCGCCCACGAGGATCGGAGCCATGCCGAACGTGGTGCCGTCGTGCGAGAACTCGGTCAGCACCCGCTCCGAGCTGGGCGTCGCCGAGCGCGGCACGAACTCGAAGCCGTCCATGACCGGGCCCGTGATCGTCACGCGGCCGGCGGGCAGGGTCGTCTCGCCGACGTTCGTCGCGAAGATCCGGTACTCGATCACCTGGCCGGGGATCGCCTCGGTCGCGGCCGTGAACCGCTCCTCCTGGGAGCCGTCGGCCAGCGTGACGAGGCTGACGATGTAGATCTCGGTCCGGAGCTGGATGGGGTTGGCCTGGCTCTGCTGCGCGGAGGCGACGGCCAGGCAGAGCGCGAGGATGGTCGCTAGGAGGGTTCGGCGGGTCCTCATCGGCGGTAACCTACCAACGCCACATGGGTCGATCTTGAGGAGATGAGCGCCGTCCCTCATGGAGCGCTCACGTTCGCGCCGCGCAGGTGGGCGGCCAGCGCCAGGTAGTCGGCGGCCGCGCCGGAGCCGCGTGCCGCCGCCGCCGCGAAGGCCGCGAGGGCGGCGTCGAAGTCCTGCTCGAAGCCGACGCCGTGGAAGAGCAGCTCGCCTAGCCGGTGCAGCGCCGGGCCGTGGCCGGCCGACGCCGCGCGCTCGACCCACTCCGCCCCGACGCGCGGGTCGGGTTCCACGCCTAGGCCCTCGAGGTAGAGCTCGCCCAGCGCGAGCTGCGCCTCCGGCAGGCCGGCGTCGGCCGCCACGCGGTAGCGCTCGGCGGCCTCGCGGTAGCTCCACTGCCGACCCAGCCCGTGCTGCGCGAGGTAGCCGAGCATGAACTCGGCCGCGGGCGAGCCCCCGCTCGCCGCCCTCTCCCAGTGGCGCCGGGCGAGCGCGAACTCGCCGGCGCGGTAGGCGGCGAGCCCAGCGTCGTAGGCGGGGACGGCCGCGGCCGCGGGGCGGTAGGCGAGCTGCAGGGCCAGCAGCAGCGCCAGGGCCACGCCGAGAGCGATCAGCAGGAACGCCCGCAGCGGGCGGCGGTCGCGCCGGGGCAGCGCCTCCTCCCACACCCCGGAGCGCACGGTGACCGGTCCGGGCACGGGCGGCAGCGACGCGTCGTCGCCCACCTGTCTGACGGCCACGGGCACGTCGGGGCTCGGGTCGTCCGCGCCCCGGGCGGGCGCCGCCGCACGGACGGCGGCCTCGCCCGGCTCTCCGACCTCGACGACGGTGACGGCGTCGTCGTGCTCCGACTGGGGCCTGAAGGGCGCGGCGTCGCGCCAGGGGTCGAGGCCGCTCCAGGGGTCGTCGACCTCCCAGCGTCCCAGGTCTGGGACGGGCGCCACCGGCCCGTACTCGCGGTCGCCCGGCGCCGCGGCGTCGGGCGCGTCCTCGGCCTCAGCGTCCTCCGCGGAAGCGCCGGCGGCCGGCTCGGGGGTCGGGGCCGCGGTCGGGCCCGCGCTCGGCGGGGTGGTCGGTTCGGTCTCCCACAGGGTCTGGTAGGGCGAGGACGAGGCGTCGAAGATCGCGACGTCGACGCCTGCCTCCTGGAACACGGTGGCGATCGCGTCGGCCTTCGCGGCCAGCACCGGCTTCGTCACCGGGCCGACGCGGTCCTGGAGGAGCGTCACGACCCGCGGCACCTCGAGCCCGAGCCGCCGCGCGATCTCCTGCGCCGCGGCCGGCAGCCTCGAGGCCGGCACGACCTTCGTCAGCTCGACGACGTAGCGGCGCTCGCTCACTCCCCCTGACCTTTCGCGCGCATCCTACCCTCAGTTCCGCGACCCCCGCTCTGCTACCATGGGTCGAACATGAAGCTCATCCTCGCCATCGTGCAGGACGCCGACGCGGGCCGCCTGCAAGAGGTCCTCAGGGAGCGCGGCTTCCAGTCCACGAAGCTGGCCTCCACGGGCGGCTTCCTGCGGGAAGGCAACACCACGGTCCTGATCGGCGTCGAGGACCACAAGGTCGAGGAGGTCAAGTCGATCCTCCACGCCACCTGCCGCGAGCGCACCAAGGTCGTCACGGCGGGCTCCCCCATCCATGCGCTCGAGGGGGTCTTCGCTAGCCAGCCCATGGAGGTCCCCGTGGGCGGCGCCATCGTGTTCGTGATCAACACCGAGGAGTTCGTCAGGCTCTGACCCGGCCGGCGGCGCTCAGGCGCCGTCGGGCTCGTCGACGGGCGGCTCGCCGCCGTCCGCGCCCGCGCCGTCCTCGGCGACGGCCTTCGCCTCCTCGAGGATCTCCTGCACGGCCGGGCTCGCCTTGGGCTTCAGGGCGGCCTGGTCGAGCTGGTGGATGTCCCGCAGGCGCAGCGACAGCACCAGCGCCGCGGCCCCGAACGCCAGGCCCACGCCGAACAGCACGGGCAGGTCGAGGAAGATGATCAGCGCTCCGGCGGCCACGGGCGCCAGGCTCGGCAGCGCCAGCACCGAGTTGACGAGCCCGATGTAGAGCGCCCGCTCGTTCGCCGGCGAGATCGCGTAGAGAAGGTTCCACGCCGCCGTGCCGATGCCGGCGTTGCCGACGGCCGAGAACAGGAACACGAGCGCGAACCAGCGGTGGTCCCGCACCAGCAGGGCCAGCGCCAGCGCGATGAGCACGCTGGTGTAGCCGACCTGCAGGACCAGGAGGTTGTGGCCGCGGTTGGCGGGCACGCGGAACGCGAAGTTGGCGACGATCGCCGCGGCCGTCGCGATGACCACGTAGATGCCGAGGTCGCCCTCGGGCGCGCCGAGGTCGAGCGCGTGGATACCGTAGAACGGCTCGGCCAGGAGCGCCAGCAGGCCGAGGAACCGCGCGGCCAGGAAGCGGCGCAGCACCTTGTCGGTGCGCACCAGGCCCGGCACGTAGCGGAGCATCCCCAGCAAGGGGCGCCGCATGCCCGGCTCGCCCGGCGGCTCGCGGATGAAGCTGAACGAGGCGTTGCCTATCGAGGCGAGGACCGTGCCGAGCAGGAACAGGTAGCCGAAGTTCCGCGGGAACGCGATCTCGGACTCGAGGACCGCCCGCACGACGAGGCCCGAGCCGAGCGCGAGCAGCCCGCCGATGACGTTGCGCGCGGCCCAGAACGTCCCCAGGCGGGAGTGCGGCACGACCTTCGCCGTGACGTCGGCGAACGGCACCCCGCCGACGCCGCCGGCGGTGGCGTTGATCGCGACCATCGCGACGACGACGCCGGCGACCACGCCGGGCTCGATCCCGCTGCCGAAGAGCACGACGAATGACATCGCCAGGAACGCCAGGTTGCGCGTCGTGGACGTGATCCGGTAGTAGGGCAGCTTGTAGCGCTCCTGGGAGAGCCGGTTCGCGACCAGGAGCTGCGGCAGGAAGTAGAGCGCGACGCGCATCGCCGGGATCAGGCCGATCACTACCGGCGACGTCCCGAGCGCCGCCAGGAAGGGCGCGAGGACGAGGCTGCTGTGGAAGAAGGCGTCGCCGGCGGTGACGAAGACGCCGTTCACGACGCCGAGCAGGAAGTTGCGGTCCCAGCGCTGCCCGTTCACGTACCGCCGATGCTACCGCCAGCGGCGGAGCGGCTCACGAGTACCGGTCGGGGCTCAGCGCGTCGAGCGGCAGGGCCGGCGTGCCGCCGGAGAGGATCTCGGCGACCACGCGACCCGTCACCGGCGCCAGGCTGACGCCCAGCATCGCGTGCCCGGTCGCGACCACCAGGCCCGGCACGCGGCGCGGAGCGCCCAGGTACGGCAGGCCGTCCGGCGAGCAGGGCCGGTGCCCGCGCCACGGGACGGCGGCCGCGAACGGGGAGGGGTCGAGCGCCGGCAGGTAGCGCGCGACCGAGCGCAGGATCCCGCGCACGCGCCGCTCGTCCGGCGGGGCGCCCGCGGGCGGGAAGCCGGCCAGCTCGAGGGTCCCGCCGACGCGCAGCCTGTCGCCCAGGGGGGTGACGGCGACGCGGGCCTCGGTGAGGATCGCCGGCAGGCGCGGGCCCCTGTCCGGCGCCGGGGCCGTGAGGCTGTAGCCGGTGCCCGGCTCGAGCGGCAGGCGCAGGCCCACGCCGCGGGCCAGGCGCGCGGACCACGCCCCGGCCGCGAGCACGACGGCGTCGGCGAGCTCGCGCAGGCCGTCGCCGTCCACGCCGATCACGCTCCCGGCGCGCGTGAGCAGCCGCGCGACGCCGGCGCCGAAGCGCACCTCGCCGCCCTGCCCCCGCACCGAGGCCAGCAGGCGCGCCATCAGGGCGCCGGGGTCGAGGTGGGCGTCGTCGCGGTAGTGGACGCCGCCGGCGACGGCGTAGCCGGCCTCCGGCTCGAGGCGCGCCACCCCGCCGGCGTCGAGCACCTCCACGTCGAGGCCGAGACGGGACGCCCTCTCGGCGAGGTCCGCCTCCTCGGCGTGGCCGTGCTCCGTGGCGCTGAGCATGAGGAGGCCGCCCGCGCGCAGCCCGAACCCGCCCACGGCGGCCTCCAGCTCCGGGTAGGCCTCGCGGCTGACGCGCGCCAGCGCCAGCAGCACCGGCGCCGCCGCCTCGGCGCGGCGGGCGGTGGCGGCGCGCCAGAACGCCACGCCCCAGCGCGCCAGGTCGAGCGAGGCGCGCGGAGCGATGCGGAAGGGTCCCTCGGGGTCCGGCAGCCAGCGCAGCGCCTGCGCGACCGCCCCGGGCGCGGCCAGGGGCACGAAGTGGCTGGGCACGACCATGCCGGCGTTGCCGTGGGAGGTGCCGGCGTGGCCCTCGGGCGCGCGCTCGAGTACCAGCACCTCGTGGCCGGCCGCCAGCAGGTAGTGGGCCGCGGCGAGGCCGATCACGCCGGCCCCCACCACGACGACCCTCACGGCGCTGCGCCGTCCACGGGGATGCCGTGGACGTAGGGGTCGTTCGGGTCGAGGAGCAGAGTCGCCTCGGCCGTGACGTGCGCCGTGCCGGTCACGGTCGGCAGCACGCCGCCGTCCGCGGCCGGCACGTAGCTGGCCGTGAACGCGCTGCCGATCACGCTCTCCTGCCGCCACGGCTGGCCGGGCGCCAGGCGTCCGTCGGCGGCGAGACAGGCGAGCTTGGCGCTCGTGCCGGTGCCGCACGGCGAGCGGTCGTAGGCGTCGCCGGGGCAGAGGACGAACGCCCGCGCGTCGGCGGTGGGGCTGGGGGCGACGAGCTCGACGTGGTCGACCTCGTGCCCCTCCCCCGTCACGCCGCTAGCGGCCAGGGCGGCCTTGATGCGGCGCGCGACCTCCGTGAGCAGGGGCACGTTGCCCGGCTCCACCGCCAGCCCGTGGTCGTGGCACAGGAAGAACCAGTTGCCGCCGTAGGCGACGTCCCCGGTGACGGTGCGGCTGCCGCCGCGCGGGTCATCGATCGTCACGCTCACGCCGGACCGGAGGCGGTACGACCTGACGTTCGCCACGCTCACGGCGCCGTCATCGTGCAGCCGGGCCGCGACGGGGCCGACGGGCGTCTCGACGCGGTGCTCGCCGGGGGCCGCGCGGCCGAGGTGGGCGAGCGTGGCCACGAGCCCGATCGTCCCGTGCCCGCACATGCCCAGGTAGCCGACGTTGTTGAAGAACACGACGCCGGCGAGGGCCTCCGGGTCCTCGGGCGCCAGCAGCAGGGCGCCGACGAGCACGTCCGAGCCCCGCGGCTCGTTGACGACGGCGCGCCTGAGCCAGTCGTGCTCGGCCCTCAGGCGCGCGAGGCGCTCGGCGATCGGCCCGCCGCCGAGGTCGGGACCACCCGCCACCACGACGCGCGTCGGCTCGCCACCGGTGTGGGAGTCGACGACCTCGATGCGCCTGAGTCGGTCGGGAGTGCCCATGTGCCTGCTGAGGGATTGTATGTGTAGACGGGAAGCGAGTCAGCAGGGCCACGGCCCGGAGGGAGCGCGGCATGCAGGTGCGATGGAGCGGAGTCATCCCGGCGATCACGACGCCGTTCACCGAGGACCTCGAGGTGGACGTGGGCCTCCTGGCGCGCCACGCGCGCTGGATGGTCGAGGCCGGCTGCGTCGGGATCGTGCCGTTCGGCTCCCTCGGCGAGGGCGCCACCGTCACGTACGAGGAGAAGCTGAGGGCGATCGAGCGGCTGGCGGAGGAGCTCGACGGCCTCGCGCCCGTGATCGCCGCCGTGTCGTCGCTGTCCACGGCCGAGGCCGTGCGCTTCACGCGCGACGCCGAGGCGGCCGGCGCCAGCGGGTTCATGGTGCTGCCGCCCTACGTCTACTCGAGCGACTGGCGCGAGATGCGCGCCCACGTGGCCGCCGTGCTCGGCGCGACGTCGCTGCCGTGCATGCTCTACAACAACCCGATCGCCTACCGGACCGACTTCACGCCCGACCAGGTCGCCGAGCTCCACGCCGAGTTCCCGCACATGGACGCCGTGAAGGAGTCGAGCTCCGACGTCAGGCGCGTGACCTGGCTCCGGGCGCTGCTGCCCGAGTCGTTCACGGTGCTCGTCGGCGTCGACGACGTGGTCTACGAGGCCGTCGCAGCCGGCGCCCGCGGCTGGATCGCCGGCCTCGTGAACGCGTTCCCCGAGGAGTCGGTGCGCCTGTTCGACCTCGCGCTCGCCGGCCGCCGCGACGAGGCCCTGGCGCTCTACCGCTGGTTCCTCCCGCTCCTGCGCCTCGACGTCGGCACGAAGTTCGTCCAGCAGATCAAGCTCGTGCAGGAGCTCGCCGGCTGGGGCTCGGAGCGGGTGCGCGGGCCGCGGCTGGTCCTCGAGGGCGCCGAGCGCGAGGAGACCGTGCGCGCGTTCCAGGACGCCATGGCGACCCGCCCAGCCCCCGGGGTGCCGGCGTGACCCAGGCTCCCGTCCAGACGCCGCGCCTGTTCCGGGCCACCGACCCGCGTACCGGCGCGTTCGTGGGCCCCGAGTTCGCCGTCACCACGCCCGAGGAGCTCGACGGGGCCGTCGCGGCGGCGGTGAGGGCGTTCCCGCGCTTCGCGGCCTTCCCGCCCGAGGCCAGGGCCCGCTTCCTGCGGCGCGCGGCCGAGGAGCTGCGCGCCGACGAGGAGGAGGTCGTCGCGGTCGCGGCCGCGGAGACCGCGCTGCCCGAGGCGCGGCTGAGCTCGGAGCTGGCGCGCACGACCGGCCAGCTCGAGATGTTCGCGGCTCTCGTCGAGGGTCGCGAGTGGCTCGACGCGCGCGTCGACAAGGGCGACCCGGAGAGGAAGCCGGCTCCCAAGCCAGACGTGCGCTCGCTGCGCCGCGGCCTGGGGCCGGTGGCGGTGTTCGGGGCCAGCAACTTCCCCCTCGCGTTCTCCGTCGCCGGCGGCGACACGGCCTCGGCGCTGGCCGCGGGCTGCCCGGTCGTCGCGAAGGCGCACCCGTCGCACCCGGGCACCTCGGCGGCCGCGGCCGCCGCCGTCCTGCGCGCTGCCGCGGCCACCGGCATGCCCGAGGGCGTGTTCGCCGTCGTGTACGACGACGGCATCGAGGTCGGCGAGGCGCTGGTGCGCCACCCGGGCGTCAAGGCGGTGGGCTTCACCGGCTCGCGCGGCGGCGGCGAGGCGCTGGTGCGCCTGGCGGCCGCGCGGCCCGAGCCGATCCCCGTCTACGCCGAGATGGGCAGCGTGAACCCCGTGTTCGTGCTGCCGGGCGCCACGGCGGCGCGCCCGAAGGACGTCGCCGAGGGGCTACACGCGTCGTTCACGCTCGGGGTCGGCCAGTTCTGCACGAACCCGGGGGTCGTC
>Ga0123333_10003939_pt1 | contig 14170 bp, 11 predicted proteins | sample BioC12SIPDNA_3_FD_89957 | JGI IMG/M metagenome (GOLD analysis project Ga0123333, IMG submission 89957) | Anaerobic biogas reactor microbial communites from Washington, USA - Biogas_R2_B C12 SIP DNA | ecosystem: Engineered > Bioreactor > Anaerobic > Unclassified | place: Washington, USA... | reverse complement strand
TGTGCTTGCCCCACGCCTCATGCCACGCGTTGAAAATCAGCACGCCAGGCTTCCGCTGCTCCGCCAGCGACCCCAGCGTGTCCCGATCCAGAAAATCGAAGTCCTTGAACCCGCAGTTCATCTCCAGCGTGTAGTTCTCGAACTCCGACTGAGTCCGGTCACGACCGCCCCCCTCGAACTGGACGTCGAACTCGATCCCATCCTCCTCACGGTACATCTCCAGATCCAACCCCGCCTCGCGATAAATCTGCCGCAGGCTTCGCCGAGCGTAGATCTGGTGGAACGCCCGGTCCCGTCCCCACGCGATCCCCAACGTCTCGCTCCAGCAGTTCAGCGTCAACCGCAGATCCTTCCGCTGGGCCGTCAGCGCGTCCCGCATCCGACCGATCAACGCCTTGATCTTCCGGCACCGCCAGTCCAACCACGCCTCACGGCAATAGAACATCAGCCATTCGTACCGCTTCGAAAACCGGTCCGCGGCCTTTCCATCCACGTCCACCTTGATCCCCGTCTCCTGCTCGAACAGACCGACCGTGTAGTCGTCGTACCCGCTGTGCACCGACCCGAACCAGATGATCGTCGGCACCCACATCGTAATCGCCACCCCCTTGAACGCCGGCGATTTCCCGTACCGGCGGGCGATCTCGTCGATGAACCCCACGATCGCCTCCTGCACCACCGGGTGAAGCGGATTGAACATCGGACCGCCGTGATACGGCTGGCATCGCTTCTCCCCGTACGCCCACTCGAACCCCGACAAATCGCCGCAAACCTTCTCGTACTGGGGAACCAACGCGTCGTAAACCTTCGTGTTGTACACCGTCGTCCAGTCCATCGTCCCCGCCTGGACCTGGTCGTTCGACAGCATGTTGTTGATCGTCTCCGCCCCGCCCTTGATCGCCTCCAGGTCGATGTTCATCTTCCCCATCAGCGACCCGAGCCGCAACAGCGTCAACACCCCCTGAAACTCCAGCCCCTCCTGCTCGAACCGCTTCAAAATCGTCGCCGGCCAGTCCGGCGGCTCGCTCGTCCACGCCGTATACTGACGCCGGTCCTCCGCCACCACCACGCTGAAGCAGTCCGACGGCTCCCGCTCCGAATTGAAGCAAGGCCCGTGATACCAGCAGATCGGGTACGCCAGCATCTTCTGACCCGTGTGTTGGGCATAATCGACCATCCGATCCAGCCACGTCTCAAACGTCATCGCCCCTTCGCTCGCCCCCGTCCCGCACGGGTCCTCGTATTGAATGCCGAACTGCCGCCGATCCCGCCGCTTCTGCAATTCCGTCAACGCCAGCGCCGGCAACTCCTCCAACTCGTAAACCTCAATGCTCTCGATCGCCGCCGGCTCCCCGTGGCCCCACGTCATGAACGCGATGCTGCAATCCTTCCACCGCGGCCAGAACACCTGGTGAATCGTCTGCATCGTCCCGCTGATCGGCGTCGTAAAACCCGTGTAGATTCCCGTCGACAGGTCGTAGCACGTCCCGTCGTTAATCACCATGAACCGACGCTTGTCGTCCGGATACCGAATCACCGCCACGTGAGGCCGGCCCACGTGCTCGATCGCAAATCGATACCCAAACCGCGACAGCGGCCGCGCCTCCGCCTCCCGATACCGCCCCGCGCCCCCCTTGACCACCTTCACGTCACCGCACGCGAAATACTCCTCCGGAGAATACTCCTTCGTGCAGTCAAACTCCGCCACCTTGCACTTGATCGGCGCATCCATCGCGAACTCTCCATATTCTGAATTCTGAATTCTGGGTTCTGACCACTGAATTCTCTTCTAAATCCTCACAAATCCCTTGGCCGCCTTCGGATCCTCAGCCGCGTCGAGAATCTTCCGAATCATCAGACTCTCCGACCGGTCGATGTTCGGCTTGCCGCTCTCGAACAGGTCCAGAATCGCCGCCGCCATGTCCACGAAAATCCGACCGCCGTCCACCGTGATCAGCTTCGTCTCCTGCTCCGTCGTCACGCTCGCCGCGAACGGCGTGTTGCTGTTGACGTACACGTTCACCACGCCCGTCCGCCCGCCCGCGTAGTTCACCAGCAACTGCGACTCCGCGCCGCTCCCTCGCCGCATCAGCGACTGGGCCTTGGCGCCCATGCAACTGACCATCAGCTCCACCGGATGAATCGCGTATTCCCCGAACGATCGCCCCGAACCCCACGCCACCATGTGCCGCACGTGGTCCCGACCGACCTGCCCCACGTACTCCTGCACATTCGTGTACCGCAAAGCCGAACTCGTCTGCATCGCCACCCCGTGCTTGTCCGCCAACGCGAAAATCCGCTTCGCCGTCCGAAGGTCCGGGGCGAACGTCTTGTCCACGTACGTCGTCTTCCCGAACGGGAACACCATCTTGCACAGCTCCAGGTGCGCCTCCGGATGGCCCGGCGCCAGCACCGCGTAGCAGTCCACGTGCTCGTTCAGTTCCTTCGCCGACTCGAAGTACGGCACGTCGTTCTTCTTCGCCCACTCGCGACCCGACTCGTGGTCCATCGACACACAGCCGCTGACCGCGAACCCGCGATTCGCCAGGTCCTCCCGAACGATCTTCAGATACGTGTTGGCGTGAAAATTCTCCAACTGATAATCCACGTACCCGATCCGCTTGCCCTTACCCTTCTTCGCCATAACATCGTCTCCATGACCAGATGGTATTGCCGTCGTGGTAGGGCGGGTGGTTCTCGCCGCAGGCGAGGTTCACCCGCCGTCCGTTACACCAGAAACGCACACTCACTCGGATTTCGGCGAAGTCTAACCCCCAAAACCCGTTTTGGCAAGCCCCCTGAAACCAAAGAAACAAACATCGCCACTTTGACGAAACTAACAATAAAATCAATGAATTACAACTAGTACTCGTGAATAGCCAACACGCTTCCCGTCAATTTGGGCAATCTACGAGCCTGAATTGTATATTTAACCGTGATGGAAACCTCTACAATCTCAACTGATGCGTCAGCATTGTCACTTCTGGACCGCCCGACCCCCGGGTTTGTCAAGCACGGTCCCACAATCGCCGAAGTTCATGCTAGAGGTCTGAGTACGGCCGACCGGTCCGGGTGGAAACCCAGCCGGATCGACGTGCGGGGGCCCGGGGTCGCGCCCGGTCTGGCCCCATCAAAACTTAACGCGTTCGCAGGTGGAGGGAAGATGACCGGATACTCTTACGAACTGGGCGAAAAACAATCCTCACGGGTCCTCGAGCAGGCGGTGCGGGTTCACTCGCCCGTCTGGGCGGAGGCCATCGACCACACCCATCTCCAGTCGGCCAGCGGCAAAATGCTCAAAGCCGAGGAAACCGTCGTCTATCTCAAGGTCAACTCCGAAACCCCCGAGATGGACCACGCCATGCCCGGCCAGTACTACCAACTGGTCATCTCCCTCGACGACCAGCGATACCTCACCGTCTCCGATCTCGTCGAGGTCCAGACCTCAACCGAAGGGCCCGTCATGGTCTTCTCACGCCCGCGAAGCATCCAGGTGCTCCAGCGGAGACGCTACGTCCGAAGCGTCCCCAGCCAGTCCTATCCCGTCTACCTGCGATCCGAAACCGAGGACCGAAACCAGGACAAACCCGTCCTCGGACAGATCCGCGATATCAGCGTCAGCGGCATGTCCATCCGACTGCCCGGAGACGCCGACTCCAACCTCTTCATCGGCGACGTCGTCCAACTCCGATTCAGCCTCTCGGTCCGCGAACCCGAATTCGTCACCCGCGCCGCCATCTGCCACAAACAAATGGATACCGAAAAGGCCGAACTCGTCACCGGCGTCGAATTCGTCCCCGAAAGCCAGGACCCCAACTTCCAGTCGCGCCTTCGGGGCATGTTGCTCCAGGACGGCACCGGCCTCAAAAGGCAAAGCTAGAGCAGAGAGGGAAATCGCATGTACGCTATCCTCGTTCCCTGGGACCAGTCGAACGAAAACCTCATGTGGGCCATCGAAACCAGGGCCCATCTCCGACTCACCCTGCGCCTGGCCAAGGAGTGGATCGAACTCGGCTCCGAATTCATCGGCGGTACCGAACTCCAGTCCCTGCTCATCCGAAAGTTCCCCGGCGCCTGGAACAACCGACTCCTCGCCGGCCAGCTTCTGCCCTGCAGCTTCCGAAAGGGACACAAAAAGTACATGTTCGTCACCGCCGTGATGGACGAAAAGACCGTCGAGGTCGACGGACAACAGGAAACCGCCTTCGTCCTCGCATGGCCCGAAGGCCTCCAGGAGATGCAGCGGCGGCATTTCTACCGCGCCGCCGTCCCCGACCAGTTCGACCTCGCCGTCAAAATCTGGGACTCCGTCCCCGCCATCGGCCAGACGCCAACCGCCCCTCCGCTGGCCGTCGGCAAACTCATCGACGTCAGCGCCGGCGGCGCCCAGATCGAACTGCCCACCGACGCCAGAATCCAGGTCGACCGCGGCTATCTCCTCGAAATCGAACTGCCCACCCCCGAACAGCCCGTCCTCGTCCAGGCACGCTCCCGACACACCGACGGCCAGGCCCCGCCCGGCGCCAGCCGGTTCGGCATGCAGTTCCTCTCACTCGACTACAGCCCGCGCGGACAGGAAACCATGATGCGACTCGCCCGATTCGCCAACTACCTGCGTAGCTGCGAAACCGTCGCCAAATCCCGCTCCGCCTGATCCCCACCAACCTGACTGGACGTGGATGCCTGCTGCCGCTCACCAAAGGCGGTCGGCGCCTGCATTCTGAGTTCTGACCACTGAGTTCTGAATTCTCTCTACCTACTCCGACTCCGCGATCAGCTCTTCCGGAATATCGAAGTTCGCATACACGTTCTGGACGTCGTCGTGATCCTCGAACAACTCCATCATGTCCAGCATCTTCTTCGCCGCCTCCCCCTCCAACGCCACCGTCGTCTGCGGCAGCATCGTCAGGTCCGCCGACTGAACCGCAATCCCCGCATCCGCCAAAGCCTTCTTGACGTTCTCGAACTCGGTGGGGGGGCAGTGAATCTCAAAAACCGTGTCCTGCTCGCGAATGTCCTCCGCCCCAGCCTCCAGCGTCGCCTCCATCAACTGCTCTTCCGTCGCGTCCGCCGCCGATACCGTGATCACCCCGCGCTTCTCGAACATCCACGACACCGAACCCGGACCGCCCAGCGACCCGCCACGATGCTCGAAGATCTTCCGAATCTCCGGCGCCGTACGGTTCCGGTTGTCCGTCAACGCCACCACCATGATCGCCACCCCGTTCGGACCGTATCCCTCGTACGTGATCTCCTCGAAACTCGCCCCGTCCAGATCGCCCGTCCCTCGCTTGATCGCCCGGTCGATCGTGTCGTTCGGCATGTTCGCCTCTTTCGCCTTGTCGATGCAGTACCGAAGCGACAAATTCATCGACGGATCCCCGCCCCCAGCCCGCGCCGCCACGATGATGTTCCGCGCCAGCTTGCTCCACAGCTTCCCACGCCGCGAGTCCGTCACCCCTTTCTTATGCTTGATCCGTGCCCAGTGGGAATGTCCTGACATCCAATGTCTCCTTCAAACCCAGTCCTGCCGTCGATCGGCCGTCGAACAACCCTAAACCCCCACCCATAGGGGCATCAGCCCGGTGGGGGTATTTACATAAGTTTAGCAGAACCACCCGCCCATTTCAACGACCCCTTCAAACCCGATCCCACACGCCTCCCACCACGCCAGCCCGGGTGGAGCGAGGCCTCCCGCAAATTCGAAATCCGAAATTCGAAATCCCTCCCCTCCGCGGATTCCGCGTCCTCCGCGCCAACCCTTGACCGACCGCCAGCCACCCGCTATCCTCCAAACCCCAGAGGAGACCCAACGTGACCGCCAGACCACAACCCCCAGCCCCGCTCGAACCCCGCCTGCAGATCGACGCCCAGGAATGGCCCTTCCTGCCCGGCCCCCGAAAAATCAACCTCTTCGTCCAGCCGCCCGACGCCGGTCTCACCGCCGACACCGGCCTCATGCTCGTCCTCCATAACTGGGGCGGCCTCTACGACGAACCCCACTACCTCCAGTGGTGCCGCACCTTCGCCGACCGATACAACGTCGTCGCCCTCAGCGTCAACTACCTCCAGAGCGGTCCCGCCTGGCGCGAACAAATACACCCCTACGACCACGGCTACCTCCAGGCCGTCGACGCCATCCGCGCCCTCCACGCCATCCGACGCCGGCTCCTCGACCGCCGCGCCCCCTTCAACCAGCGACGCATCTTCGGCATGGGCGTCAGCGGCGGCGGAAACGTCATCCAGATGGCCCTCAAATTCGCCCCCCACACCTTCGCCTGTGGCGTCGATATCTGCGGCATGCCCGGCCTCACCGACGGCATCGCCTACGGCCTCCGCGAATTCGGCAGCGACCTGGACGCCAAATACAGCCGCGACCCGCAAAGCCCAAACTACCTCCCGCCCGACCTCCAGGAAATCCGCGACTTCGGACGCCTCGACCACTGCCGTCTCCTCCGCCTCGCCAATCCCGACCTCAAAATCGTCATCATCCACGGCATCGACGACCACAAATGCCCCGTCGTCCACAAAATCGGCCAGTTCCAGCGGATGGTCCATGCCGGCCTCGACGTCGACGGCCGATTCCTCACCCCCCTCGACGTCGACGGCCGCGCCGTCGCCAACACCGGACATTCCCTCGGCGACCGTGAACAGATCCTCATCAAATACGCCGACCACTACCTCAAACCCGCCGGCCCCTTCGCCCGTTCCCGCTCCAGCCCCACCGACTTCGAACGCGCCAAACCCGTCGAATACCCCACCTCTAACGGCCGTGTCATCATCGACTACGCCGCCGCTCCAACCGTCCGCTTCCAGCCCAACCACCCCTGACAAATAGATCGACTTTTCTCTAGGTGTTCCTCCCAAAGGCGACTATAATATAGAAGGTTATTTAGTCGACCGAATCTTCGGGGTAGGCGTGGAACGTGCTGCTTCTCCTGAATCTTTCTCTCGACCCTATAAACCTTCTGGGCCGGAATGTCGGCCCCTTTCGGAGAGACCTCGAAAGTAAAACTGGGGTCCAGAGGCCTGAATGCAGGAGTTTTGCAATGGCCAAGAAACTGTACGTTGGTAACATGAGCTACGATGTGGACAATGCCGCCCTCGAGCAGATGTTCACCCCCTATGGGACCGTCGAAAGCGCCCAGATCATCACCGACCGCTCCACCGGACGAAGCAAGGGCTTCGGCTTCGTCGAAATGAGCAGCAACGAGGAGGCCGAAGCGGCCATCAACGCCCTCAACGGCAAGGAACAGAACGGCCGCGCCCTGACCGTCAACGAGGCCAAGCCGCGCGAAGATCGCGGCGGCCGTGGCGGTTACGGCGGTGGCGGTGGCGGCGGCCGAGGTGGCTACGGCGGCGGTGGCGGCCGTGGCGGCTACAACCGACGCTAATCCCTGACCAAACGTTAAACCGACAGGAGGTCGCCTTCACCGGTGGCCTCCTGTCTCTTTTTCCAGCCGACAAATCCGAAATCCCAGTTCCCTTCACTCCACGCGCTCCGTGCCATCCCCCAGGAAATCCGCCGAGGCCCGCAACAAACCGGCGCCAGCCTCCCCATTGGGCACGTCAGTATCCTCTGTTTTCACTTTTCATTTCCGCCTTCTCATCCCATTGACACCACCCCCTCCCCTCTATAGACTCAACGGTTTGTTTCATAATCTAGGAGACCCAGAGTTGGAGCAGGCCATTCCAAAAGCCGCAGCCCTCATCGAGGCCCTCGGCTACATCCAGAAGTTCCGCGGCAAGCGAGTCGTCGTCAAAATGGGCGGAACCCTCATGGACGATCCCAAAGCCGAGGGAAAAATCCTCACCGACGTCCTCTTCATGGCCACCGTCGGTATCCACCCCATCGTCGTCCACGGCGGCGGAAAGGAAATCTCCCGAGCCCTCGCCGAATCCGGATTCGAAACCCGCTTCGTCCAGGGCCGACGCTACACCGACAAAAACACCCTCACCGTCGCCGAACACATCCTCTGCAACGTCATCAACGCCCGACTCGTCGCCGCCCTCAACCGAATGGGCGGAAAGGCCATGGGACTCCACAGCCTCTCCAGCGGCGTCCTCTCCGGCGAGCAGGTCTTCCTCCAGGAAGAGGGCCGACGCATCGACGTCGGACTCGTCGGAAAGGTCACCCACGTCAACGCCGAACTCCTCCGGGTCCTCTGCAACGCCGGCACCGTTCCCGTCATCGCGCCCATCGCCTACGCCCTCGGCGGCGGGAAGCTCAACGTCAACGCCGATGAAGTCGCCGGCGAGGTCGCCGCCGCCGTCGCCGCCGATAAGCTCGTCGTCGTCAGCGACACCCACGGCATCCGACGCGACCTGAACGACCCAAACTCACAGATCAGCGAAGTCACCGGCGCCCAGATCAAACAGCTCATCGACGAAGGCGTCATCAGCGGCGGCATGCTCCCCAAAGTCGCCGCCTGCCTCCGCGCCCTCGAAGGCGACGTCGGACGAGCCCACATCATCGACGGACGTATCGACCACGCCCTCCTGCTCGAAATCTACACCGACAAGGGCATCGGCACCCTCATCACTAAAGACAAACCATAGCAGGCATTAACAAGCATCACGAGAAACGAGGTATATCATGGACCTGACCACTTCCGACGTTTTGAATCTCTACGCCAAACACGTCATCGCCAACTACCGCCGACTCCCCATCGTCATCGTCCGCGCCGAAGGCAACCGAATGTGGGACCTCGACGGAAAGGAATACCTCGACTTCTTCCCCGGCTGGGCCGTCAGCGGACTCGGTCACTGCCATCCCAAAGTCGTCCAGGCCGTCCAGAAACAGGCCGGTGAGCTTATCCACATCGACAACACCTTCGCCAGCGTCCCCCAGGCCCGACTCGCCCGGATGCTCTCCGAACGAAGCTTCGGCGGAAAGTGCTTCTTCTGCAACAGCGGTGCCGAAGCCAACGAAGCCGCCCTCAAACTCGCCCGACTCAAGGGCGCCGGACAACGCCACAAGATCATCTCCATGGAAAAAAGCTTCCACGGCCGCACCTTCGCCGCCATGACCGCCACCGGACAGGCAAAAACCCACGCCGGATTCCAGCCCCTCGTCCCCGGTTTCGCCTACGTCCCCTTCAACGACTTCGACGCCCTCGCCGAAGCCGTCGATGACCAGACCGTCGGCGTCATCCTCGAACCCATCCAGGGTGAAGGCGGTGTCAACATCGCCGACGCCGAATACCTCCACAAGGTCCGCGACCTCTGCGACCAGCGGGACATGGTCCTGATCCTCGACGAGGTCCAGACCGGCATGGGGCGAACCGGAACCTGGTTCGGCTACCAGCAGTACGACGTCGTGCCCGACGTCGTCGTCCTCGCCAAAGCCATCGGCGGCGGCGTCAGCCTCGGTGCCATCATCGCCAAACCCCAACTCGCCGACCTCATGAAGCCCGGCACCCACGCCTCCACCTTTGGCGGAAACCCCCTCGCCTGCGCCGCCGGTGTCGCCGTCGTCGAAGCCATCGAAGAAGAAAACCTCCTCCAAGCCGCCACCCAACGAGGCGCCTACCTCCGCCAAAAACTCGAACAACTCCAGGAAAAGTACCCCATCATCACCGAGATCCGACAGGTCGGCCTGATGATCGGCGTCGAACTCTCCGTCGCCGGCGATGACATCGTCGCCGCCGCACTCGAAAGGGGACTCCGAGTCAACTGCACCCAGCAGACCGTCCTGCGAATGTCGCCCGGCATGACCGTCACCGACGAAATGATCGACCAGGCCGTCGCCATCCTCGACGAGTCGTTCGCCCAGTGCCAGAACGGCCTGCTCCAAACGCCGGCGGAGGGCTAACCCATGCAGCCGATCCGACACTTCATCAACATCCTCGACTACGACCGTCCGACCCTCGCGGGCCTCATCGAAAAATCCATCGCCGATAAAAAACGCCTCGCCGCAGGCCCCCTCGACCCCTGCCTCGCCCGCCGAAGCGTCGCCATCTACATGGAAAAACCCTCCCTCCGAACCCGCGTCAGCTTCGAACTCGCCGTCGTCCAGCTCGGCGGCTATCCCGTTATCCTCAACCACGCCGAAATCGGACTCGGTGCCCGCGAACCCGTCAAGGACGTCGCCCGAGTCATCTCCCGAATGTGCGACGGCTTCGTCGCCCGAACCTTCAGCCACGAAGCCCTCGAGGAATTCGCCCGATACGCCTCCGTCCCCGTCGTCAACGCCCTGACCGACTACAGCCACCCCTGCCAGGCCATGGCCGACCTGCTCACCGTCCGCGAACGCTTCGGCTCGCTCCAGGGCCTCAAGCTCGCCTACGTCGGAGACGGCAACAACGTCGCCCGATCCCTCGCCGCCCTCTGCGCACGACTCGGCGTCGCCTTCGCCATCGCCGCCCCACAAGGCTTCCAACTCGAAGACGAATTCGTCCGATCCCTCCGCCAGCGCGCGCCAAACGCCGCCTTCGAACAATCCGACGATCCGCGCCGCGCCGCCGACGGCGCCCACGTCCTCTACACCGACACCTGGGTCTCCATGGGCCAGGAAAAGGACCGCGAACGCAAGGTCCAGGCCTTCAAGGGCTTCCAACTCACCGCCGACCTTCTTCGCTCCGCCGCCGACAACGCCGTCGTTATGCACTGCCTCCCCGCCTACCGCGGTATGGAAATCACCGACGAGCTCATGGAGTCCCCCCAGTCCGTCGTCTTCGACCAGGCCGAAAACCGACTCCACTTCCAGCGAACCCTCCTCGCCGCACTCATCGGAGGCGAACAAATCGACTGACGCCCAGGCACGCGCGGGCTGATCGCCGTCAAAGGATTGAAAATCATGGACATATGGAAGTTCTACGACATCACGCACCGTGAACACCTGATATGCAATCCCACCAGCGACGAAAAACTGACCCGTCTCGTGCAACTGTTGCGACTCCCAACCAACGCCCGGGTCGTTGACATCGCCTGTGGTAAGGGCGAATTCCTGATTCGCCTGGCGCAAGCCTACGGCGTTCGTGGCATCGGCATCGACGTTTCTCCTTTCGTCATCGCCGAAGCACAGAAAAGGCTCCAAACGCGGGCGCCCAGTGCCGGCGTCACCTTCACTCAGATGGATGGCGCGGATTACAAGCCGGACGAACCGCACAGCCTCGACCTGGCGTCGTGTATCGGCGCCAGTTGGATCTTCGGAGGCCACGCCAACACCCTCGAAGCCCTGATCAACATGGTAAAGCCCGGCGGCTGGGTCATCGTCGGAGAGCCGTACTGGCAACAGGAACCCTCAGCGGAGTACCTTGACGCCCTCGGCTGCGCCCGAGACGACTTCGCCACCCACGCCGCCAATGCCGAAGCCGGAGAAAAGCGGGGAATGGACCTCGTCCACACCATCGTCAGCAGCAAGGACGACTGGGACAGCTATGAAGGCCTCCAATGGTTCGCGACCGCCGACTACGCCCGCACCCATCCCGATGACCCCGACCTGCCCGAACTGGTCCAACGCGTAAACAAGGCAAAAACGGCATACCTCCGCTGGGGACGCGACACTCTTGGCTGGGCCATCTACATCTTCAGATCGCGCCCCGCCTCCTGACAAGCGAACAAACGCGACCCCGTAGACCCGGCAGGACGTGTTGCCACCCGCCAAAACACACCTTGCCTCTCCCCCAAATCAGCAATCTACAATCAGAAATCAGCAATCACTCCCCTCCTCGTGTCATCCCCGCGCAGGCGGGGATCCAGACCTCGATGCGAGAACGCAGCGCTAGGCGCCCGAATCAACCCCGTACGCCATCATCGCAAAAAGCCACCAACGAATTGCCCTTACCCGGTCATACCGAAAAACAGGCGCCGTTGATGCCCGTGTACGAGAACGTCCTGCGGTAATTCGGAACACTCCCGAATCAAGGTTCCTATTCTGTATAGGGCCCGCCGTCGTTCATGGCCATAAGCCGGAGAACCTCTTCAAACTGCGACTTGATCTTCGTCTTCGCGGTCAGATCCCAGATCGAAACTCCTAACGCCCGCAACCCGAGGATCGCGGGCGTCCAGGCCTGGCCCCACCCGGCCTCGATGCTCCAGGCACCCCAGCCGAGGTCCGCTGAGCTGCCCCAATATTCCCACATGCGGTAATCGAAGGCCCGAAACCACATGCCGCTCAGGTAGGGGTATCTTTCGGACCGGATTTGGATGCGGCACTGGAATTTGGCCAATCGGTCCGCGGCGTCTCTCAGTTTCGGATCACCGGTTACGGCGGCCGCCTCGTGGAGACCCAGCATGGCGAACCCCGTGCAATAGAGATGATCGCAGACGGGATCGCCGTTCTCCTGGATCAGCGACGCCTCGTCCGTTCCGTAGGCTTCGTTGGACTTCAATGGATAACAGCCGTCCATTCGTGTCCGGCATTCGTTGTGTTCCCGAATCGCCCCGCACGGCTGCTGAAGATTCAAAAGATAATCCGTTGCTCGCTTGAGGAACCCCCGATGTTCCGGCGTATCCTCCGCCCGTACCAGCCAGGCCAGGGCCAGGATCATCCGCGTAAAATCGCCTCCGTCCGTCCAAGGCCGTTCCGACCGGAGGGCCATCACCAGCTTGATCCCCAGCCGGGCCGTCTCCAGCAACGGTTTATACCCGGTGTGGTGATAAGCCCACAGAAAACAGGCCCACATGTAAGGGTCGCGCTCCGTGCAGGTATGAAAAGTCGGCTGGTCGTGATAGTACCGCCAGCCGTGTTTCTCGAGATCCGGAATATCCCAGGCACCCTCCAATGTCGTAAAGCTCAGCAATCCATACAGCCGATGCGTGGCCAGGATTTCCTTCAGCATCACGGAATCCCATTTGTCCGTTTTCAAACACGCAGCCGCGATCATCGTCGCGATCAACCCTCGAGCTTCGTCATCGGGATACGTCCGCTTCAGCCATCCTGCCAGGGATTTCCTGTCGCCCCATCCGCCGTCGCCCCATGCCTTCAAGCCGAACGCGGGGTGATTCGGATCGTCTCTGACTCCCGTGTGCATATTCGACCGAAAATACACGTAGTCGAGAAGATTCTCCGCGATCCTTCGGCTGCGCTCCCGTTTCCGTACCATCCAATCGAGCATCAGGACCATCGCGGACTCGCAGTTACAGTCTCCGCGCAAGGGAACCCGCTGTTTGTACTGCGCCCCGTCATAGCGAATGTTCGAGGAATAGCCTTCCAGCACGCCATACGTTCCATCGCCCACCGGTTCGTTCTCACCCGGCAGGTCGATGGTATCGTCGCTGATGTCCTCGTCGCCGCCGGCAATTCCTGCAAACCGCTCTTCACTCAACAGCAGCCGCGATCGATCATACCACTCGGCCACCCGCGCAAGGGCCGCGGTTTCCACGTCGGCCGGCAAGCTGTCCTTCGGGCCGTAGATCGGCCCGATCACCGGAGTCCATCTCAGATCCAAAGCCGTTCCTTCCCCCAGTTGTTTCAGGAGATACTCCCAAATGGTCTTCCACGCCCCGGCCGGAGCGAACCGCCCGGAAACAAAGCCGGAAAGCCTGCTCGTGATAACCAAGACATTGTCCTTGGCTCTGAAAAGGAGCGGCCAGGTTTCCTCCGGCAGGCCGAAAACAGCCTTATCATATCCAGCCACCCGCGCGATCACGAGAAGCGGATCGGCGGCCCTCATCGCGACAAAGCGGCAATCGTGCACGGCCAGGATCGTCAGGTTCTTCAAGGTGTCTCCGAAATCAGGCGCGGAGACGACCGCCCGCTCCCAGTGGCACCTTCTGACTTCCCCAGCCTCCTGGCCGGGCACAAACGATGGAAATTCCACCAACAGTTTCAACCGTTTCTGTTCCGCCAACTGAAATAGTTCTTCGGAGATTTCCGTCCGTGTGGCCGGATACGCATCAGCCAGAATCAGTACCCCATCGCCGCTCCGTGCTTTTTCAATCGCCTCCCGCGGAGTGTCATAGCGCGGATAGTCCTTTCCGGACGCGCTCAATACGCAATAAAGATCATTCTCGCAGGTCGAGCAGAATACCAGGCTCATTCCTCATTTCCCTTTCATTCGCTTTTCCAGACCCCGTTTCGACGCACGCAGACAAAAGACCGGGCCTGCGTCTCCCGGACGGGCAGGGTTTGATATGTTCCACAGAATGTGAGACAAAACGCGGTTCTGATTAAGAGACAGTCTTTCCTCCGGGAACGGGATCCGGCGTTGTCTGAGTTTAAGGT
>Ga0123333_10003936_pt1 | contig 14176 bp, 8 predicted proteins | sample BioC12SIPDNA_3_FD_89957 | JGI IMG/M metagenome (GOLD analysis project Ga0123333, IMG submission 89957) | Anaerobic biogas reactor microbial communites from Washington, USA - Biogas_R2_B C12 SIP DNA | ecosystem: Engineered > Bioreactor > Anaerobic > Unclassified | place: Washington, USA... | reverse complement strand
GGGTCGTAGACCAGCCCGCTGGTCGGGCGGGTGGAGACCAGCGCTAAGTTGAGCGGCTTTCCGGGCTCGACCACGGAGGTGTCGGCCGCGATGCGGCCGATCAGCGGCTGCAGCGCGTCGTTATAGGTCTTGGGCAGGAGGTACGCGCCCGCCAGCTCGATGCTCTGGCCCCCGAACACCATGCGCACCTTGAAGCGATCGATCTGGCCCACCGCGTAGCGCAGCAGCGCATCGAACTGGCCACCCGGCACATAGGCACGGGGGTCGATCGGCGCAGGGATCTTGACCGCGTCCGCGATCAGGCCGATGGGCCGCCAGTCATACGCACCCGTATCGAACCGGTCGTCGGCTACCTGGCTGCCCGGCTCAACGCGAACGTGCAGCACCTTGCCCTCCTGGTGAAGCCGGTCGGCCAGCTCCTTCAGGAATTGCAGGTACTCCCCGCGCAGGTTGCGATCCAGCCCGCGGTAATCGATGTCCACGCCCTTGTAGAGCGCGCCCACGGCAAGGTTGACCAACGTGTCCACGTGCGCGGTGCGCTGGTTCTCGTCCACGAGCATGTTGTTGAACAGGTCGGTGCGGACGATGGGACCGTCGTGGTTGCGGATGACGGGGATCACCGCGAAGCTGCTGCCCAGCTGGTCGAAGGTGGCGTCGAGGGAGCCGGTGACGGCGCCATCTGCGCCAAGGCTCAGGCCGGTCGGGTGCACCTCGGACAGCACGTTCCGGCCCTCCGCACTCAGCTCAGCGGCCTGCGCCAGGTCGAGTGAGGCAAGGGCGGGCTGCGGGTTCGTCTGCATGACCATGAAGGCTTGCGGGATCGCGGGCGATGCGCTTTCGATCAGGTCATCCTGGCTGCCATCTTCGCTCACAACGATGTTGTGCGGCAGCCACTGCCAGCGTTGCAGCTCGCTTTCCCACGTGTACACATCCAGCGTCTCGTAGGGCTCGCTGTCGTTGGGGATGCGCGAGACCCACGTCGCCTCTGAAGGCGCAGTGCCGCGCAGGCTCAGCTGATAGAACGGGCTCTTCGCCACCAGGCTCTCGGGAATGGCCTTGGCTGCGTCGAGGAGGTCCTTGCCTGCGCTTCCCTCCAGGAAGGTGACGCGCGGCACAGAGGTCAGGCTTGCACGGAACGGTTCAACGACCGAACCGGGTTGAAAGATGACCTGCGTCCCGTCCGGATCACTGATGACGCCGCCCGCCTCCGTCACCCGCGTGGTGCCCAGGTCGCCTATGCGCTGGACGAGGGAGAAGGGAGGCAAGAGCAGTGCTGCGATGAGCAAGAGGGGAAGCGCGACGAAGGTCAGTATCTGTCCGGTGCGTTTGTCGTCGAGCCAGCTCGTCTGCGGAGACCGCCTTAATTGGTCGCGTACTGCCATGGTATGGATGTGCTCCTAATGGGTGAACTTGGGGCCGAACACGAAACCGGCCGGCCGAACCGGTCGATGCGGGCCATGCGGCTGGCCGGAGTGGTATTTGGATGTTTCTAACATAACAGATGTACACTCGGCCCACGTTTGATTGACCAGGAAACGGCCCGAAGAGGTTGCGTATTGATTCACCAGTATGGAAACGGCCCGACGATCGTGGGCGGGCCGGCTTCCGTACGGTATGATACGTTGCTCCGAAAGGTCACCCTATCAGAGCAACGATGAGTTTAGCATACGAGAGCCCTTTTGGCAAACCGACCCATTTGTGTTTTTCGATACGAGCGGCATGTTTCAGAAGAAAGGATGATAGTTTCGCGTCCGGGCGCACTCCGTGTTATAGTCTTGTCTTGTCTCCAACTGATGGGTGTGTCAGACCTGATATGAAACGATTGAGTTCTACAACCTGGGCACAGAAGGCCCTCATCCTGGCAGCGGTGCTCCTGGCGGTCGCAGGGCTGATCCTGTTGGGCCTGTATGCCCGCCTTTCAAGCCAGGCTCCGGCGGATCGGGGATGGGTCAATCCGCAGAGCTCCGTTCAGCGCGGGGCGATCGCGCCCGACCTTGCGGTGCTGACCCTCGCCGGTGAGTCGGACGACCGTATCGCCAGGGCCGCCCTGGATCTGGGGGAGCGGGAGACCGCGTACGCGACGATTGCCTACAGCGTGCAGTTGGCCGACGCCACGCGCAGTGGCCAGTGGTTGTTGCTCGCCAGCAACTTCAAGCAGGACGATCCGCAGGCGGCCTTGACAGCGTACCAGGCGTTGAGTGATCTGCTGGTGTTGGGCGCTGGTCTCGGCGACTCGGCGCGAGCCGACATCTCCCTCCAGGTCGCCCGCGGCCTGATCGCCGGCGAGCGCGCCTGGCTGGCGCCCGTCATGGTGGCGCAGGCAGAGACCATCGCGCGCGAGAGCGTCACGCTGCTGCCCACGCAGCGCCGGACCATCCTGACCGGCGTCGCATCCGCCTACGATGCCCTCGGACAGGGAGAGGCCGCGCAGAGCGTGCGCACGAACACGACTGCGTGGAGCGAAGGGCCCGGCATCGTGGTCGATCCGACAGCTCCCGTGCTTCCCACCCTGCGCGGGACCGTCGTGCTTCCGGACGATGTCGCGGGCGCGTTCAGCACCCGGCAGGGGGCGGCAGCAGTCATGGCTGCGCGTTGGCTGGCGTCGGGCGAGGCAGAGAGAGCCGGCCTTGCCGGTGCGCTGGGCGATGCGTTGGCGCAGGAAGACGTGGCGCGGGACGCGTTTTACGCGCAGGCCGGCGCGCTGGCGCTGCCGGATCGGCTGGCCGCGCTTCACGATCGCATCGCCTGGCTGACCATCAAGGTGCGTGTGGCGCGTCTCGGGTACGGCGTCTCGCTGGTGCCGGCGTGGGAGACGGAGATCGAGGCCATCGAGCGCGCGCTGAGCGCCGCTCACACCGACCTGATCAACGGCTACGGCCAGCTGCTCGACACGCTGGATGCCGTCGAGGCGCTGCCCGCCCGGATCGAGCTGCTGCGCCAGGGCGTGCTCGCGGTGCGGCTGGGCCTTTTCCCGAACCAGGCCGCGGAGGAGGCGCTCGCACAGCAGCTGATCGAGGCCTCGCAGGAACTTCGCACCCGTCAGGGCGACATCGGGCTCAGGGTCACGAAGCAGGACGCGCGCGGTTATCCCATCTACCTGCTGGCCGGCTCGGACGCGGCGCGGGTCGCCGAGTAGGCTGCCTTCGGCCGGCGGCGCTTACCGCATCGTAGGCGAACCGTTGACATGCCGTAGGTCAATGTGTTTGACAATCGCCTCGCCGGGGCGTATACTGAGGGCGTCTTCAGATCACTGTGCACGTCCTACGGGACGTGGTGGCGCGAACCGCCATAGAGAAAGCAGGCCATGCAGAACTGCGTGGAAGTGGAAAGACAGACGATATCCCATTTCGAGGGCACCACAACGTCGTGCGTTGCGGTGCTTTTTGTGTCTGCCATGCAAAGCATGGCGCTGGAATGCCCTTCGCACAAGGAGGCCGCATGATGGATTCGGCGATGATCGCCAAGATCAGCAAGGCACGTGAGTACGCTTCTGAACCGGAACGAATGACCTTTGCAGACTTTACCGTGTACTTCGAGGGAAAGCATCAGAGCTATGAGGTGACTTTTCACAACGGCGTGTGGAAGTGTGGGTGTGACTTCTTTAGCCAGCGAGGTGTTTGCAGCCATGTAATGTCGATCGAAAAGGTGCTGTCTCGGGCAGGAGTGGCCCTGGCGCAGCAGCACACGGTCGACGTGTAGGCGAACCTTCCTAAGCGTCTCCCGATCGGGCGGGCCTGCCAGGCGCAGCACGCGTTGCGGTGGACGGTCCCGCCCGTTCTTTTCGTAGAAAGACAGAGAGATGGCTCTTCTCCGCAAGAACTGGAAGATCCTGTTCGGCATCCTCGTCAGCGTCTTCTTTATCTGGCTGGCCCTGCGCGGGCTCGAGTTGGAGAAGGTCGGCCAGTATCTGTCGTCGGCCGACTACCGCTGGATCATTCCGGGCGTTCTCGTCTATTTCGTCGCGGTGTGGGCGAGGACCTGGCGCTGGCATTACCTGTTGCGGCCCCTCAAGGCCATCTCGCTCCGCAGGCTCTTTCCGATCGTCTGCATCGGCTACTTCGGCAATAACGTCTACCCCGCTCGGGCAGGCGAAGTCATTCGTGCATTCGTCCTGCGCCGCAACGAGGGCATCAGCGTCAGCGCATCGTTGGCGACGATCATCATCGAGCGCATCTTCGACGGCCTCGTCATGCTCGTGTTCGTCTTCTTCGCCCTGCCTTTCGTCGGCGTGGAGCACATCCCGTCCATCTACCGCCTGACGGTGATCCTGGCCAGCGTGTTCTTCTTTGCCGCGCTGCTCATCTTCCTGTGGATGGCCTTTGATCCCGAGCGGGCGAATCGGTTCTACCGGTTCCTGAGCAGCCGGCTGCTGCCGCAACGCCTGCGCGGCCCGGCTGACAGCTTCTTCGAGCGCTTCATGGCCGGACTGCATTTTCTGCGCAGCCCGCGCGATGTCCTCATGGTGTTCTTCACCTCCATCGTCATCTGGCTCCTGGAGACGGTCAAATACTGGTTCGTGATGCACGCGTTCGCGTTCGCGATCAGCTTCATCGGCCTGATGCTGATGAACGGCGTGGTCAACCTGACGACGACGCTGCCGTCCGCGCCCGGCTACATCGGCACCTTCGAGGTGGGCGCGCGCGTGCTCGAGGCCCTCGATATTAACTACGATCTTGCTTTCGGGTATACTATCGTCCTGCATGCCGCGCTCTGGTTCCCCATCACCCTGCTGGGAGGATACTACATGTGGCGACAGGGGGTGCACTGGCGGGACTTCGAGCGTGAATCGACCCCTGAGGAGAGGAGAAACCTGGACCAATGAAGAATATCGCCGTAATCGGCACCGGATACGTCGGGCTGGTGACGGGCACATGCTTTGCCGACCTGGGCAACAAGGTGACCTGTATCGATATCGATGCTCGGAAGATCCAGATCCTGGAGGAGGGCGGCGTCCCCATCTACGAGCCAGGCCTGGAAGAGGTGGTCCATCGCAACGTAGAGGCGGGCCGGCTTCACTTCACAACGTCGTACGAGGCTGGGCTGGCCGATGCCGAGTTCGTCTTCATCGCGGTGGGCACGCCGTCGGGCGTCGACGGCGAGGCCGACCTGCAGTATGTGCGCATGGCCGCCGAGACGATCGCGGGCGTCATGGATCACTCGCTCATCATCATCAACAAGAGCACGGTGCCCGTCGGCACCGGCGACTGGGTGGCCGACATCATCCGCCGGCACCAGCCGGAGCCGGTCCCGTTCGCCGTCGTCTCGTGTCCCGAGTTCCTGCGCGAGGGCTCTGCACTGGCCGACTTCATGAGCCCGGACCGGGTGGTGCTCGGCTCGCTGGACCGTGACGCGGCCGAAAAGGTCGCTCAGCTCCACCTGCCGCTGCGCGCGCCGATCGTCCTCACGGACCTGCGCACTGCGGAGATGATCAAGTACGCGTCCAACGCGTTTCTCGCCACGCGGATCTCGTTCATCAACGAGATCGCCAATATCTGCGAGAAGCTCGGTGCCGACGTCAAAGAAGTGGCCGCGGGCATGGGTTACGACAAGCGAATCGGCCGCGCGTTCCTCGATGCGGGCATCGGATACGGCGGCTCCTGCTTCCCGAAGGATGTGAAGGCGCTCGAGTACATGGGTCTGCTCCACGGCGCACACCCATCTTTGCTGCGTGCGGTGATGGAGATCAACCGGGATCAGCGCCGGCTGGTCGTCCACAAGCTGCGCGACCTGCTCGGCACGCTGGACGGCAAACGGATCGGCCTCTTGGGCCTCGCGTTCAAGCCGAACACGGACGATATGCGCGACGCACCCGCGATCGATGTGGCCAAACTGCTCCTGCGCGAGAATGCCGAAGTCCGGGGCTACGACCCCGTCTCGATGCCGGTGGTCGAGCGCGTGATGCCTGAGTTGGTGCTGTCCAAGAATCCGTACGAGCTGGCCGAAGGGTGCGACGCGCTGGTGCTGATGACCGAGTGGAACGAGTTCAAGCATCTTGACCTGGTGCGGCTCCGCTCCCTGATGCGCACGCCGGTCTTCATCGACGGGCGCAACGTGTATGAGCCGAGCACGATGTGGGAGGCCGGGTTCCTGTACCGCGGCATCGGCCGCGGCTATAACCAGGTCGACCACGAGGAATGATGGCAGCGATCGCCGTTACCGCGCGATAGCCAGTCGATCGAAGGACGAAGGCCCACTGGTGGACTCCGTCCTTCGCCATTTTCGGAGGTGGAACCTTGACGAAGCCCGGTGGCATTCGCAAGACAGTTCTCAATAACGGGCTGACCGTCGTGATGCGGGAGATGCACCACGCGCCGGTCACCAGCTTCTGGGTGTGGTACCGGGTCGGCAGCCGGAACGAGCGTTCCGGCACGACCGGAATCTCCCATTGGGTCGAACACATGCTCTTCAAGGGCACGCCGGCCTTCCCGCAGGGGGAGTTCGACAAGGCCGTGTCCCGCGAGGGCGGCGTCTTCAACGGGATGACGTGGATCGACTTTACGACCTACTTCGAGACGCTGCCCGCGAATCGCATCGACCTGGCCCTGCGTGTCGAGGCGGATCGGATGATCAACGCGGTGTTCGATGCCCAGGAGACCGAGCTCGAGCGCACCGTGATCATCTCAGAGCGCCAGGGCAGCGAGAACAGCCCCGGTTTCCTGCTGAGCGAGGCGCTCACAGCTGCGGCGTTCCAGGCGCACCCCTACCGAAACTCGGTCATCGGCTGGCAGGCCGATCTCGAGCGGATGACGCGCGATCAGCTCTACGAGCATTACCGGACCTGGTACGCGCCGAACAACGCCATCGTGGCGGTAGCCGGAGACTTCGAGAGCGAGGCCATGCTGGCTCGCATCGACGAATTGTTCGGCGCCATTCCCCCGGGGCCTGAGCTGCCGCACTTCACGACGGCAGAACCGCCGCAGCGCGGGGAGCGCCGTGTCGTGGTCGAGGGGCCGGGCGCGACGCCGTATCTTGAGCTCGGCTATCGCGCGCCCAACGCCACGCACGAGGATTACTACCCCATGGTCGTGCTCGACGCCATCCTGGGCGGCGCGAAGGGGATGTCGCTCTGGGGGGGCGGCGGCGGCAACCGCAGCTCGCGGCTGTACAAGGCGTTGGTCGAAACCGAGCTGGCCTCCGATGTCGGTTGTTCGGTGGTCTCGACGGTGGATCCATTTCTCATCAGCTTCTCGGCCACGCCGCGGGAGGATCGCACCCTGGCGGAGGTCGAGGCCGCACTGTTCGATGAGATCCAGCGGGTCGTCGACGAGCCGGTCAGCGAGGCCGAGCTGCTCAAGACGATCAAGCAGACGCGCGCTCAGTTCGCCTATTCCAGCGAGAGCGTGACGGACCAGGCTCACTGGCTCGGTTTCTCAGAGGTCGTGGCAGACATCGGGTGGTTCGAGACCTACCTGGAACGCCTGAGTGCCGTGACCGCGGAGGACGTGCAGCACGTCGCCGCCCACTATCTGAAGGCCTCACAGCGCAACGTGGGCTGGTACGTTCCGACCGGCAATGATATGGCGTGGCAGGAAGAGATGGCGGCGGAGGAAGACGACGAAGAGGCCGGCGCCGAGGGCATGGATGACGCTGGCGGGGAGATCGGAGGCGAGGCACTATGAAGGTGCTCTATCGTTCGCACCATTCGGATGCGCAGGGCAGCAGCGTTGCCTCGCCCGCGCCGAAGGCATCGCTGCCCGGGCCGGATGACGTCCTGCGCCGCGAACTACCCAACGGCATCACCGTCCTGGCCCGCGAGAACTGGAGTGCGCCGTCCGTGGTGGTCGAGGGCTACCTGCTCGCCGGCAACCTGGACGAACCGGCAGATCTGCCGGGGCTCGCCTCGTTCGTTGTGGGCATGCTGTCGCGGGGCACGGTGCGACACACGTTCGCCGAGATCAACGAGACGGTCGAAGGGTTGGGCGCCTCCATCGGGTTCGGTCCGGACCGGCAGGTGATCTCCTTCTCGACGAAGTCGCTCGCCGAAGACCTGGACACCGTTCTCGGTCTTCTTGCCGAGGAGCTTCGCATGCCTGCATTCCCCACCGAGTACATCGAGCGGGTGCGCGGCATGCGGCTGACCGCGCTGGCAGAGCGCGAGAATGACACGCGCCAGATGGCCGGCCGTGCCTACAGGGAACTGATGTACGGCAAGCATCCGCTCGGCCGCGACATGCTGGGCACGCGGGAATCGCTGGCGGCCATCCGGCGCGAGTCGTTGATCGGGTTCTACGAGCAGTTCTTCCGCCCGCAGGGCATGGTGATCGCGGTCGTCGGCGCGTTGAAGGCAGAGGAGGCAGTGCGCCGGGTTGAGGACGCGTTCGGGGATTGGGCCGGCGATCGACCGGATCGGCCGGCACTGGATCCTCTCCGGCCGCTGTCCGCCGTACGCCGCCGGCACGTGGTCATGCCGGAGAAGTCCCAGTCGGACATCATCATGGGGTGGCAGGGGCTGCGTCGACTGGATCCGGACTATGATGCGGCGCGGCTGGCCAACACGGTCCTCGGCGTCTTCGGCATGATGGGCCGGCTCGGCGCCAACGTGCGCGAGCGCCAGGGCATGGCTTACTACGCCTACTCGCGCATGAGCGGGGACCGGGAGCCGGGCGCGTGGCTCACCATCGCGGGCGTCAACCCGGCCAACGTCCAGCGCGCGCAGGCCGCGATCCTGGACGAGGTCAGGCGATTGCAGGATGAACTCGTGCCGGAGGATGAGCTGCAGGACAGCAAGCGGTTCCTGGTCGGCTCGCTGCCGCTGCAACTGGAAACAAATGACGGGGTGGCCAGCCTGCTGGCCGACCTGGAGTGGCATCAGCTGGGGCTGGATTACCTGTGGCGTTACGAGCGGACGATCGAAGGCGTGACGGCCGATCAGGTGCAGGCCGTGGCTCGCAAGTACCTCGATCCGTCGCGATACGTCCTCGCGATCGCCGGCCCCGAGACGGAAGGGTAGCCGGCACGTGGCTCTCGTCGCCGGCACGGACCTCGTGCAGATCGAGCGCATCGCGGCCACGGTCGACCGTTACGGCGAGCGGTTCCTGCGCCGCGTCTTCACCGCGGGCGAACTGGCAGACTGCGGCGGCCGGCCCGCCTCCCTGGCGGCGCGCTGGGCGGCCAAGGAGGCCGCGGCCAAGGCGCTGGGGACGGGCATCGGCGCGGTGGCATTTCAGGAGATCGAGGTAGTGCAGGACGACTGCGGCTGCCCCGGGCTGCGCCTCTACGGCGCGGCGGCCGAATTGGCCGCCAGGCGAGGGCTGACCGATTGGGCGGTCAGCCTCGCACATGATGGCGGCCTGGCACTCGCCTTTGTTGTGGCGATGGGCTAGCGGACCGCCTACTCCGTCACCACGAATCCACCGCCCGCGCCCCGGCCCCACACCTCCGGGAAGTACATCTGGTGTGCCGTGACCGGCAGCGTCAGGTACTCGCCGGGCAGGCTGGCCCGGATCGTGTACGTGAATTCGTAGGTTCCCGGCTCGAGGCTGGTGGCAAAGAGCACGGCCTTCTGGTCCCGCAGCTCGACGTGCGTCGGCGTCCACCACCAGCCCGAGTCGATGCCGCTGCCCTCCATCTCCTTCCCGACCTGCGGTCCCGCTACGGTTTCGCTCGTGGTGCGCAGGCTGGTGTCCAGCGCCTCCGTCCCCGCGGGGAGCGGGTCCTCTACGATCACGTAGTAGGACGAGTGGGGCGCGACCAGCGTCACCTTGACCTGAATGACGTCTCCGACCCTGGCCCCCGTGATCGGCGGGCACGCCGCTTCGACATCGCCATCGGTCCCATTTCCCGCGTCAGAGACACAGTCGGCAAGCCGGTATTCCCGGCTGACCGTGAAGCCGCGATTCACGGGCTCGAGCTGGGGCACGGGCAGATAGGTCTTCAGGTGCGCAGTGTAGTACATCTGGCCCGCGCCGGTCTGCCCGCTGCCGGCCGTGCGCTGGAGCACCAGCCCGTTCGTCTCGTCGATCAGCATCTGCGCGATATCCGCCCGCAGCGTCGCAACATTCTGCACCGTCTGCGGCGTGACCGTTCCCTGGCCGAGCGCAGACCCGTTCAGGGTGACCTGCCAGTCGTAGTCGGCCGCCAGCTCGCCGGCCGCTGCCATCCAGTCGGTCAGGGCGATGATGGCCCACGCGTTGTCCTGGGTCGTGTTCCAATGGTTGGCCGTGCGTGCCGACATCAACCAGCGCACCGTGTTCGGCCCGAGCGCCGAAGCCGGGTCCAGCCTGGCCAATGCGTCGAGCACGATGGCGGTGGTCCGCGTGTCGGTGTTCATGTTCCGGTAATCGGTCGTCTGCTCTTCCCAGTGCGCACCGGTGGCGCTGGCGATCGCCGCACCGCTGAGGTCCGCAAGCAGGGTGTCGATGCGCCCGCTGGCAGCATCGTCGCCGATGAGGTCGAGCGCCAAGGCAAGATAGGCCTTCGCATAGTTATCGAGACGTTCCCGCTCTTCGAACAGCGCGCCCGCGCGGTTCGGCTCCTTCACGCCGGCCTCGGCCAGCGCGTACACGATGAAGGCCTGCTGATTCAACTCCCATTCTTTCAGATCGGCCGGCGCGGCCAGCATGCGACGCAGATAGGCCGTGCCGTTCAGCAGCACCCGTTCGTCCACGGTGAAGTCTGCCTGGCGAGCCCTGGCCAGGCCGAAGACGACATAAGACGTGATCGTGGCGTTGCTTCGGTCGTTGGCCCACCAGCCCCAACCGCCGTCGACGTGCTGCTTCGCATAGATACGCTGGAGCCCGACCCCGACCTGCTGCGGCAGCCTGGCATCCAGGTCCGGCCGCTCGATCCCCAGCCTCTTAAGTGCACCGAACGTGATGACATTCGGCAGGAACCGGCTGAGGGTCTGCTCGACGCACTCGTAGGGGTAGTGTTCCAGGTAGGTGAGCCCACCCAACATGCCTGCGGCCAGGCTCGGCTCTATCCGGACTTCCAGCTCGCCCCGGGTGGTGTCGACATTGTCCGGGAGGCGCACCAGCTCGAGCACGTCGCGATCGACCTCGACCTGGCCGCTCGTCCCCACGACCTCGGGAGAGGTGTAGCGTTCGATGGGCAGGGTGATCTGCACTGCGTCGCTGAGCCTCGCAGCCGGGGCCTCTGCCCGCACGTCGACCACGGCCTGTGCGACATCGCCCAGGGCCCGCGCGGACCAGACTGCTTTGTAGGTCCCGCCCGCGGGGATCGTCACGGTTTCCGCCGCGCCGCCAAGCAGCGCCAGGCCGGTGGCCGAGGCCGCGTAGGTCACGTCGAGATCGCTGCCGGTCGTGTTGTGGATGACCGCCGCGATGTCGGCACGGTCGCCCGCAACGAAGAAGCGCGGCAGCACAGGGCGCACCAGGAGGTCCTTCGTCGCCAGGATGGCCGCGCTGGACTGTCCGACCAACGTATCCCCGGTGGCCGCACGAGCATCCATCACCCAGGTGGTCAGATTGTCGGGCAGCGTGACCTCCACGGTGGCCTTGCCCGCCGCGTCGGTCTGCACGGAGGCACGCCAGTAGGCGATATCCGGGAATTCCGTTCGGACCTCGGCGCCGCGTGCGTCCCCGCCGCCGCCTCCGCCCTTGCCGTCCTCCGCAAGCTGCGCGATCAGCCGGTCGATGTTCAGCACCAGGGTCAGTCCAGTCTGAACGCCCAGGGTCCGTTCGCTGTAGAATCGATCGAGGATGGCGCCGGCCTGGTCTGTGGCCAGGGTCAACACCGCCTTATCGACCAGCGCGAGCGAGACATCCGCGGGCACGCCCTTGCCGCTGGCATCCAGCGTCTGAATGTCCCATCTGACCGTGGCCCGGGGCGCGAACTGCGGCAGGGCCTCTCCCTCCGCACTGCTCGCGGCCGCCAGGCCCCCGCGCGGGGTCACGATGACCTGCAGCTTCTTGTCGGCGGTCGAGACCCTCAGCTGCACCAACCCCAGCTTGAAGGACGGGGCCTGAGCGCCAGGTGCAGGACTGGCCTCGTCGATCCCCTTCATGATGACGACCGAGACGAACACGTTGGGCGTCCACGTCGCCTCGATCGGCAGGCGCAGCACCTCGCTGTTCGAGGAGAGCTCGATCACCTGGTGGCTCAGGATGCGGCCGCGTTCGATCGTGACCAGCGCCTGCACTACTCCCTGGTAGGGGCTGGGAATCAGCACCTCGGCGACGTCGCCCACGCTGTACTCGTCTTTATCCGTGACGAGCTTGATGCGGTCGTTGTTCTCCTGCCGCCATGACACGTATTCGGCGCCACTGACCCAGGTGTAGGCGCCGCTACGGATCGTGTTGCCCCTGGCATCCCGGGCCGATGCATCGATCTTGTATTCGCCCGGCTCGGCCGGGGTCCAATCGAGGACGGCCGTCCCATCGGTGCCCGTCGTCACCGTCTTCGTCAGCACGCCGGTCTTCTTCGGCCGCGTCACCCAGTAGTACTCCCCGTCCTCAAGTTGTTCCCGTACGCTCAGCCACTCAACCTGGCTCACGACGAGGTCCACGCGCGTCCTGGCGACCGGCTCGCTCTGCGCGTCGACCGTCAGCACATCGACCTGGCCCTTGTCGCCGGCCTGCAGGACGTAGCCGCGCGGCGACAGCCCGATGTAAAACGCACCCTTGTGCACGATGGCGGAGGCCTGTGTCGACACGGCCTGGTTGTTCGCATCCTGAATCGTGATGTCTACCGTGAAGCGCTGGCTGCTCTTGTAGCGGCTGATGTCAGCCGGCACGACGAAGCTCACGCGTCCCTGATCGTCGGTGCGCGCCTCGCCCTCACTGATCATGCCGCCGTAAGGCCCGGAGCGCGCATCCCACCACTCGAAGTCGGAGAAGCTGTACCATCCCTCACCGCGGTAGTCGAAGCCGGCGTCTGCGGTCATGAGCACCCAGCGGACCTGCGCGTTTTTCACCGGCCCGCCGAAAAAGTAGCTGGCCTCCGCGGTGACGCGCATCTGTTCGCCCTGCACGTATTCGGCCTTATCCGTCTGCGCGCTGATCTCGTATTCGGGCTTGCGATACTCGGCGACCTGGAAGCCGACGCCGAAGACGTTGGACTCGCTCAGCCGCAGGTTGATGTAGTAGTAGCCGAGGCTCGCCTCAGGCCCCAGCTCGAGGCTCCCATCGACCGCACCGAGCGGGTCGAGCGTCATGCTGCGCTGGAGCACCATGTTGCCCTGGTCGTCATTGATGGTCACGGTCACCGGGGTGCCCGGGGCCGGCAGGGTATACTGTGCATCGGTGTCCCGCCGGATGATGGCCTTCCAGTAGACCGTCTGGCCGGGGCGATAGATGGGCCGATCCGTGTAAACGTAGCCGGCATACGGGCGCACTTCACCACCGCTGGAGACACCGAACTCCCAGGAGCTGATGCCATCCTGCCAGTTGACCGACGCAACGCCGAACTGTCCGTCCGGGCCCGTGGCCACCGCGAGGAAGCCGTCCCACGGGTTGCGCGTCTCGGCCAAGGTGACCCGCGCCACGCCGCTGCGGTCGGTGGTAGCGTTCGCCTCGTTGTTACCGTCAGCAAATCGCACGGTCACGCCTCCCACGGGCAGGCCCGACTTGAGGTCGGTGACCCAGGCGAGGGCATCCGTCGCGCTCGCCTTGAGGGTGACGTTGAGGTCCGTTCGGATGATGAGCTGGCGCGGCCACTGCTCGCTGCGCGAGATCGCTGCGGACCTGGCTTGCAGGTAGTAGACGCCGGGCGCCAGGGCATCGCCCTGCGCGTCGAGCAGCGGTTCGCGCACGATCGCGCGCTCGTTTCGCTCAGCGTCCGTCTCGCGCGTCCACTCGCGCACCAGCGCATCGTTGCCTGGCCGGTAGGTATCCCAGGCTCGCCAGTAGTCCGGGCCGGTCATCCGCATCAGGTCTGCAACCTCGACGCGGTACAGGCCGAACGAGATCTCGGGGAGATTGCGATAGGTCACGACTGCCTGGGTGGACGTGTACGCGCTGTAAGTTCCGAACTGCTGCGAGTTGTTCAGCTGCATCAGCGGCGCCAGGTCGCCGGTGCGGAACCGCAGCAAGTAGTCCTCTCCCAGGGTGTTCCCGTAGGGATCTGATACCTTGGCGGACAGCCGGACGCTGTAGTCGGTGGCCGGCAGCTTGGCGAAATCGACGAAGAGCGCGTTCTCGTAATCGTTGTAGTAGGTGAAGACGCGCGTCGGCTTGGGCAGGATCGTGACCGTGTCGGTCACGAAGGTTGCGGGATT
>Ga0123333_10003932_pt1 | contig 14180 bp, 7 predicted proteins | sample BioC12SIPDNA_3_FD_89957 | JGI IMG/M metagenome (GOLD analysis project Ga0123333, IMG submission 89957) | Anaerobic biogas reactor microbial communites from Washington, USA - Biogas_R2_B C12 SIP DNA | ecosystem: Engineered > Bioreactor > Anaerobic > Unclassified | place: Washington, USA... | reverse complement strand
TGGGAGGTGCGGCGCGTGTGGTCCTTGCGTCGGGCCGCTTCCGAACGAGGCACGTTGAACTCGATCGATTCGCGCGTCTGTTCGGCCAACTCACGCTCGTGATCGTCGAATAGCATCTCTGCCAATTTGCCGCGCATCTGCCATTCGACATAGTACGCCAGCATGCACAGGAATACGTGTGCCCAAATCCGATCGTCCTTCCAGTGATGGATCGGACGCACTTTCAGGTCCACCGACTTCATCGAGCGAAAAGCCCACTCTACCTGGGACAGGCTCTTGTAGCTCGCCACGGTTCGCTCTGCCGACAGTGTCTCTGCCGGCCCGCTTGTGCGAACGACATACAGTCCATCCAGCACCGCTTCCGCGGCGATCTTTTCGTCGAGCCGCCTGCGGATGAGTTCAATCAAGTCGTCCGGCAGGTCGGAAAGATTCCCGAGAGTGACGTGTTTGACCTTACCGCCCTCCCGGAACGTGCGTCGAAGCAGGTGGGTGACGTAGATCTTTCCGATATGATGCTTCTTGATCGTGGCTACTAAAGGAAACTCGTTTCAGCCGAAATCCCGCTCAATTCCCGGCCTACAAGCAAATCTGGCCAATCCAACCTCAAAAAGTTCGCACTAACGCGCGACCTGCGACTGTTGCAGCAGTTGGCGAACTGCCGCACGGCTCGTCTTGCGAAAGACCAGGTAAGTGCGAGGGCCGATGGGCACCTCCGTAGACCCGTCGCTGCGCCGGCACGGCAAGCGCGTACCGAAAGGTCGCATCGCGATAGGCCGGCTGTCCGGCAAGCGTAGGCGCAAATCGCTCTCGACCGCCCGGGCGAGAACGTACGCGTCGTCCGGTTCAGCAGCGCGGCAGAAGAGGAATGCCTTGACGGCGCCCCCGGCAACCCGCGGCATTTCTTCAATCTCCACTAACTCGTAGCCCCCCTTCTCGTCGACGAGCAAATGGTGCTCGCGACGATCGGCGAGAATCCGCTCTTGCGACTGCGTAAGATTCTCCTGCGCCCGGTAGTTGTCGTAGATCTCCCTCTGTTCATAACAGGAAACATAGTGGGCGTCTTGCGGCGCTACGTTGCGAAGCCGGCGGCGATCCTCGTCGGAAAGATGGTTCCCCAGCCTCGCCTCTTCCCACGTCTTGACGGCCTCCATGCAGTCCTCCGCCCTGGGGTTCGACCGAAGCTCCTCGATGCCGGCATGAATCGCGATCGGGCAATCCCAAGCCGCCGCGCGGCTGGCAACGTATTCGAACACGTCGGGGCCGGCGCCGTTGCCCCGGCTTCCGTCGAGATGACCTAGCCAGCCGAATTGGATTTTCGAGAAGTCCATCGCGCGAGCAGCCGCGGTCGGACAAGGCATCAACCGGCAGAAATCCTTCATTCCTTCGGCCGGGGCCACGACATCGTAGGCGTTGCTGCGGGTAATCATGTGCCAACTGAAGTGCGTGTAGTGGGCCGCCTCGCACACCGGCGGCGGTGGGTCGAGCAGGCGATAGACGCGATACTGCGCCGCGGCCACGTTGCGCCAAAACGGCTCGTGAACGTCCTCCGCGCCGTCGAAGTAAACCATCGCGTAAGGACCGGTCTGGCGATAGATGTCGGCGATCCGCCGGGCTACTTCATCCTGTATGTCGGTGTTCTGGTCGAACCGAATGAATCGGTCCCATGTGTCCACGTCGAGCAGACCGACTTCGTCGCCCGCCTGATGCGGCGCGGCGGCGGTCCGCAGATATCCCCGCTCGCAACCGGTAAACCGGTAGGGAGGATTCGTTTCGTAAGCTTGATAGGCGATCAGTTCGTTGCCAATCTTGAGCACGCGGCGACCTTTGTCCAGAGTGCTGCCCGATGGGTTTTCGCGGACCGTGACGGCGTCGGCGGCGTCATCCAGCGGTGCGGCGAGAGCAAATCGCCGCTGCTTGTGGAAGCGGTTGTCCGGCAGCGGCGTTGTGTAGAGGTCGGCCTTGTCGGCCTTGCTGTAGTGAATGTGCAGTCCGACGTGCAGGCCGGCCTCGCGAATCGCGTCGGTGACCCGCTTCAAGTCGGCCGTGCCGTTGGGATAGCGATCGTTCCAGGGAAAGTGCCCGGCACTGGTGGAAAACGAGGTGTAGGAGAGCAGCAGGATCCGGAACCCACCCAGCTTTGCCCAGCGGATATACTCCTCGATGTTCTGCGGCGTCGGTCGGCTGGCCCAAAGATAGGAGAGCTTCTGCAGCGGCGAGCCGCGAAAGGCGGCGCCCGTCGGCAACCCGAAGTCGCGCTCGACCTTGGCCATCCCTTCCAAGAACCGCGCCTTTGGATCGTGGCAACCCCACAGCACGGCCGTAGCGCCGCGGAAGCCAACCTCGCGTTCCGCTGCTGCCGTCAACAGGACGGACTCCTGCTGCGGGATCACTTCCACGTTCGTTTCGAGGTTTCCCCCGCAGAGGCAGACGGCGAATGAGTCGTCCCACACGGCGCCCACCCATTGCCCCAGCATCGGTAGTCGGCGGACGGGGAGCCGCAAGAACTCGATGCGATCGATCGCTTCGCCTTCCACGGCGAGCAATCCCACGGCAAGGTAATCGCCGGTGCTATGGACGCGACAAACGGCCTTGACGCAGGCCGGACCGAACTCGATGGTCAGTTCCTCGCCTTGGAGGGATACATGGGTCGCCGCGAACCGGGAACCGCCCTCGTACACCCATCGGCCGGTAACTGCCGCATACTTGCCTTTCGCCGACGGGACCATGTGTCCGCCCCGATAGATGACGGCCACGGAACAAGACGGTTCAGCGACGGCATACTCGATCCGCTCGGGAATCGATGTGAGCCGGCGAACCGTGCCGTCGTGCCCAATTTCCAAACGAATCGCGCTGTTTTCCAAGACGACGGCAGCGGGCCTATCCGCCGCCGCGGCGCCGACTGCTCGAATCAGCAAGACGGCGACGACAACGTGCATTAGCGAGTGTTGCGCCATTTCGACGGTCCTCAATGAACATGCGCGATCGCGGGAAATCCAGTTGCGGTGTGGCACTGCTTGTGATTGGACGGAGACTCGATTTCCGCAGGACGTCCCACAATCACAAGCAGTGGGAATCGCCGCCTCCTTCCTGAACGCCGCACTGCTTGGAGTTGTGGGGAGTCTTCTCCAGATGGAAAGCCCATTCAACTCCAAGCAGTGGCACACGATCGTTTCGTTTCTCCCAAAATCACGCAGGGCTATTGCTTACGACTTCAGCCCGCGGAGATTGACTTCGCGCGTCTTACCCTCCTTGATCACGTCGTCCATAGTCAACCAGGTCTTTCGCGCCATGGCCTCGCGGCCGAGTATGGCGGTGAGATGGCAGTCGACGGAACGGTGCATGGTGTCGTTGTCGAACTTGCCTTCGGTGACGCAGCGATGGAACTCGGCGATGTTGGCCTTCGCGCCGTCGGCGTAAATGCCGCTCGACACGGCGCCGGCATAGTGCTTGGGTCCGCCGCGGACAAAGACTTTGTCCGAATAGGCGATGTGCGCGGTGGCCTTCTGACCCATGAGGTCGGCGGCCAGGTTGTACATCACCGCGTTGTTCTGGAGAAGCTGAGTCGTGTGGGTCCAGCAGACGCCGTCCTGGAGTTGGAAGACAACTCCGCCGCAGTCGCTGCGGTCGCCGTGGGCGTCGGGCCGCACGATGCGCGAGTAACCGCCGGCGGCGACGGCACGCTGCCCCGTTACCCAGGTGACGCCGTCGAGGATGTGGATGTCGTAGAGCAGCAGCAAATCGCCGCTGAGGGAAACGTGCGAGTACCATGCCCGTCGAAAGAGGTTCTCGATGGTCGGTCCCACCTCCGGATCCGGCAAGGCGCCGCAGGTGCCGCCCGACCAGATATGCGCCAGGCCGCCCAGCGCATCGTCGCGAACCCGCTGCCGCACTTCCTGGTTGGCGGGGTCGGTGGGCAACTGATAGTCGACAAGCATGCAGAGTTTCTTCTCCGTTGCCTTTTTAGCCAGGGCCTGCATGGCGAAGACCGCCGGCACGTCGACGGCGAAGGGCTTGGCCATGTAGACGTGGCAGCCGGCCGCGATCGCCGCGGCGGCCTGCTCGGGATAGAAATAGGGGATATCCTCGAGAACCAGCGCGTCGACACCGCTGTCGAGCGCTCGCTTGTAGCCGGACAGTCCGCTGAAACGCTTTTCCGCCGGGACTCCCAGCTTGTCGCCCACGGTGTTGACGGTCTCCTCGAAGTAATCGACCGCGGCCACGATTTCGTATCCCGGGTGCTGCTTGAACAGACCGGCAATCCAACTTCCGCGACTACCGAGACCGACGCATCCGATGCGAAGCTTACGTTGGACCGGCGCGTCGGCTGCGGCCGGCTTCTCCTGGGCAGTGGCGGTGGATGCGGTAGCGAGCAAGGGGACTGCGGCCACCGCCGCGGTCCGCTCAACAAACTGCCGTCGCGTGATGGATCGATCTGTCGTCATGGCAAGGGTTCCTTTGAAGTGGTGCTCAGTCGTGTCATTGCCTCATCCCCAAAACCGTTCACTCCTTCGTCGCTCAAGGCAGATGGTGGGACCGGGTCCGTGGCCATCTCGAATGTGGGGACGGGGCGGAAGGCGGGGTGGTCGCGGTAGCGGAGATTCTTGCGGCCCCAATAGGTGCCGTAATACTGGCAGTTCGTGTCGATCCAGTTGGTGACTTTGAGCAGTTCCTCGTCACTGAGGTGGACTTCGCGATGCGAGGGGGCCAGTTTTCGGACGCGGTCGGCTTGCACCGGGTCGGCAAGCTCAATTCGCCCCCCAGCAAGCATCGCCGCGAGCACGCTGGTTGCGGAGCCCAACTTCCACGGTGGGAGGTATTCGGCGCTGCCGGTGCGGGGGTGGAGTTCGCTGATCACAGATCCCACCAGGTTGCGATCGCACCCGCCGGGGCGGCGGTCGGGCATCAGGTTTTCGTAAGAGACATTGAACAAGCTGGTGAGTGTTCCGCTCAAATCGAGCCCGCCCTGCGGGTCTTGCTCGTTGTGGCAGCCGACGCAATGGCGGTCCCAAACGGGTTGAACGTCGGCCATGTAGTCCAGGGCCCTCTGCCCCGTCGCTTCGCCGGGCTGCGGTCCGGGCAAGACCGGCTCTCGCAAGAGAGCTTCCGTCGAAGGAGTCGCCGATCCGCCCGAAACGGCATCGCGCTGCGTCCCGTGGCAACCCACGCAGCCGCGAATCTCGCCCGGCATGTAGTTCACATAAGTACGCTCGGTTTGGACGGCCACGTAGGTTGCATCGAGCGCCTGAAGGAAGATGTTGGCCTCAGCGGGAACCAGGAAGCAGGCCGAACCGTCGTTTTCCACCGGCACAACACCGTGCTGCACTTTCAACCCGAGGTGCGTCCACTTGCTGATGCAGGCGTGTTGCTGGCCGAATTCGTCGCCGGGCCAGGTCCGGCGGGCGGCCCAGGGCCGCGGCACTTGCTCCAGCACGCGGAGATGCTTGATCGTGCCGCGCGGCACACCTTCCAACCCCCGATACACGTCGCTTACCAGGCAGACTGCTTGCTTGGCCCGGGCAAGCCTCTCATCGCGAGGGGATGGCAACATGGGGGGCATCGGCCGCGGTTTGACTGGATAAGGGAGCCAGGAGGAGATCTCGGAGTCGCGATAGATCAACTCGACCTTTCCACCTTGGTCGAGCAGGTACAGGCCGTACGCCCGCGGATCGTTCCACGCCGCGCCGGCCGGCTTGTGCGCGACCAGGAATCGCTCTTCCGAAAGCGGATAGGGATCCTTGAAAAGGCGCCCTTTCCCTTCGCTGTCGGCCTGCCATGTTCCATCGGCCGCTCGAAATGCGAAACCGCCTTCGGCCTGAATGTCGACGCCGGGCGTAACGTAAAACATCGGCTCGCGCGTGCGAATGTTTCGCCGCGCGTCGATGCGCAGGACCGTGCCCACGCCGCCGTGCGGATAATGCGGCGTCCCCAGCGCCACGTACCGGTTGCCGGCGCCGGGAATCGCTCGGCCAGAGAGCAAGGTCGGCGGCATGGCGAGATGATTGCCGTAGATTTCGACCGAGCCAGTGCCGTCGGGCCGCATTGCCCATAGGCACTTCACCACCGACGCCCCTTTGTCGACGTATTCCCAACGGGTGTATAGCAACCGGCCATCGGGAAGCACCGAGGGCGTGGCCTCGCTCAGCGGACTGTTCGTCAGCTTGCGGAGGTTCTTGCCGTCGGCGTCGATGCGGTACAGCACGGTGGTCGTGAAGTTGTCGGATCCGTCGCAAATGACCGAGTATTGGCAGCGCGTGGAAATAAAGGCAACGCCGCCGTCGGGCAGATAGCAGGGATCCATATCGTCGGTGCCGTGGTGATACAGCGGCGTGAGACGATACTTCGCGATAAGCATCTCTTCGTCGGGCGGCGGAAAGGTACATTGGCGGAGGCCGCTGCCGTCGACGTGTACCTCGTAGAGGCGGTAACCGACCAATGGACCGGCCTTCCAGGCAAACACGATGCGCCGGGCGTCGAACGACAGGTCGAAGCGCCCAAACACTCCGTCGCGGAGTTGCGGAACGAGTTCCCGGACCGAGCCATCTTTGAGGTTCAACAGGCAAAGATTTCCGCCCGGGGTCCACGGGCTATTGATAAACTCCGTGTAGTAATGATTGGGCGCGTACGTGAATCGCTTCACGAAGAGGAGTTGGTCCGTGCCAAGTGCGGCGGTCCAGTCGCGCGCCGGGGCGACATGCACCGTCGCCACCAAAGCCAACGCCAACAGCGCCCACGGCCGGAAGATAGTACGGAAGCGGGAAGCTCCGAAACCAATCAGGGCGGTTACACCCGCAGTGGCTGCGCTGCCGGCGAAGAGCGCGAATCGCGCTGGTTGTGACATGGCATTCCGTCCTGCTTGCCGAATACGTGCGTCAGCGGCCAGCCAGGCTCTGGGCCGTCTTCTCGAAAAACGCGACCGACTCGGCATGGAGGGCAGGCTCGCTGTCGGTAGTGCGTTCCCACTCGATGCCAAAATAGGGCTTCAAGCCTTGCCGCTTCACCTCGGCGAGGATCTCGGCGATGCGGCCTTTGCCCTGCCCCCAGATTACGTCCCCGGCCGCGGGCACTCCGAAATCGTCGAGATCCTTAAGGTGGAAGGTCTTCAGACGCGGCCCGATGCGTCGCAGCATGTCGACCGGTTCGAGGCCCGAGCGACACCAGTGTCCCGTGTCGCAACAGAAGCCCATTCTCTCGGAGCGGCCTTGGAGGGCCGCCAGCCCCGTCTCCGGGTTCCAATACTGGGACGGTTTCGGATGGTTGTGCAAGGCCAGATCGATCTTGTACTCCCCGGTGAGCTTCTCCACCGCGTCGAGCATTTCTTGCGACGGCTCGCTGACGATCACCTCGAAGCCCATATCGGCGGCGAACTCGAAGAACGCCTTGGCCGCCTCCGGGCTGCCCAGGGAGGCGTAACAGGCGATCATATCGACGCCGCAATCGGCCGCCTTCTTCTTGAGATCGCTTCGCAAGGTTTTCGACAATTCCGGGTCGGGCTTCGCGTCGGGATGCGTCGGGCTGAGCTTCTGCCAGGCAAACAGTTCCACGAAATGCAGACCCACGTCGGCGATCTTGTCGAGCGTCTCAAACAAGGTCAGGCCGCGAAACGTGTAGGCGGAGAACCCGACCCGCCAGCCGAGCTGATCGGCGCCGGGCATCGATTTGACGAGCGGTTCGGCGGCATGGAGAGGTACACCTCCGAAGCCGATCAGAGCGGTTGCGGCCCCGGCGGCCGCGCTGCCGGCAAGGAACGTGCGTCGCGTGACTGGATACATGCTCTCATCTCCTGTGTGGATGAAACCGACAAAGTAAAACCTGACTTCGCTCTTCGGGTCAATGCCCGTCCCTGTTGCCCACTCATCATACCTACTCCGGCTTTTCGCGCGCGGCAGCCTCGATCTCATCGAGGTCGAGCACGCGATGATAGAGCTTCACGTCGCGGATACCACCGGCGACTTGATACTCGGGGCCGGGCTGTGCGCCGTACTGCCCGACGCACAAATCGCCCGGCCAGGGTGTTGTGACAAAGGCGCCGTTTTTGGCCGCCACCTCGACGCCGTCCTGGTACAACCGCGCAGTACGGCCGTCGAATGTGGCAACAACGTGGAGCCAGCGGCCGATCTCCGGGCGGCCTCCGTCGCAATCCACTCCGCCGACGTGCCAACGCCAGCCGCCGCCGATCCTCTGGAGAAACCATCCCGCCTGCCGCCACGCGCCGCAACTCAAGACAACCGGCATCGTGCCCGGCGCGTCGAAGCGAACCCGACACTCGATCGAAAGCGATTGGCCGAGGTCGAAATGGCCGTGGTGCGAAAAGGTGGTATGGCCTCCGCCCGGCAGTTGGAGCACCCCGTCCGCAGCCTTGGCAGGCTTGTGGAGCTTACCCGCCAGCGATTGGCCTCCGTAGAGAGAGGCTTGGGCCCCTTGGTCGAACTTCACTTCGAACATCGGTTCGTGGATCAGGCAGACGCTTGCCTCGATCGGCGCACTCGGCTCGCTTTCGATCCCCTTTCGGCTTACGGAACGAACCACGTAAGTGTACGGGACTTGAAGTTCCACGGCCATGTCGGACCAGGCGGAGACGGGCACCGGCGCCGCGGTGACCTTTTCCAGAGGGTCGGCCCCGGCCTTGCCGCGATAAATGTGGTAACCGGGCACAGGGTTCAGCGGAGATCGCCACTCGAGGCGGATCGCCCCCGATCCGGGCACGACGGCGAGATCGGTCGGAGCGGGGGGCGGTTCCGGCTGGGGCACGGAGACGGTCGTATACGAGGGCTTGCTTCGTTGGTCGCCGGAGACAAGCACCAGGGCGTAGTGCTGAGTACCAGACGGCGCCTCGGAATCGAGGTAGCGGCCCAGAGGCGTGCGGACCAGGAGCGTGCTCTGGTTCGGTATAAAGTGTTCCTCGGCACCGCGGTGGACTTCCGTTTCCAAACCGATCGTGCGGGCGGATCGTTCCCAAGAGACATGAACGACCGCGTCGCGGTCGGCAGCCGCGACCGGGTCGGGAGCGGCCTTGAGCAGCGGCGGGGGCGAGAACATGCGGCACGCGCCCGGCGCAACCTTAGCCCCGGGCATGTCGATGCGGGGATTGGCCAGCGTCTTTTCCCTCGCGTCGGAGATGATTCCGAGCATTGCCCGGTAGTGGGCATCGGCGGGTGAGGTAAAGCTCACCACCGGCTCGCCACTGCGGTCCGGCGGAAGCGGCGGTTGCTTGGGGAACGCCTCAGGCGGCTGGACGGCATGGGCGTAGCCTTTCCAGAGAAGGTGAATCCGCTGTCGCTGCGGATCCACTTTCCGATCGCGGCAAAACCCAAGGCCCAACCCCGGCGCGCCTTTGGCGAGGGGCGCTCGCAGGATGCGGCTCTCGGCGGGATCTTTGAGATTGATCCAATCGTTTTCGAAATAAGTGACGCGGCCTCCGTCGCCGTGGCACCGCATGCACCCGGCGACTTCCATCTCGGCGACCAGCGCGGCGGTGACGCTTTTCCAGTCGCGAATGGCGCAGCCGGCCTCGGTGGCGTCCCAGGTGCCGTGATAGAGACCGTTGGTGTCGATCCAGGCCATGAGCAGATCGCGCTCGCGGCGGCTGAGATCGGGCAGATTGCCGTCGTGTCCGTTGACCAGGATCTCCGCCAGCGGAGCGGCGCCGGACCCGATGCTCCGTGGAGGAAAGATCTGCGACGACCAGAGAGCCGTGCCGTTCATGCAGTCGATGCCCGCGATCCAGTAGGCGGTAAGCTGGGTCTCGCGGCGATTGGCCAGGTTCTCATAGCTGATGTTGAAGTGTTCGGTCCAGCCGCCGGAGAGATCCATGCCGGCGGCGATGTCCTGTTCGCCTCCGTGGCAACGCACGCAGTGCTTATCGAGGATCGGCTGCACCATGCTGGGATAGTCGAGGTGGCCGCTGCCCCACGATTCGGGACGTAGCCGCTCGGGCGCGCGGTTGAGGATGGGGCGGAGTCCGTCGTTGGCGGCCGCCGTGTACTTGTGCTCGTGGCAACCGATGCAGGAGCGCGTCGTGCCCGGCGCGGCCTGCACGAAGGATCGCATGCTCTGGATCAGTCGGCCCTCTGCGTCGAGCGCTTGCAGATAAATCGCCCGTCCCGAGGGAACCTCGAAATAGGCCGAGCCGTTTTCATCGACCGGAACGGCGCCGAGAAAATTCTTGGCGCTGAAGGCCAACGCGGCGCTGACCAGAAAGGTCTGGTTGTAGGGGCTGCCGCCCATCAGGGTAGAACTCACCCGCGAGGTCTCTTCGATCACGCGGAGCGATTTGACTTCCCCTCGCTTCACGCCGGAAAGCCCCTGGTAGATATCCTGGACGAAGAACCGGCCCGTGGTCGCTCGGCGGTCGGTGGTGTCGGCGATCACCGGCGGAACGGGCCGCGGTTTGATCAGCATCGGGGCATGCAGGCAGATTTCCGGGTCGGAGAGGAGGGTGATGCGCCGGCCGGCGCGGTCGATCATCTCGAGCACGTTCCGCTCTTGTCCTTGGGGGCGTCCGCTGAAGAGGAAGACGTCGTCGCTCAACGGCCACGGTTCGCAGGAGTCGCCGCGATCGAAGGTGGGATCGTCGGGGTGCTCGAGGTTGGCGATCGCGCCGGGGTGGTTCTTGCCGAGGCGGGGGTCGATCAAGCCGATCGAGCCGCGGGGGGTGGAATTGTGTTTGGCCAGGGTGGCCACGACGAGATGGGTTCCGGGCACGGGCCGCGCGTCGAGCAACGCCTCCGGGAAGACCATGTTGTTGGCGTAGAAGGCGGTCTCTTGCGTGCCGTCGGGATTGGCGGTCCAGAGCGACTGGATCGTCAGCGCATTTTTATCGATGTATTCCCAGCGGCCGAAGAGGAGGCGGCCGTCGGGAAGGACGGTCGGGTCGAACTCGTTGACGTTGTTGACGGAGATCGGATGGAGATCCGAACCGTCGGCGTTCATGACGTGCAGGATCGCGACTCCGGTGTTATTACAGGGGACGAGGCCACTGGGCCTGGTGGAGAGCAAGACGATGCGGCCGTCGGGCAGATAGGCCGGGCAAACGTCGTGCTGCCCGCTGCGAGAACCCTGGTAGCGGCCGCAATCGGACGCGGGATCGGTCACGCGGCGGAGCCCGCGGCCATCGACGCCGATCTCGTAGACGCTCGTGCTGCCTTCCGGCTCCCCTTTGAAGCAAAAGAGAAGCTTCGTGGCATCCCAGGAAAGCTCCGGGTCGGTATAGACGCCGATTCCGAGAGTATCCGGTGTGGTGGGATCGATTACCGGGCGGATTTTCCAGTCCGCTCTCGGGGCCGAGGGGTTTTCCAGCACGTAGATGCCGCCGCCGCCCGGCGGCCACTTGTAATACGTGTCGTAAATGTGGATGCCCGTGTACGAGTGGCGTTTGGTGAACAACAGCGGCGCGTCGAGGAGCGCCAGCATCGGCTCGTCCGCGGCCGGCGGCCCGGAGGCCGGCGAGGGACCGGCGGCGCCGGCGCTTTCGGGGCGGCATCCCAGAAGGATTCCGATGGCAATCGGTACGAACACAGCCAATGCGTTTTGTCGCATGAGGGGCTCCTTGGTTTTGTCGACTACGAGGTGAGTCACCCTCGGGACGCCTGATCGAGCTGAGCCTTGCGGAGACCCGGTTCTCACAGCCCTTCAGTGTAGAATGCCGCGACTGAGGTTTTCAAGAGCGTCTTATCGATCACGCAAACACGAATAAAGTCGTCCCTCTCTCGCCCCGTACGGGGCTGAGAGAGGGGGAAGTCTACTTGTTCTCGGCCGCAGCCGCTTTCGCCGAGAGTTCATTCCATCCTTGAATCGAACGGGCTAAGATATCACGGCGGTCGCCCTGGATGCCGTAGACGATCATGCCGATGGGGCCTTGGTAGCCGATGTCTCGCAGACTCATTAGGACGCGGCTGACGTCGAAGGTTCCCTGATCGAGCGTAAGGATCCAGCCCTCGCGGTTCTTGGGATCGTAGCCGTTGGTGCCGTTGACGGTGGCCATCGTCAGATAGGGCTTCGCGATCTTCAAGGCACGTTCGAGGTTTCCCATACCCTCGACGGCCATGAAGTGGCAAAGCGTGAAGGTCACACCGATGTTCTTCCGCTCGGTCTTTTTGGCCAGCCGGACCACGTCGTCGATCCTCTCGGCATACGCGCCCTTGTGCGGGTAGAGCGAAACGTTCACGCCATACCGCTGGGCCAGATCGGCGATGCGGCGGAGGATTTCAACGGCACGGGCGTCGCCGTCGGTCGACGAAGGCTTGTACGTTTTGCTGTTGACCACCAGCCATACGATGGTTCCGTGGCCTTGAAGCTTGGGGATCAGTTCGTCAAGCCGCGGATCGTAGGCCGGACCGTCCGGCTCGACGTTGACCGGCGTATAGACGGCGAACAGCTTTTGCTGACGGCTCTCCAACGCTTCGAGCATCTCGGCCGCACCTTCGACTCCGACGTAAGCCATGCCCGCATATCCGAGGTCGGCGAGCATCTCGGGGAGCTGCAACTGGGACGGCAGCGATGCCGCTTCCTTTCCCACGCCATATCCGATGCAGTAGGCGAAAAACGGATTGGGAAGCCGACCAGGCTCACTCTTCTTCTCAGCCGCCCGGATCGCCGGCGCAAAACTGGTCAAAACGGCCAAGGTGAGAAAAGCGGCACAAACAGTGCGGAAAGGGCTGTTCGTCATTGTTGGGCTCCTGGAAGGAAGGATGGAATCGACAGGTGGTTTTCAAAAAGACGTTATGCGGGCGCATCTACTTCGGTTGCCAAGATCTCCAGATCTGTATCGACCGCGTCAAGTGCTCGCGGGTATCGTCCGGAACGCCGTAACACATCAGTCCGATCGGGCCTTGGTAGCCCGCTTCGCGGAGCACCGTCAGCAGCTCGCGGTTATCGAAGTCTCCCTTGTCGAGCGGTTGGATCAAGCCATTGGTCCACGTCTTCGAGCCGACCTGGGCGCCGCAGAGCGTAACGGCAAAGATCTTCGAACAATTCTCTCGCAGCAGAGGGCGGTAGTCTTTCTCGCCGTCGACCTTGAGGCAGTGGCAGAGGTTGAAGTTTGCCCCCACCCGAGGATGATCGGCCTTCTCGACGACCTTCAAGACAAACGGCAGGCTCTCGGCCCAGTTGTTCACGTGGTTGTAGATCGAGATCCGCAGACCGACTGCGGCTGCCAGGTCACCCAGTTCCCTGAGGATCTTCACCGCAGGTTCCATCCCTTGCGGATCTCCGGCAGGGAGGCCGGTGAAAAGCACACTGACCGTTGCCGGCCGGCCTTTGAGCTTCTCGATTGCAGTGGGGAGTCGCGGATCGTAAGGATGATCGGCATCTTTGAGATTGATGACCGTGTGGAGCAGGTAGACCTCCAGCCCGGCCTCGTCAAGGATCTTTAAGTTCCTTGCAGCCTCGTCGCCGAACCAGAGACTGTATCCGCCGCCATCGAAGCCCAGTTCTCTGAGCAGGCTCGCCTGCTCGGCAAGCGACCGGGGCTTGATGCCCGGCACACCGACTTCGACGCAGAATGCATAGAACGGGGGAGACCACTGGCACGACTCTCCCTTGGGTGCCGAAAACTCACCGCCAACCGCGACCGCGGCACAGGCGGCAAATATCCCACAAGCCATTATTCCAGACCCGGCTATTCGGTCCACATTGCGCATGTTCTGCCTTTTGGGCTCTGCCAGTTGTGGGGTGAATATGGGAAGACCTGTTGCCGATTCTGACTCGGCGCAGGTCGCCGGTCAATCCCCGGTTGGCGATTGTGGTTGCGCCGTCAGCAGGTGCGGTGCTTGAAGTGTTGGCCAATCCGTGTTACGTTGCCCAAACTGTGCCTGACAGTGCCCCGGTGGCCGGCCGCCTTCGCGCGGCAGCTCTTTCGATTCTCACGGACCTGAAGTGGAGATGTCCATGGCGACAGCAGAATTCCGCGGTCAGCAAGGCGGCGATATGGAATCGCTCTACCAGACACGGCTCCGCCGTTACGTGACCGCGATGCGCAACGGCAAGCCGGACATGGTGCCGATCCGGCCTTTTGTGGCGGAATTCACGGCAAAGTACGCCGGCTACACCTGCCAGGAGGTGGCGCACGACTACCCACTGGCGTTTGCGGCCGCCAAGAAGTGCGCCGCCGAGTTTGACTGGGACGCCGTCGTGGCCAACATGGTCTACGTATGGACGGGCCTGACCCAGGCCCTCGGCCTGCG
>Ga0123333_10003929_pt1 | contig 14185 bp, 12 predicted proteins | sample BioC12SIPDNA_3_FD_89957 | JGI IMG/M metagenome (GOLD analysis project Ga0123333, IMG submission 89957) | Anaerobic biogas reactor microbial communites from Washington, USA - Biogas_R2_B C12 SIP DNA | ecosystem: Engineered > Bioreactor > Anaerobic > Unclassified | place: Washington, USA... | reverse complement strand
GTAGTACAGCTCCATGCGGTTGGCGTCGGTGCGCGGCTCGTCGGTGACGTTGGGGCTGAACACCCAGCGCACGTTGGTCGCGCCCTCCTCGTCGAACAACGCGACCACGCGGCGCCAGGCGGCGCGGAAGGCGGCGGTGTCGCCGTTCCAGGCGGTCCAGTCGCCGTTCATCTCGGGGAAGGGGCGCACGTAGACGAGGCCCGGTGCGGCGGCGGCGCCGCGCGCCCACTCGCGCACGTAGTCGTCGTAGCGGCCCGCGGCGATGTCGGCCACGCTCTGGCGGTGCGGCTGCCAGCTGATCAGCGGCCGGCGGCCGCCCTGCGCCACCATCTCGACGAGCTCGGGGAAGTACGGGTTGTCCCAGTTGGTGAACCAGTGGACGATGTCGAGGCGCCGGCCCAGGTCGGTCTCGAGCTCGAGGACCGGCTCCATGCCCTGCCACACGCCGCCGTAGGTGAAGGCGCCGAACAGCGTGGTCTGGCCCAAGGTGCCCTCCTGGAGCTCCACGGTGGGGCGGCGCGGCTCGAGGCGCGCGACGTGCTGCGCGTCCTGGGCGCCGCAGGCGCTCAGCAGCAGCGAGGCGACAAGCACGAGGAGCGCGGTGAGGCCGCGACGCCCGGCGGGGCGCCGTGCCGTCCTGGTTGCTTGAGGGTTGCCGCGCATCTCGACCTCGGACCAGTGTGGTCCTGAGACGCTTGGCCGGCTGTACCGAGCGACGCGGCTCGCCGCGTGCTGATCGGAGTCCCGTTGGCCGGTTGCGCTACTCGCTCCACCCGTTCCAAGCGCCCAGATGCAGAACGGGTTTCATCGCTTCCAACGTCCGGGTGGAGGCACCCGGTGCCCGAACCGTTCGGGCTACGCTACCTTCGTGGGAAGGCGCGTGCCTGGAACGCTGCAGCCGTGTGAGGAAGAGGGGACTACTCGTCCTTGGCCGGTTGCGCTACTCGCTCCGCCTGCCTCAAGCGCCCACGTACGAGACAGGTTTCTCAGCGTCCAAGCAGAGAGGCTAGCTCCCTGCGAACGATACTAGCATACGGATGAAAGGTACATGTGAAGTTCCGTAAGGATACCGACCTGAACCCCGCGTCCAGCACGCGGGCGGCGCCGGCGGACGCCTGCGGTACCGCACCGCACCGCGCGGCCGAGCCCGAGCTGACCCCCGAGCGCCCCCTCGCGTTCGAGGTGCTCGCCACCCACGGCGCCGCGCGCGTGGGCGCGCTGCGCACCCCGCACGGCACCGTGACCACCCCCGCCTTCGTGGGCGTGGGCACGCAGGCGACCGTCAAGACGCTCACGCCCGACGTGGTGGCCGCCACGGGCACGCAGCTGCTGTTCGCCAACACCTACCACCTCTACCTGCGGCCGGGCGCCGAGCTGGTGGCGCGCCACGGCGGGCTGCACCGCTTCATGCGCTGGGACCGCCCCATCCTCACCGACTCGGGCGGCTTCCAGGTGTTCTCGCTCGGCGCCTCCATCGAGCACGGCGTGGGCAAGGTGGCCTCGATCTTCCCGGGCGAGGCGCCCGCCGCCCCGCGCCGCCCCGGCGGCAGCGGCATGGTGCGCGTGCGCGAGGAGGGGGTGGAGTTCCGCAGCCACATCGACGGCTCGCGCCACTTCTTCACGCCCGAGCGGTCGATCGAGGTGCAGCGCCAGCTGGGCGCCGACATCGTGCTGGCGTTCGACGAGTGCACCAGCCCGCTGCACGACGAGGCGTACACGCGCGCCTCGCTGGAGCGCACCCACCGCTGGGCGCAGCGCAGCCTCGACGCCTTCCTGGCCGGCCGCGCGCTGCACGGCTACCCGCAGGCGCTCTACGGCATCGTGCAGGGGGGCGCCTACCGCGACCAGCGTGAGGAGAGCGCGCGCGTGATCGGCGGCATGCCGTTCCACGGCCTGGCGGTGGGCGGCAACCTCGGCAGCACCCACCAGGAGATGTACGACATCCTCGACTGGACGGTGCCGCTGCTGCCCCCCGAGAAGCCGCGCCACCTGCTGGGCATCGGCGACGTGCCGGGCGTCTTCGAGGCGGTGGCGCGCGGCATCGACACCTTCGACTGCGTGGCCCCCACGCGCAACGCGCGCACCGCCACGATCATGGTGCGGCGCGGCGACGACGGGCGCCCGGCGCGCCGCTTCCGACTCAACGTGCGCGGCGCGGCCTACGCCGACGACCTCCGGCCGTTGGAGGAGGGTTGCGACTGCTACACCTGCCGCAACTTCACGCGCGCCTACCTGCGCCACCTGTTCAAGGCGGGCGAGCAGCTCGGGCCGCAGCTGGCCACCATCCACAACCTGCGCTTCATGGCGCGGCTGATGGACGACATCCGCGCGGCGCTGTTGGACGGCACCTTCGAGGAGTTCAAGGCCGCGACGCTGGCGGGCGCCGAGCTCGGGTGAGGGCGCTCGCGGGCCGCGGCGTGGCCCGGGGCTAGAAGCTCCGCTCGATCAGGTCGATGACGGTGCCGTCCTGCGTCACGAAGCGCACCAGGCCCACGCCCGGCACGAAGTAGAGCTCGAGGACGGACTGGCCGCCGCTGCTGGTGAGGCTCGTCTGGCGGATGAGGAGCGCGTTGAAGCGCCCGGCCGGGGTGGCCACGCCGCGCATGCCGAGCACCTCGGAGTCGAGCGTGAGGCTGAAGCCCGGCAGGTTCGTGGTGCTGGTCCACTTCATGCCCGGCGCCAGCGGCTCGGGCGGGTAGACGAGCAGCGGCGGCTGGTAGCTCAGGAGCTGCCCGCCGGCGGCGGAGCCGTGGCTGTACACCCCGCCGTCGCCGTACTCGAGGTAGTCCTCCGAGATCGGCACGCCGTCCAGGTAGTGCACCAGCACGTACACCTGGCGGCCGTTCATCTCGCGCGGCCCCTGCATGGCCTGGGTCTCGCCCGAGGAGTAGGTCCAGCTGTAGCCGGCCGCGGCCGGGTAGTAGCCCTGCGCGGCCGCGAGGCCGAGCAGCAGCGCGGCGATGAGGGCGGCGGCGCGGACCGCCGCGCGCCTCGTTGGTCGTGTCACGGTTCCTCCCGACTCAGCTCGCCGGCGCGGCGGGTGGCCTCCTCGACGGCGTCGATGAGGGCGAAGCGCAGGCGGTGGCGTTCCAGCGTGCGCACGCCGGCGATGGCGGTGCCGCCGGCGCTCGACACCTCGTCCTTCAGCTCGCTGGGGTGCTTGGTCTCGAGCAGGCGCGCGCTGGCCAGCAGCACCTGCCGCGCCAGCTCGCGCGCCAGGCGTCGGTCGAGGCCGACGCGCACGCCGCCGTCGGCCAGCCCCTCCGCCACCAGGGCGGTGAAGGCGGGGCCGGAGCCGGCCATGCCGGTGAAGGCGTCGAACTGCTCCTCGCGCACGTCGTAGACGTTCCCCACCGCCGAGAAGAGGCTGCGCGCCATGCTCACGTCGTCGTGGCTCGCCTCGGGCAGCCACGCCAGCGCGGTGGCGCTCACGCCCAGCGCGGCGCCCAGGTTGGGCATGGCGCGGATCACGCGGCGGCTGCCGACGCGCCTGGCGATGCTCTCGGCGCTGACGCCCGCCATCAGCGACACGAACAGGGCGTTGCGCTGCGCCACCAGCGGCGCCACGTCGGGGAACGACTGCGGCTTCACCGCCAGCAGCACGCGCTCGGCGCGGTGCAGCTCGGCGTCGTCGATGCCGCGCACGCCGTAGCGCTCGGACAGCTCCGCCAGCCGCCGCGGGTTGGGGTGGAAGATCCCCACCTCCTCGGCCGCCAGCACCCCCGCGGCCAGCGCCCCCTGCAGCACCGCGCCGCCCATGCGGCCGGCGCCGACGATCGCCATGCGCAGCGGCGGCGTCCCGGGTGACGTGGCTGGCAACGTGCTCACGGCGGTCATCCTACCCGGGGGCCGCGCCGGCGCCGAGATAGGAAAGCCACGAACGCCGCGCCCGTCAGGGCGCCGACGGTGTCGGCCACCAGGTCGAGGAGCTCGGCCGCGCGGCCCGGCACGAAGTACTGGTGGACCTCGTCGCTCACGCCGAACGCCGCCGCCAGCAGCACGCCGAGCCAGGGGCGCCCGGTGCCGAGCGTGAGGAGCGCCCCCAGGACGGCGTAGGCGCCGGCGTGCGCCACCTTGTCGGCGCCCTCGGGGAACAGCGACAGCAGGCCGCCGGCGGCGGTGGACGACGACTGCAGGTAGAGCAGCGCCGCCCACGCCGCCGCGCCCACCCAGCCGGCCACGCGCGCCCCGCGCGGCAGGGCGAGCCGCCCGCGGCGCTCAGGGGTGCTCGACAAGCTCGATCAGCACTCCGCCCGCGAAGCGGGGATGCACGAACGCCACGCGCGTTCCGGCGCGGCCGGGGCGCGGTGCGCGGTCGATCAGCGGCACGCCCGCCGCCGCCAGGCGCTCCAGCTCGGCGCTCAGGTCGTCCACGCGCAGGGCCACGTGGTGCAGCCCGGGGCCGCGCTTGCTCAGGAAGCGCGCCACCGGGCCGTCGTCGCCCGCCGGGGCCAGCAGCTCGAGCAGCACGGCGCCGCCCCGGAGCGCGCGCACCGTCACGCCCTGCTCGGCCACCACCTCGTCGGGCTCGGCCCGCACCAGGCCTAGCAGGGCGTAGGCGGCGGTGGCCGCGTCCAGGTCGGCGACGGCGATGGCGACGTGGTCGAGGGGGGCGCCGGCGAGCTCCGGCGCGCCCGTGAGCCCGGGCGCGCCAGGGGCCGCGGGCGGCAGGGAGGCGGGGTCGGTCACGGGGCCAGCATAACCGCGGGCGCCAGGCCGCCCGTCAGTCGAAGGGCGTGAGCTCGCCGCGCAGGTCGCGCTGCATCAGGCTGGCCACCTGGTCGGGCGCGTGGCCGCTGCCCAGCAGGTAGATCAGCTTGCTCAGCGCCGCCTCGGGGGTCATGTCGGCGCCGCTGACCACGCCGGCGTCGAGCAGCGCGGCGCCGGTGGCGTAGCCGCGCATGTCGACGCGCCCGCGCAGGCACTGGGTGGTGTTCACGATCACCACGCCGCGCGCGGTGGCCTCGGCGAGGGCGTCCAGCAGCTCGGGGTCGCGGCTGGGGGCGTTGCCGGCGCCGTAGGTCTCGAGCACCAGGCCCCTCAGCGGCTCCTGCAGCACGTGGCGCACGAAGCGCGCGTCGATGCCGGGGAAGAGGCGCAGCGCCGCCACCGTGACGTCCGCGAGCTCCGGCACCCGCAGCGGCCCCGGTTGCGGCGGGCGCGGGGCGCCCGGGCGCAGCGCGATGTCGATGCCGACGTGGCCGAGCGGCGCCTCGTTGGGCGAGTCGAAGGCGTCGAAGCCGCTGGCCGACACCTTGGTGGCGCGGCAGCCGCGCAGCAGCCGCCCCGAGAAGTAGACGCACACCTCGTGCAGGTCGGCGCGCGCCGCGAGCTGCAGCGAGGCCACCAGGTTCTCGCGCGCGTCGGAGCGCACCTCGGCGAGCGGCACCTGCGAGCCCGTGAGCACCACCGGCTTGCCCAGGCCCTCCAGCAGGAAGGCCAGTGCCGAGGCGCTGTAGGCCATGGTGTCGGTGCCGTGCAGCAGCACCACGCCGTCGATGGCGTCGTAGCGCGCTGCCACCTCGCGCGCCATGCGCAGCCAGTCGGCGGGGCGGTTGTCGGCGGAGTCGAGCAGCGGCTCGAACTCCACCAGCTCGACCTCCGGCATGGAGGGGTCGGCCAGTTCGGGCATGCGGGAGAGCAGCTCAGCCAGGTAGCCGGCCTGCGGTTCGTAGCCGCGCGGCCCGCGGCGCATGCCGATGGTGCCGCCGGTGTGAGCGAGCAGGACCTTCCTGGACACGCCGGATTCTACCGGAGGCGGCCTGGGCTCAGCGGATGCCGGGCGGCACCTGCGCGGGCGGCGGCTCCGGCAGGTTGGCGGGCATCGGCACGCCGTCGAGGCGCTTCACCACGCCGTTCTCGTTGCAGCCCACGTAGAAGGGGCAGCGCAGGCACTCCGACCACACCCGCGGGTGCAGGTCGCGCGTCTTGTCGATGAGGGTGAAGCCGCAGCGCTCGAAGAACTCCACCTCGTAGGTCCAGGCGAACAGCACGGGGATGCCCACGCGCCGCGCCTCCGCCTCGCAGGCCGCCACCAGCGCCTTGCCCACGCCCTTGGCGCGGGCGCCCGGCGCCACCGCCAGGCCGCGCACCTCGGCGATGTCGCCCCACAGGATGTGCAGCGCGCCGTTGCCGGCGAAGACGGGCCCGTTGCCGTCGTCGACCTCGGCCACGAAGAAGTCGCGCAGGTTCTCGAAGATGTTCTGCATGGGGCGCACCAGCATGCGCCCCTGGCTCGCCCAGTAGCCGATGTTCTCGAAGATCAGCGGCACGTCCTCGGCGCGGGCGGGGCGCACGCTGACCTGCGCGGCGGCGCTGGCCTGGGGGCCGGCGCCGGACGGTGCGGCGCCGGCGAGCGGCGGCTCGGCGCCGGTCACGCCGACGCCTCCGCCGCTTCGGCCGCCAGCGCGCGGCGCGCCGCCGCGATCTGCTCGCGCACGCGCTCCCGCGCCGTGCCGCCGTAGCTGCGGCGCGCGTCGACCACGCTCTCGACGTCGAGCGCCGCGTAGACGTCGGCCTCGATGCGCGGCTCGGCGGCCTGGAGCGTCTCCAGCGGCAGCGCCTCGAGCGGCACGCCCTGGGCCAGCGCCTCGCCCACCAGGCGCCCCACCACGTGGTGCGCCTCGCGGAACGGCACGCCCTTGCGCGCCAGGTAGTCGGCCAGGTCGGTGGCGTTCGAGTAGGCGGCGCCCGCCGCGCTACGCATGCGCTTGTCGTGCACCTGCATGCGCGGCAGCATGCCGACGTAGAGCCGGAGCGAGTCGGCGGCGGTGGCGAGGGCGTCGAACAGCCCCTCCTTGTCCTCCTGCATGTCCTTGTTGTACGAGAGCGGCAGGCCCTTCATGACCGTCAGCAGGCCCATCAGCGCGCCGTAGACGCGGCCGGTCTTGCCGCGCACCAGCTCGCAGACGTCGGGGTTCTTCTTCTGCGGCATGATCGAGCTGCCGGTGGTGTAGGCGTCGGGCAGCGTCACGAAGCCGAACTCCTGGCTCGACCAGAAGATCAGCTCCTCGCTGAGGCGCGACAGGTGCATCATCAGGATGGCCAGCGCCGCCAGCGTCTCGAGCGCGAAGTCGCGGTCGCTGACGGCGTCGAGCGAGTTGGCGGCCACGTCCGCGAAGCCCAGCAGCTCGGCGCTCAGGTGGCGGTCGATGGGGAAGGTGGTGCCGGCCAGCGCGCCGGCTCCCAGCGGCGAGACGTCGGCGCGCCGCAGGGCGTCCTCGAGGCGCCCCTGGTCGCGGCGGAACATCTCGTGGTAGGCGAGCAGGTGGTGCGAGAAGCGCACGGGCTGCGCCACCTGCAGGTGGGTGTAGCCCGGCATGATCACGTCGAGGTGGCGCTCGGCCAGGTCCACGAGCACGCCCCGCAGCTCGATCAGCAGCCCGCGCACCTCGGCGCCGCGGCGCTTGAGGTAGAGGCGCATGTCGGTGGCCACCTGGTCGTTGCGGCTGCGCGCCGTGTGGAGCTTGCCGCCCACGGGGCCGATGCGCTCGGTGAGCAGGCGCTCGAGGTTCATGTGCACGTCCTCGAGCTCGACCTGCCACTCGACCCGCCCGGCGCGCACCTCCGCGAGCAGCTGCTCGAGGCCGTCGACGATCGCCGCGCCCTCCGCCTCGCTCAGCACCCCCTGGGCGGTGAGCATGCGCGCGTGCGCCAGCGATCCCAGCAGGTCCTCCTCGGCCATGGCCTGGTCGACGCCGATCGAGGCGTTGACGCGCTGCACCAGCTGGTCGGTGGGCTCGGCGAAGCGGCCGCCCCACATGCGCGCGTCGCGGGCCTTGGTGTCGTCGCCTGCCATCTAGCCGCGCTCCTGGCGCTGCCACACGCCGCCCACGCGCTTGCGTAGGCACAGCTCGGCGTCGCCCTCCGCCCGGTAGCCCAGGCGCTGGTAGTAGGGGAGGGTGGCGGGGTCCTCGAGGTCGAGCGCCAGGAAGGCGACGTTGGCCTTGATGGCGTCGGCCTCGAGCATCGTCATCAGCCAGCGGCCGAAGCCCTGGCCGCGGTGCGCGGGGTCGGTGACGACCGGCTCCACGCGCCAGCCGGCGCCCTCGTCGCGGAAGCGCAGGGCGGCCAGGGCGCAGCCGCCGGCGTCCTCCACCAGGATGGCGCGGCCGGTGGCCAGCCAGCGCTTGAGCGCCGCCGCGTCGAGGCCCACCTGCGGGCGCGCCTTGGCCCACAGGGCGGCGAGCTTGCCGGCGTCGGCGGTGGTGGCGTCGCGCAACCGCGGCGAGGTGAAGCCGGTGACGGGGCGATTCGGGAGGACCGCGGCTTGGGGCATGGGCGTCTCCGGGCTCCTGGCCTCAGTCGGCGGCCTGCGCCGCCGCGAGCTGGTTGCGGATGCGCAACCTGAGGGCGTTCAGCTTGATGAAGCCGTCGGCGTCGGCCTGGTCGTAGACGTGGTCCTCCTCGAAGGTCACCACGTCGTGGCGGTAGAGGGAGTTCGGCGAGCGGCGGCCGAGCACGGTCACGTTGCCCTTGAAGAGCTTCAGGCGCGCCTCGCCCGTCACGGGCCGCTGGATGTCGTCCATCAGGCGCTGCAGCGCCTCGCGCTCGGGGGCGTACCAGAAGCCGTTGTAGACGGCGGCGGCGTACTTGGGGACGAGCTCGTCGCGCAGCTGCAGCACCTGGCGGTCGAGGGTGAGCGACTCGACGGCCTTGTGGGCGTGGAACAGCAGCGTGCCGCCGGGCGTCTCGTAGCAGCCGCGCGACTTCATGCCCACGAAGCGGTTCTCGACGATGTCGACGCGGCCCACGCCGTGGCGGCCCGCGATCTCGTTGGCCTTCTCCACGAGCTCGACAGGGGAGAGGCGCACGCCGTCGATGGCCACCGGGTTCCCGTGCTCGAACGCCACCACGACCTCCTGGGGCTCGTCGGGCGCCGCCTCCGGGTCGGCGGTCAGGCGCCACATGCCGGCCGGGGGCGCGGCCCAGGGGTCCTCGAGCACGCCGCCCTCGTAGGAGATGTGGAACAGGTTGGCGTCCATCGAGTACGGCTTCTCCTTCGTCACCGGCACGTCGATGCCGTGCGCGGCGGCGTAGTCGATGCAGTCCTCGCGGCCCTTGAGGTCCCACTCGCGCCACGGCGCGATCACCTCGATGTCGGGCTCGAGGGCGTAGGCGCTGAGCTCGAAGCGTACCTGGTCGTTGCCCTTGCCGGTGGCGCCGTGGGCGATGGCGTCGGCGCCCTCGGCGCGCGCGATCTCGACCATCTTCTTGGCGATCAGCGGGCGCGCGAACGAGGTGCCCAGCAGGTAGTACCCCTCGTAGACGGCGCCGGCGCGCAGCACGGGGAACACGAACTCCTCGACGAACTCGCGGCGCAGGTCGACCGCGTGGGCGCTTACGGCGCCGGTGGCGAGCGCCTTGACGCGCGCCTCCTCGACCTCCTCGCCCTGGCCGATGTCGGCGGTGAAGGCCACCACCTCGGCGCCGTACGTCTGCTTGATCCAGTGGAGGATCACCGAGGTGTCGAGCCCGCCCGAGTAGGCGAGCACCACCTTCTTGACCTGCTTGTCGTCCTGCTTCATGGCGTCTCCTGTGTGGGGGCGCGAAGGGCTGCTGCGCCCGCGGGCACGCGACGGCCGGCGCTGCCGGGTGCGCCGAAGCGACCCGAGCGGCGCTGGGTCAGCGTCGGGGAAGGGTTGCGAGGGGGGTGGTGGCGTGAGGCCGGTAGCTCTGCATCGTCGTCGGTGGTGAGTACCGGTCCGGATTCTTATGCATCCGGGTCGATAACGATGCAACGATAGCACCGCCCCCGAGGAGCGTCAAGGAGCGGCGTCGCCCGCGGCCGCCGGGTACGCGAGCGGCTGCGTACGCTCAGTCGCTCGCCACGGCGGCGCGCCCGGTGCGCTCCGGCAGCGCCGACAGCAGCGCGGCCGCCAGCACCAGCGCCGCCCCCAGCAGGCCCCACGCCCCCAGGCGCTCGCCGAACAGGCCCGCGGCCAGGAGCGCCGCCACCACCGGCTCGATGGTGGCCACCAGCACCGCGCGCGAGGCCTCCACGCGCTTCAGGCCCAGGTAGTAGACCAGGTAGGCGAGGTAGGTGGAGAGCAGCGCCATCAGGACCAGGTCGAGCCACAGCCCGGGGGTGGCCAGGCGCAGGGCGTCGAACGGCACCCACGGCAGCAGGCCCACGGCGCCGATTGGCATCACCAGAGCGTAGATGGCGGCGGGGCGGTAGCGCCGCAGCACCCACTTGCCGAACAGGTAGTACGACGAGTACGACAGCCCCGCCACCAGGCCCCACGTCACGGCGGCGCCCGTCACGCTCACGCCGCCCCCGCCGCTACGCGCTACCAGCGCCACGCCGAGGACCGACAGCAGCACCAGGCCGGCCTTGACGCGCGTGAGGCGCTCGCCGAGCAGCAGCGCCGCCAGCACCGCCACGAAGGCGGGCGCCGTGTAGAGCAGGATGAACGCCAGGCTGACCCCGCCGGCGTCGATGGCCAGGTTGAGGGCCGAGTAGAAGAGCGTGACCCCCACGAGCGCGAAGGCGCCGAACGCCGGCGCGTCGCGGCGCCGCGCCAGGCGCACGCCGCCGGTGAGGGCGGCGTGGCAGGCGAAGGCGAGCCCGCCCAGGGCCGCGCGCCAGAAGGCGATCTCGGTGGGGCTCACGCCCGCCGCCAGCAGGCGCTTGGAGAAGACGCCCAGCAGCGCCCACAGCACCGCCGCCAGCGCCACCAGGAGGTAGCCGGCGGCGGTGCTCGCGGGCGCGGCGCCGGGCCGCGCCCCGCCGCTCAACCGAGCTCTGGCGCCGGCACGCGCATCCCGTAGTCGCGGGCGGTCTGCGGGTCGTTCTGCTTGAGCGCGGTCATGCGCCGGCGGTAGGAGGCCAGCTCCACGAGGAACGCCACCAGGTTGATCACGTAGATGACGATCAGGGCGATGCTGTCGGTGCGCAGCGCCATGGTGGCGTCGGGGCCGCCGGGCAGGTAGTTGAGCAGGAAGTCGACGCCGAAGATGGCCCACGGCACCATGAGGAACACGCCCCAGAACTCGTCGGCCAGCCCGGTGCCGGGCAGCAGCAGCGCCAGCAGGTGGTAGAGCAGCGTGCGCGGGGCGTTGCGCGCCAGCCGCGGGCGCGGCACGAACATGACCAGCACGCTCAGCGCCGCCCACGCCAGCAGCACCACCACCAGCACCGTCCACGCCCAGTCGGGCATGGCCACGCCGTCGACCTCGGTGAGCGCGACCCACGGGTTGGTGAACGCGCCCGCCAGCGCGCCCAGGTAGGTGCCCGCCAGCGCGCCGCCCAGGCGCTCGACGCTGGGCACTGCCAGCACCGGCTCGCCCTCGGCGAACTCGGCGAGTAGGCGCGACGGGTTGGGGGCGCGCCCCAGGTTGTACAGCGCCTCGGGCTGGCCGCCGTCGAGCTCGAGCGCGCGCTGCAGCAGCGTCTCGTCGCCGGTCAGCACGGCCAGGTTGTTGAGCGCCGCGGGGTCGTCGGGCAGCTGCGAGTAGGCCTCGCGCGCGGCGCCCTCGTCGCCGGCCGTCTGGGCCGCGTAGCCGCGCACGAACAGCGCGTCGGGACGGTCGAGGTCGAGCATCACCACGGCGTCGAGCGCTACCGGCGTGGCGAGCGAGCCGGAGCCCCAGGCCTCGGGGACCTCGTCCATGCTGCGCGCCCAGCCCTGCAGCGCGGTGAGGGCGAGCGCGGCGGCGAACAGCAGCACCACCACCAGGCGCTCCATGAAGGTGGCGTAGCGCATGAAGGTGAGGCGCGCCAGCCCCGGCGAGACCTGACGGCCGGCGTCGCGCTGGCGCCGGAGGGTCAGGCTCTGCGGGCGCCAGTACTTGGCGAGCAGCGTGACGTGGAGCGCGAGGACGCTGACGAGCAGCGCGGCCACGCCGTACCAGCCCGTGCGCCCGACCGTGAGCGCCGCCTGCGACAGCGCGGCCCGCACGTCGAAGCGTCCGCCCTCGTTGGCGCGCGTGCGCCACAGCGAGGCCGCGTCGTTCTGGCCCGCCTCCTGCAGGTAGCGCGCGTACTCGCGCAACGCAGCCTGCGTCGCGGGGGTCGCGGGGGAGGAGGTGCGGTAGAGCCACTCGGCCCAGAAGCCGGCGCGCTCCACGTTGCCGCGCCCCAACGCCTCGACCAGGCGCCCCAGCGGGAAGCCGTAGGCCTCGGCCAGGCGCTCGTCGGTGAGCAGCTCGGCGCGGTAGCCGCGCGCCGCGAAGTCCTCGAGCGCGCCGCGCATGGCCATGCCAGCCAGGTCCTGGCGCGGGGTGGCGAGGCTCAGGAAGGCGTCGGCCAGCTGGGCGCGCTCGTAGAAGGTGGCGCTGTTCGTAAGCGCCTGCTCGAGGAGGTCGTCGACGCTGGCGGCCTGGGCGGCGACGGGGGCGCGCTCCACGACGGCCAGGTAGAGCCACGGGTTGGTCGGGTCGACCTCGAGGCGCGCCAGCGGGTCGGCGACGTTGGCCTCCTCGCGGAGCCAGCCGTACATCTCGGGGTAGGGGTCGAACGCCTCCAGGCGCTCGGGGCCCGAGGTCAGCACGCGCACGCGGCGCTCGACGCCGTTGGCGTAGCGCACGGTGGCCACGGCCACGGTGCCGGTGAAGCTCACGTCGACGACCTGCGCCGGCAGGCGGTGGCGCGCCAGCACGCGGCCGGTGGCGGGGTCGAGGTCGAGCAGGTGGTTGCCGTGGCCCACCACCAGGCGGTCGCCGGCGCGCGCCAGGCCCTCGGTGCGGCCGCTGCCGGCCGGGAAGTCGAGGCGCCAGGCGGGCGTGCCGTCGGGCCGCTCCGCGACCACCAGGCCGCCCGCGATCCGCACGTCCAGCTGGCCGGCGGGGCCGGTCGGGCCGCTGGGCCGCTCGCCGGTGGCGCCGTCGGGCGTACCGACGTCGGGCGGCGTGGGGCCGGTCGGGCCGGTGTCCGCGCCCGGGGCGCCCGTGGCGTCGTCCTCCGCTCCCGTGCCGGGCTCGGCGTCGTCGGCGCCGGGCGCCTGGTCGGCTTCGGTGTCGGGGGCGGCTCCCGGCTGCGAGGCGCCGGGTCCGTCCGGCGCGCCGGCGGCCTGGTCGTCGCCGGGGCCGGCAGCACCGTCAGCGTCGGCTTCGGTGCCGGGTTCGGCGGTGTCGGGGGCGGTCTCGTCGCCGCCCTCAGGTCCTTCGGTGGCACCGGCGTCGGCCGGAGCCGCGCCCTCCCCGGGCGCCTCCGTGGCGTCGGGCGTCTCGCCCGCACCCGCCTCGCCCTCGCCGCCCTCGCCCGGTGTGCCCACCTGGCCGACCGCCTCCTCGGCGCCGCTCACGCGCACGTTGAGGGTGGCGTCGAGGCGCGGTCCGGCGACGCTCACGGAGTAGGTGCCGCCGCGCTGCAGCGGCGCCGTGAACAGCAGGGTGCCGTCGGGTGCCGCCTCCAGCACGCTCACCAGCGGCGCCGGGCGCGTGTCGCCCTCGCCGGGCGGGGTCAGCTCCACGCGGTAGCTGGCGCCCGGCTCCAGGTTGGCGGCTGCCAGCTCGAGGGTCTCGCCCACCACGTAGGCGTACGACCCCAACGTCAGCGTGGGGGCCGGCTGGGCGGCGGCCCAGCCGAGGAACAGCAGCGCGAGCGCTAGCCGGAACGGCACGGCGAACGCCCCGCGGGGGCCGCGACGGACGGCGGCGCGGCTGTCGGCAGCGCGAGATTCGGACATGGTTTCACATTACCGCAACGAGGCACGACCCCCCGCCCGAGTGACCGCCACCCCACGCGCGCTGCGCCCGCTTGCCGCGGCCCCGCGCCCGCGGCCTCCCGGACCGGCGCGCCGGGGCGCTGGTATAGTGCGGGAGTGCAGCGCGAAGTGTGGGCCCGTCTCACTTCACCGTTCTCCCCAGAGGCCCTCGCGTGGAACGTCGTCGAGCTACAGCCCGACGGAGACCGCGCTCGGCTGGAGCCGGCCTGGGCGCCCGACCTGGTGCGGGCGCGCCTCGACGAGCAGCTCGGCCTCGACGGCTGGTCGTACGCCCTGAGCGCAGCGGGCGCCAGCGGCGTGGTGTGCAGCCTCACCATCCAGGGCGTCACGCGCTCGGCCGCCGCCGGCGCGGCCGGGGGCGCCACGCCCCTCGAGGCGCTGGCCGAGCTGGCGTTCGCGCGCTGCGCGCGCCAGTTCGGCATCGCGCCGGCCGTGGCCGTGGCCGACGACTCCTACTGGGTCGACTTCGACGCCGAGTCCAACGAGCCCGTCTACTTCCCGGAGCCGGTGCCGGC
>Ga0123333_10003924_pt1 | contig 14198 bp, 8 predicted proteins | sample BioC12SIPDNA_3_FD_89957 | JGI IMG/M metagenome (GOLD analysis project Ga0123333, IMG submission 89957) | Anaerobic biogas reactor microbial communites from Washington, USA - Biogas_R2_B C12 SIP DNA | ecosystem: Engineered > Bioreactor > Anaerobic > Unclassified | place: Washington, USA... | reverse complement strand
GACCGACGATAACCGCGGCATGCGGTCGGAAGTCGAGTGCTATCCGATACCGCCGCTGGCGCTGCCGGAGGGCATCCCCGAACGTGGCTGGAAGAAACTGACCTCGTTCACGGCCGATCTGTATGCCCTGCGCGGCACAGCCCTGTTCCTGGACGTCGATGTGGTCATCGTGGGGAATCTGGACGAGTTCTTCACCTGTCCGGGCGACTTCCTGATCATTCACGACTACAAGCGGCCGTGGCGCGTGACCGGCAATTCCTCGGTGTATCGCTACCAGCTCGGTGCCCACTCGGACGTCCTGGACTACTTCCGGCAGCACTTTGCCCAGATCCGCCGGGAGTTCCGCAACGAGCAGGCGTATCTGTCGGACTTCCTGCACCGGCAGGGCAAGCTGCAGTATTGGCCGACGGCGTGGTGCCCGAGCTTCAAGTACCACTGCATCCCGCGCTGGCCGACGAACTACTGGAAAGAACCCTTTATCCCGCCAGGAGCCAAGGTGGTCATCTTTCACGGCGAGTGCAATCCGCCCGACGCGCTGGCCGGCCGCCGCAATCGACGCTTTCGCTTCATCAAGCCGGCGTCCTGGGTGGCCACGCATTGGGTGGCATAAGGCCCGCCCCGCAGGAACGATGACGACCGTCGAGTGATGCAGCCCTGCCCCGTTCTGATCATCAATCTGCCGAGCAGCGCAGCGCGCCGCGCCGCGATGGCCAGTCAGTGTGCGCGTCTCGGCCTGACGGCGGAGTTCATCGCCGCGGTGGACGGGCGCGCGCTGGACGCCGCGCAGCGGGCGGCCTGCTGTGCCGAGTCGTTTGCGGCCTTCCACAGCCCACTGACCGGAGCGGAAGTCGGCTGCTATCTCAGCCACCTCAAGGCGCTCCAGTACCTGGTGGACCACGACTGCCCCTGGGCCGTCGTGCTGGAAGACGACGTCCGGCTGCCGGCAGACTTCGCCACGCGGCTCACCGTGCTCTGCCAGGAAGCCGCCCCCACGTTCGACCTGATCAAGCTCAACGGCCACCTGCCGCGCCAGCTGGTGCTGCAGGTTCTGTCCAACGGCGACCGGCTGGTCCGCTTTCGCCGACCGCCGATCAACGCCAACGCGCACCTGTGGTCGCTGGCCGGGGCCCGCAAGATGCTCGCCCACAGCAGCCGCGTCCGGCGGCCGATCGACGTGGAAATCAAGCACTGGTGGGAGATCGGGCTACGCGTCGCCACCCTGGCCCCCGAACTCGTCACGCTCGACCCGGCGCTCTGCCGGGCCTCCACCATCGGTGTCCGCAACGTCCGCAACGCCGCTGGCTGGTACCGCAAGCTGCGTTACAACATCGCGTACAGCCTGGCAAGTCGCTACCAGCTCTGCCGCGATGCCGGCTGGGCCCGCGGCCTCCGTCTGCTGCTGCCGTTCTGACTGCCAGCGCTTCGCCGCCAGCCGGCTCAGTGCCCCTCCCGCCGGTCCAGGATCCGCTGGAGCTCCGCTTCCAGCGCGGGCTGGCCGGCCGTCACGTCGATCGCGATGGCCAGCGCCCAGAGCGGCAGGGAGCCGATGTAGGTGGTCTGGAATTTCACCAGGTCCTTGCAGGTACACACGACAGCCTCGAGCCCCGGTTGCGCGGCAAGCGATCGTTCGAGCATCGCGATGTCCGCGGGGGTGTAGACGTGATGATCGGGATAGCAGTGGAAGGGGTCGACCCGGTAGTCCAATCCGGCGAGCGAACGGCGGAAAGCCTCCGGGTTGCCGATCCCGCAGAAAGCCGCCACGCGGCGGCCGGCCAGGTGAGTCACCTCCCGCGTCTCCCCGGCGGCATTGACCAGCGACTGCGGCCGGTGCGCAAGTTCCATCCAGGCGGCGCGCGGCGCCAATCGTCCGAGTTCCGCGCGCAGTGCGGCCCGCTCCGCCGCACTCACCGCATCGGCGCGTGAGAGCCCAATCACGTCGGCCCGCGCCAGCCCCGTCAGCGGCTCGCGCAACAGCCCGCGCGGCAACACGTGGCGATAGCCGAACGGATCCAACGCATCGATCAACACGATGTCCAGGTCGCGGTAGAGGCGGCGATGCTGGAAGGCGTCGTCGAGCACGATCACATCGCACGCCAGCACCTCACAGGCGGCCCGCGCCGCCGTCACCCGGTCGGGATCCTGGAGATGTGGGACGTGCGGCAGCAGCCGCGCTAACTCCAGCGCCTCGTCGTTCGGCCGCCGCGCGGTGGATTTGTACCCGCGGCTGATCAGCACGACGTCCAGCCCGCGGCCCTGGAGCCAGCCCGCCAGCCAGGCCACCAGGGGAGTCTTGCCGGTGCCGCCCGCCGTGATGTTGCCGACACTGATCACGGGGACCGGCACCCGCATGATCGCCGCCTGCCCGCGGTCAAAGCGCCGATTACGGTGGTTCACCGCCCAGCGGTACGGGACTTCGGCCAACTGCAGCAGCCCGCGCGCCAGTGCGGCGGCCCAGCCGCGCCGGCTGCCGCTGATCAGATCCCGGTATGCCATCGGACTGTACACGGAATTATGCGCGCCGGTCAAATCACTCCGCGTCCGACACCTGCGAGGCCCGCGGCTTTTCGTCCCAACTGCGAATGATCATTTCTTCAACCGACCACCGCCCCTGTTTGGCGAGCCGCTTCAGGTCGTCGATCATCTCCAGCGCCTGGGCCGCCTGCGCGCGGCCACGATACGTGCGCGGCGTGCGACGCGAGTCACAGGCAAGTCGGAAACAATGCCGACCACTCTGCTCCTTCATGCCGACGATCGAGCCGATCGAGCGCCGCCCGATGAAGACCTCGGTCCTCTGCGGGTAGACGTGGAACTGATACTTGCCCTCGCGGAGTTTTCGGATCAACTCGGTTTTCTTGTTTTTTGCTGGCATCAACCTTGCCCACTCATGCAGCCCATGACTTGCGTATCCGGCAAGAGTATCCGGCAAGAATCGACTCTCACCGCATCCTCGCACAGATCGCATCAGCCATCTCGCGCGTCCCGACAGCCGACGGATCGTCGCGCGTGGCCTTCAAATCGTACGTAACATGCTTGCCTTCCGCAATCACCGCCGCCAGCGCCTGCTCCAGCCGATCGGCGGCCGCCGTCTCCCCGAGATGACGCAACATCAGCATGCCCGACAGGATCAAGGCACACGGATTGACTTTGTTCAGCCCCTTGTACTTGGGCGCGCTGCCATGCGTGGCTTCAAACACCGCACCCTCCGGGCCCAGGTTCGCCCCCGGTGCCATCCCCAGCCCGCCCACCAACCCGGCCCCCAGATCACTGATAATGTCCCCATACAGGTTGGGCAGCACCAGCACGTCGTACAACTCGGGCTTCTGCGTCAACTGCATGCACATGTTGTCGACGATGCGGTCTTCAAACTCGATGTCCGGATAGTCCTGCGCCACCCGCCTGGCCGTGGCCAGAAACAGCCCGTCCGAATACTTCATGATGTTGGCTTTGTGGACCGCCGTCACCTTCCGCCGCTGATTCTGCCGGGCATAGTCGAAGGCGCAGCGGACGATGTTCTCGCTGCCCGTTACGCTGATCGGCTTGATCGAGATCCCCGTCTCCTGGCCACCGGTCTTGATCTTGCAGTCCGACGGCAGTTCGTTGATGAACGTGATCAGCCGGTCCGCCTCCGCCGTGCCCGCCTCAAACTCGACCCCCGCGTACAGGTCCTCCGTGTTCTCGCGGACAATCACCAGGTCCACACCCGCTTGACTGAAGAAGCTCCGCACCCCCGGATAGTACTTGCACGGGCGCACGCAGGCGAACAGCCCGAGCGCCTGGCGCAGAAACACGTTGATGCTGCGAAAACCGGTCCCCACCGGCGTCGTAATGGGCGCCTTGAGCGCACACCGCGTGCGCCGGACACTCTCAAGCACGGCGTCCGGCAACGGGGTGCCCGTCTTCTCCATCACGTCCACACCCGCTTCCTGCACATCCCACCGGATGTCCACACCAGTCGCGTCCACGCACTGCCGCGCCGCGGCCGCCAGTTCCGGACCCGTGCCGTCGCCCGTGATCAAGGTCACTTCATGAGCCATGTCGATTCCTCAGATGTATCCGCAATCTTGTATCCGCAATCTGCTCGCCTGTCGCACCCGGACCCAGTCCGCCTCGCCCCCCGGGCCACAAGCCCGCACATTCGCCACAAGCCTCCCCGCCACTTCTGGGGAGCGCGCAAAGTAACACAACGCCACGCCCCGGTCAACGCTCCGTTACCTCCCGGGAGCACGCGCAGCAGCGCCGAAGACGCGCGACAGGGAACCATTTTGGGGATCTGATCCCCGCGCGCAGTCATCTATACTTAGGAAAGAGCTTGGCCGGAGAGGGAGACCCCACGCTCAGCGGACGGCGAGCGCACGTGGACCGGTTTCACGTGTGCCGGTTTATGGGCCGGTGCCTTTCCTGGTGAGCAGACAGGCAGACTCATGGCGAGCGGAACCACAAAATCACCCGGCCCCATGGTCGTGGGACCCGAAACCAATCTGCAACACGACCAGTTCATCGAGCAGCAGTTGGCACGGACCCGGCGGCGCGTCAAATGGGTCGATCTGGGCAGCATTGCCATGGGCCTGATCGGCGGCATCATCGCCTACCTGCTGCTGGTCGTCCTGTTCGACCACTGGATTGCCGACCTGGGCCGGATCGGCCGCCTGACCGCACTGGCGATACTCCTGCTGGGGATAACCTACTGCGTGGCCGCCTTTCTGGTCCCGCCGTTCCTGCGCCGTATCAATCCGGCCTATGCCGCGCGGGCCATCGAGCAGAGCGACCCGTCGCTCAAAAACAGCCTGATCAACTTCCTCATGTTCCGCCGCGATCCGACCCCGACCAATCGGCTGGTCTACCAGGCGCTGCGGCAGCGGGCCGCATGGGATCTCCGCCGAGTGAACATTGATCTGGCGGTGGATCGGACGAAGCTGATACATGTCGGGTACCTGGTCGTCGCGCTGATGGTGCTGTTTGCCGTCTACACCATCTTCTCGCCCAAGGATGCCTTCCAGACCGTGTTGCGCGTGGCCGCCCCCTGGGCCGACCTCCCGCGCCCGTCGCGGGTGTCGATCAACGAGGTGTGGGTCGCGCGCGGAACCCAGGTGCAATCGGCCAGTACGCCGATGACGCTGGTGTACGGCGATCGCCCGACCGTCTCCGCGCGGATCCTGGGGCTGAGGGCCGACGAGTCGGCTACGCTGTTCTTCTCCACCGCCGACAAACAGACTGTGGATCAGGCGGTGCCGCTGACCTGCCCGGCCGACGGGCAACGCTATGCGTGTGTGCTGCCCCCCGATCCCACCGGGCTGCGGCAATCGGTCACGTACTGGATCGAGGCGGGTGACGCCCGCTCGTCGGAATTCGCACTGACGGTCTCCGACATGCCGATGATCGTGGTCGAGCGGGTGGAGTACAAGTATCCGGCCTACACGCAGATGCCGGATCTGGTCGTGGAGAAGAACGGGGAAATCCAGGCGCTGGAAAACACTCGCGTCATCATCCATGCCCGCGCCAACCATGTGATCAGGAGCGCACGGATTGAGTTCGATCCAGACCCCGCCGTCGCGCCGGTCGACGCCAGCGGCGAGCCGGTCACGAGCGACGGCCGGACCGCCACGTATGGCTTCGACCTGCGTCTGAAGCCCGATCGGCTCACGCCGGAACACACGACCTACCGGCTCTCGATGACCGCCGACAACGGCCTGGGCAGTCAGGATCCGGCCATCCATCGCATCCAGGTGTCCCGTGACCTGCCGCCGGAAATCGCGATCCTCACACCCCGCAACGCCGACATCGAGCTGGCTGCCAATCGCACCCAGCGTATCGAAATCCGCGCGCTCGATCCGGATTTCGGCCTCGCGAGCGTGACACTCCAGGCGCGATGCAACGGCAAAGAACTGGTCAACCAGAACCTGCTGACCAACCCCACGCACGGTACCGCTCCAGAAACCGTGACCTATGATTTCGCCCCCGGCACCTGGGGCCTGGCCCCGGGCGACAAAGTCACCTACTGGGCAGAGGCCGCAGATAACCGGACGGCCAAAGACGGGTCGCCGGAGCCCAACCGAACACGCACCGCCGACCAGTTCATCACCATCGTCGGCAGCGAACCAGAAGCTGCCCCCCAGGACGACCGGGACCCGGCAGCACAAGACGCGCAGCAGCCCCCCGACGCCCAGTCCTCCCGCGCCGATTCTCCTGCCGCCGCAAATCAACAGCCTCCCGCGCCAGGCGATGCACACGAATCCCCCACGCCGGCCGACCAGGGAACTGGAGATCAGAACCAGACGCAGTCAGACAACTCCGACACCTCCGACACGCCGCAGACGGACCAGGCAGAGAATCGAGCAGAGAACCAGACAGAAAACCAGGCCCAGCAACCGCAGTCCAGTGGCGCCAGTCAGTCGGACAATCAGCCGCAGGAAAGTGACCAGACGCAGAAAAGTGACGCCGGGCAGGAAGGAGAAACCGGGCAGCAGAGTGATCCGGCACAACAGGGTGACCAGTCGCAGTCCGGACAGCAACAGACCGACCCAACTCAATCCGACCAAGCTCAATCTGGCCAAGAAGAATCGGCCGGCCAGGACGGCCAGGGCGGCCAGTCGGAGCAGACGTCTTCGTCGTCCGACGGTGCGGGCGCGCCGTCGCAGCCGAGCGCCGCGCCGGGTGCGACGAGTGAGCCCGGTGCGCCGGGTGAGCAGAGTCCGACACCCGCCACCGACGCGGCGGGAGGCGTTCCAGACAGTACGCAGGCACCGGCGCCGGGAACCGGGTCCGCACCTGCCGGTGCAGATGCTCAGGGGGGCAGCGATGCCGCCCCAGACGCCCGGCAGGGCGAACGCGACGGCGGCAACCCGTCCGGTGCGAACACCGAACCGCTGCACGACGGAGAGGCCTTCGAGCGTGCGCTGCAGCTGTTCGAGAACTCGTCCGAGGCGGGCAAGGCGCCGCCAGACCCGCTGACCAAACCGGACGCGGATGACGCGCCCCAGAGGTCGGCTCCCCCCCCAGACGCGACGTCCAATTCCACCAGTCCGGCAGTCGGGTCCTCCGAATCGGGCGGGGGCGACGACGCCCAGCAGCCGGGGCAGGCGCTTCAGGATGCGGCCGGCCGGCAAGGCGAAAACGCCGACCCGCGCGACGGCCCCGGCCCACAATCCACCGGGCACCGCACGCCCAAGAATCCTGAAGGAACCGATCAGACACAGAATCCCGACGAGGAGCCATTGGAGCGACAGGAAGGCGTCAGCAACGAAGGCCAGGCCGGCAGCGACAGCCCGAGCAGCGGCAGCCCGGGCAGCGACAGTTCAGGCAGCGACAGTTCGAGTGGCGGCAGTTCAGGCAGCGACAGTTCGAGTGGCGACAGTCCGGGCAGCGACACGACATCCGAGACCGGCAATGCGGATTCGCCGGAGTCGGGACAAGACGGGACGGCCGACCGCACGGGTGACAAGCAGTTGGCTCCCGAAACGACGGGCCAATCCGAGCAGACACCTGGGGCGGGTACGCAGAGCGTCGAGACGCCGGAGGGCCAGGAGGCAACGCCACGGGGGGCTTCGCCACAGAATCCGGACCTGTCGCCTGCGACCCCCACCCCGGCCGATCCATCCGCGCAGCCGCGCAGCGAGGGGGGCACACGCAGTGGACCGCCCGAGAGTGGTGGCTTACCCGGTGAAACGGCTGATCCCGCCTCGCCGCCCCCTGCCGACCTGCTGCGCGAGGCCGACGCAGTCAACCTGGAATACGCCCGCCGGGCGACCGATCTCGTACTGGAGCGTCTGCGGGACCAGCAGCACGACCCGGATCCCGAACTGCTCAAGTCGCTCGGCTGGACCAGGGAAGAGCTGCAGCGGTTTGTGGCCCGCTGGCAGGAACTCAAACGGGCCGCGCGCGAAGAGGGGCCGGCGGCCCAGGCGGATCTGGACGATGCGCTGCGCAGTCTCGGGCTGCGCGCGACCCAGTCCGCCCGCCGCCGCGGCACCGCCACGAGCGACCAGGCGGGCGGCCAGCTCGACCGGGGCCGGACAAGTAGACTGCCGGCGGGATTTCTGGAACAATTCGAGGCCTACAAGCGGGGCGCCGCGCGGGGAACAAGCGATGGAGGTGTACAGAGACCGTGAATGCCCCCCCCCCTCGGTATCTAGTGCCGTTTCACCCGAAGCAAATCCCCCACTTCTTCACCGACATCCTGATCGTCGGCACGGGCTTGGCTGGCCTGCGCGCCGCCGTTGCCGTCGACCCGAAGCTGTCCGTGCTGGTCCTCACCAAGGACCGGATCGACGAATCGGCCAGCAGTTATGCACAAGGGGGCATCGCCGGGGTGCTGGACGCCGACGACACATTCGACGCGCACGTGGCAGACACGCTGACCGCGGGCGGCACGCTGTGTGACCGCGAGGTCGTGTCGATGGTGGTGCGGGAAGCGCCTGAGCGGATCAACGAACTGATCCGCTGGGGCACGAATTTCGACCTGCGTTCCGGGGTGCTGGAACTGGGTCGCGAAGGCGGACACAGCTGCAGTCGCATCGCGCATGCCATGGGGGACGCCACCGGCCGCGAGATCATGCGGGCCATGATCTGCTGGATCAGCCGGCTGCGGAACGTCCAGGTGCGCCAGCACACATTCACGCTCGACCTGCTGACCCACGACGGCCAGTGCTGCGGGGCGCTGGTGAATGACCGCCAGTATGGGCTGGCCCTGGTGTGGGCCAAACAGACCATCCTCTGCTCCGGCGGCACGGGACAGATCTACCGCGAGTCGACCAATCCGCAGGTCGCCACCGGCGACGGACACGCCATGGCCTTTCGAGCCGGCGTGGAGCTGCGGGACATGGAATTCGTACAGTTCCATCCAACCGTGTTGTACATTGCCGGGAGCAGCCGGAGCCTGATGACCGAGGCCCTCCGCGGCGAAGGGGCCTGTCTGGTGGACCGCGCAGGCTACCGTTTCATGTCGGACTACGATCCCCGCGGAGAACTGGCGCCACGCGACGTCGTGGCGCAAGCCATCGTGACACAGATGGAAAAGACGGCTCATCCGTGCGTCTACCTGGACATGACTCACCTGGATCCGCAGTTCGTGAAGAACCGGTTTCCGGGGATCGTGGCCAAGTGTCTGGAGTTCGGCATCGACATCACGACCGACCTGATTCCCGTCCGGCCCGGTGCCCACTACATGATGGGCGGTATCACTGTCGATTCCTGGGGCCGCTCGTCGCTCCCCGGGCTCTGGGCCGCCGGCGAGGTCACCTCGACCGGCCTGCACGGCGCGAACCGGCTGGCCTCGAACAGCCTGCTCGAGGCACTGGTGTTCGGCACCCGCGCGGGCCGTGCTGCAACCGAAGCGGCCTACCAGACGGACGACGCGTTCCGCGCCCTGCCGCTGGAGAACAGCCCCGTCGACCAACCCCGCAAGTCGCTCGACCTGGCCGATATCCGCAACTCGTTGACCAGCCTCATGTGGCGGGACGTCGGCGTCCGCCGTTGCGCCGATCGCATGGGCCATGCGGTGGAGATGATCGACCGATGGTGCCGGTATGTCCTGGTGCGCCAGTTCGCCGAGCCGTACGGCTGGGAACTGCAGAACCTGCTGACCGTCGCCCGGCTGATCGTGCGTTCGGCCCTGGAACGTCAGGAATCGCGGGGCGTGCACTTCCGGACCGACTTCCCCGAACTCGACAACCAGCGCTGGAATCGGCATCTGACCGTCCGCGCCGGGGGGACGGAGCGCTGAGCCGCAGAACCGTCGCTGCCTGATGCGCGCCCCAGCTCGATTCCCGCATTTCTCGCCACGGCCGTGCGGGTCGGCCGGCCCGCGCGCCGCTCGGCGTGCTATAGAACTCCTGGGAGGGACGCCCGCCAGAGTCCCAGGCCAGCGAGCCGCGAAATATCGGACCCACGGTTGAACAGAGTGCCAGCGCAGCCTAAATTGACACAGCTGAGCGCGTATAACCCGAACCGGAAGTCCGACTGAGGCGTATATCGTAAACTGACCGGTTCTGCGCTGTCGTTCCCGCCCGACAGTGGCGGGAGCGCACACCTTTCCGGCCGTGCCGCGTCACGACTGTCTTCCAGTTCGCTGCCGGCATGTGGTGCATCGATTCCGTAGCCAAGCGTAACTCCAACGAGAACGCAGGATGAGCGACCAGAAGAATAAAACCCCGATGATCGAAGCAGTTGGCCTGTCGAAGTTCTATGGGCCATTTGCTGCCATCAAGGACGTCACGTTTGCAGTGTCCGAGGGCGAAGTCGTTGCCTTTCTGGGTCCTAACGGAGCCGGTAAGAGTACGACAATGAAACTGCTGACCGGGTACCTGTCCCCTTCGGCTGGCGTGGCCCGCATCGCGGGCCACGACATGCAGGAGGAACGGTTGTCCGGTTCCGCGCGGCTCGGTTACCTGCCCGAAAACGGACCGCTCTATCCCGATATGACGCCCTTCAGTCTGCTGGAGTTCTTCTCCGACGCCCGCGGGATGACGCGGGCGGAGAAGCAGCGGCGCATCGACGCGGTCATCGAGCTCTGCGCGCTGGGCAGCGTGATCCACAAGCCGATCAGCAAGCTGTCAAAAGGGTACCGGCAGCGTGTGGGGATGTCCCAGGCCCTGCTGCATGAACCCGACGTGCTGATCCTGGACGAGCCGACCGTGGGGCTGGATCCTAACCAGATCCGCGAGGTGCGGCGCACGATGGAGCGCCTGCGGGACATGAAGAAGACCGTCCTGTTGTCGACCCATATTCTGCAGGAAGTCGAAGCGATGGCGAGCCGCGTCATCCTGATCGACGAAGGCAAAGTGAAATACGACGGTGCCGTGAAGGACCTGGATCCCGACCGGCACGGACTGGACGCCGCATTTGCCCGCTTGACGAAGCGCGCGAGTTAGACTCAGACGGCGCCCTCCTCTTCAGACCAATGGCATCCCAACCATTCACCAGGTAGCAGTCATGGCAAAACTGGCAGTATTCCAAGAGCTCCTGTTCCTCTTGCTGATTGACTTCGTATTCGTCGGTGTGCTGTTGTTGGCATTGGTCCCGCTGATGCGTTACAAGCACGCGGCGTACGCCGTGCTGAAGCGGAACTTCATCGGATACTTCAGCAATCCGACCGGTTATGTCTTCCTCTGCCTGTTCGTGCTGCTGTCGTCCTTTGCGGCCTTCTGGCCACACGAGTTCTTCACGGCGAATCTGGCCAACCTCGATCAGTTGAACCTGTATTTACCGGCGATCCTGCTGGTATTCATTCCGGCGATCACGATGAGCATCTGGTCGGAAGAGCGGCGGCAAGGGACGGACGAACTGCTGCTGACCCTGCCGGCGGCGGACTTTGACATTGTGATCGGCAAGTACCTGGCGGCGGCCGCCATCTTCACGGCGTCACTGCTGTTCTCACAGATTTCCAATTTCACCGTGCTCCTGTCCCTGGCCATGGGAGACGTCGACCTGGGACTGTTCCTCACCACTTACCTCGGCTACTGGTTCACCGGCCTGGCCATGATTTCGATCGGCATGATGGCATCCTTCCTGACCAAGAACCTGACGATCGGCTTCATTCTCGGGCTGATCTTCAACATGCCGCTGGTCTTCATGAAAATGGCCGACGTGCTGCCCAGCAAGGTCAACTGGCCGTTTCTCTCCAACGTGAACGTATCCCGTCTCGTGTCGGACTGGAGCATTGCCTCGCAGTTCGATCCGTTTGGCCGCGGCGTGATCAGCCTGTCGTCCGTGGTGTACTTCGTGCTGATCATCCTGGTGGGACTCTATCTGAGCATGCTGTTGATCGGTGCGCGGCACTGGTACGGCGGCCGCGACGGCCAGTCGCTGCTCGGGCACTACGCGGTCCGCTCGATCTCCATGGTCGTCGTGGCATTGAGCATCGCGGCCTTTTTCTCGGGGAACGACCGGATCCGGTTCGACATGACCGACGGCGGCATCAGCTCGCTGTCGCCAGACACCAAGCGGCTGGTCCGCGAGTTGAAACCGGATCAGACCATCTACATCGACGCGTTCATCAGCGGCGACGTGCCCGAACAGTACGTCAAGACCCGCGTCAACCTGCTCTCCATGCTCAAGGAGTTCCAGGCCATGGCGGGGGACAAGATCCACGTGAACATCCACAACAATCTGGAGCCGTTCAGCGAGGAGGCGGCACTGGCGGAAGAGCAGTTCGGGATCCGGCCGGAACACATCCGCATCCGCTCGCGCGGCACGATCACTGACGAAGAGATCATTCTGGGCGCCGCGTTTCGCTGCGGCCTGCAGAAGGTGGTCGTGCCCTTCTTCGACTACGGCATCCCGGTGGAGTACGAGCTGATCCGGTCCATCAACACCGTGGCCCGCTCCGAACGCAAGACCATCGGCGTCGCGCGGACCGACGCCCAGCTGTTCGGCGGCTTCACGTTCGCCGGCGGCCAGCCGCGGCAGTTGCCACGGCAGGCCATCATCGAGGAACTCGAGAAACAATACGACGTGGAGGAAGTCGACCTGACCCAGCCCGTCGCGGAGGATCGTTACGACGTCCTGCTCGCCGTCCAGCCGTCGTCGCTCCCGCCGGAAGGGATGGAGTTCCTGGTGCAGGCGATCCGCAGCGGCATTCCGACCGCCGTCTTCGAGGATCCCCTGCCCGCCTTCATGCCCGGTATCCCCGGGACCGGCCAGCCCAAGCAGGCGCCTGGCGGCATGTTCGGCATGGGGGGTCGCCCCATGCCCAAGGCCGACATCCGGAAACTGTGGGAACTGCTCGGCATCGACGCGCAAGGGGTGCCCGGCGAAGAAGGTCTCTTCTCGCCCGATCTGGTGTGGCAGCGCTACAACCCCTACCCCAAACTGCAGCTGAGCGGCATTCCGGACGAGTGGGTGTTCGTGCGGGAAGAGCCGGGTGAGCCGGCCGGGCTGATCAACACCGAAAACGTCATCACGTCCGGCTTGGACGAGATCTTCCTCCCCTACCCCGGCATGATCCGCCCCACGCCGGCCAGCGACCTGAAGTTCGTCAAGCTGCTCACCACGCGAGAACTGTCCGGCACGATCGGCTTCGAGCAGCTGATACAACACCAGGCCGATCCCGCCATGCTCCGCGCGCTCCAACACCGCCGCGGCAACATGACGCTCGCGGCCCTCATCGAGAGCGAACCAGACGACGCACCAACCCCCACGCGGACCAACACGCAACAGGCACCAGCCGACGACGATCCGGCGCAACCGGCACCGGCGGACGGCGTCACAGACGACGCCACATCTGACCAGCCACCAGCCGACGACGATCCGGCGGACCAGTCCGCGCCCACCGCAGCACCGGCCGATCAGCAGCCAGCGGAGGACTCGCCCGCCAGTTCCCGCATCAAGGTGGTCTACGTGTCGGACATCGACCTGATGATCCCGGCCTTCCTGCGCATCCGCGCCCGGCCGGACGAACAGGAAGATATCCGCTGGGAGTTCGAAAACGTCACTTTCCTGCTGAATATCATCGACGTGCTGGCATCGGAAACCGATTACATCGAGATCCGTAAACGCAAGCCGCGATACAGCACGCTGCAGGTCGTCGAAGCGCGAGTAGCGGAAGCCCGCGATGAAGAATTCGCCAAACGGGTGGAGTTCCAGGCCAAGTACGACAAGGCGGTGCAGGAGGCCGAAGCCGAGAACGAACGGGCAATCCAGGAATTCCAGAAGAACGTCGACGATCTGAAGAAGCAGCAGGCCGAAGGAAAAGCCATCAATCAGGCCGAGTTGCTTGAGAAGGTCCAGCGGCTCGAGGAAACCCGCAAGGTGCTCGAACGCCGCCTGGGAATCCAGAAGCAGCGATACGAACGCGAGCGGGAACGCGACGTCAAGCGGATCCAGCGCGATGTCGACCTGGAGATCCAGCGGACGCAGTTCTTCTACAAGTTCTGGGCCGTCGCCATCCCCTGGATCCCACCATTTCTCGTGGGAATCGTGGTCTTCGTCCGACGCCGACTGCGCGAGCGCGAAGGCATTGAAAAATCACGTTTGCGATAGCCATTTGCGATAGCCAACCGAGGAGTATATACATGTCCGAGACGGTCAAGACGCTTAGCTTCGCGGCTGTGGCGGTGGTGGCGGTGGTCGTTGCCGTGTTCACCTATCCGAAGCAGAAGGACTACCGGCCGCCTGACATGGTCGGCAAGTCCATGTTCGAGAAGTTCACCGATCCCGGTGACGCCGCGGAACTGGCCATTGCCAAGTTTTCCGAGGACCTCGGT
>Ga0123333_10003917_pt1 | contig 14208 bp, 17 predicted proteins | sample BioC12SIPDNA_3_FD_89957 | JGI IMG/M metagenome (GOLD analysis project Ga0123333, IMG submission 89957) | Anaerobic biogas reactor microbial communites from Washington, USA - Biogas_R2_B C12 SIP DNA | ecosystem: Engineered > Bioreactor > Anaerobic > Unclassified | place: Washington, USA... | reverse complement strand
GGTGTTGGGGATGCCGTCCTCGCCCAGGCGGTACTTGAGGATGTCGTCCACCACCCATTCGTCCATCACCGCCCCGCGGGCGGTCGCCAAGGTCATGAGCACTTCGCGCGAGGCGGTGTTGACGTTGACCTTGCCATCGCCGAACGTGGTCAGCAGGTGGGCGATGCCCCGCAAGGGCTCGCTCTTGGGATCCGGGGGAGGCCCGCCATAGACGATCTCCGGGGTAAAGCCCTTGATGAGCAGCAGTTCGTCCACGGTGTCCAGCGGGGCGTTCTTCGGTTCGTAGTTCTGTCCCTTGTAGAAGGCATCATCCTGCTCGGCGCCGTTCAGGCGGTGCTCGTCATTGTCGTCGGTAAAATCCATGAAGCAATCGATCAGGTCCGGCCAGAGCTCCTCCGGCACGCCGGCCTGGTCGAGCAATTCCTCCCAGTCCTCGTCCCCCAGCGTGTTGACGTTGCGGCGACCGGATTCGGGCAGGATGTCCACGGCCGCCGTGGAGGCGCCCATCTCGACCTGCGCGCCCGAAACGCCGATGCCCCGCCCGAGGTTGCGCGCCAGGATGCGGAAGGCTTCCTGTTCCTCGTCGGACTCCTCGAAGGCGCTGGCCTCGAAGCTCTTGGACAGCAGGAATTTCGCATACTCGACTCCCCCGCGCGCGGCCACCTGCGCCTTCAATCGCTTGCGGGCGTAAGACGTAATGCCCGCCTCGATGTGCATCTCGTAGGCCATCCCGCCAATCAGCAGGCTCAACACCAGCACCACCCACAACGCCACAATCAGCGCCGACCCGCGCTGCGGTTGCCGCGGCCGGCGATTTTTCCACGGGGTGGAAACATTCTTTCCATTGTGTGGAAAAATGCAGAAAAATTTTTCCATTGTGTGGAAAAAATGGCCGTTTTTTTCCACAGTGTGGAAAACTTTTGTCCACGGTGTGGAAAAACCGCGGGGCATTAGTCCATGGCGTGGAAAACTCATGGCTCGCCTCCGGGGCGGCCGCTGTCGATGCGGGGTTGTCCGCCGCCGGTCGCCTGGGTCGAGCCGGTGTTGTCGGCCACGGTCGTGCTGCTGGGGGGCGGCCGTGTGGTGCGGTCGCGGCGTTCGCGTCCGGGGATGTCCGGCGCGACCTCCAGTGCCACGAGGCGCTGCAGCTCGAGGTATTCGTCGAACTCCTTGCGCTTCTGCATGGTCAAGGTGATGCGCAGCAGCTTGGGCAGGGAATTGGTCTCCTCCCATTTCTGCGTCCAGTCGTCGGTATCGAAGTCGTACCATTCGCAGGAGAACCCCTCGACACCGGGGGCAACGAGCCAGCTCTCCACGTCGCTTTCGCCGATGTCTTCGGAGACATGGGGCCAGGCGCGCACGACAAGTCCGCGGCTTTCGCGGTTGCCCTCCACGGTGACCGAGAGGCGGTGCAGGCCGTTCTGCAGGGGCGAATCGGGCGGCAGGAAGGCGGTGCCGCTGGTGACCCAGCTAACCTTGTTGGCGGCACTGCGGGAAGTGCCGCCGCGTTCGTCCAGCCAAAAGCCGAAGGCCGCGGGCTTGGAGGAAAACCAGGCCGCGCCGCGCAGCGCGGTCACGAGCTGTTCCATGGCGAATTCGCCGTAGTGCAGTTGTTCGAGGAGTTCGCCGCCGCGGTTCCAGGCCTTCATCACGCTCCAGAACGTGCCGGCGGCCATCGCCGCGGCCAGGCTGAAGATCGCCAAAGCCACCAGCAATTCGATCAGGGTGAAGCCGGTTCGATGTTGGCGCGGGCGCGGCATCACGGCACGTCCGGCTTGAGCGTGAACTTGCCGTCTTTTTTCGGCACGTAGAGCATCTGGACGGTTTCCTCCATGCCGCGCCGGGCGCCCTGCGACCAGAACACGCGCGTGGTCAGCCGGAAGAGCCCTTCCTGCTGTTCATCTTCCTCGCCAAAATCAACAAACGTGCGCGTCCAACTCCAGCCGGACGGTCCCCCTTCGAAGCGGCCGCTTTCCTCTCCGGCCTTGATTTCATCGAGCAGCCACAGCGGGTTTTCAACATCCACGCGGCCGAGCATGTGCCGGGCCTGCTCGTAGTTGCGGGCCTGGCGCACCACCGCCAGCGCGCGCGAGGCCGCCTCCACCAGGGCCCCCAGGGATACGCCGAGAATCACCACGGCCAGCAGCACCTCGATGAGGGTCATGCCCACTTTCCGGCTCTGCCGGGGTTGGGGGTTGATGGTTAATGGTGGATGGTTGGGGGTTGATGAAAATGGAGGGCTGGACCTGGAATACCGCCCATGGCCCACAGATTTCCTGAACTCCGACCCCCGAACCCTCATTCCCGGCCTACTCACGCTCCACCTTCGCCTTCCCGGTCACGGGATCCACCTGGATACGCGCCGTGCGGTTTTCATCGTCGCCGATTTTGATTTCGTAGGCTTCGCACATGCCATTGGGAAAATAGTTCACGTAGTACAAGTCGTCAATCGCACGCCCGCCGCGGAAAGAGATGATCTTGACCCCGTCCTCCAACTTGCGTTCCAGCACCGGCTGCAGGCCCGGCCCCTCCTCCGGGGGCGGGGCCTCGCCGCCGAAAACCACGGTGCCCATGGTCGGCGCCCCCTGGCCGATATTGCCGAAAAACATGTCTTTTTTCACGCCCGGCTGGCCCTGGTCCACCAGTTCCAGCGTGCCCTTGCGCTCGTCGAAGAGGATTGCCATGTAGCGCTGGCCGAGCACGGCCTTGGATTGCGCGTGGCGGTGCATCATCAGGACCAGGCGGGTGGACATGCGCAGTTTCGCCCCGCGGAACGAGCGGGCGAACATGGGAACGGCTACCGCAGAGGCCACGCCGAGGATGACCACCACCAGGAGGATTTCGATCAGGGTGAAACCTCCGCGCCCGCCGTTGAGCCGCCGAGCGTTCATGACCACAGCGCCGCTCCCCGTCCGGCCCGCAGCTCTACTTCACGTCGTCGGAGCTGCCGAAACTCATATCCGGCCCCGCCGAGGCCAGGGCATAGATGTTGCCCTGCTTGGTGTACTGGAATTCCATGCCCCAGGGATCCTTGAGCGACTCGGCCTTGCGCAGGTAGGGGCCGTTCCAATTCGGTTCACTGCCCTTGGTGATGAGGTTCTGCAGGCTGTCCGGCAGCTTGCCGTTGTCGGTTTCGTAGAGATCAATGGCCGTGCTGATGGCCCCGATGCTGGCCCGCGCGGCGGCGACCTGGCTCTGCCCCACCCGTCCGCCCAGCCGCGGCACCGCAATCGCCGCTAGAATGCCGATGATCACCACCACCAGCAGGATTTCGATCAGCGTGAAGCCGGCATCCCGGCGTTGCATGTCCTGGTTGCGTCTTTTCATCCTGCACCTCCGATTCGTGCGTTGTACCACGAAAGAGACTTTATCACATGCCGCCGGTCCCGCCCAATTCCTTTTTCGCCCGCCGGCCCCGCCGCACCAGGCAATCGCATCCTGCCGCGGGGCCCCGCGATGGCACTCCCGGGATTATTGCGGAGTTGACGGCGCCCATGGAGACCAATGGCCTGCCGCCAAGGACAAGCGAAGCCGGTCCGACTGGCCTGAATTTCCGGTCGTTTGCGTTTATGGAGTTTATAAACTCCATAAATACGGATTTCCGCAAGGCGTGCCCCGAAAGCCATGAATCTGCCACAATGCAGGCGCCGATTCCTCCCTTCGATGGTTCTTTTGTCTGCGGAATCGGACCGGGCCAGCACCAGGCTGCATCGAAATTCCTCCGCGCTTCCTGCGTCGTTTTTCGGGGCCGGGCCCCAGTCCCAACGACTGCCCGGCTGCACCATGTCTTCGCATGCCCGGCGGGGAGGCACCGGGTGGCAGCTGGGGTGCAAATTGTCGCCGGGAACGCGGCGGCTGATCCGTCATGCCCCAACCAACGCCCAGCGCCTGATGGGGAGATAGCGGCCGGCCATGCTCTCATAAAGAAGGAGTTCATGTACCGCCTGCTCCCTGACCGGGACCCGGCCATGGCGCACCAAGACATTTCGGAAGGTCGGCAAATCCCGGAGCCGGGTGATGCGGCCCAATGTCAGATGGGGCGAAAATGTCCGTGGATCGGGCTGCCAACCGCAGACGCGCAGGGCATTGGCAACCTGGTCGTGCAGCGCGAACAAACCTCCTGATTCGACGCCGAGCCAGATGACCCGGGGATGCCGTGCTCCGCCAAACACTCCCAGTTCCCCGAACGACAACATGAAGGCCGGAACCGCCGCCGCCGCCGCGGTCAGGGCATCCATCAGGGCCGGGATCCGCTCCTCGCTTGTCTCACCAAAGAATTCAACCGTCAGGTGCAGGTTCTCCGGGCGTACCCAGCGGATCCGGTCCGCATGGAGTTCCCGCTGCAGCCCGGCAAGCCATTCCCGCAAGGCATCCGGAACCGCCACCGCCACCCCCGCAAACAACCGCCGGGCCATCGACCGTCCTATTTGCGCCCCGACAACACCTTCCGGAGAATCTCCTCCAACGGCATGTCCGGAGTGACGGACCCGGCGATGTCGCGGACCATGTGTTGCGCCTCAGCCTGTTTGTGTCCCAGCGAAATCAAGGCCAACAGGGTATCGCGCAGTTTGGCCTCATTCGGACCCGGTGCCTTCCCGCCGGTCACCGCTTCCATCAGGTCCCCCTTGCCCAGCTTGTCGCGCATTTCCAGCACGATGCGTTCGGCGGTCTTGCGGCCGATGCCGGAAATACCGCTAAGGCGCTTGACGTCTCCGTTGGCCACGGCCGCCTTCAGGTCGCGCACGGCCAGGCCGCTCAGCACGGCCAGGCCCAGGCGGGGCCCGATGCCGTTGATGGACGTCAGCAGGCCGAACATGGTGCGTTCGTCTTCGGTCATGAAGCCAAACAGAAGGTGGGCATCTTCCCGCACCACCGGAACGGTCAGCAGTTTCACGCGCGCACCCGCGGCCGGCAGGCGGTCATAGCTGCTGAGGGGAATGGCGGCTTCGTAGCCCACGCCGTTCACATTGACCACCACGCGCGTGGGTCCCTTTTCCTCCAGCACTCCGTCCAGAAAAACGATCATGCTTCGTCTCGCTCCAGGCCTGTTCGACACGCGTCCATGCAAAAACCCGCCGCGCCCGCACGCTGCGGCGGGTGAGGGCGGCCGTCCGGCGCGATCCGGACTGGCGGCTAGGCCGTGGCCTTTTTGGCCAGCCTGGCTTTGGCTTTCAACCGTTTGATCCGGCGGGCCCGGGCCTTGCGTTTTACTCTAGGTCTTAATTGCTGTCCCATAAGGCCGCGAGTCCTATCAAATCCCGTGTTTACAAGTCAAGCGCCGTACCGTCATCGCAGTTGATTTCCGGAGAAAACGGGGCATGATTTCCCATGGAGACAACTGCAACCCGGAGGACGCCATGCTGGAACTTGCCGTAATGAGCGCCGCATTTGCATTGGGGGCCGCCATTCCCGACCGCTACGCCTGCTCGAACCATTCCCCCCCGCTGGCCTGGAGCGAAGTCCCGGCCAACACCCAGAGCATCGCCATCCTGTGCGACGATCCCGACGCGCCCGGGGGAGATTGGGTACATTGGGTGCTCTTCAACCTCGCGCCCGAGGTTCAAGAGCTGTCCGAGAATGTCGCGCGCCGCGCCCCCCTGCCCGGCGGCGCCCTGCAGGGGCTGAACGACTTCGGCCGCGTGGGTTATGACGGTCCCTGCCCGCCGCCCGGCCGGCCCCACCGCTACTATTTCAAGGTCTACGCCCTCGACACCCGCCTGGATCTCGATGCACAGGCGTGCAAACCGGATCTGCTCCGGGCCATGCAGGGCCACATTCTGGCCGAAGGCGCGCTGATAGGCACCTACGCCCGGTCATCCGCCCGCTGATTGGACTATTCGACGCCCGCGCTTTCCCAAGCCGCGACAGGTCGCGGTTCCCCAAGCGGCGTCATGCCGCCGCACTCCAAAGTTATCGGAGGGTGGACCAAGTGGCCCCGTCGCGCGCCTTGTAGCGGCCGATCACGCCATGGCCGCCCGTTTTTTCGTACCACGTGGAGGCGGCCAGCGGCGCCCGGTCGTTCAGCGCCTTCGTCGGGTCCGGCCGCGGGCCCGGGCTCCAGACCACCCAGGCCAGCGGCGAATTCGGCGAGTCGTCCACCTTGCCGCCCGGCACCTGGCAGGAGGGAAAATCGCTGGGGACCCAGACCGGATAGCGGTCGTCCTGCTTCGAGCCGTTCATCCAGTAGTTTTCCGGCGCGGCGTACTTGTAGGTGCTGCCCGGATGGAACGGATCTTCCAGCAGCGTCGAAGTGGCCGAGCGCTTGTTCTTCGGCAGATAGCCGCCGTCGGCCAATTCCCGCGGAAGCTGCAGCACCTCTTGCCGATCCGCCGCCATGCACGACACGACCACCGGCGGGTAGTGCCCGTGGTCGGTCCGGTACGCTTCCAGCGCGACTTCCGCCGTCCGCAGATCCACCAGCACCCGCCCCACCCGGCCGCGTTCGACCGCGGCCAGCACCGGCGGGCCCGCCAGCGCCGCCAGCAGCCCCAGCACCGCCAGCGCCACCAGCAGTTCGATCAATGTAAAACCCGGTTTCAATCCCGTTTCTTCAACCGGTACGTTCGGTTTGGCTCATCGCTGAAATCTTCCATCAAGATCACCCGAACCGGCGTGACGTCCACCGGACTCCAGACGCCGCCTTCCGGGTCGGTGGTGGCTTCCAGGACGAAGTCCTCGTAATCGGCCGTGAATTGCACCGCCACGCCGCCATGCGGTCCCTGCGCCACGTGCAGCACCGGGCCGATCTCCTGCACGAACAGTTCGTAGCCGTCGATCCAGGTGTCGCTTTCCTGGTTCAGAATCCCCACGGCTGAAAACCAAGTCGAGGTGGCGGGCGGCGGCCCCAGATCCGTCCGCGGCAACCGCAGAGGCAGGGTCCGTCCCGTGGCGTCCGCGGCCGTACAAATCCGGTTTGACCACGCCGCCTGGCCCCAGCCGTTGGTGTCCGCCAGCCGGATGCCGTCGAGGCGCACCCGCATGCCCTGCCAATGCTCGCCGCCCAACTCCCGCGCGGGATCGAAAATTGCGCTGTCGTCCGTATTCTTCAGGTCCGCCAGCGTGATCGCTTCCACGGCCGGCAGCCCGACGTTCGCCTGCACCAGCGTCACGTCGAAATCGTTCGAGGCCGTCGTGCGATGCATCTCGTTGACGTTGCGCTTGCCGTTGTAGAATATCGCCTTGCGCGCGGTCACCTCCACCAAGTCGCCCTTGCGGAACTTCCGCCCGGTCCCGTCGAACATCACCCGTTGCATCTCGTTTGACCAAATCGTTTCGTCGTAGTGGTCCCCTATGTAACTGCGCTGCGCCATATACAGCGCCGTGCCGCCGCGATCCCCTTCCGCCACGGCCTGGATGAACATCTGATACTGTCCGCCGTCCGACGGACTCGAAGCTTCGGGGTTGAAAGCCGGATCCAGCATCTCCTCCGGATCGTTCAGGATCACGCCCCGGATCGCGAAGGGCAGGGTTTCCGCCCAATCGCTGGCCCCGTTCGTCTTGACGGCCTGTAGTTCCGTGTGCGTCACCACCGACGTTTGTCCGAAAGCCGCCGCAGCGCCCAGCGCCAGCATTCCCGCCATCCATCGCATTTTCATCGTCTACTCCTTGTGTTCCGTCGTCGTGATGGTCAATTTGCCGTGCCGCACGCCGCGGACGGCGGCCAGCTTGTCCGCCAAGGTCCGCACCCGATCGGCGGGGCCACGCACCACGAGCGTCTCCAGGCAGTCGTGGTGGGTCAGGTGCACGTGCATGACCGACACGATCAGGCCCTCGCTGTCGTGCTGGATGCCCGTCAGCTTTGCCTGCAGATTGCGTGCGTGGTGGTCGTAAACGAGGGTAATTGTCCCGGCGATCTCCTGGCGACCGCGACGCGACCGGTGCTCGACGACCGCGTCCCGCACCAGGTCCGCAACCAGCGCCGACCGGCTCGCCGCCCCTTTCGCCGCCACCAGGGCGTCCAGATCCACCGCCAAACCGTTCGGCAGCGATAAGCTCAGCCGCGTTGCGCCCGCCGCCGCGTTGTTATTACGATTTTTCATATTTGTAATACTCGCACGGACAAGCGGTTCGCGCAAGAACAATTTGACGGTGCCGCCGTCCGTCCGCTACGTTCCGGATCCCATGAAACGCCTGGGCGCCATATTGCCGCTCGTTCTGCTCGGCGCCTGCGCCCGCGCGCCCGACCCCGCCACGGCGCATTTTCTGGCGCAGATGCACTCTGATCCGGAGCTGCGCATCGAAGACGCCTACAAGTGGCTCTTCCATGCCACGCGCGGCGGGGAACATGCCCTGGTCAACGAGGGCGCGGTCCGCCAGTGGCTAGAAACCGAATGGGCCACCCTCGGCCCGGCGCGGCCCGGCGAACCCCTCTGGGTCCCGCTGACCGCCGACGGCCGCATCGGCCGCCTGAACCTGCGTCCCTACCGAGAACACGGCGGCGACCGGGCCGCCCTGCACGACGCTTTTGTCGCCGGCGCGGCATCCTTTGATGCCCGCCCGATCGGCTTCCAAAAAGCCTGGCGGGCATTCGGCCGGGCGCTCAAGGGCGCCCCCGCCGGCCACCTGACCCGGGCCGCATGGGAGCAATTTGATCGCCAGATGCGCGCCCAAAGATATCCGGCCTGCCATCACAGCGCCGAATATCAGCAGGCCCGTCAACCCGCATATCGCGTGCTGCCGGCGGCCGAAGCCCGGCGCTTGCTGGAGGCGCTCCCGCCCCCCCGGCCGGACATCATGCCGCCGGGAACCGGCACCTGACCCGGACTCCGCCACGGGGGCCCGAATCAACGCTCAGCGTTCCGCCGAACACTTCGGCTCGGTGGCGCATGATGCGCAATCCGCTGCCGCCTTCGCGGTCGGGGGGCTTATCCGCCGCGAACCCGTGGCCATTGTCCTCGATGGTCAGTTCGCCGCCCGCCCGGTCGTAATCCAGCGCCAGCACAATGCGCGTGGCGCCGCCATGCTTGACCGCGTTGTTCACGGCTTCCTGGGCAATCAGGTAGAGGTGTTCCGCCGTGCCGGCATCCTTCGGCCGGCCTTCGCGCTCGGCATAGAATTCGATATTCTTCTGGAACAGCGCACCCGCTTCTTCCGCCAGCCGTCGCAGGGCGTCCGGCAGGCCGTCCTCCGTCAGCGCCACCGGCGCCAGTCCCCGCGCGATGCGCCGCACCTGGCTGACAGCCTCCTTCAGGGTCGCGGCGATTTGGGCGGCCTGTTCTTCCGCAGTGGCATCATCGGTCCCCAGCCGCTGGCGATAGGCGCCGAACAGATACATGGTACCGGACAGCTTCTGGCCCAGGGAATCATGCAGGTCGCGCCCGATGCGCGCCTTTTCGCGCCCCGAAATCCGCAGCACTTCATCCTCCAGCTGCCGCCGCTCTTCCATCACGGATTGCAGCCGGCGGTTGGCCTCCGCCAATTCCGCCGTGCGCCGCCGCACCAGCTCCTCCACCCGGCGCGAACGGCCCGCCAGCGCCAGCAACAGGGCCGCCAGCGCCAGTGAAACCGCGGTCCCCGCCACCGCGATGTTCCGCGGGACGCGCGCCCGCGCCGCCGCCCAATACGCCCGGTCGGCCTCGGCCACAAAACGCCACTCTTCGTTCGCGAGGCTGAATTCCCTCACAAAGCGCCATTCCCCGTCTGGTCCTTCGGCCGGCGGCGCATCCCTCGGCGACACCAGGCGGGCCAGAACACCCTGGACACCATCACTCCTGGCCGTCGCCAGAATGCGCTCCGGCTGGAACAGCCCGACGGCGAACCCCTCCAATTCGCCTCCCAAGGCGCCGGAACCGGATGCGCGCTGGTACACAATCGGGGCAAACATGTAATACTCCCCGGCCGGCTTGCCGGAAGCGTTCAGCGCCGGCGAGCCGCCCAGCGCAAACACCCCCGTCTGCGCCATGGCGGCAATCGCCGCCCGGCCTTCCGGGCGGGAAGCGAAATCATACCCCGGGGGAATGCCCAATCCGCCCGGTGGCGTCTGGTAAGTCAGCGGGTAATAGCCGACGGCAGGGGTCATCGCTTCGAAACCACCCCGGTCGTCGGCCCGGACGATGGCATGTCCCGCCCCGCCGGCCTGCTCATAGGTTGTGCGCATGTCATGCGGAATGCCCTGCGCAAACCCATAGGCGCCCAGGATCCGGCGCTGGTAGATCATTCCCTTGCGCACGATCTCCTCGAAGGCCTCCGCCGACACCTGGTCGGACAGCGTGTGCAACTGGCGGATGGAATCCAGCACCTCCATGAACAACTGGATCTCGCGCAAGGTGCGTCCAAACAGCTTGTCGGCCGCCTGCTGGAATTCGCGCTCCACCCGCACATATTCCTGCCCCGCCTGCCACCGCGCCACCCAGGCGGTCGTCCCCGCGCCGACCACCAGCACTACCGCCGCCAGGACCACCTGCCAGCCGGCCGTCCGGATGGCTTTCCCGCTCCCCTGGCCGTTCTTGACTGCCCGGTCTTCGTGCATATGCCCGAAACCGTACACCGCCCGGCCCCATGCGCGCGACATGAAAAATCCATCCTCGCAGATCCGGATTGCGCTCCGGCCGTCTTCCATGCCAAGGTGAACACCTGGTCCGGATTCATGAATACATCCTTGTCTGCCATCACCCGCCGCGGCTTCACCCTGATCGAGGTCCTCATGGCGCTGGGGATCTGCGCCCTGCTGGCCGCCGCCACTGCCGCGGCCATCTCCTTTGCCGCCCGCGCCGAACGCATGGCCATCCGCAGCGGCGAGGCCGCCCTGCTCCTGCCCTCCCTCTATGCCGCCCAGCGTCTCCATCCGGACGATCCGCCCGTCAGCCCGCGCGGCTGGCGAGTCGAGCACGACACCCGCATCGTGGAACTGGCCGATGACCTGTTCCAGGAATGGCATACGCTCTCCGTGACAGTTCCCGGCCATGAAATTCCTCCGTTCACCCTCCACATCCTTGGTGATGCGCCATGAATGCCCTCCCGCCCCGCACGCTGGTGATCCTGGCCGCCGCCCTCGGTTGGAACCTGATGGAAAAACACCGGCCCCGGACCCGGCTGGTGTTCCGCCCGGTTGCGCCCGGCCCGCTGTCGCTCACCTGCCCGTCCCAGGCCACCCTCCGCACGGCCCGCCCCCCCGCGGATCACGGCGTGATTGCCTCCGGCTGGCATCACCGCGACCTGGCCCGGCCGTTTTTCTGGGAGCAGTCCGCCGCGCTGGTACGGGGCCCCCGCATCTGGGACGCGGCGCGTGCCGCTGGCCAGACCGTCGGCCTGGCCTTCTTCCAGCAAAGCCTGGGCGAACGACTCGATCTGGTCATTTCGCCCAAACCCATCCATCGTCATCACGGCGGCATCCTGATGGACTGCTACACCCGTCCCGAACCGCTCTATGCCGAGCTCTGCGCCGAACTGGGCCGCCGCTTTGATCTCTTCCACTATTGGGGACCCCTCGCCCGTACGCGCGTGGGACGCTGGATTGCCGCGGCGACGCTCCGGATCCTCGCCCGTCCCCAGGCGCCGGATCATCTGTTCGTCTACCTGCCCTCCCTGGACTATGACCTCCAGCGCCACGGGCCCGATTCCCCGCAGGCCGCCGCCGCACTGGCCGAAACCCTGACCCAGATCGAACCTCTGGTTGCCGCCGCCGAGGCGCAAGGACGCGAATGGCTGGTCACCGGCGACTACGCCATCGAATCCGTCACGGCCCCGGATGGCGCAGTGTTCCCCAACCGCATCCTTCACGCCGCCGGACTCTTCCACACCCGCGAAACCGCCCGCCTGCTCTACCCCGACTTCTTCACGTCTCGCGCGTTTGCCGTCGTGGACCATCAAATCGCCCACTTGCATGTCCCCGATCACGCGGACTTGCAGCAGGTGCGCGAACTCTTCGCCGCCGAACCCGGCATCGGAGAAATCCTCGACCAGGAGGCGCAATCCGAATGCGGCATTCATTTTCCCGAACGCTCCGGCGACCTGCTGCTCATCGCCGCCCCCGGCCGTTGGTTTGCCTATCCCTGGTGGACGGATCCCCGCCAGGCCCCCGACTATGCCCGCCAGATGGACATCCACAACAAACCCGGCTTCGACCCCGTTGAACTGTTCTTTGGTTTTCCCCCGCCCCATACCTCGCAGAAGACGGAGAAAATCCGCGGCACGCACGGCCGCTCGGGCCCCGGACACGAAATCGCCGCCGCCGGACTGTTTCCGGAGGCGGCATCGTTCGCCGGCCTGGCGGCCGCCTTGCGCGACCGCCTGAACCCGCCCGAACGCTGAGCTGACCGCGCCCGGGACGGCGGCGCTGGCCCCGGACTACTTGCCCTTGTGGACGTTGAGCATGGTCAACAGGTCTTCCAGGTCGGCCTGGAGATCCTCTTCATGCTCAACCTCGTCCTGCAGAATCTGCAGCACGATGTTGTAAGTCACCGGATCCTTGTTCAGCGTGTAGTTCAGCAGATTCTTGTAGGTCATGATCGCGCATTGCTCGCCCTTGATGTTCTGATCGAGCACCGCCTTGACGAACGGATCCTCCGGCGCGTCATAGCCGCAGTTGGTCAGCTTGTACCATTCCTTGGGCTCGGTGACCGGCGTGCCGCCGAGCTGCAGGATGCGGGTCGCCAGCATGTCCGCATGCCGCAATTCGTCGGCCGCGTGCTCCGTCAGCTCCGCGATCACGGCTTCCTTCATCGGGCCCTTCACCACCTTCGCCCCGATCCAGTACTGATAATACGCCAGCCACTCGTCGGAAAACGCCTTGTTCAGCACTTGGATGAGCTTCTTCACATCCATGTCGACAATCGCAATTCCCTTGGTTCCCATAGTCCTCTTCCTTTCTGATAAGCGGTCCCAATACGCGGTCTGCCTTGGTTGAATGTTTTCACATTAAGCCAGCGCCCGGGCCGGGTCAACCCCGATTCGAACCTTTGCCCCGATTCGAACCTTTCAGGCCCGGCCGGCCCGCCACCCGCCGCAGAAAACCGCCTCGTGGAACCCTGGAAAACAGGCATCATTCCCGCCCCGGCCCGCTAACCCGCGGAACGGACACAAAAAACCGGTTGCCCTTTCCATATTTTGAGCATATGTTCATTTACAAGCTGACCCATAACCTCAGCCGGTCGAGAAGGAGAATGCAGATGCCCAATCATGTTGAAATCAGGTCCGGCGGACTGGACGCCGGCTCAAGCCGCCATGCGCGGGGTAACCAGGCCGGAGGCCGCTGACATGCCCCGCCCCTTTTCGCGACGCTTCGTCGGCTGGACGCCGGGAACCGTCCTGTTCAAGCCGGCCGGTGTCGCGGTGTCGCAGCTCGAAACCACCGTGCTGAGCCTTGACGAGGTCGAGGCCCTTCGGCTCGCCGACCTCAATGGCCAATACCAGGAAGCCGCCGCCGAGCACATGAAAATTTCGCGCGCGACCTTCGCCCGCATCGTTGAATCGGCCCGCCGCAAGGTGGCCGACGCCCTGATCCACGGCAAGGCGCTGCAGATCCAGACCGAACCCGGCGACGCGCCACCCGCCTACGCCCTCGCCCCCGGTGCCTGCCACCGCCGCGGTTGCGGCTGCCATGGCCACGGACGTGGCCGCGGCCGCTACATCGAATACCCCCCCCGAAAGGAAACCCCATGAAAGTCGTCATCACCTCCTCCAACAAGACCCTGGCCGATCCCATCGACATGCACTTTGGCCGCGCCAAGTTCTTCATCCTGGCCGACACCGAGACCGGCAAGGCCGTCGCCCACGACAACGCGCAAAACCTGCATGCCGCCCAGGGCGCCGGTATCCAGTCGGCCGAGACCGTCGCCAAGCTCGGGGCTGAAGTGGTGATCACCGGCAGCGTCGGCCCCAAGGCCTACAAAGCCCTCCAGGCCGCCGGCATCAAGATCGCCCTCCTCGAAGCCGTCTGCCCCGGCACCGAAGCCCTCCGCCGCTTCAAGGACAAAGAATTGCCTGTGCTCGACAAACCCAACTCCGAAGGCCATTGGGTTTAAATCATTGAAGGCTTTTCCCGCCATCGCGATCGCCAGCGGAAAAGGCGGCACCGGCAAGACCACCGTGGCCATCCATCTTGCCGCCCTGTTGGCGGCGCAAGGGCGCGCCGTCCAATATCTGGATTGCGATGTCGAGGAGCCCAATGGACACTTGTTCCTCAAGCCGAAAATGGAGCGCTCCGAATCCGTCGGCATCCCGGTGCCCGTCGTGGATGCCGCCCAATGCACCTCCTGCGGCAAATGCGCG
>Ga0123333_10003910_pt1 | contig 14220 bp, 10 predicted proteins | sample BioC12SIPDNA_3_FD_89957 | JGI IMG/M metagenome (GOLD analysis project Ga0123333, IMG submission 89957) | Anaerobic biogas reactor microbial communites from Washington, USA - Biogas_R2_B C12 SIP DNA | ecosystem: Engineered > Bioreactor > Anaerobic > Unclassified | place: Washington, USA... | reverse complement strand
CGTTGATAGTGGCCTTCGGCCAATTGCGGGATGGAACCGCTGCACGGTGAGGAGGTAGACAGTCCATGCGAATGGGCCCATCCATGGCATGGATTTGTCCACTACAACCGGCTCAGAATGACCGAGCCTTTCACCGTCCCAGCCGTGCTGAAGGAGCGGACCGGTTAGCCCAATTGGAAACGATCGGAAACAGAAACGATCGGAAACAGAAACACTGACTCCAGGCGTGCCTGCGGCACGTACCACCCATGACGCCACGTGCGGTCCATTGCGGCCTCGGCGGCCGCCGGTCAGTTGGTCGCCTTACGGCTCGGCCACCCCATCGTGGACGGTTCTCCACCCAGGGTGCGCCGCGAAGCGCGGCGACCCTGGGCTGTGGAGTGTAACGCCTTCGACGTACTCAGAGGCTCACCTGTGTTTCCCGCCCCACCCGATTGAATGGCCCGGCAGTCAGTTGTAGGCTAGAAACTCCACTTGCTCTGGCTTACTTCCGAGGGAGACCCACACCGATGTCTCGTTGCACCCCACTGTGCCTGCTGGCCTTGCTGACGCTGACCTGTCTTTCTTCTGCCTCAGCGGATCCGCTGCGGCTGGCCGAGGGCGGAAAAACGCGTTATGTGATCGTGGTCGATCCGGCAGCGACCGCGGCGGAACAGCACGCCGCGCAGGAGCTGGCGGCGTTTCTCCAGCAGGTGACGGGGGCAGCGTATCCGGTGCAGACGACGACTGATGTGCCGGCGGGTCCGCTGCTGGTGGTCGGACCGGGCCGCGTGGCGCAGCAGATCGCTCCGCAACTGAACCTCGAGGGGCTCGCGCCTGACGGCATTGTGATCGAGACGGTGGGGGAGCATCTGCTGCTGGCCGGCGACCGCCCGCGTGGCACGCTCTATGCCGTCTATACGTTCCTGGAAGACACCGTCGGCTGCCGCTGGTGGTCGCCGCAAGCCAGCACCATTCCGAGCCTTCCCGACCTGGCAGTGCCTGAGCAGCACGTGCGATACGTGCCGCCGTTGGAATATCGCGAGTCGTTCTGGGCGGACGCCTTCGACGGCGACTGGGCAGCCCGCAACAAGTGCAACGGCGACTCGGAACGATTGCAGGAACAGCACGGCGGCAAGATCCGTTACGGCGGGCCGTCCTTCGTACACACGTTCGCCGCTCTGGTGCCGCCGGCAGAGTATTTTGCGGAGCATCCGGAGTACTTCAGCGAGGTCAACGGCAAGCGTCTCGACGGGTACGCCCAGGTGTGCGTGACGAACGAAGAGGTGAAGAAGCTGATCACGGCCAAGGTCCTGAAGTATCTGCAGGACGACCCCACCGTGCAGATCATCTCCGTGTCGCAGAACGACTGTGACAACCATTGCCTGTGCGCCACCTGCAGGAAGCTGGAGGAGGAAGAAGGTTCTCCCGCCGGGCCGTTGTTGCACCTGGTCAACTACGTGGCGGCGGAGGTGGGCAAGCACTACCCCCACGTGGCGATCGACACGTTGGCGTACCAGTACACACGCAAGCCGCCACGGCATGTCAAGCCGCTGCCCAACGTCATCGTGCGGCTGTGCAGCATCGAGTGCGACTTCGCCCAGCCGCTCACGGCCGAGACCAATCAGGCATTTGCGGACGACATCCGCGGCTGGTCGAAGCTCTGCAATCGTCTCTACATCTGGGACTATGTCACTAACTTCGGCCACTATATCCAGCCGCATCCGAATCTGCGCGTCCTGGGCCCCAACATCCGGTTTTTCGTACAGCACGGGGTGCGGGGGATCTTCGAGCAAGGCGCCTACAACACGCGCGGCGCCGAGTTCGCCGAATTGAAGGCGTGGGTGCTGGCCAGGTTGCTGTGGAATCCGCAGCTGGATGACCAGGCGCTGATCCGCGAATTCGTCACCGGTTACTACGGCGCGGCCGCCCCGCCGCTGCTGGAATACATCCGGCTGATCCACGACGAAGCCGAAGCGCACAAGACCTACCTGTCGCTCGGCAGTTCCGTGACTGCCAGCTTCCTGAATCTGGCTATGCTGGCCCGAGCCGAAGAGCTGCTCCGTCAAGCCGAGGCAGCCGTGCAGAACGATCCGGTGCTGCTGCAGCGCGTGCAGGTGGCCCGACTGCCGGTGCGGTATGTGTGGGCGATGCGCTGGTACGAGCTCCAGGAGCAGGCGGCAGGGGAAAACATCGCCTGGCCTGGCCCGCCTGACTACACGGAGAACTGCCAGACGTTTCTGGAGGTGGCCAAGTCGGCCGGCATCACATTGATCTCCGAGGGTGGGCGTCTGGACAACTTCGAGCGCCGGACCATCGGCCTGGGACGCACCGGTTCACCGCCGCCGCCCGGCTGCGAGACACTGGCACGCGACCGGTGGATCGACCTGCAGGACGCCACCTGCAACCTCGCCAACGAGGGTAACTGGGTAACGATCCAAGCGGACGACGCCGCCTCGGACAAGACGGCCGCCCGCCTGCCCGGCAACCACACGCAGTGGGCGGTACAGCACCCGTTGCAGAACAGACCGATCGCCGCCGATGCGACCTACGAGGTGTACGCCTCGATCCGCGTCGAAAAGACAGGCAATGACGGATTGGCGTTCAGTGCCGGCGTGTACGACACGAAAAACCGTGTCGGCCTGGCACACCTCAGCCGCTCGTGCAACGAGATCGCGGACGACACGTACCAGGTCTACAAACTCGGCACCACCAAGCTCCACAACGACGTGTATCTCTGGGTCGCGCCTCCGGGGAACCCCGAGAACGTAAAGCACGTGTGGCTGGACCGGTTCTGGCTGGTGCGGCTGCAGTGACCCGTTGATCGCGTCAGCGGCGACGTGTGGCGATCAGTTCGCTGATGGCGTTCAGGATAATGTCGTGCCACATGTACGTGAATAGCAATTGGTATCGTGGCAGCAAGCGCATTTGTTCCTGTGTCGATAGAAGTCGCGTTTCGTGACCTGTTCGCGCCACGCGCGCTGTCGTCTTGAGCCGCAACGCGGCGGGTCAAGCACAGCCCGGGGTAAGCCACGCCTCGCGGCGCCATCCCCGGGTACGCGTGCCCGCGAACATGTCGGTCGAGCCACGGACACCGCGCTGAACCGGCGGTCGCCGAGACCGAGACCGAAAACAGCCGCGGCCGCGCTTCCGGGCACAGCCGGCTTGCACTGTGGCAAGCCACCGCGCCTGTGACACTTTCCTGTCACCCTATGGTACAGACGCTGGTGGCGGCCGCGTCTGTGGACGGGGGCGGCGTGCGGGCCCCAGGCACACGGAGGGCAGGTTCCCGATCCTGGACGGCCGTCTCAAATCAGGAACGCATCCGGGCCGGCGCCGGGTACGCCAGGCGCCGCGCAAGCGCGCAACTGCAATCCCCAACTCAGTTTCGGTGATTCCGCCAGGTTCCCCACTCCCGTGGCACGCCAAGTGCGTTTTATACCTGCCGCGGCGACCATGTGTCTGGCCGTGGAACAGCGAAGAGCCCCATCGGAGGACGGACAGATGATGCATTTCGGGCGCAAGCCACGAGTTGTCTATACGGCCCGTTCGACGGCGCGAGCCCGGACGGATTTGACGAACGCGATCCTGACCGGCGCAGATCTGCGCGGCGTGGACTTACGGGATGTTCGAGGGCTGACTCACGCGCAGTTGCTGACAGCGCGCATCGACGCCAGCACGCAGTTGCCGCTGCTGCTGCGCATTGCGTTGGCCGTGCAACGCTTCACGCGCCGGTGGCGCACCTCCCGCTGAGGGCGGCGTTTGCATCGCCGCCGCCACCCCGCCCCCTGCCACACGGCCAGCGCGGGAGCGTGACTTCCCAACCTTGCCGCCTGCCGGTATATTGGCGCCCGTATGTACATTAGCGCCCAGGCAGCGTGGCCGAATTCGCTCAGGGGCGTGTTTCCATGGGGTGCGTGTGTGCGGACGGCGGGCAACGTGAGTGCAACATCTGATACTCGGGACGAGCCTTTTCTGGTCGAGCCCATTCGGACCTACTGCCATGTGGAGGTGAATCCGCAGCTGGCTGACACGGCCTGGGACCGGCTGGAGGAAGCGGCGCGGGGGGCGGTCCAGGCGATTCGAGCAACGGGCCGTTCGCACCTGCTGATTGACCTTTCCGATCTGGAGACGATCGGGAGCGGCACGGTCGCATCGCTGGTGCGCATCTGGAAGACGCTGGACAAAAAGCGGCGTCGCTTCGTGGTGGTCAGTCCCAGCGATCGGGTGCGGAAGGAGTTGGAGTCGGCCGGGCTGCAGAAACTCTGGACAATCGTCACGAACCGGGAGGAAGCGGCCTATGAGTTGGGGGTTTCGCGCAGGGCTGAACTGGAAGAACGCGAGTTGCGCACCCTGGCGCTGACCGCCTTCCCCTGCGCACTGCTCGCCGTGCTGGCCATGGTCATGATGCACTACTTCGGCCGGGAGGCGATCCAGGTCAACTCGCAGCTTGCAGCACTGCTGCTCGCCGCCGTGTCGTTGACCGTCGGCATCCTTTCGGTCCTGAAGGATTCCGGCTTCCGCCGTGTGCTGGCGGTGTTGGCGATCCTGATCAGTCTGGGCGTGCTGTCCACGTTGTTCTTCGAACACAACACCCTGCGTCTACCGTTTACAGCCGCATCCCAGCTTGAGAGTAAATCGCCATGAGTGGGTCAAGGATTCCCAACACGGCTCTGGCGGCCGAATTGACCGAGTTGCTCACTGTCGTGGATCCCTACGCAGTAGCGGACGTGATCCTGCGGCGCGCTTTCGACCATCGCGCGACAGACGTGCATCTGGATCCGACGCCCGCCGGGCTGCGTGTGCGGTTTCGCGTCGATGGCCGCTTGCAGGACATTGTGCCGATACCGGCTGCGGCCCGCAACAACGTGCTGTCACGCATCAAAGTTCGCGCCGGAATGGACATCACCGAGCGGCGTGTGCCCCAGGACGGACACATCTCGGCGGAAGAGGTCGACGGGATTGCGCGCAGCATTCGGGTGAGCAGTCTGCCGACCATCTACGGCGAGCGGCTGGCGCTGCGCATGATGCCCGATCCCGAGGAGTTCTCGCGGCTGGACGACCTGGGACTGTTCGATAATCAGCTGGACATGGTGCAGAGTCTCCTGAGTTGTCCCTACGGCCTGGTGCTGATCGTCGGCCCTGTGGGCGCCGGGAAGAGCACGACCCTGTTCAGCCTGCTGCGGGAGCTGAATTTGCCCGACCGCAGCCTGGTGACGATTGAGGATCCGGTGGAGCGGCTGCTGCCGGGCGCCAATCAGATCCAGGTCCAGAGCAAGACCGGGCTGAGCTTCGCGGTGGCGCTGCGCGGCGTGCTGCGTCAGGACCCCGACATCCTGGGGATCGGCGAGATCCGCGATGCCGAGACGGCGGCCATCGCCTGCCAGGCGGCCATGACTGGCGTGCTGGTCCTGTCGACGCTGCACGCGGGGAGCGCCGTGTCGGCCCTGGCGGTGCTGCGCCAGTTCGGCGTGCACCCGACGGTGCTCGGCGATGGCCTGCGCGGCATCGTGTCGCAACGACTCGTGCGCCGCGTGTGTGCCGACGCACGCGAAGAGTATGTGCCCGACGACGAGACGTGCCACCGGCTGGGCCTGCCACGCGGCCAGACCACGGTGCGGGGGATCCCCGCCGACAGTAATTTTCAGACCGGATACATGGGCCGCATTGGCGTCTTCGAAACGTTGCCCGCTACGTTTGCCGTCCGCGATGCCATCGGGCGTCATGCCTCGACCGATACCATCCGACAGATCGCCATCGACGAGGGGATGGTGACTCTGGAGGACAGCGCGCGGCGGCACGTGCAGGAGAAGACGACCTCGGTCGACGAGCTGGAGCGGATCATGCTGGACCTGCGACTGCAGTATTGACATGTCCCCGGTCTTCGCTGCGCGCTAGCAACACATGTTCCAGGCGCGCCCCCTCATTCAGCTGAACCGCTGCAGCGTCTGGGCAAACAGGTCCGCCTGCCGGTCGACATCGTCGGTATCGAAGTAATTGGTCTTGAGCATCACGATGCGCGGCTGAATCGATTCCCAGACTGGACACAGGCCGCGCTCGTAGCGCGGAAGCCGGCCGGCGAAGTGGGGATAGCGTTCCGGCGTCCGGTCGACCGCGGCGTTCAGGCTGGCGAACACCGGTTCCAGGTGCGCCGGTTGATAGCTGCCGTAGAATCCGTCCCCTCCCAGCTCGATAAAGGTGGACAACAGATCGGCCCAGACGATATCGTCGCGCAGGATGCGGACCGTGTAGGTCCAGTAAGCGTTGAGGTAGCCGTCGGGGGTCTTCTGAGGCACAAGCCAGGAGCAGTCGCTCACGACACGCTGCCAGGCCTGTGCACAGTACGTCCGCATGGCGGCCAGTTCCTCGATCCGCTCCAGTTCGGCCAGGGCCACGGCGCAGGCGATTTCCGGCAGCCGCTGGTTCCATCCGAGGCAATCGTGCCGTTGATAATCCGGCTGGCACCGCAACTGCTCGGACACCACGGTGCTACCCGGTTTCACCGACAGATCCTTGAAGCCGAGTGTGGCGGCCTTCCGCGCCGCGAGGGCCAGCGTGTCATCGCTGCAGATCAGGATTCCGCCGTCGCCGCACGTGACGGTCTTGGAGGCCTGGAAGCTGAAGCTGGCGAAGTGGCCGATCGAGCCGGCCACGCGCCCGTGGTACTCGCCCAGCACGCATTGGGCGTTGTCTTCGATCAGCACCAGGTCGTGCGTCTGAGCCAGTTGCATGAGCGGGTCCAGATCGGGAGGCAGACCGCAGATCGACACTGGGATGAGCGCGCGTGTGCGGGGCGTGATGTGTTGCCGCACAGCTTCGACACTCATTGTCCACGTGTCGGGATCGACATCGACCACGATCGGAACGGCATTGCACTGCAGGACCGCGGCAGGGGTAGAGAACACGGTAAACGCGGGCACAATCACCTCGTCACCGACCCCCACGCCGGCGGCCAGCAGCGCGCTCTGCATGGTCGCGGTGCCGTTGCAGTGCGCGATGCCGTACGTGTGGCCGAAGCGCTCGGCCCACTGCCGTTCCAGACGTCCGGTCATGCCCACCGAGTGGGCGTTATGGAAACCGAAATCGAGCACCTGCCGGACATACTCGTATGCCTGGGGTGCCACGCGCGGAATGCGTTTTTGACGGCCCGTCATCGGTTCCTGCCTCCTTGGCCTCGCCAGCCCGTTTTTCTGGTTTCGCCCACGGTCATCTGGCCGTAGGCACATGATCCGCCTAAATTGACACAATGTCCAGCACCCTTCCTGCAGTGGACCCGATTATGAAACGTGAACATGCTTCCCGCGCCTGGCTGGTGGTGGCCATGCTCTGGCTGGTCGCGCTGTTGAACTATCTCGACCGCCTGATGATCACGACCATGCGCGACTCGATCAAGGAAGCGATCCCGATGACGGACGCCGAGTTCGGGCTGCTCACGTCGGTCTTTCTATGGGTCTATGCCGGACTCAGCCCGGTAGCGGGCTTCCTGGCCGACCGGTTCCCCCGCAGCCGCGTGCTTGCCGGCAGCCTGCTGCTCTGGTCGCTGGTGACGCTGCTGACCGGCCAGGCCCGCACGTACCACCAGCTGCTTGCCGCGCGGGTGCTGCTGGGCGTCTTCCAAGCCTCGGCCATTCCAGCCGCGCTGGCGCTGATTGCCGACTACCATCGCGGGCCGACGCGGTCGCTGGCCACCGGGATCCACGAAACGGGGATCTTCATCGGCGCGGCGATCAGCGGCATCGGCGGCGGGCTGGCGTTGCGTTGGGGCTGGGGTTCGGCGTTCACCATCTTTGGTACTGTCGGCATCGTCTATGCACTGCTGCTGGCGGTGACGCTGTCGGATGTTTCGGAGCGGGCCCCCGCGCCGGAGAGCGCCGAGCCGCGAGTTCCCCGCACGACCCTGCGTGAGGCGCTGGCCAGCCTGTGCGCCCAGCGCGATTACTGGCTCCTGGCCGTCTACTGGGGGCTCTTGGGCGTGGCCGGCTGGGCAATCGTCGGCTGGCTGCCCACCTACTTGAAGGAACGCTTCGCCCTGGACCAGGGGACGGCCGGGTTGTCAGCCACCGGCTACCTGTTCATCGCCAGCCTGCTGGGCGTCCTGTTCGGCGGATTCTGGGCCGACCGGTGGAGTCGCAGCAACCCGCGTGCGCGCGTGCTGGTGCCGCTGCTGGGCCTGTGTGCGGCTGCCCCCGCCGTGCTGCTGGCGGCCCAAACCAACGTGCTGTGGGTGGCCCTGGCCAGTATGACGGTCTATGGATTCACGCGGGTGTTCGGCGACGCGAACATGATGCCAATGCTCTGTCTCGTGGTCGATCCGCGCTATCGCGCCACCGGCTACGGATTGCTGAACCTGTTCAGTTGTGTGATGGGTGGACTGGCGGTCTACGCCGGGGGCAGTCTGCTGGATCGTGGCCTGAGCCTGGATATTCTGTTCCAGGTATCCGCCGGCATCCTGGTGATCTGTGCCGTGTGTCTGATCCCCGTCGCACCGCGCCAGCCGCCGGTGCGTCTTACCACGTAGTGCTGCGCTGTGGAGTTCTATGCGATGCGTCTGGATGACCTGATCTGGTCGGCCACGCCGACCCCGTTTCTCGCTGATGGATCGCTGGACGATGGTGCGCTGGAGCGTCTTGTGGCGCAGCATCGTCGCCTGGGTGTGCAGGGCTTGTTCCTCGGCGGCACTTGCGGTGAGGGGCCCTTCATGCCGAACACCCAGCGTGCGGAACTGGTGCAGACGATCCGCCGCTTGAATGGCAGTGCGCTGCACTTGGCCGTACAGGTCTCCGACACGTCGGCCAGGCGGGTGCGCGAAAACACCGCCCAGGCCGTCGATGCAGGAGCCGACTCGGTCGTGATCGCGGCTCCCTGGTTGCGCTCGTTTGTGAATCGGGAGTTCGCCCGGCGGTACTTTTTCGAGTCGCTGGAGACGCCCTGCCCGGTGCCGATCGGGATTTACATGCTGCCCCAGCCGCCGGAGACCGGTATCGACCTGGCGCTGTGGCAGGAGATCGTCGAGCACCCGCAGGTGAAGTACGTCAAGGACTCGACGAACTCGGACGACTGCTGCCACATGCTGCTGTCGGTCAAACGCCGCCGCGGCGAACTGGTGGTGCGCTCCGGATACGAATTCGACTTCCTCAGGCCGCTCCAGGCAGGTTACGACGGCTGCCTGCTGGGAACAGCCATCCTTAACGCCGGGCTGATGGCCCGCGCCGCACGCGCCCTGCTCGACGGCGACCTGGCCACCGCCCGCGTCTGGCAGGAACGCAACAATCAGCTGCTCTATGACCTGTTCCGCCCGGACCTGTCCGCCTGGATGAGCGGACTGAAGTACGCCTTGTGCCGCGTCGGGATCTTCAGCACCGAGTATTCCCACCTGGCCGACCCACTCACCGCTGACGATCGACGCCGCATCGACGCCGCTCTGGAACGTGAACGTGCGTACCTCTAAGCAGCCTACGTCACCAGGAAACGGCAGATCATTGGGGATGACGTGATGGATTCGCTGGACTACTTTATGTTTATGTGAAAGGGGAATTTGTGCGAGGGGTGTTGAGTGACGCCGAGTCGAGGTCCGAACATGCTTGAAGTAAACCAGCCCAGGAACAGAACGGTGGTCGTATTCAGCGGTGCTGGACTGTCGGCCGAGAGTGGCATCGCCACATTCCGCGATTCCAACGGCCTGTGGGAGAATCATCGGGTCGAAGACGTAGCCAGTCCTGACGGCTGGAGACGCGACCCGGCACTCGTTTTGAATTTCTACGAACTGCGATTTCGGGCAGTGCAAGCCGTACAGCCCAATGAAGCCCACCGCAGCATCGCTCGTTTGCAGGCCAAGTTCAACGTCCTGAACATCACCCAGAACATTGATGATCTGCTGGAGCGGGCGGGCTGCGAAACTGTCGTGCATTTGCACGGGCTCATCACCAGACGGAAGTGCGAGTTCCACCGGGACATTTTCGGCGACGGCTACTACACCTGCGATTTCAAGGCTCATCAGGATGTCCCCGTCAAGCTCGGTGATCTATGTCCGAGATGCGGCGGACAACTGCGGCCAGATGTGGTCTGGTTTGGCGAGGCTGTGGACCTCGATTATCACCAGCTTTCGTTGCTTGTGGACGAACTGCAACGCCACGATGGCGTTTTCATCTGCGTCGGCACATCGGCCCAGGTTCAACCGGCCTCGCACCTGATCCCGATTTTCTCCTCGGTGAAGCGCAAGTACATCATCGACGTGAAAACACGGCCTACCGGCGACTACACTCTGCTGGAAGGTACGGCCACAACCATGATGAAGCAGCTGGTGGATGAGCTGATGGGAGAATAGTTTCCCACTCTGATTTCCTCTGATTTCAGACACTCTGGTTTCGTTGTATGAGTTTCTGTCGCGAAGCGACGTCACTAACACAGCCCAGGGCGGCGGCCCTAACGGGAACAAAACGCGCGTCTTCCACGTCTGCAGACCACCACGCTCCTGTCGGTGCGCACGCTCCCACCGTGCCCCTCCTGTCGTGTCCTCCCGTCAGCCACGGCATCCCCAGCCGTCCACCCGCAACGCGGCTGTCCCCTGTGCCGCACCCGCGGCAACGAAATCAGAGCGGCAACGAAACCAGAGTGTCTGAATTCTTTGTCTGACTTCTTTTCACTGCGGTCGTCTTGCAGTCGAGCAGCGAACAGGCGAGTATGCAGGCGTAGCGTGCCGTGCCCGGTCGGCCATTTTTTGCCGTTTCGCCCGGAAAGGGGATCACCATGCGTGCTCGTCGAGCTGCCTTCGCGTCGGTCGGATCTGGATCGCAGAGCCTGCTGCTGGTACTGGTGCTGCTGGGCGCCTGCGTGCCGTGGAGCCGCGCGTGGGCGGACGCGTCCCCTGCTGCTGCTCCGCTCCAGCTTCAGTGTCTGACCTGCGAGCACCTGCAGAATCCGGCGGGTATCGACGTGCGGCAGCCGCGGCTGAGCTGGATCCTGGAGAGCGATCGGCACGACCAGCGGCAGGCCGCCTACCGCGTCCTCGTGGCCAGCTCGCCAGAACAGCTGGCACAGCAGGCTGGCGATCTGTGGGACAGCGGCAAGGTCGCCTCGGACCAGTCGATTTTCGTCGAGTACAACGGCGCGCCATTGGTCTCGCATCAGCAGTGCTTCTGGAAGGTCATGGTCTGGAACCAGGATGATCAGCCGTCGGCGTGGAGCGCCGTGGCCAGCTGGTCCGTGGGGATACTCGAGCCGAGCGAGTGGGGTGGGCAATGGATCGGGTACACCAGGCAGATGACGCGGGACCTGCCGCCTGACCATCCAGCAGCGGGTCTGTCGCTGCAGGGTGTCGCCTGGATCTGGGCGGGTGACAGCCAGAGCGATGGGATGTCTCCAGCGGGCACCTGCTTTCTGCGCCGCGGTTTCGATCTGCCGGCCGACGCCCATATCAAGTGGGCATACATCGCGCTGGCCGCTGACGATCGCTGCCGCCTGTGGGTCAACGGCACTCAGGCAAGCGCCAGCTCTCCGGCCGCCGATGCCTCTCAGTATATCCTGGAGCAGGAGCTGACCGAGAAGCTGCGTCCTGGCCGCAACGTGCTCGCTGTCGATGCCACCAACGACGCGGATGGACCAGCGGGCTTCGCCGCCAAGGTGCTGGTCGTGCTGAGCGACGACCGGCAGTTGACACTGGCGACTGACGCGCAGTGGAAAGGGTCCCCGACCGGTGGCAGCAACTGGCAGCGTCCCGACTTCGACGATTCCCAATGGGCCGCGGCGCGGGAAGTTGCCCCCGTCGGCACACCGCCATTGCCCACGCCACGGGCCGGCTTCTACCCCGGCTGGTCACAGACGGCGCCCAGCCCCGTGCTGCGCAAGAGTTTCACGGTCGACAAGCCGGTTCGCCGCGCAACGCTGTATGTCTGCGGCCTGGGCTACCACGAGCCGTACCTGAACGGGACCAAGGTAGGCGATCACGTCCTGGACCCCGCGTTCACCCGTTACGATCGGCGCGCCCTGTACGTCACACACGATGTTTCCCAGTTGGTCCAGGAGGGCCGTAACGCGCTCGGTGTGATGCTGGGCAATGGCTGGTACAACATGCACACTCGTGCCACGTGGGACTTTGACCAGGCGCCGTGGCGCGGTGAACCGCGGGCACTGGTGCATCTGCGGATCGAACACCCGGACGATTCCGTGTCGACGATCGTGAGCGATTCGTCCTGGCGCGCGCGAACCGGGCCGGTGCTGCTGGATGGGATCCGCGCCGGCGAGTTTTACGATGCGCGCCTGGAACTGCCCGGCTGGGCAACCCCCGACTGTGACGACACGGAGTGGGACCAGCCAGCCATCGTCAGTCCGCCCGGTGGCGTGCTGTCTGCTCAGATGCTGGCGCCCATCCGCGTCTGGAAGACGCTTGAGCCAGTGAGCGTCACGCAGCCCCGCCCCGGCGTGTTCGTGTTCGACCTGGGCCAGAACATCGCCGGCTGGGCGCAGCTTCACGTCCAGGGTCCGCGCGGCACGCAGGTCACGCTGCGCTATGGCGAGACGCTCGACAGCGAGGGGATGGTCGATCGGAGTGCCATTGACGTGTACGTGTTCCAGGGCGTGTTCCAGACCGACAACTATGTGCTCAAGGGGATCGGCAACGAGGTGTGGGAGCCGCGTTTCACATACCATGGATTCCGGTACGTTGAAGTGACCGGCTTTCCGGGCACCCCCGATCTGACCAGCTTGCGGGGGCGCGCGGTGCATACGAACTTCCCGGAGGCCGGGTCGTTCGCCTGCTCCGATCCGCTGCTGTCCCGGATCCAGGAACTGACGCTGTGGAGCTACCGGAACAACTTCCACGGCTATCCTACCGACTGCCCGCAACGCGAGAAGAACGGCTGGACCGGCGATGCGCAGCTGGCGGCCGAACAGGCCATGTACAACTTCCACAACGCCGCCGGCTATGCCAAGTGGATCCAGGACATGGCGGACGAGCAGCGGGAGAGCGGCGAGGTGGCCGCCATCGTGCCCACGGCCGGCTGGGGATATGCCTGGGGCAACGGGCCGGCCTGGGACAGCGCGCTGGTGCTGATCCCCTGGTATGTCTACACCTACTGCGGCGACCTCCGGATACTGCACGACCACTACGACGCCATGCGGCGGTACGTCGACTATGTACAGCAGAAATCAGAGGGCCTGATCGCCGATTTCGGGCTGGGGGACTGGGTGCCGGCCAAGACAGAGACACCCCGGAAGATCACGTCCACCGGTTACTTCTACCGCGACACGCTGGTTGTGGCAGAAACAGCCCGCCTGCTCGGCAAGGAAGCCGATGCCCGGCACTATGCGGAGCTGGCGGAACAGATCCGCGCCGCGTTCCTCAAAGCGTTCTGCACACCGGACGGTTCGGTCGGCAACAACAGTCAAACGGCGCTCAGCTGCGGCCTGTACCAGGGGTTGATTACCGGCGATCAAGTTCCGCCGGTCGTCACCAGGCTGGTGGACAGCGTGCGCGCCGCCGACGATCACCTGGACTTCGGGATCCTGGGTGCAAAGTACCTGTTCCACACGCTGAGCGACCATGGGCAGCACGCCCTGGCCTATCGCATCGCCACCCAGACTACGCCACCCAGCTATGGCGATTGGATCGCACGTGGCGCGACGACGCTGTGGGAGGATTGGCCCGGCGTCGGGTCGCTCAACCATATCATGTTCGGCGACATCAGCGCGTGGTTCTATCAGGAGCTGGCCGGCATCCATGCCGATCCGGCGCATCCCGGGTTCAAACAGTTCATCGTGCGCCCGCGACTGGTCGACGGACTCAGCTGGGTGCGTGCCCATCACGACTCGCCGTACGGTCGCATCGGCGTGCATTGGGAGCGTGACGCGCGCGGGGTGCTGACGCTGAACGTGCAAGTCCCGGTCAACACGACGGCGACGATCCATGTTCCGGCTGGCGATCAGGCGCAGGTGGAGCTGTACCGCGTCACCGCAGATGCCGCCAACACGCTGGTACCACTCCCGCGTGCAAGCCTGCTGGTTGATCCAGCATCCGGCCAAGTAGCAGCCGGCGAGCCGGGTTACGTCAGCGTGCGAGTCGGGTCGGGCGCGTACCGGTTCGTCGCGAAGTGACGCCACGCAGAAGTGACGCCACGCACCGGGCGGCAAGCCGCGCCCGCATCAACCATCCGGCAACCCGCGGATCATGTAGGCCTGCAGCAGTCCCGACTCGTCCGAGTTGAAGAACGCCAGCGTGCCATCCGGGGAGAGGAACGGGTGGATGTG
>Ga0123333_10003908_pt1 | contig 14224 bp, 4 predicted proteins | sample BioC12SIPDNA_3_FD_89957 | JGI IMG/M metagenome (GOLD analysis project Ga0123333, IMG submission 89957) | Anaerobic biogas reactor microbial communites from Washington, USA - Biogas_R2_B C12 SIP DNA | ecosystem: Engineered > Bioreactor > Anaerobic > Unclassified | place: Washington, USA... | reverse complement strand
CGAAGTGCAGCTGGGCAACCTGCTTGAGCAAATTCTCACCTCCGAGCAGTACGAAGCCAACGTTTGCTGTAGGCCCCCCAGTGCCGACAGGGTGGAATTTGCCATCAGATTGCCGGGTCCTGATGGCAAGAAGGGGGAGTCCGTGTACCTGCCGATCGACGCCAAGTTCCCGATTGAGGACTATCAACGTTTAACCGAGGCGCAGGAGAACGCGGACATGGCTGGTGTGGAACTTGCCGGGAAGCAACTCGAGGCCCGCATACGACTGGCAGCAAAGGACATCCAGGCCAAGTACATCAATCCGCCCAAAACTACTGATTTCGGCCTTATGTTCCTGCCTACAGAGAGCCTCTACGCCGAGGTGCTCCGCCGCCCCGGATTAGCCGAGTTCCTGCAACGCGAGTGCCGGGTAGTGATCGCCGGCCCGAGCACTCTAGCCGCCCTTTTGAACAGCCTCCAAATGGGATTCAAGACACTGGCAATAGAGAAGAGGTCCAGCGAGGTCTGGCAGCTGCTTGGCGCGGTCAAGACGCAGTTTGGGCAGTTCGGCGTGATCCTGGAGAAGGTGCACAAGAAGTTGGACCAAGCATCCACCACCATCGAGGATGCCGCGAGAAAGAGCCGAACCATCGAGAGAAAGCTGCGAGGGGTTGAAGAACTCCCTGAAGAAGCCGCCGCCGGGCTCCTTCCCACGGGCGCTGCAGAGGTTGACGATTAGCTCGACCTTGAGTCGTGCGGGTACCGCAGCCAACCCTCAACACCCGTCTTCCCGTCTTTTGGTTCGGCCGGCTCTTCGGCAAAGGAATGCCTGCGTCTTCTGCACGATGGGCCTCCATGTTGCGGTGGTTAGGGCAACACCATATCTGCGTGGTGTGGGTCACATAAAAGTCTCTGAGGCTGCATTCTAGCCACACGCTCTGTATCCGGGTGTTTAGCCGACGTCCGACCGACGTTGTACTATAGGGCGCAGGTTGAAGTAGGCTCGAGGCCGGTTCGGGCTGATCCGGCCGTCGAGCCACGGTTCCCTGGAGGTCGTTTGACTTGACGCCTGTCGCAGGAAATCGCTATCTGCCCGAGCGCGTCCCCGCGGTGGGCGAGCTCGTGCTCGTCCGTTCGCGGCGCTGGCTGGTCGAGGAGGTCGAGCCGGCCTCCGTGCCGGGGCTCTCGCCGGTGGTGAGTCTCGCCTGTGCCGACGACGACGCGCAGGGCCAGACTCTGCAGGTCTATTGGGACTACGAACCCGATCGCATGATAGTCGAAGACGAGGGGTGGGACGATCTCGCCGCCAGAGGCTTCGACACGCCCCGTCGTTTCGCCGCCTTCCTGCACACACTGCGCTGGAGTTCGGTCACGGCTACCGACCCCAGTCTCTTCCAGTCACCGTTCCGGGCCGGCATCAAGATCGACGCCTACCAGATGGAGCCGCTGCGAAAAGCCCTGTTGCTGCCTCGGGTCAACCTCTTCATCGCCGACGACACCGGCCTGGGCAAGACCATCGAGGCCGGGCTGATCGCCCGCGAGCTCCTGCTCCGCAAGAAGGCCAAGCACATCGTGGTGGCGGCGCCTGCTTCTGTCCTTGAGCAGTGGAGGGGCGAGTTGGAGGAGCGGTTCGGCCTGGTGTTCGAGATCCTCGACCGAGCCTACCTCGGCCGGGTAAGACAAGAGCGCGGTTTCGGCGTCAACCCCTGGCGCACCCACAGCCGTTTTCTCGTCTCGCACAACCTGCTCATCGACCCCGTCTACACCGACCCCCTGCGCGAATGGTTAGGAGACATGTTGCCCGGCAGCCTCCTCATCATCGACGAGGCCCATCACGCGGCTCCGTCCAGCGGCGGACGCTACGGCATCGAGACCAAGTTCACCCGGGCCATCCGCGACCTGGCGCCCCGGTTCGAGCACCGCCTGTTCTTGTCGGCCACGCCTCATAACGGTCACTCGAACAGCTTCTCCACTCTGCTTGAGCTCCTCGATCCCTATCGTTTCACCCGCGGGGTCAAAGTGCGCGGCAGAAGGGACCTTGAAGATGTGATGGTCCGGCGGCTGAAGGATGATATCCGCGAGATCCAGGGTGGCTTCCCCAAGCGGCGGGTCGTTCGTGAGGTGATCGATGACCTACCGGGAGACGCTCCCGAGATCGTGCTCTCCGATCTTCTCGATGACTACCGCACCCTTCGCGAGAAGCGTTTCGCCACCACTACCCGGCGCACCCAGGCGGCGGCAGGCCTCCTGGTGGTCGGCCTGCAGCAGCGCCTGCTCTCTTCGATCGAGGCTTTCGCCCGGTCGCTTGGGGTCCACCGCGAGACGGCCCGGCGTCAGTGGGAGAAGAGTGTGGGGTGCCGGACAGACGAGGCGCGGGCAGAAAGGGAGGCCGAGCGGTTCACTTCTGCCATCGATGGCGATGATGACCGGGCCGATCTTCCCGATGAAGAGCTCGAGGCCGAAGAGGCGGCCCAGCTCGAGGCGGCGACCGAGGCCCTAGAGGCGACGTCGCCTCGCGATGCTGCGGCTGAGGCGATATGGCGCGAGGAGCAGGAGCTGCTCGACCGCATGCAGGATATCGCCGAGCGGGCCCGCTGGGAGCCGGATGCCAAGATCATACGTTTGGTGGATTGGATCCGGGTGAACATGTGCCCGGGGCTGCCCGCAGTGGATGAAGAGGTGCAGGGCGAGCCACCCACTTGGAACGAACGCCGCGTCCTCATCTTCACCGAGAACCGCCAGGGGACCAAGGTCTATCTGAGAGAGATGCTCCAGTCTGTCATCGAGGGCACCGACCAGGGCGACGAGCGCATCGAGGTCATCGACGGTCTCACCAGCGGAGCCCGCCGCAAAGAGTTGCAACAGCGGTTCAACACCGATCCGGCCAAGGACCCCCTGCGCATCCTCATCGCCACCGACGCCGCCCGCGAAGGGCTCAACTTCCAGGCCCACTGCACCGACCTCTTCCACTTCGATCTTCCCTGGAACCCCGGCCGCATCGAGCAGCGTAACGGCCGCATCGACCGCAAACTGCAGCCTGCAGATGAGGTCCGTTGCCACTATTTCGTGCTCCCGCAACGGGCCGAAGACCGCGTGCTAGAGGTCCTGGTGCGAAAGACCGAACGCATCAAGAAGGAGTTGGGCAGCCTCTCCAAGGTGATCGACGACGAGGTCGAGAAGCGTCTGGTCAAATACGGCATCCGTCACAGCGACGCCGAAGGTCTGGCTGAAGAGTTGGACGACCTCGACATCGATGCCGACCGCAAGAAGGTCGCCGCAGAAGAGCTCGAGGATGCCCGCGAGCGCCGCGAAGAACTCGAAGAGCAGATCGAGCAATGTCGCACGCTTCTTGAGCGCTCTCGGGCCTGGACCGGCTTCGAAGAAGGCGCCTTCCGCGACGCTCTGTCTTCTTCGCTCGAGCTCCTGGGGGCCGAGCCTCTCGCCGCAGACAGCGACGAGGAGGGCCGCAAGGTCTGGACCTTCCCGGCGCTCGACCGCAAGGAATACGCCGACCCCTCCTGGACCGCCACCCTCGACACCCTCCGTACTCCTCGCAAGCGCGACCAGAAGCTGGCCGATTGGCGGCGTGAGGCCCCCATCCGGCCGGTGGTGTTCGAAGATGCGGGCGTGCTCACCGATGATGTGGTGCACCTGCACCTGGAGCAGCGGGTGGCTCAACGGCTCTTGGCCCGCTTCCGCTCGCAGGGCTTCATCTACCACGACCTGTCGCGGGCCTGTCTGGCCCAATCGGCCGATTCCATCCCCCGCGTGCTCCTCCTTGGACGCCTATCCCTATATGGACAACGGGCGGAGAGACTGCACGAAGAGGTGGTGCCGCTGACGGCCCGCTGGGTGGATCCGTCGAGGCGTGAGAGTGCCCTCAAACCCTACGGGCGCGAGGCCGAAACCCGCACGCTCGAGCTGCTCGAGAACACTTTGTCCGACCGCTCAGGACGTGAACCTGACGAAGCCATTCGCAAGAAGCTGCTTGAGTCGGCTCCCCGGGATGTGGAGGGGCTCCTGCCGCAACTCGAGAAACGGGCAGAAGATCTGGCCGCCACCGCCATCCAGCGTCTCCGGCAACGGGGCGAACGTGAGGAGCGGCTCCTGCGCGAGCTCCTTGAGCGTCAGCAGAAGCGGGTATCTGAGCAACTCGCCCGTTACGAGAAAGACGCCCGTCAACTCGCTCTCGACCTGGGGTTCGATCTGGAGGGAGTGGGGGCCGAAGAGAAGCGTCAGCTCGAAGCCGACGTCAAGTGGTGGCGCATCCGCCTGAAGCAGTTCGGGCGCGACCTTGAGCGTGAGCCCCAACGCATCCGCGACTTCTACGAAGTCCGGGCCACGCGCATCGAACCGGTGGGTCTCGTCTACCTGTGGCCGGAGACGAACTGATGGCCAAGAAGAAGCTCGACCCTGACATACTCGCGCATCTGGAATGGTTGGGATTCGTCCAACCCACGGGCCTGGTGGTCTCAGCGCTGGCGCTGATCAAAGCCGGAGCCATCCTCCAGCGTCGTGATGTAGAGGGGCAGACGGCTCTCAAGGAGTGCGTGGTGGAGCGGCCCGGGGCGGGGGAGGAAGAGTCGGACTGGTACCTACCCGATTTCGAGACCTTCGCCCGTCAGGTGCTCGGGTGGGGTTTCTCCCCCAAGTATTACGCAGGTACTGAAGAGAGCCCCATGCCCGAAGAGCTCGAGGTGGCATTGCCCGCCTACGGCGAAACTCTGCGCGCCGACTACGCCGTGCGAGAGCGTGAACCAGGGGAGGGACAGTCCGCCTGGCAGCTTCTCGTGCGCGTGCTCGATCCGGGTGAAGACATCGACCGGCAGACGCGGGGCGCGGGTCGTCTCGAAGCTTCTGAGCACGGCCGCATGGAGCGTCTCCTTCGGCAGACGGGGGTCCTCGCCGGCCTCATCTTCAACGGCGAGACGGTCCGCTTGATATCCGCTCCTCGGGGCGAGAGCTCGGGCTGGCTCGATTTCAAGATCCCTCACATGCTGACGACGCCCGGGCGGCCCATATCGACGGCCATGCGCCTGCTCTTGGGCCAGAATCGTCTGCTGATCGTAAGGCCCGGAGAACGTCTGACCGATCTTCTCGAAGACAGCCGCAGGTATCAGAACGAGGTGAGCGAGCGTCTGGCCGAGCAGGTGCTGCACGCGCTGTATGAACTCCTCCGCGGCTTCCAGGCGGCCGACGATGCGAGCAGGGGCGAGCTGCTCAGACACCAACTGCGCGAGCGGCCCGACGAGGTCTACCACGCCCTGCTCACGGTGCTATTGCGCCTGGTCTTCATCCTCTATGCCGAGGAGCGCGACATGCTGCCCGAAGACGAGACCTTCGTGCAGTACTACTCCCTTGCCGCTCTTCACAAGCGGCTGCGCGAGGACGCGGCTCTCTATCCCGACACCATGGACCAGCGTTTCGGCGCCTGGGCGCAACTGCTCACGCTCTTCCGCATGATCCACGACGGGGCCCGCTCCCAGGAGATGCACCTGCCCGAGCGGCACGGCGTGCTCTTCGACCCCGACCGCTTCTCGTTCCTTGAGGGACGCACTGAAGCCGGAGCCCGCCAGATCCACGAACGTATCCATCCACCGCTCGTCCCCGACGGCACCGTCTACCGGGTGCTGGAGAAGCTCCTGGTGCTGGACGGAGAGCGCATCTCCTACCGGGCTTTGGATGTGGAGCAGATCGGCTCTGTCTACGAGACCATGATGGGCTTCCGCCTGGAGACGGCACACGGACGCTCGCTGGCCATACGTCCGGCTAAGCGGATGGGAGCTCCTACGACCATCGACCTTGACGAGCTTCTGACCGTCGAGCCCGCGAAGCGCGAGAAGTGGTTCCGCGATCAGACTGACCAGAAGCCCGCCGCTGCCGTCACAAAGGAGATGAAAGCGGCTTCGACTCTGGAGGAGTTGCACGCGGCCCTCGACCGTGCGGCGGATCGCGCTGCCACACCCGACCTGGTGCCCCCGGGCTCCATGGTCTTGCAGCCGAGCGAGGAGCGCCGCCGCTCAGGCTCTCATTACACGCCGCGCTCTCTAACCGCTCCTATCGTGAGCACCACTCTGCAGCCTATCCTGGAGCGCCTCAAGGGTCCGAACGGCGAGCCGCCCCGGCCGGAAGAGATCCTCGAGCTCAAGGTCTGCGACCCGGCCATGGGTTCAGGCGCCTTCTTGGTCGAGACCTGCCGTCAGCTGGCCGACATCCTCATCGAGTCGTGGGAGTTCTACGCCGAGAAACCTGAGATACCGGCCAACGAGGACCGGCTGGTCTTCGCCCGACGGCTGGTCGCCCAGCGCTGTCTATATGGTGTGGATAAGAACCCGGTGGCGGTCGACCTGGCCAAGATGTCGCTCTGGCTGGCGACCCTCGCCCGTGAGCATCCCCTGACCTTCGTCGACCACGCACTCAAGCACGGAGACTCTCTGGTGGGCCTCACTCCCCGCCAGATCGAGGGTTTCCACTGGGACGCCAAGAAAGCCGGCGGTAGCCAAGCCTTCGTGGCGCTCGGCATACGGGAGCACACCGAGAGGGCCACTGAGATCCGGGAGCTCATCAGACAGGCCGACGACGATACCCCCGAGCAGGAGCTGAAGGTCCTCCTGGGAGAGGCTGAGGAGGAGCTGGCCCAGGTGAAGCCGGCAGGCGATCTGGTGACGGCCGCCTTCTTCCTAGGCGCCAGGCCCAGGGATAGGGAGACCAAGCTGGCGACATTCGTGGCTGCGGTGGAAGCCGGTGAGGCCGACAAGCACCAAGACATGCTCGCCGAATGGAGGCACGCCGACCCGCCACTGGTGCCCTTCCACTGGGAGCTCGAGTATCCGGAGGTGTTCCAGCGGGACAATCCCGGGTTCGATGCGTTCGTGGGGAACCCGCCGTTCGCGGGCAAGAACACCATGGCGGCAGCGAATCCACCCAACTACCCCGACTGGCTGAAGACGCTGCACGAGGCTAGTCATGGCAACTCAGACCTCGTGGCCCACTTCTTCAGACGGGCATTCGTCCTGATACGTGAAGCAGGAGCGTTCGGGCTCATCGCCACCAATACCATCGCTCAAGGGGACACACGCTCTACCGGGTTGGCTTGGATAGGCACCCACGGGGGAGAGATCTACTCGGCCACACGTCGACTCAAGTGGCCCGGGCTGGCTGCGGTGGTGGTCAGTGTCATCCACGTGTGCAAAGGCTTGCGCCAGGGCGAGAAGGTTCTAGACGGCCGACGGGTGGAGAAGATCACCGCCTTTCTCTTCCACCGTGGCGGTCACGACGATCCTGCGCGCCTTGTATCGAACGCCGGCAAGAGTTTCGTGGGTAGCTACGTTTTGGGCATGGGGTTCACCTTCGACGACACCGACACCAGGGGGGTGGCTACTCCGATTGCCGAGATGCATCGGTTGATTGAACAGGACCCGGCCAACGCTGAGGTCATCTTCCCGTATATCGGTGGTGAAGAGGTGAACACCAGCCCCACCCATGCCCACCACCGCTACGTCATCAACTTCCGGGAGCGAAGCGAGGAGGAGTGTCGGCAGCGCTGGCCGGAGCTGATGGCGATTGTTGAGGAGAAGGTGAAGCCGGAGCGCGCGAAGCTCACGAACAACGTCATCGGCCGCAAGAGAGCGAGGTACTGGTGGCATTACGGTTCATCGGCCAAGGAGCTGTACGGCGCCATCGCCGGGCTGGAGCGGGTGCTGGTCATCTCGCGCGTCGGCCAGCGCGTTGCCTTTGCTCTTCTCCCGGCGGGGATGGTCTACGCGGAGAGCACTGTTGTCTTCCCTTTCTCCACCCAAGCCGCCTTCTGCGCTCTCCAATCCCGCCCTCACGAGGTCTGGGCCCGGTTCTTCGGCTCGTCTCTGGAGGATCGTCTTCGCTATACGCCCTCAGACGTCTTCGAGACCTTCCCCTTCCCAGAGGACTGGGAGTCCCATCCCGTTCTCGAGCAGGTGGGCGAAGACTACTACGAGTTCCGTGCCGCTCTCATGGTGCAGAATGACGAGGGTCTCACCAAGACCTACAACCGCTTCCACGATCCCGAGGAGGATTCTCCCGATATCCTCAAGCTGCGGGAGCTCCACGAGGCCATGGACCGGGCCGTGCTCGACGCCTACGGCTGGACCGACATCCCCACCGAGTGCGAGTTCTTGCTCGACTACGAGGTCGATGAAGAGGATTCGGGGCGGCGGAAGAAGCCCTGGCGCTATCGTTGGCCCGACGAGGTGCGTGACGAGTTGCTCGCCCGACTCCTCGAGCTCAACGCCGAGCGTGCGGCCGAGGAGGCTCGGGCCGGTGCCGGCGCGAAGAAGTCCCGCAGGGGCAAGAAGGCGTCATCTGATACCGACCCCGACGTGAGGAGCCTGTTCTAGATGTCGTCACCAGAAGACACCGCCATCATGACGTCGCCTGAGGTGCGCGAACGACTGGTCGAGGCCCTCAAGCTCGACCTGATCGGGCCGTGGGCCGGACACCACCTGGCCGAGGAGCAGCTACCCGGCCACGTCAGGCCCTCCAACTGGTATCTGGCCGGTTTTCTCATCCCGGCCGACTCCCGGCCCGAAGAGAGCGCCGATCTCGATGAAGATGACGAGCTCGATGAGGTGCCGGTCGACGTCGGGCTCCCCGAAGAGAGCGCCGAAGAGCGTCGGGCCGCTAAGAAAGCCTACTTCCCCTCCTCCATGGGCCTGAGCTTCCTTGTATCTCCCGAGACCGAGCAACTAGAGGCGTTGGTCACCTGGGGCGACTACACGACCGAAGTGGTTGCCGACCCCGAGGGCAAGGAGTACTCCGTCTGGCAACGCCGCCCTCGCGAGGTGGTGGTGCCGTTCGTGGTCCCCGAGCGTGAAGCGGAGGTGCGGCTGCCTGGTGCAGAAGGGCTGGTGCTCCACGTGAGCGCCCGTACCATCTCGTCGGCTGCTCTGGCCGGCCATATCCCCAGGGGGACGCGGGCCGTCTCGGTGTTCCTCGTCAATCGCCGTCCGCCCGATGAGTCCAAGCCGGATCTCGCCTACGTCTTCCAGCCCGAGATCGCGGTCACCTCGACCACTCCGCTGGTGCCCAGACCCGACCCGCACGGCACCGATTCCTCCGATTGGGATGAACAGGTCGCCGACCTTCAATACCAAGATACGCCTGAGTACGCTGTGGGCCACGGGGTCTCTGCCGCCTGGGAGCTCTTGGACGGAGCCTGCCACACGGTGCGCACCGCCTGGATCCCTTCAGCAGAGGTGGAATACACCGAGACCACCGATCTTGAGGGTGTGGAGCTCTCCATGGTCGCACTGGGGAGCCTGACCGGGGGCGATGAGGCCCGCCGGGCTCTTGAGCCTTTGGTCGAGCGCTACCGGGAGTGGATAGAAGAGCAGAAGGGTGCCCTCGATTCTTTGAGCGGAGAGCGTCGCGAGACGGCTGAGCAACTTGTGAGATCGGCGGAGTCCGCCGCAGAGCGGATCGGGAGAGGCATCGATGCGCTCGCCGACAACCCTGACGCGCTCAATGCCTTCAAGGTGGCGAACCGGGCGGTGGCCCGGGCGCTCGAGAAGCGTCTGGACATCTCGGAGCCGAGTTGGCGGGCCTTCCAGCTCGCGTTCATGCTGCTCAACATCCCCGGTCTTGTGGATCCCACCGAAGGCGATCGCAAGACGGTCGATCTTCTCTTCTTCCCCACCGGCGGCGGCAAGACCGAAGCCTATCTGGGTCTCGCTGCGTTCGCCATGGTGCTCAGGCGTCTGCGCCATCCCGGGGAAGGCGGGCGGGAGGGCGCCGGGGTCACCGTCATCATGCGCTACACGCTGCGTCTTCTCACCCTCGATCAGCTCTCGCGGGCGGCGGGGCTGGTGTGCGCGCTGGAGCTCGAACGGGGGGAGGATCCCGAGCGCTACGGCGAGTGGCCGTTCGAGATCGGCCTCTGGGTGGGCAAGGCGGCCACTCCGAATGTCATAGGGCGCAAAGGAGATGGGCGCCAGGACACGGCCCGCGCCAAGACCCGCCAATACAAGAACGACCCCCATCACAAGGCGGCGCCAATCCCCTTGGAAGACTGTCCTTGGTGCGGCACCCGCTTCGGGGCCGACTCCTTCTCGCTCTGCGATGACAAGGGCCTGGCCGACTCCGACGAGCCCACCCAGTTGCTGGTGGGATGCATGAACATCGACTGCGAGTTCTCCGGCGACCGGCCACTCCCCATCGTGGCGGTGGACGAACCGCTTTATCGGCGTCTGCCCGCCTTCATCATCGCGACGGTGGACAAGTTCGCTTCGCTCCCCTGGGTGGGACCGAGCGGGGTTCTCCTGGGAGGAGCCGATCGTTTCGACGCCTCCGGCTTCTACGGACCGGCCGAGCCGGGTAGGGGATCACGTCTGGCGGCGCCGTTATTGCCTCCCGACCTCATCATCCAGGACGAACTCCACCTGATCACCGGTCCGCTGGGGACCATGGCCGGCCTCTACGAGACGGCGATCGAGGCGCTCTGCACGCGCGAGGTGGATGGTACCGTCACCAAGCCCAAGATCGTGGCTTCCACAGCGACGGTCAGGCAGGCGCAAGACCAGGTGCAGGCGCTCTTCGGGAGAGCGCTCACGCGGGTGTTCCCGCCCCAGGGAGCCGACCGGCGCGACACCTTCTTCGCCCATACCCGTCTCTCTTCAGAAATACCCGCCCGGCTCTATGTGGGGATAGCCGCTCAAGGACGGAATCCTAAAGTGGCGATGCGCAAGACCTATCTCGCCCTCATGGGAGCCGCTCAGCGGGCCTACGTCGAGGCCGGGGGCTTTGAGAACGAAGAGAACCCCGCCGACCCCTACATGACCGTGATGGGTTACTTCAACAGTCTGCGCGAACTGGGAGGGGCACGCCGTATCCTGGAGGAGGAGGTCCAGAACACCCTCAAAGCCTACGGCCAGCGCCGCCGCATCGGAGAGAAGACAGGGCTCTTCCGCGACCGCAGGACGTTCTCGGAGGTGGTGGAGCTCACCTCGCGGGTCTCCACCGACAAGGTGGCCGAGGCCCGCCGGCGACTGGGTCTGCCCTTCTTCGACATCAAACAGCGGGTCGATTGCGCCATCGCCACCAACATGATCTCGGTCGGTCTCGACGTGCAGCGTCTGGGGCTCATGGTGGTGGTCGGTCAGCCCAAGGCCCATGCCGAGTACATCCAGGCGACCAGCCGGGTCGGTCGTGATCCCACGCGGCCGGGTCTGGTCGTGACGCTCTTCAACGTACACAAGCCCCGCGACCGCTCCCATTTCGAGCGCTTCCGTCACTACCACGAGACCTTCTACCGTTCGGTGGAGGTGGGAAGCGTGACCCCGTTTGCGGCCCGGGCCCTCGATCGGGGGCTTCCCGGGGCGCTCGTGGCCATGGCCCGGCATGTGGATAAGAACATGACCCCGCCTCTGGGCGCGGAGAACATCGCCTCCCAACGAGAGCGGTTGGAGGAGCTCCTGCTGGAGGCGTTCCGGTCGCGCGTGCGGAGCCAACCCATCGACCAGGCGGATGAGCGCGAACAGGCGCTGCGCAGCATCCAGAACCGGGTGGTCGACCTCTTGGATTCTTGGCGCAAGGTCTTCGACGATTACGAGGCTGTGGGTGTGGCGCTCAAGTATCAGAAGTATGAGGGCAAGGAGGGACCCAAACCGTTACTGCGTGACCTACTTGATGAAGAGTTCGAGACCCCTCACCACGAGAAGTTCCGGGTGGGGCGCTCACTCCGTGACGTGGAGCCCGAGGTGGACCTCTTCGTAGAGAGTCTGACCGCCGCACAACCAAGGAGGCGGTCGTGAGCAGGGCCCACGGACAGCTGAGAAGCAGTCAGATCATCACCACCTATGGGCCGGGCGCCCTCATCGACCTACCCAATGACTCGGGTATCATCGGCGGTCTGGACGGGTGGCCCAAGACCAACGACCTATCCGAGGTCATCGAACCCCGCCTGGCCCGGAAGCTCGAGATGATGACGGGGGTGAGAGCAGTACGCCTCTATGCTCCTCCGCCGGCTTCGGATCATCCTGGCGAAGGTAGCCGGGGCATCCGCGTGTGGCGCTTCCCCGAATGGTTCGTGGTGCAAGAAGACCCGACCAAGCAGGAGGCGGGCCGGGGAGAACGCTCCCGACGTTTGGTCCACCGACAGCAACTTGATGAGAAAGGCCGCTGCGAAGGCCGAAAGGTGGTGGCCACCCGCTTCGTGCGGGCCTGCCCCAAAGGCCACGTGGATGACATCGACTGGCGGGGTTTCGTCCACAAAGGCGACCAGACCTGCACGCGATGTCAACTGTGGCTCGATGAGCGGGGCACCACCGGCGATCTGGCCGAGCTCTTCGTGCGCTGCCAAGGATGCGGCAAGACCCGGCCGCTGTATGAGGCCAGCGAGATCGAACAGAACGCACTCGGATTCTGCAGCGGACGTAGGCCCTGGCTGGGAAGGGACGCCCACGAAGACTGCTCCGAACACAGCCGCCTTCTGGTGCGTACTGCTTCCAACTCGTACTTCCCCCAGGTGGTGAGCGTGCTCTCGCTGCCGGACCGGGGCAACGACGCGGAGCGGACGGTGCGGGAGTTGTGGGACTACTTGCAGATCGTCGAGGGCGTCCAAGAACTCGCTGTCCTCAAGAAAGTGCCCGCTGTGGCCGATAAGTTGCTTCCTTTCACCGATACAGAGGTGCTGGGAGCCATCCAGGCGGTCAAGAGTGGCGGTGTCGCAGAGCGGCCGGTCAAAGAGGTGGAGCTCGATGCCATCCTCGCCGCTACTGAAGGGTTCGGGGACGACCTGATAGTCGACCAAGACTTCCACGTGCGCCGACTGCCCGACCATGTCTGGAGAAGGGACGGCCGATTGGAGCCGGTGGAGGCGGTCTACCAACTCCACCGCCTGCGCGAGGTCATGGCGCTCGCGGGCTTCTCGCGGTTCGAAGCCATCATGCCCGACATCCACGGCGAGTACGAGACCGATGTCGAGCGGGCTCAGATACAGCTCGAGCCCGAGTGGTTCCCCGCCGTCGAGAACAGGGGAGAGGGGGTCTTCATCCAACTCCGGGCCTCCGCCGTCCGCGATTGGCTCGCGAGGCCGGCAGTCGAGGAACGCCTCGATGATCTCGCCGGTGGACACCAGAAATGGAGCGAAGAGCGCAAGAGCGAACGCCCGTTCCCCGGCGGCCCTTACATCCTCCTCCACACGTTGTCGCACCTGCTGGTCCAGGCGCTGGCCATGAGGGCGGGATACTCGGCCAGCTCCATTCGGGAGCGCATCTACGCCGATACCGAATCCGAGCGTTACGGCCTCCTCCTGTTCACCGGCAGCTCTGACGCCGAAGGGACACTGGGCGGTCTCGTGGCTCAGGCCCGGCACACGCAGGCTCACCTGGAGAGGGCCTTTGCCACGGCGGCGCTTTGTTCCAACGACCCTATCTGCGCCCAGCACGCGCCCGGGAGCACCATGGAGAAGCGCTATCTGCATGGAGCCGCCTGCCACGGCTGCACCCTGGTCGCCGAGACCTCCTGCGAGATGCGCAACGAGTATCTGGACCGGGCGCTGGTCGTGCCCATCCTGGGAGTCGAAGACGCGGCCCTCTTCGATTTCGAGGGTGTCTGATGCCGAAGCGGTTGCTCGCCATGCCACCGCACGTCCGCGGACGTCTGGCAGAAGCTTTGGAGAGCGGCCTGCTGGCGCCTCCCTACTCCGTAGCCGCCCTGCGCGCGGTCGGCATCACGGAGGACGCGGCAGAGGCGGTAGACGCTCTGGAGGCTCTTGATCGTCTGGGGATAACCGGTCGAGGAGCCGCCGCCTGCCTCGCGATGATGGACGAAGCGGCATCGCGTTCCCGGCAGCCCGACCTGGTCTGGTCGGGGCCCGAGGTCACCGGCCTTCACGCCCGCGACACCCGTCGCGTCTACGAAGAGCTCCTCAGCTCGGCCGAGCGCTCGATCTGGGCGGCCACCTATGCCTTCTTCGACGGACCTAAGGCGTTCGAGGTGATCTCCGCACGCATGGACTCGACCCCGACCCTCGACGTGATGCTGCTCCTCAACATCGAGCGCAAGTACGGAGACACTACCTCCGCCGACGCCCTGGTACGGCGCTTCGCCGACCGCTTCTGGGGCGACGAATGGCCCGGTGACCGCCGCCCGAACGTCTTCTACGACCCTCGGGCCCTCGAGCTTCCCCGCCCCAAAGGCGTACTTCACGCCAAAGCGGTGGTCAAGGACGACGAGGCGGTCTTCATCACCTCCGCCAACCTGACCGAAGCGG
>Ga0123333_10003906_pt1 | contig 14234 bp, 12 predicted proteins | sample BioC12SIPDNA_3_FD_89957 | JGI IMG/M metagenome (GOLD analysis project Ga0123333, IMG submission 89957) | Anaerobic biogas reactor microbial communites from Washington, USA - Biogas_R2_B C12 SIP DNA | ecosystem: Engineered > Bioreactor > Anaerobic > Unclassified | place: Washington, USA... | reverse complement strand
ATTGAGCTCTATCGTGCTGAAGCAAGATCAGGTAGCCATTGGCTTTGTGCTGACGTTGCTCTGTGCTGATCTCAGTTCATTCATCGGCCTGCCATATGTGCGCATCCCGGGGCCGAGCGTGCCATACATGCCGCTGGGCGTGCTGGCCAGTATCCCTGTGCTGGGAGAGGTGTTCTTTCGCCAGAATCTGGTGGTGTACGCGAGCTACGTCGCGGTCTTTTTGGCCTGGGGTTGGCTTTCGCTCACGCGGCCTGGCTTGCGCCTACGTAGTGTGGGAGAGCGCCCTGAGGCGGCGTTTGCGCGCGGCATCGCGGTAAACCGGTTGCGTTATACCTATGCCGCCATCGGCGGCGCGCTGGTGGGCATTGCTGGCGCCAGCTACTCGTTGAGCGTCAAGCTGGGGTGGAGCCATCGACACACTTCGGGCATGGGTTGGATCGCACTGGCGATCGTGATCTTTGGCGGCTGGAGTCCCTTCCGTGTGGCGTTGGGCGCCTATCTGTTCGGCGCGCTAAAGTCGCTCGGGAGTATTCTGCAGCCAAGCTATCCCAATGTACCTACGCAGGTCTTTCAGGCCGCCCCATTCGCGCTGATGGTGGTGGCGCTGTTGGTTGTGGGTGGTGGGGCAGCATGGGTTGAGCGGTATGTACCGGCCAAGCTTCAGCGAGGCATTCTTGCACTGATCGGCGGCTCGCCGCCCGCCGCATTGGGCAAGCGGTTTGAGCAGCTGTGAACCACACTGCGTGTGATCGGCTGGCAAGGTGGTGCGACTGGTCAGTGCAGGGCATCTATGGTACAATCTATCCTGGCACAGTTTGGTCGACATGCTGTCGTTCGGCCGTATTCGCTTGAGGTAGAGTGTTGTGGCGCCTGAACTGCCTATCTGTGTAGACGTGCTTGATCGTGGCCATCTGCACCTGGAGGATCTTCTGGGTGGCGATGGCGCTGTTGTTCGTGGTGCACGCATCTGCTATCAATCGACCGCCAAGAGTGATGACGCGGATGCGCGTTTGATTCGTCGGCTCATGCAGTCGTCACCCAGGCACAATACCGTCTTTGAACATGCAGTCTTTCGATGGGGCGTCAAGTGCCCCATTTTTGTGGCCCGGCAATGGATGCGCCATCGCATCGGCAGCTATAACGAAAAGAGCCTGCGTTACTGTGTTGCTGATCGTGAGTATTATGTGCCTGCAGGGGTGGAGGCTGATAGTCCCTATGTACAGCACATGGAGCGCTCGTTCGATGTGTATGAGGAGCTGGTCAGTCAGGGCTGGAAACGTGAGCAAGCGCGGGCCGTGCTTGGCTCGGCGGTCTACACCGAGTTCATCTGGACGGTCAACGCTTGGTCGTTGATGAACTGGCTGGAAAAGCGCCTTGATCCGCATGCCCAGTGGGAGCATCGGCAATACGCCGAGGCAGCCCTGGGCATCTATCGTCAGGCCATGCCGGTTACTGCGGCGGCCTTTGCAGAGGCGGTACTCAAGCGATGAGACCGAGTTGGGACGAGTACTTTGTCGAGATCGCGACACAAGTGGCTAGCCGCTCCACATGCCTGCGGCGCTCTGTGGGCGCAGTGGTGGTGAGAGACAAGCGCATTCTGTCCACAGGCTACAATGGCGCCCCGCGTGGCTTGGCCCACTGTGTCGACACCGGCTGCCTGCGCGAACAACTCGGTATCCCCTCTGGGCAAAGGCAAGAGGTGTGCCGCGGGTTGCATGCCGAGCAGAACGCCATCATCCAGGCAGCTCTCCACGGCGTCTCCATCGAAGGGGCGTCCATCTACGTTACGCATCAACCCTGCATCACCTGCGCCAAAATGATCATCAACGCAGGCATCGTCAGGGTTGTCTGTCGAAGCGCTTATCCTGACCCGCTGGCACGAAAGATGCTGGATGAGGCAGGGGTTGAGCTTGTATTGTGGGAACAGACAGAAACGGTTGCTAGCTAACAGGAGGAATAATGGCGTCCGACAAGATCACCAATCTGCGCCGGCTCCAAGAGCAGGCCAAACTGGGTGGGGGGGCCGAGGCCATTTCGCGTCAGCACGACAAGGGCAAGATGACGGCCCGTGAGCGGCTGGCTTATTTGCTCGACGAAGGGTCATTCCAGGAGCTGGATGCCCTGGTGATGCATGAGAGCGGCGAGCTCGATCTGGAAGGCCGTGTCGCCCTTGGCGACGGAGTGGTCACTGGTTATGGCACCATCCATGGCCGGCTCGTCTATGTGTTCGCACAAGATTTTACAGTCAAAGGGGGCACTCTGGGCGAGGCCCACGCTGCCAAGATCACCAAGGTGCAAGACCTGGCTTTGCGGAATGGCGCGCCTCTCATCGGCATCAATGATTCGGGTGGCGCTCGCATTCAAGAGGGTATCCACGCCCTTGCAGGCTATGGCGATGTGTTCCAGCGTAACGTGATGGCGTCGGGCGTTATTCCCCAGATCAGTGTTGTGTTGGGGCCGTGTGCTGGTGGTGCGGTCTACTCGCCGGCACTGACGGACTTTGTGTTTATGGTCGATGGCACCAGCCACATGTTCATTACAGGGCCCGAGGTCGTCAAGACCGTCACCCACGAAGAGGTCTCATTTGATGAGCTGGGCGGCGCTGACGTTCATACCGCTACCAGCGGTGTGGCCCACTTTAGGGGCGCGTCTGAGAAGGCTGTGCTCGACAGCGTTCGCATCTTGCTGAGCTATCTGCCGCAGAACAATCTCGAAGATGCCCCCGCAGTGGCCCCCAAGGACAATCCGGCGCGTGCCGAGGCCTCGCTAAACACGATCGTACCAGAGGATCCCAACTCGCCGTACGATGTCAAAGATGTGGTCGGCAACGTGCTTGATCTGGGTTCATGGTTCGAAGTGCAGCCAGATTTCGCGGGCAACGTCATCATTGGCTTTGGCCGTCTCGATGGCGCCGTCGTCGGAGTCGTGGCTAACCAGCCCTCGGTGTCGGCGGGCGTGCTCGATATCGACGCTTCGACCAAGGCGGCGCGCTTTGTGCGTTTCTGCGATGCGTTCAACATCCCGCTTGTCACCTTGGTCGACGTTCCCGGCTTTATGCCCGGTACGGTACAGGAACAGGGCGGCGTCATCCGCCACGGCGCCAAGCTGATCTTTGCCTATGCCGAGGCGACGGTGCCCAAGCTCACCGTTGTGCTCCGCAAAGCCTATGGTGGCGCCTATATCGTTATGAGCAGCAAGCATCTGCGCGGTGACCTCAACCTTGCCTGGCCTGGCGCCGAAATCGCTGTCATGGGCCCTGAGGGCGCCGTGAACATCTTGCATAAAAAAGACCTCGCCACAGCTGCCGATCCTTCAGGGATGCGGGCACAACTGGTCGAGGAATACCGTCAGCGTTTTGCCAACCCGTACGTCGCTGCGTCGGCTGGCTTTGTTGACGCTGTCATCGAGCCCACCCAGACGCGTGCGGCGTTGATCAATGGCCTGCGCATGCTCCAGAACAAGCGTGACTCTGTTCCTGGGAAGAAGCATGCCACCATGCCGCTCTAGTGAGGTGTTGATATGAGTACGAATCCCTTAAAGATAACCGATACCACCCTGCGCGATGCGCACCAGTCATTGCTGGCCACTCGCATGTCTACTGGAGATATGTTGCCGGTCGCCGAGAAGATCGACCTAGCCGGCTATGCCTCGGTGGAGATGTGGGGAGGCGCCACGTTTGACTCGGCGATGCGCTTTCTGCACGAAGACCCCTGGGAGCGTCTCAAGGTTCTCAGGGAAACGATGCCCAAAACCAAGTTCCAGATGCTCTTGCGCGGGCAGAACATCCTGGGTTATCGACACTACCCTGATGACATCGTTGAAAAGTTCGTCGAGCTGTCGGTCAAGGCGGGCATGGACATCTTTCGTATCTTTGACGCCTTGAACGACATTCGCAACATGGAATGGGCGATCAAGGCCGTCAAGAAACACGGCGGTAGCGTGCAAGGGGCCATCTGTTACACCATCAGCCCGGTGCACACGCTCGACTCGTTTGTCGAGACAGCTCAGCGGCTCAAGGAGCTGGGCGCCGATAGTATCTGCATCAAAGATATGGCAGCCCTGTGCACGCCCTACAACGCCTACGAGTTGGTCAGGCGACTCAAGACGGATGTGGGCCTACCGGTCCAGTTCCATACGCACGACACCAGTGGCTTTTCGATGGCGTCAGTGCTCAAGGCCGCTGAGGCGGGGGCCGATGTCGTCGATACTGCCATCTCCTCGGTGGGCGGCGGAACCGCGCAGCCTCCGACAGAGGCAGTGGTGGCGACCTTCCAGGGTACGGAGCGCGATACCGGCATCGACCTTAACTTGCTGACCGAGATCGCCGCCTACTTCCGTCAGGTCCGCACTGAGCATCTCTCGCGCTTTGAAACTGGGATCAACGCCTCTGACATCCGCGTGCTACTCTACCAGATGCCCGGCGGAATGCTCTCGAACCTCGTGAGCCAGCTGCGCCAGCAGAACGCTTCGGACAAGTGGGAGGATGTGCTGGCGGAGTTGCCTCGCGTACGCGAGGACCTGGGGTATCCCCCGCTGGTGACGCCCACCAGCCAGATTGTCGGCACGCAAGCCGTACTCAATGTCATTATGGGCGAGCGCTACAAGATCATCTCAAAAGAGGTGCAGGACTATTGCCGGGGTATGTATGGCACGCCGCCTGCGCCGTTGAATCCCGATGTGGTCAAAAAAGCCATCGGTGATCAGGAGCGCGTCACTGTGCGCCCTGGCGATCTGGTAGAGCCCGGCTGGGACAAGGCGCGTGAAGAGATCGGCGATCTGGCTCAGAGCGAGGAAGACATCATGTCGTATGCGCTCTTCCCGCGCGAGGCGCGCGAGTTCTTTGAACTGCGACGTGCTGGGCGCGTGGCGCCGATCACCGAGCCACGCATCTTTGCTGCCGAGCCGACTCCTGTGCCCAAGGCTGCGCCTGTCACCACGGGCGTCGCGCCGGCGGCCAGCAAGGTCGAAGAGGCCTCGTCCAAGGTTTCGCTGTGGCGCGTGGCCGGGCGGCTGGGTTAGGCCCATCAAGTCACCCATTCTGGCGCTCAGCACAGGCTGGGCGCCGGTAAATTGCATAAGGGAGATGGAGCGTGGATAGATGGGAGGTCTTTAACCAGGGCCTGACGATCACGGGCGTTGGCATGGGGTTGGTGTTTCTTACGCTGATCATCATCGCAGCGCTGATCTGGGTGCTCTCCAAAGTCTTTCCCGGCCAGGTCGGGCCTGAGACTGAGGAGGATGCGGGCGAGGGTGAGGCACCGGTTGCTTTGCCGACTCGGGCGACTAGTGTTGTGGCTTCTGCCGAGGGCGACGGCGATCTGGCCGCTGCGGTGGCCGTGGCACTCGCACTGCAGGCTCGCACCGCGCAGCCCGCTCTGGTGGCAGGCTCTGTAGGCCGTGCGCCACAGCCGGTGGCGGCGCTACCTTGGCAGGCGCTTACAGAGATCGATGATGAAGAGATCACCGGCGAGGTGGTCCAGGTGGCAGGCATCACTGGCTCGGCGAACTGGAAGGCCCGCGGGCGCCTTGACGGGCTGAGATAAGGGAGGCTACGGTGACCAAGTATCAACTGACGATCGATGGCAAGACCTATGAGGTTGAGGTTGGCGATGTGTCAGCGTCGCCGGTGCAGGTGGTGGTAGACGGCGCCGTCAAGAGCGTTGCGTTCACTACCGACGTTTCGACAGCCGCTTCGGCGGCTCCTGTGGCCGTAGCAGCGCCTGCTGCGCCAGCGCCTGAACCTGCTGCTGCCCCCAAGGCTGAAGAGGCGCCGACAACGGCTCCCGCGTCAGCGGTATCGGGCAGCAAGGTGGTGGCCCCCATGCCTGGCAAGATTCTGTCGGTCACCGTCAAGGTGGGACAGAACGTCAAGGAGGGTGACACGGTCTGCACCCTCGAAGCCATGAAGATGGAGATGCCCATCGCCTCAACCGCCAGCGGGCAAGTGGTGGGCATTCATGTGGCTGTGGGCCAGACAGTGGCCTATGATGACGCCCTGGTCACACTCGGCTAGGCAGGGAGGTACATATGGAGGCCCTGTCGTTCGCAAACCTGTTGCCTAACCTGACGCAGGGTATCACCGCCCTGACCTGGAAGGCCCTGGTCATGATGGCCGTGGGTGGTGTGCTGATCTGGCTGGCGATCAAGTACGAATACGAACCGCTGCTGCTCCTGCCTATCGGCTTGGGCTGCATTCTGGCCAACATTCCCGGCACGGGCATGCTGGATGAGGGCGGGCTGCTCAAGGTGCTCTACGACGCTGGCATCGAGAACGAGCTGTTCCCCAGTCTCGTGTTCATCGGCATTGGCGCCATGACTGACTTTGGCCCGCTACTCGAGAACCCCAAGTACGTGCTTTTTGGTGCGGCGGCGCAGTTTGGCATCTTTGGCACGTTGTTGATCGCCACGCTGCTGGGGTTCAACATCAACCAGGCTGCATCGATCGGCATCATCGGCGCCGCTGACGGCCCAACTTCGATCTTTGTGGCCTCGAACCTGGCGCCCGACCTTGTTGGCCCCATCACTGTGGCGGCCTATAGCTATATGTCGCTCGTCCCCGTGATCCAGCCGCCGGTGATGAAGGCGCTGACCACTCCGGCAGAGCGCCGCATCAAGATGCCCTACACGTCACGGCCGGTGTCCAAGATCACGCGCATCCTGTTTCCTATCGTGGTTACGCTGGCCTGTGGCGTCATCGCACCCGCGGCTACGCCGCTGATCGGCATGTTGATGTTCGGCAACCTGGTGCGTGAGGCCGGTGTCGTCGAGCGCATCAATCAGGCTGCACAGAACGAGATCGCCAACATCGTCACGACTTTTCTGGGCATCACCATCGGCTCGACCATGGTGGCTGACAAGTTCCTGCAGTGGGACACCATCAAGATCATCATCCTTGGCCTGGTGGCCTTTATCCTCGACACGGCGGCTGGCGTGCTGTTCGGCAAGCTCATGAACCTGTTGTCGGGCGGCAAGCTCAACCCGCTGCTGGGCGGTTGTGGCATCTCAGCGTTTCCCATGTCGGCACGTGTGGTGCAAAAGATCGGTCACGACGAAGACTATACGAACTTTTTGCTGATGCACGCCATGGCCTCGAATACCTCTGGGCAGGTGGCATCGGTGATGGCAGGTGGCGTTGTGCTGGCCATTTTGGGCAGCTAGAACGCAACTTGCGCTGGGACTATCGAGGCCGGGCACCACGCCCGGCCTCTTGCTGTGGTTGACGCAGCGGCGTTCGGCTACGATAATGAGGTTGAGCGGCCTGGGGGCCGCGACCGGCACCGTCCTCATGTGGCCACTGGGAGGTAAAGCGCCATGCTCGATGGTATCCGCATCTATGGTGACCTGGCCCTGGTGACTGGCAGCGGCAACCCCGAACTGGCCACAGAGATCGGAGAGGCGCTGGGACAGCCCCTGCTCAAGCGTTCGATCACCGTCTTTCCCAACGACAACATCTTTGTGCAGTTTGAAGAGACGGTGCGCTCGCGTGATGTTTTTGTCATTCAGCCAACGTGCCGTCCCGTCAACTACAACTTGATGGAACTGCTCATCCTCATCCACACGGCAAGGCGCGCCTCTGCAGGGCGCATCACCGCGGTGATGCCCTTTTACGCCTATGCTCGCAGCGACAAGAAAGACATGCCCCGTGTACCCATCACCGCCAAGCTGGTGGCTGACCTGATCCAGACAGCGGGGGCTGACCGCTTCATGTGCGTCGACCTGCACGCCGGGCAGATTCAGGGCTTTTTCGATATGCCTGGCGACGAACTCACTGCATTTCCCTTCTTGGCGCGGCACATCGAGCACTTGAGCATCCCCAATCTGACGGTGCTGTCAGCCGACCTGGGGTTCGCCAAGAAGGCGCGCAATATCGCCGAGATGCTGCATGTGCCCGTGGCGTTCATCGAAAAACGACGACAGGGCACGCAGACCGAAAGTTTGAATGTCATCGGTGAAGTGTGTGGGCGCAATGTGCTGATTGTAGATGACGAGGTGGATGGCGCCGGCACCATGGCTGGGGCAGCGGCTGAGCTCAGGAGAGAGGGCGCTCGTGACATCTATGCCTGCTTTGTACATCCCACCTTTTCAGCGGGCGCCGTCGAGCGTCTACAAAAGGCTGAGCTGACGCGCATCGTTACCACCAACACTGAACCTATCCCGCGAGAAGCGCGGCTGGCGCTGCCCAATCTCGAGGTAATCCATCTGGGGCCATGGCTTGCCTGTGTGATCGACGCAGTGCACCGCGGGCTTTCGGTGGGTGAAACGCTGACTGACTACTATGCCCGTTGTGCAGATGACTGATCATTACCGGTTTTCAGGTGCCTGATGTTCACGCGTGACCTTTCGTCGCTCGTGGTATAATACCGCTTCAACACCGCGTACTGTGGGGTAATGCGTCGTGCTCCAACTCCTCAAGAAACTATTCGGCGATCCTAGTGCTCGCGAGATCGCGAAACTACAGGGTCTAGTCGAGAGCATCAACGCGCTCGAGCCCAAGATGCAGGCCATGGCTGATGAAGACTTTCCGGCCATGACGGCACGCCTTCGCCAGCAGGTGCAAGAGGTTACGGCGGGCCTTACCGAGCAGATCCGCGCGTTGCAGGCGCAACTCGACCGCGAAGCCGACGATGACGAACGGCGTCACTTGCGCCAGCAGATCGCTGATCTGCGCGATCAGCAGGACGAATCTGAGCGTGGGGTCCTAGACGAGATCCTGCCGCAAGCCTTTGCTGCGGTGCGCGAGTGCAGTCTGCGCAGGCTCGGCCTGCGACCCTTTGACGAACAGCTTATCGGTGGCATGGTGCTCCACCGCAATGCCATCGCAGAAATGAAGACCGGTGAAGGCAAGACGTTGGTGGCTACTCTGCCACTCTATCTCGCCGCCCTGACCGGTCGTGGCGCGCACCTCGTTACGCCGAACGACTACCTCAGCAAGTACGGCGTGCAGTGGATGGGACCACTCTATGATCTGTTGGGCCTGCAGGTGGCCGTTATCCAGTCACAGGGGCAGGATCCTTCGCTCTCCTCGTTCGTCTACGACCCTGCGTATGCCGCCGCTGACGATCGCTATCACCATTTGCGGCCATGTGCGCGCGCCGAGGCGTATCTGGCCGATATCACCTATGGCACTAACCACGAGTTCGGCTTTGACTACTTGCGCGACAACATGGTCCAGGATATCGGCCAGTGCGTGCAGCGTGAACTGTACTATGCTATCGTGGATGAGGTGGATAACATCCTCATCGATGAGGCGCGTACACCGCTGATCATCTCGGGTGAGGCGCAGGAATCGGCCGACTCGTACCGTGTATTTGCCGAGATTGTGGCGCGGTTGTCAGAGGGTGATGACTATACCGTCGACGAAAAGCGTACCACCGTGACCATTACCGACCAGGGCATTGGCAGGGTTGAGCGCGCCCTGGGCATCGATAATCTGTACGACGAAGCAAACTTTCATCTCACGCCATACCTCGAGAACGCCCTCAAAGCCCAGGCGCTGTTCGCTCGCGACCGAGATTATGTGGTGTCAGACTCGGGCGAAGTGATCATCGTCGACGGCTTTACCGGACGGCTGATGTATGGTCGGCGCTACTCGGAGGGCCTTCATCAGGCTATCGAGGCCAAGGAGGGCGTGCGCGTTCAGCGTGAGAGTCTCACTCTGGCGACGATCACCTTCCAGAACTATTTCCGCATGTACCGACGCCTCGCCGGCATGACGGGCACGGCCGAAACCGAGGCAGAGGAATTCCGCACCATCTACGATCTGGACGTGGTGGTGGTTCCCACGCACCGTCCGATCATCCGTGTCGATCATCCCGATGTGGTCTACAAGTCTGCCGAGGCCAAATACCGAGCGGCACTGCAAGAGATTCAGGAACGACATAGCGCAGGCCAACCAGTGTTGGTGGGCACGCTGGCCATTGAGACCTCAGAGATGCTCTCGGCTCGCATGCGGCGCATGGGTATTCCTCACCAGGTGCTGAACGCCAAACAGCACGAGCGCGAGGCGCAGGTGATCGCTCAGGCGGGCCAACCTGGGGCAGTGACCATTGCCACCAACATGGCCGGCCGCGGTGTTGACATTCTGCTGGGCGGCAACCCTGAAGGCCTTGCCCGCGACAGGCTGCGGCGCCAGGGGATCGATCTGGAGAGCGTCGACCCAGACGTCTGGAAGACCACGCTGATCGAGGCTGAAGCGCAGTGCCGTGCCGATCGTGAGAAGGTCTTGCAGGCTGGTGGGCTGCATGTTCTGGGCACTGAGCGGTACGAGGCGCGGCGCATCGACAATCAGTTGCGCGGGCGTGCTGGGCGTCAGGGTGACCCTGGTTCGTCGCGTTTCTATGTCTCCTTGGAAGACGACCTTATGATGCGCTTTGGCGGGCCCGCGGTGGCGCGCCTGATGGACCGCCTGGGGGCGGATGAGGATATCCCCATCGAGCATGATATGGTCACCAAGGCGATCTCGAACGCCCAAGTGCGTGTCGAAGGGCACAACTTTGACATGCGCAAGCACCTGCTCGAGTACGATGATGTCGTTAACCAGCAGCGGCAGGTGATCTACGATCAACGGCGCCTCATCCTCACTGAGGTCAACCTGCGCTCGGTCGCATGGGATATCCTTACCGAGGCGCTCGAAGGCTGGACGGAGCAGTTCACTCAGGGATACGAAGAAGATTGGCAGCTTGAGGAGCTACATCAGCAGGTTGATCGCTTGGTGCACCTGCCTTCAGGCCATCATGCCCAAGACTGGGAGGGACGCTCGCGGGACCAGATCATCGCAGATATCTGCGCTCACGCTCAGGTCACCTATGATGCGCGTGAGAACGAGCTCGGGGCCGAGCTGATGCGACAGGTCGAGCGCATGATCATGCTGCGCGCCATCGATCGTCACTGGGTGACGCATCTGACTAACCTGGATGAGCTGCGTGAAGGGATCGGCCTGCGCGCCGTGGGTCAGCGGAACCCGTTGGTAGAGTACAAGCGCGAGGCCTTTGATGCCTTTGGCGACCTGCTTGACGCGATCAAGTCAGAGGTCGCCACGATGCTGCTCAACGTGCGTTTGGCCACGCCGCAGCCGCGCCCGGCGGTGCGAGCTCAGCCTGCGAGAGATGGTGCCGACAGCGGCGAGACGATCCATCGCGCCAAGATCGGCCGCAATGCGCCGTGCCCCTGTGGCAGCGGCAAAAAGTACAAGCAGTGCTGTCTGCTCGAGAACCTGACTCCCGAAGAGGCACTGGCCAAGGGCATCAAAGAAGGGCGCGTGCAGCGGCAGGCGGCTCGCCGCTGACTGTCAGCCCAGGTCGACGGCCGTGGCGTCGCCATACAGCGAGTCCAGAATCAACAGCCGGCCACGTAAGAGCATCGACCGGTTTGACAGCAACTTGGCGCACTCCTGCAGCATCCAGGCAGCCACCAACATGGGCGTGGGGGTAGGCGTGCCGGTCTCGTTTTCGACGCCATGATCCTGTGGCGGCACGTCGCCATAGATCGCCTCTAGCCCGGGATCGTCCGGCAAGATCGTCATGACCTGGCCCGTCCATCCGGCAATGGCGCCGTGAATCAGCGGCAGGCTGCAATGTCGTGCGGCACGCTGGAGGACAATCCGCGCGTAGATACTATCGAGGGCGTCGAGTACCACACTCGCACCATCCAGCAGGTGACGGGCATTTGTCTCCGTCAGGTGCATATCGAGCGGCTCAATGTCGACAGCGCCGTTGACGCCACGCAGGTGCTCCGCCAGCGCCGAGGCCTTGGGGTGCCCCAGAGTGTGCTCAGTGCATCCGAGTTGACGGTTGAGATTGCTGCCCTGAAAGACGTCGCCATCGATCAGACGAAGACGCCCGATACCGAGGCGGCACAGGCCTTCAGCCAGCCAGCCGCCCAGACCGCCGCAGCCGACCACCACTGCTGTGGCGCGCCGGAAAGCCAACTGCCCGTCGATGCCCAGCGTACCGATGTTGCGCCCATACCGTTCGGGGACGATGCCGCGCTCAAGCAGGGTGATTTCGGCCTCACGGCGAGTGAGGCCAGTCTCTGCTGCAAACCGACTGATCTGCTCAAGGCTCGTCGCGCTGCTAGCCGTGGAGTGCGCCCCTAAAGACGCTGATACGGGATCCAACCTGTCATTGCTGGTGTTAGCGTGCGGCATGGCTATACTCACGATCGTTTGGCTCAGGCTGGCATACTGGGCAGATATGTGTGCCGCGGCTGCCGACCACCAGCCGGGTGATCAGATGACCACAGCGTGAGCAGGGCTGATCGGTGCGCCCGTAGACAGCCAGCTGTGGCCCATGCTCGCCCTTGCCGTCAAGGGCATTGCGATAGTCGCGCAGCGTGGTGCCGCCAGCTGCAATGGCCTCACCCAGCACCGCGCGTATGCTGTCAAGCAACGCGTCTGCCTCAGGCCGCGAGATGGCGCTTGAGCACTCACTAGGGTGGATTCGCGCGCGCCAAAGCGCCTCATCGACATAGATGTTGCCCAGGCCCGCCAAAAAACGCTGGTCGAGCAGCAGCGGCTTGATCTGACGATGACGACCCTGCAGCATGGTGTGCCAGCGCTCAGGCGTCAGCGAACCATCCAGAGGTTCGGGGCCAAGCCCTGCGAGCACGGTCTCTCGCCTGGGCGTCAGGTAGATCCGCCCAAACTTGCGGACATCGACGAACAAAAGCCCTGCCCCGCTGGCAAACCGCCAGACGACCCGCACATGCGGCTCGACATTTGCTGCGAGGGTAGAGGGATCGCCCACAAGGAGCCGCCCCGTCATCCGAAGATGAATAATCAGCCAGTCCGGTGGTAGTGAGACGACGATAAGCTTGGCGCGCCGCTCGACTGAAGCGATGGCGCGCCCCTGTACGTGCTCGGCAAAGGCCTGGGGGGTATGCGTGGCGAGCGTGCGAGGCCAGTTGACCGTTGTATGGACAATCTGCTGTCCAACGATGCAGTGCGTCAGCTGTCGAACGATCGTTTCGACCTCAGGGAGCTCGGGCATGCATCAGCTCCAGAGGGGGGGGCACAGCGTTGATCCAACTCGGGCGCCTACGAGCGTAGACGTCGACGCATGAGCTTCGGGCTCGCGCGGCTGGAGGCCGAGGCTGATACGCCACTCGGCATCGAGCTGGTCAAGGCCAAAGCCGTAGACACGCTGTAGGGCATCCTCCTGGAGCGAGCCCCTGGCGAACTCGACCAACAGCGCGCGCATGTTGTTGCGGCCGTATGTCTGCAGCAGATAGTCGACGACCGAATAGGCTGCGCCATAGTAGAGATCGACCTGTTCGGCCTGGCCAGAGTAGCTGGACATGGAGCGCACCGTCAAGAGTGCATCCTGCTCGATCGCGCGATCGAGCGCTATTTGGTTGGCGCGAGGCAGTTCGCCCTCGGCGTACATTGCCAGACCCTCGTCGAGCCAGCGCGGTAGGCCAGCATAGGGGTTGTCGGTGGCGAGCCCAACGATGAGGTGACTCAACTCGTGGGCCAGCGTCAGCTCGACGTTATCATCCGACCCCAATAACAGCAGCGTGTCGTCAGACATGGCCACGCCTAGCGTCGTCACCATGCTGTCGTACACCTCGGACCGTTGCGACAGGGCGCCACTCATGTCGCGCGGCGAGTTGTACAAGTACACCTGCAGTCGGCGGTCAGTCGCCACACCCACATCATTCGAAAGCCGAGCCTGGGCCTGTTGAGCGGACACAAGCAAGTCGGCGGCCTGCCGGCCAGCGTTGCCGTAGTAGTGCAGGTCTACCACGGAGCCGCTCAGAGATCGCCAACTGAAACGATCGTCGGCGTAGGTGATGCGCATCACCGGGGTGGTATAGACCGTTCCGTCGGTGAACTCTAGCCGCCAGTAGGCACGCAACACCTCCCCTGGCGCAAATTGCCCTGGTTCGAGCTCTTCGACGTGCTCCACGGTGAGGCCGTTCCCCTGTTCAAAGACAGGATAGATTCTGCGCCATAGAGGCTTTGCGTCGAGGCCGTAGTAGAGCACCAGGCGTTCCACTGGCTGCGGAGCTGTGAGCTCAAGCTCAAAGTAGAGCGCCTCGGAAAACGAGTAGCTCAGCTCGTTCAGCGTGATCTGAACGTCGCCAGGTGTCTGCGCAGCCACCGGCACGACGCTGATGAGTAGGCATAGCGCCAGAGCCAGTGACCACGTCAAAGCGTGACGCTTAGCGGGTGGGGTGGGCAGGCAGATCGCTGATTTGGACATGGATATACTTGGTGCCCTCTTCGATCAGCAGGT
>Ga0123333_10003905_pt1 | contig 14235 bp, 9 predicted proteins | sample BioC12SIPDNA_3_FD_89957 | JGI IMG/M metagenome (GOLD analysis project Ga0123333, IMG submission 89957) | Anaerobic biogas reactor microbial communites from Washington, USA - Biogas_R2_B C12 SIP DNA | ecosystem: Engineered > Bioreactor > Anaerobic > Unclassified | place: Washington, USA... | reverse complement strand
CGTTGATTTTTTCGAAGATGAGGCCCAGTACCGAGGCGTTGATGATCGTTTTGGGCGTTTCCTGAATCGGGGCGTTTCCTTCACTGGCGAAGTCGTAGGCATCGAGAAATTCAAAGAGATAATGAAGGGTTTTGCGGGTGCCGCTCGCCCTCCTGCCGGAACCGTCCTTCAACACCGTGGCAGGATAGAGAGGGAGTTCAAGACGATGTTTGAGATTGGAGATCTGGAGTGTCTGCCGTTCCAGATCGCTGAACTCGAAGAGGGAACTGTTCAGGTAGGGAATGTCTCCGAATTTGGACGCGATTGTCGCTGTTCTTTCCCGGGGGTGGCGGGCAAGGACCTCGAAGAACAACTCCTGCAGATCGTCGAAGTCCCTGATATGATCTCTGTTTAGAAAGGCGCCGATTGTGTCGCCTTGGTTCCAGGCAATCAGGCGACCTTCCAGCAGTTTGAGGAACAGGAGGCGATTGAGCCAGGTAATACACAACTCCAGGGCAATGCTGAAGATTTGTTCCTCCTCGCCGGGACCATATTCTGCGAGGTTTTCCATGGTCACCAGCGTCTGTTGTACCTGGAGGAGATTGATCGTGTTTTCCAAAAGCGAGCCTTCATCACGCCGCCCTTCAACTTTACGGCGAATGAGTTTCTTTCCCTTTTCCTTGACCTCCTCCAGCCCGATAATGTGTAACAGCTCGCCGTAAAAAGCTCGGTTCAGCGAGTTGCTGTCATTGGCAAAAGGCTGTTTCAGAAGGTGCCGGGGTGAGAACAGCTTGAACAGATCGATGAGTTTCCTGCTTTCGACCTTCCGAGCATTGATGATCTTCGCGTAGTTTCGCAGATCGAACCAGCAACAGGGGATCGCGACGTCAAGGGCGTCAAGCCATGGTTTGAGCACATCCTCATAAAAAAAGCGATTATCATGACCACCGGGTCTCAACTCCTTGAACGCCTTGACAAGCTTGGGATTCCGCCGGATATGCTTTTCGAACCAAACACCATCGAAGACGAACCATTCATCGGTATTCGTGACCAGCAGGTGCTTGATGTCATGATTATGTTCTTCAATCACCTGCTTGAGATAATACAGGATGATTTCATGAAAGGCCTTGGCATTGGGTTTTTCCCGCGTCATCATCTCCTGTCTGTTGACCGGGGTCTTGGTTTCTATCAGGACGGACACCGGGTCAGACGAAGATGGTCCGGTATAGATGGCCAGATCAATGTGATCGCTGGTATTTACGAGATTGGTGCGGCGGTACCAGGTGTCCTTGAGGAAATCGGCGATAAAATTCTTTAGGTGTTCTTCTCTCTCATCTGTACGCAGGCGTTCAAAAAGAACAGAAAGGTTTTCTCTGAATTTATCCAGCTCGTCACGGCGGACGGTCTGTTTCGCGTAAGCCTTATTGATTGTCTGTCCGGGTGTTTTTAAGTCCAGTTTCATGTCACTTGGCCTTTTTCATCGTCGTGTGAGGCGGGAAAAATGAACATCAGGTGAATTCAGGAAAAAGCTTGTCGCAACCCTTATCATGTCAGCGACCAGAGGTCAAGGAACTCCATGTTTCGATAGGGGAAATTGCTCTTTGAGGGAAAGGGGGAATAGAAAAGCTCCACGGAGAAGCGCCTGCCTGGGTCTGACAGGCAGGCGCTTCCGGGATTCCAGCGGGCTCAGCTCTTCAACTCCGACGTGCAGTTCGGGCAGCGGGTGGCCTTAATGGGGATGGTGGAAAGGCAGTAGGGGCACTCCTTGGTGTCGGGCGCCGCCTCGGCCTCGGGCTTTTCCATCCTTCTGCGGAGTTCGTTCATGTTGCGGATGACAAGGAAAAGGGCGAAGGCGACAATGAGGAAGTTGACGATTGTATTGATGAAAAGGCCGTAATTGACGGTGACGGCTCCCGCCTTCTGGGCCTCGGCCAGGGTGGCAAAGGGGCCGGGGCTTGCGCCTTCCTTGATGATCATAAAGAGGTTGGTGAAATCCGCAGATCCCAAGACGAGGCCCAGCGGGGGCATGAGGAGATCATCCACCAGGGATTTGATGATTGCGCCGAAAGCGACGCCGAGAACGATACCCACAGCCATGTCCACGACGTTTCCCTTTAATGCAAACTCCTTGAATTCCTTTAACATAGCTTCTCCTCCTCACAAATGTACTCTTTAAGAATCGGTTTCTCTTTACCAACTGCCAAAAAGACGCGCCTGTCGAACGGAAACATCAACCCCTGCCGCTACAGATAAGAACTTTCGCCGATCTCTTCGGGCGAAATTCTCCCGCGGAACACCCGGTAAGCCCAGGATTGATAAAAGATAATGAGCGGGACAAAAATGGCGGCCACAATGGTCATGACCTTCAGGGTGTAAACTCCCGACGCCGCGTTGGAAACAGTGACGCTGAAGGCCGGATCGGTGCGTGAAGGGAGCAGGTCGGGATAAAGGCCGGCAAAGCAGGAGGCCATCAGTAGAAGTATGGAGAGCCCTGAGGCCGCAAAGGCCTTGAGATAAGAGGACCTCTGAAGATGAACCTTGATCGCGAAAAGGGCCGCCAGGGTGAGGACCGGGAAAATCAGCAACACGCCATTCTGGAAAAAGGCGACGGGAAGGCGCGAATTGTAACCGGAGCCGACCACAAAAAGGATGACGGCGGCCATCAGGGGTATCCAGAACCGCCGAGCGAAGTCGCCGGCCCGCGCGGAAAGAGCACCCTCTGTTTTGAGGGCGATCCACAAAGCCCCGTGGACAAGAAAAAGGACGCAGAAAAGCACTCCGACCAGCAGTGCATAGGGATTGAGCAGCTCCATGAACGGCCCGCTGAAGCCGCGTTCATCCATGGGAAGACCCCGGAAGATGTTGCCGAAAAACACGCCGAAGAGAAACGCCGGCAAGGCGCTTCCGAATAAAATGCCGGCGTCGCATGCGGCCTGCCATGCCGGAGATTCGAGCTTTTCACGGAATTCGAGGGCCACGCCCCGGACGATGAGGGCGAACAGAACCAGCAGGAGGGGAATGTAGAAGGAGCTGAAGATGACGGCGTAGGCCGCCGGGAAGGCCGCAAAGGTAGCCCCGCCCGCCGTGACCAGCCACACTTCGTTGCCGTTCCACAGGGGGCCGAAGCTTTCCAGGATGGCCTGTTTTTCCTTTTCCGTCTTGCCGAGAGTGGAGAGAAGCATTCCCGCGCCGAGATCGAATCCATCCGTTGCGAAATAGGCGGCCCAGAGCACTCCCAGAAGAGCAAACCACACAAGCGGATAATCCATGACGTCGTACCTCCGGTTCTTATGTTGAAGATGTGGTGTTCGGCGCCGGCGTCCCGGCGGGGTCCGGCCCTTTCCGGATGTGGTAGATCATCAGGTAGAGCCCGACGATGAGCAGCAGGGAGTAGAGGAGCCCGAAACCGATGAGGGAAAACATCACCTGGCTGCCGGCTATGTTGGGGGACACGGCGTCCCTGGTCCGCATCAGGCCGTAAACGATCCAGGGCTGCCGTCCCACTTCCGCCACGATCCATCCTGCCTGGGACGCCAGGTAGGGCAGAGGAATGCAGAACACCAGCAGGCGCAGAAAGCCGGGAAAGGTTTCCAGGCGGTTCCGGACACTGAGGTAAAGGGCGGCGGCGGACAGGAGAATAAACAGCCCCCCGAGGTAGACCATGAAGCGGAAGCCGTAAAAAACCTCGCTGACCGGCGGCCGATCCTCCTTGGGAAACTCCTTGAGACCCTTGACTTCAGCATGGATATCGCGGTAGGCGAGCAGGCTGACCAGGTAGGGGATGCCGATGGCCTCGACCCTGTTCCGTTCGTTTTTATCGTCCGGAATGATGAAGAGGTAAAGGGGAACGGAGCTTTGCGTGTCCCAGAGGGCTTCCATGGCGGCGAGTTTGGCCGGCTGCACATGGCCCACTTCAGCCCCGTGGAAGTCGCCGATGCCCACGACGCCAAGGGAGCTTACCAGACCGAAAACGGCCGCCATGCGGAAAGAGGCTTTGAACAGAGGCAGTTCGCGCCCCTTGAGGATATGCCATGCGGAAATGCCGAGAACGAAGAACGCAGCGGTGACATAACCGGCGGAAATCGTGTGCAGGAACTTGAGCCAGCCGTAACTGCTGGTGACAAGGGCCGTAAAATCGACCATTTCCGCCCGCGAGTTGCGGAGGACATAGCCGACGGGGTGCTGCATCCAGCCGTTCGCCAGGAGGATCCAGAGGGCGGACAGGTTCGTGCCCAGGGCGACCATCCACATGGAGAAGGCGTGCATCCGGGGAGAGAGGCGCTTCCACCCGAAGATCCACAGCCCGATAAATACGGATTCCAGGAAGAAGGCGGCCGTGGCCTCGATGGCAAGGGGCGAGCCGAAGATATCTCCGACGAACCTGGAATAGGCGGCCCAGTTCATCCCGAACTGAAATTCCAGGGTCAGGCCGGTGACGAGTCCAATGGCGAAATTAATAAGGAAGAGTTTTCCCCAGAAGCGCGTCATGCGAAGGTAAAGGGGATTGCCGGTGGAAACATACCGGCTCTCCATAAACGCGACCAGGACGGTGAGCCCCAGGGTCAGGGGAACAAAGAGGAAATGAAAACCCGCCGTCATGGCGAACTGCAATCGACTGAGCGACAGCACATCCATAGCGCATTCTCCTTGCGGATTGGAGGTTCGGGGATCAATCTCTGCCTGTCGGTAGGCCAGTGTTCAGCTCTGCCGTGTACTATCGCAGGAAATGCCCCTCAATGCAACCAGATTTGCCGTCCCGTCCGGACGGATGGGGGCGCACACCCCCGCTTTCCCTGGGAGAATGCGCCATTTCATTGCCCGGTTCGCGGATCTCAAGTTGGTTCGCTCCCCGGCATCGCCGATACCCGGTGCCGCTGACGGTCTAAGGGCCTTACGGCCTTGCGTCAGGCGGAGCATCCGCCGGAACGATGGGGCAGTAAATCTGGTCGCGGTCGTCGTTCATCCCGATCGGCTTGTCCGTCCGCAGTAGTTTCAGCCAGACGCGGATGTTGTCGGCGATAATGATCACCACCAGCGCAATAACGGCCATGCTGAGCCAGACGTTGAGCATCTGGGATTTGGCCAGGTAGGTCTGGATGTTCATGTATCCGGCGGCCAGGGTGGTGATCGTGATCAGGATGCAGGGGACGAAGGTGATCAGGGCGTAGGCTTTTTTCCGTCCGATCCTCAAAATGATGGTGGTGCCGATGGCCAGGGCCACAGCGGAAAGCGTCTGGTTCGTGGCACCAAACATGGGCCATATGGAGGAGACATCCCCGGTGTAGAGGAGGTAGCCCCAGGCCAGGGAGACGATGGCGCTTGTGGCGATCACGCCGGGCATCCAGTCCTTCCGGCTCAGAGGCTTGTAGGCGTAGCCGAGGACGTCCTGGAGGATGTAGCGGGCCACGCGGGTGCCGGCATCGATGGTCGTCAGGATGAAGAGGGCCTCGAACATGATGATGAACTGGAACCAGTACTTCATCGTGTGGCGGAGCCCCTCGCTGATGCTGGAGAAGATATGGGCCATGCCGACGGCCAGGGAAATGGCGCCGCCGGGGCGGTGGGCGACATCCAGCCCGACGAGCTGATTCAGGTAGGGCAGGTCGACGACCTGCATGTTCAATTTCGAGAAGACGGCCGAAGAGGTGTTGATGGCGAAATAATCGGCCGGAACAAGGGTCACGGCGGCAAAAAGGGCCATCATGGCCACGAAGGCTTCCGTCAGCATGGCGCCGTATCCGATGACGGGAATTTCCGTCTCCCGTTCGATCATTTTAGGGGTCGTTCCCGAGCCGATCAGGGCATGAAATCCGGAAATAGCTCCGCAGGCGATGGTGATGAACACATAGGGCCACCAGGGACCCGGGATGATGGGGCCCCCGCCGTGGACGAAGTCTGTCACGAGGGGCATCTTGATCGTTGGGTTGACGAACAGCAGCCCGACGGCCAGGGCGGCGACGACGCCTATTTTCATGAAGGTGCTCAGGTAATCCCGGGGCGCCAGAAGGAGCCACACCGGGATGGCGGCGGCGCAGAAGCCGTAGATCGGCAGGAGGATGGACATCTGCTTCTTGTCAAAGGTAAACCAGCCGGCGAGGCTTGAATCGGCGATATGGGGCCCGAAAAAGACGGCGGCGCAGACCAGGGTGACGCCTGCAATCGAGCCGCTCAGAATGGCGCCGGGCCGGATTCGAAACATGTAGAGCCCGATCACCATGGCAATGGGGATCGTCATGGCGATGGAGAAAACGCCCCAGGGGTTGTTGAAGAGGGCATTGACGACGGCAACGCCCAGCCCGGCAAGGGCCACCAGGATGATGAACAGGATGACGACCGCCGTGACGGCCCCCGTGATTCTGCTCACGTCCTTTTCGGCGATGACCGACAGGGATTGGCCTTCATGGCGGTAGGAGGCGAAAAGGATGATCATGTCGTGGACGCAGCCGGCGAAAATGGAGCCGAGGAGAATCCAGAAAAAGCCGGGCCCCCATCCGTACTGCGCGGCCAGGACGGGTCCGATCAGGGGCCCTGCCCCGGCAATGGCGGCAAAATGATGGCCGAAGACAACCCATTTGTTGGTGGGAACGTAATTCTGGCCGTCGTTGCATAGAACGGATGGCGCGATGTTCCGGTCATCGAGGAGAAGAACCCTGGCGGCGATGAAAGCGGCGTAATAGCGGTAAGCCAGGGCGAAGGCGCATAAGCTGCCGATCAGTAAGTACAGGACGCTCACGGATTATTTCCTTTCCATAGAAATGGTTTTTAAGCCGGCGGTCCGTCTCGAAGGCAGGCTCCGGCCGTAAACGCTCAGAAATGAGGGCGATGAACTTATGGCGTCATGCAATGTTATAGGAGCCGGTGCCCACCGCGATGAGCTGGTTCGATTCATCGTGGAGTTCGACCCGGATAACCGCGACTTTATTGCCCGTTCTTAAATTGTAACCCGTGGAGATGAACTCCCTCCCCCGGCCCGGACGCAGGTAGTCGACGCGCAGATCGATGGTGCCCAGCTTGCCGATCCGCGCCAGTCTCCTGTCCAGGGATTCGCCGGGCAGCTTGCCCTGAATGCCCATGAAAGCCGCCAGGCCGCCGGTGACGTCAATGAGGGATGAAATAACCCCGCCATGGAGGCTTCCTTGGACATAGTTGCCGACAAACTCCTCCCGCATTTCAAGGAGAAGCTGAACGCGGTCGAAACTGATCGACCGGATTTTAATGCCCAGGATTTTATGAAAGGGGGCCTTTTCTTCGAATATGTCGCGGATAGCCGCGAGAAACTCTCCACCTTCTGTCAACAGATCCATTCCTTTTCCCTTGAACGGCCGCAGCGAAGAGGCCGGCGGGTTCCCGTCTCCCGTTTTTTCGGCTCATCCTATTCCTAAAAGGGCCGGAAGGCAATACCCCGCTTTTTTGAACGCACAGGTTTTTTAAATGCGGGTCAGCTGGCGGTATTTGATCCGGTGGGGCTGATCGGCGGCGCTTCCGAGGCGGGCCCGCCGGTCCGCTTCATACTCGGAATAGTTTCCGTCAAACCAGACGACGCGGCTTTCGCCCTCAAAAGCCAGGATGTGGGTGGCGATGCGGTCCAGAAACCAGCGGTCATGGCTGATGACAACGGCGCAGCCGGCGAAATTTTCCAGGGCTTCCTCCAGGGCGCGCATGGTATTGACGTCCAGGTCATTGGTGGGCTCGTCGAGCAGGAGGACATTGGCCCCCTGCTTCAGCATCCGCGCCAGGTGAACGCGGTTCCGCTCCCCGCCGGAGAGGTCCCCCACCTTTTTCTGCTGGTCCGTTCCCGAGAAGTTGAAGCGGGCCACGTAGGCCCGGGAGTTCACCTGGCGGCTTCCCAGGGAAAGGGTGTCCAGTCCCTCGGAAATCGTCTCCCAGATCGTCCTGTTCGGATCGAGGACATCCCGGCTCTGGTCCACATAGGCCAGTGAAACCGTCTCTCCGATGCGGAGGGAACCGCTGTCCGGCTTTTCCTGGCCGGTGATCATCCTGAAGAGGGTGGTTTTGCCTGCGCCGTTGGGGCCGATGACGCCGACGATTCCGCCCGGGGGGAGGGCGAAGGAAAGATCGTCGATGAGGATCCGCTCCCCGAAGGCCTTGCTGAGATGCTCCGCCTCGATGACGAGCCTGCCCAGACGCGGTCCCGGGGGGATGTAGATTTCCAGTTCGGCGCCCCGCTTTTCCCCTTCCTGGCCGAGAAGGTTTTCATAGGCCGAAATGCGGGCCTTCGATTTGGCGTGGCGGCCCCTGGGGCTCATCCGGATCCACTCCAGCTCCCGCTCCAGGGTCTTCTGCCGCTCCGTCTCCTTCTTCTCTTCGTTGCGCAGCCGCGTCTGCTTCTGCTCCAGCCACGAGGAATAGTTGCCCTTCCAGGGAATTCCCTCCCCGCGGTCAAGTTCGAGAATCCACTCGGCCACATTGTCCAGGAAGTACCGGTCGTGGGTGACGGCGATGATCGTTCCCTCGTACGTCTTCAGGTGATGCTCCAGCCAGGCCACCGTTTCTGCGTCCAGGTGGTTGGTGGGTTCGTCGAGGAGCAGGATGTCGGGCCTCTGCAGGAGGAGGCGGCAGAGGGCCACCCGCCGCCGCTCGCCGCCGGAGAGAACCTTCACGGGGGTGTCTCCCGCCGGGCAGCGCAGGGCGTCCATGGCCATTTCCAGGCGGGCGTCGAGGTCCCAGGCGTCCATGGCGTCCAGCTTGTCCTGGACCTCCGCCTGCCGGTCGCACAGGCGGGTCATCTCTTCATCGGACATGGGGTCGGAGAACTGCTCGCTGATCCGGTTGTATTCCGCCAGGAGTTCCACCGTAGCGGCAGCGCCCTGCTCCACGATGTCCCGGACGGTCAGGGCCTCATCCAGCTGCGGCTCCTGCTCCAGAAACCCGATGGAATATCCCGGCGAGGGGATCGTCTTGCCGTTGAACTCCGTATCGACCCCGGCCAGGATCCGCAGCAGGGAACTCTTGCCCGACCCGTTCAGTCCGAGGACGCCGATCTTGGCTCCGTAAAAATAGGACAGGGAAATGTCCTTGAGAACCGGTTTCTTGTCGTAAACCTTGGTCACTCCGATCATGGAGTAGATGACTTTGCGGGGATCCCGGGCCATGCTGAAATTCTTCCTCCTTAACGCGAATTAAGATGCCTTATAATACAAGTCAAAAGGATGTACAAGGAGGTCTTCGAGGACAAGCGGAGGGTTCTTTGCAGGGCCTGCCCCAAGCCGGACGGCGGGGCGCTAGAGCTGGGTGCTGTAGGACATGGCCGTCCGGTCGACGGTCAGCCCCATGCGGGAATGGACGAGCTCCCGGGAACCGGGATGAAAAGGATGATAGACCAGCAGGGACTCTTCGGGGAAGATGCGGATGCCGGGAAGAACGGACAAGGCCTGGCGCTTGTTGGTGGCCATGCCGAACAGCGTCACGCGGATGCCCTCCAGGGCTTCGGTGACGGGCAGGGTCACCGGGTAAAGGGTGCCTTCCGGGAGATGATCCGGCGATTCCCCCGACGGCTGGGCGATCGTCATCTGCCGGCCCCAGCGGAGAAACTGGGCCGGGTTGATCTTGAAGGCAGGCGACCAGAAATAGATCGGTGTGTTCCGCAGCTCCGGGGAGATCGCCCGGGGCAGGTTGGCGATGCGGACCAGATCCGCCAGGCTGGACAGTTCCAGGCCTTCCATGCGCACCTTCATCCGCCAGAAGGGAAGGTAATGAAGAGGCGCCGGGCCGTCGGCGAGGCTGGCAAAAGGGATCCTCTCCAGGCCGGCTCGCCGGCATTGCCAGAGGGAGCCGCAGTTCCGGCAGACAAGTACCAGGGCGTCCTTTTCACCCTGCAGGTCCCAGCCGCAGGAGGGGCAGAGGGTCGAGACAAAGGAGACATTCCAGGGGGAAATTTCCGGGGCGCCCTCGATGGCCGACGGATCCAGGTCTGTCGCGGTGGGGACGGCCCGCTTCAACAGGGCGTCATAAAGGCGGCCGTCCCGGAAGTAAAAAGGGGCGTAGATCCGGCTCACCGTCTCCCCGACAAAGGCCCGCAGGGCCGCGGCATTTCCATCCTGAGCCGCCAGCAGAGGCAGGAAATCCCGGATCGTCCGGTCGGAGGAAAGAAATCGGCCCGAAACCCGGGAGGTGACAAACTGAAGTTTCATCGCCTGCGGCCGGAGGCCGAGCGATGGCGGAAGCCCCCTGTGCCGAAGGGAGAGGAAGCTGGCGTCGGTAAAGCGCGCGGCGATGCCGGTGGGCTGGAAGAGGAATGTGAGCCCTTTCAGGCGCCAGTAGGGTATAAAGTGCAGCGGTTGTGAAATTCCTTCGGCAGGCGGCAGGAGGTACCGGAAGGAATCCTCCGCCACGAGATACACCCGGGTCCGGCAGAAGGGGCAGGTAACCAGCCGGTCCGTTTCCTCCAGGGAGATCGGCCCGCCGCACTGAGGGCAGGAATATTCAACGGACCAATTAGAGGCGTTCACCGCACCGGTGGCAGAAAACCGAAGAAGAGTCGTTGGCCGTCCCGCATCTGCCGCAGGTCCGGGATGCCGGAATCGCTGCCGCGGCGCCGCAGGCGGAGCAGAATTTCGCCCCTTCAGGCAGGGCGGCGCCGCAGGCCGAACAGACGCGCCTTGCCGCAAGAGAGCTTCCGCAGTGCGGACAGAACTTAGCTTCCGGAGGGAAGGGCCTTCTGCAGACCGGACAGCTTGTCGCCGTAGCGGAATCCGGGGGGGGCGGGGAGCCCGATTGAGCCGTCCGAAAAGACTCTGCGAACAGGCCGGGCATCATCAGCCCGATACCCATGCCCAGTCCGGCTCCGGCTTCACCCTGTGACGAGGAGGCATTTTCCATGGCCATGGCCGCTTTCATCTTCACGAGGGAATTGAGATCACCGAAAACGCCAAGGCGGCTTTTGTCGTCAATGGCCTTCTGCACGTCGGGAGGGGGGGTAATGGCGTTGATGTAAAGCTCTTCGAGCTCCAGGCCGAAGCGGGAGAACTCGCCCTCGAGCAGGCTCCGCAAAGCCCCGGACATCTCCGAGTAGCGGGCGGGAAGATTGAAGATCGTGTCGATGTTCTCGCCCATGTAGTCGTTGAAAAAGGATACGATGACGGAGTTCAGGTATTCCGCGATCGCCTCCGTCGTGAATACGCCCTGAGTGCCGACCAGCTCGTTGATGAAAAGCAGGGGGTTCAGAACGCGGATGTTGAACATGCCGAAGGCGCGCAGACGGATAAGGCCGAGCTCCGCATCCCGGAAGGCCGCCGGATCGCGTGTTCCCCATTTCAAATTGGGGAAGACCTTCTTGCTGACAAAGAAAACCTCCGCCCGCAGAGGGCTCCTCATTCCCCAGGGGATGCTCAGGATTTTCGTCAGGATGGGCAGGTTCGCCGTCTTCAGGGTATGCCGCCCCGGACCGAGGACGTCGCAGGCCCTGCCGTTGTAAAAGAAGACGGCCGCCTGGCTTTCCCTGACGGTCAACTGCGCGCCCCACTTGATTTCCCCCGAGCCCGCCTCGGGGATCCTGTGGACGAGTTCTCTGCCGGATTCATCAAACCATTCAAGCACTTCCAGAAATATAAGATTGTCTGTTCCCATGCAAGGAGTCCTTTAAAAAGAGGTGTTTTGAGAATTGCCGGAATCCTGTTTTGCATTAAATGTGCCTCTATATTGTCGTTTGATCTTTGGGCGGGGATAGGGTAAAGGGCCGGAGAATATTTCCCTGAGAGGGGGTGGTTGGGTGTGGAAAAATCGGAGACGAAGGGTGGCCGCGATACGACGGATCTGACCCTTTTCGTACGCACATCGGATGAGGAGATCGTCCGATGGAACCGGCAGCGGATCGTCGATGCCCTGATCCGGGAAACGGACATCGATGACGGCACGGCGGATGCGGTGAGCCGCGAAGTGGAGAAGCAGCTCATGAATTCCGGAATCAGCCTGCTCACCTCAACGCTCATCCGCGAATTGGTGGACGCAAAACTGATCGAGCGGGGGCTGGAGCACGCCCGGGGAAAGCATGCCCGCCTGGGGTTTCCCCTTTATGACGTCGGCCAGCTGATTCTCCATCCCCACCGGGGAAACGCCAACCTTCCCCACAATCCGGAGGCGACCAATCTGATCCTGGCGGAAGGGATCAAGCGGGCCTACGGTCTTCATGAGGTGTTTTCACGGGACGTGGGTGACGCCCATGCGGCGGGGGATCTCCACATCCATTCCCTGGGCTATATCGACCGCCCCTACAGCATCTGTTCATCCCTGGAGTACGTCAAGAAATTCGGAATGGATCTGCCGCACTCCGTCAATGTCGCCGGCCCCGCGCGCCACGGTGATGTGCTGCTGGCCCACATGGTGCGCTACGCGGCGATTCTGCAGGGCCATTTTTCCGGCGTCGTGGCCTGGCATGGAGTGAATTTCTTCTTCGCCCCTTATCTGGTGGGGATGACGGAGGAAGCGATCCGGCAGCTCGCCCAGATGTTCGTTTATGAATTCGCCCAGTTGGCTTCGGCGACAGGGGGGCAATCCATCTTCACCGACATCCATCTCTCCTGGGACGTGCCGGAGTATCTTGCCGATGCGCCGGCCCTGGGGCCGGGGGGGAAAAGGACCGGGAAATGCTACGGAGACTATCTTCCCGAAGCGCAACGCTTCCTGTGGTCCCTGTGCGATGTCTTCCGGGAGGGGGATGCCGCCGGACAGCCTTTCGTTTTTCCGCGGCCGATCGTTCATCTTTCGGAGGCCTTTTTCCAGACTCCCGGATGCCGCGACTTTCTCGAACATCTCTGTGAAACGTCCGCCGACAAGGGAAGTCCCTTTCTCGTTTTTGACCGGGGCGGCCTCCTGAGGCTTTCGGAATGCGGCTCTCTTCCGCTGGGGCGATCCCCCTCGTATTCGGACGATGTGGAGAATCCGGAACGGATGCGGAACGCCTCCATGCAGAACATCTCTCTGAATCTGCCCCGGCTGGGATACCGGGCCGACGGGGATGCCCGCCGTCTTTTGAAAATGCTGTCGGCCCAGCTGGAGCTGGCCGTCAAGGCTCACCTCCAGAAGAAAGCCTTTATCGAGGAGCTGCTGAGCCACGGGGACTCCGGCCCATTGTCCCTGATGACCATGAACCGGGACGGCCATCCCTATCTGCGTCCCGATCGGATGGCTTATCTCGTGGGCATGGTGGGTCTCAATGAACTGGTCCGGATCTCGTGCGGAAAGCACCTTCACGAGTCCTCTGCCGCCTTGAAGCTGGGGCTGAAAATCGTCGGGCACATGAAGAAGGAGGTCGACCGGTTGAGCCGGAAACACGGCCTGAGGCTGATCCTGGAGCAGTCCCCCGCGGAGACGACCGCCTATCGATTTGCCCGCCTGGATCTCCGCTATTTCTCTCCCCCGGCGGGCCGCCACATTCGCGGCGATGTGGTCCGGGGGGGGCTGTACTATACCAATTCCACCCATCTCGATGTTTCAGCGAAGGTGCGGCCCCTGGAGCGCGTCCGGCAGGAGGGACTCTTTCATTCCTTTCTCGAAGGCTCGGCGCTGACCAACCTGAGGCTGGAGGAGAGAAGGCCTTCGAAAGAGGACCTGGCCTCCTTTATCGGGCAGGTGTTTTTTGAAACCCGGAGTGCCGGAGTTGTGCTCTCGTCGGAATTCACAACGTGCCCCGACTGCCGGCGGACGGTGCGGGGAATCCGGGATGCGTGCCCCTTCTGCGAAGGGACAGCCGTCCGGAGCCTGGCCCGGATTACTCGGTATTACAGCCACATCTCCGGGTGGAACAAGGGTAAACTGGCGGAATTGAAAGACTGCTTTCGCTGCAGTTCGGGCTTTTGAAGGTGAGGCAGGCACGCATCAGCCCCCTGAGAAGATCACGGGAGCAGAGCCCCCCGCATTTCGGGAAAAGAGACGGGTGACGGGAAGCCCCGTTGAAATGATCCGCCCCTGATGCGGCAAACGGAACCAGGAGACAGGCTATGCCGACATGGCTGATCATGACCTTTACGATTTTGGGGACGGCGGCCGTCCTGAAGCTGGTGCACGCCCTTGCCATCGTCGCGGTCCATCCGGTCACCCAGGGGGCCATGTATGTGTCAACGGCGCGGGTGAAGATCCGCAGGGCCCTTGATGCCGTGTCCATGAAGCCCGGCGGGCTTTTTGTCGATCTTGGCTGCGGAGACGGCAGAACCCTGCGGGAGGCCAGGAGACGCTACGGGGTGATCTGCCACGGATACGAAATCAATCCCCTGGCCTTTCTCAAGGCGACGGCCTTAACGG
>Ga0123333_10003903_pt1 | contig 14240 bp, 11 predicted proteins | sample BioC12SIPDNA_3_FD_89957 | JGI IMG/M metagenome (GOLD analysis project Ga0123333, IMG submission 89957) | Anaerobic biogas reactor microbial communites from Washington, USA - Biogas_R2_B C12 SIP DNA | ecosystem: Engineered > Bioreactor > Anaerobic > Unclassified | place: Washington, USA... | reverse complement strand
GGGCATCTTCCCTACCAGGCAGTCCGTGATCCGCCTACTGGGAGCACTGCTGGCAGAACAGAACGATGAATGGATCGTGGCCCGCCACTACTTCAGTGAGGCGTCGATGAACAGGATCGACAAGGCGGAACCGGCTGGCACGGACAAGGCCTTGGTTGCCGCCTAAGGCTGAGACCCGGACAGCTCTGTCGCTCACGGAACGGCCACACTTCTACACCACTTGACGGGACGCAACCCGCACCGAGCCGCTGGCGGTGCGCCGACGGTGATGACCTGGTGCGCCCGAAAGCAGCGACCGCTTGCACCACCGGCGAGCCAAGGATCCTCCGGCAGGCAAGCGGTCGGTTTTGGAGTCTACTTCCAGTTCAGGACCATGGAGATGATCTGGTCCGGGTGCTCGAGCACGAGCTGGTAGGCTTCGGGCGCATCTCGGTACGGCACGTGATGGGTGATGAGGGGCTTCACGTTGACCGAGCCGGTTGCCAAAGCCTCGAGCGCCGAGGCCGGTCCGTCATAGGACTCGGGGAAGAAGACGGCGATCCGCTTGGCATGCGCGGGATGGAAGTCAATGACGATGGGATCAGGGTAGTAGCCCTGCATGATGATCTTGCCTTCGCGACGGACAAGTGCCAGACACTGCTTGAACATTGACGCGATGCCCGTCGTATCGGTGACCACGTCCGCGCCCCGTTCCGCCTCCCGCTTGACCACGGCGGCAAAGTCCTCCTCGGCAGGATTGACGGCGATGTCCGCGCTCCAGCGGCGCGAGGCTTCCACGCGCGCGGCGATCAGATCCGACGCGATCACCTTAGCGCCGCGAGCACGGGCGAACTGGGCCGACATCTGTCCGATCATGCCCTGCCCGAACATGGCAACCACATCGCCCTTTCCGACGCCGGCCAGCCGGTTCCCGTGCATCCCCACGCCGATCATCACGAAGAGCGACGCCTCCTCCAGATCCACGTTCGATGCGAGCGGGTAGATCTGGTCCTCAGACAGCACCGAATAGCCGGTGTGGCCCGGCCAGCTGCGCCGCGCTAGCTGCGGATCGTGTAACCTTGTAGAGGGCAGCGCCACCCGGTCTCCCACCTTGACGCGCGAGACCTCGGCGCCAACTCGGTCCACGATCCCGCTCTTCTGGTAGCCGGTGAAGAATGGGTAGACCTCCTCCACTCGACTCGCCATCTTCCCCCGGCCGCCCAGGTTATAGGTGCCGAGCAGACAGTGCCGCTCTGTGCCCAGACTAACGCCAGAGAAGGACGTGCGCACGCCCACGTCTTGCGGACCCAAATCGGGGAGCAGGAGCCGGCGCACCTCGACCTGACGCGGTGCAGTGAAGGCAATCCCTTCTGTCTCAATTGGCATAGCAAACCTCCGCGCGGCGATGTACCGGCACTAGGTCAAAGTCAGGGTAACGCGCATGGCCTGCTGATCCTCAATCAGCTCGAACGCCTTGTGCACCTCGCCTAAGGGCAGCACCGCGTCTAGCAGGCTCCTCGGATCGAAGAAGCGCAGGCGCACCCAGTCGAGGCAGAGCTTGTGGACCCGGTGCTCCTGAGGAGCCAAGATCTCCATAGACACCCCGGCGGGTGCAGCGCTCCAGTCGAGAGTTATCTGGCGGGCTGGAGGTACCCCATACTGGCCCAGTTGACCGCCGGGTGCCAGCAGCTCGAGCCCCTGCTGCAGCAAGTCGTTGCTGCCCACCGCATCAATGACGTGCGTACAGCCACCGCCGATCGCCTCCCTCACCGCACTGGCGATGTTGGTCCCGGCGGAGTTGATGCATTGGTCGGCGCCCATCTCCGCGGCTCGCTCCAGTGGCGTCGAGCGTCGTCCCACCGCGATCACCTCCTCCGCTCCCAGCAGCTTGCAGGCACGGACGAAGCACTGGCCCACCCCGCCCACCCCCAGGATCAGCACGCGCGATCCGGCTTGCACCCCGAAGTCCTGAGCCGCGGAGAGCGTCTCCTTGAAGGTGATGAAGACACCCGCTCCGGCTCGGTCGAAGTCAGGCGGAACCTTCTGCTGGTAGGCCATGGGTCTCGGCAAGCGCACCGGACTGCACGGTGCGTCCTCGGCTATGGCGCGCGCATCGCCAACGACGCCGTACTCGGCCATCCCGCCGAAGGTGCTGGAGTAGCCGGGCAGCGCGCCGGTCATGGCTCGAAGTACGACGTCGCCCTCCTTGAGATAGCGAACAGAGGATCCCACGGCCACCACGTCGCCGACTGACTCGTGCCCGAGCACGGTGGGATAGGGTGCTAGGTAGGGGAAGTGTTCCTTGCCGGCTATTATGTGACGATCGGTGCCGGTACAGATGCCGCAGTGGCTAATCCGTACCAGCGCCTCGTAGTCGCCATAGACCGGCTCCGGCACTTCCTCCACCCCGTACTCGCCCGGCCCCCGCACCACTACTGCGAGCATATGCCCTCCCGAAACCTGCAGAACCTAGTAGATGGGGGCAACCCACGGCTGCCCCCATTTTCGTACTGTGAACGAGCAGCCAGTCCTGCCTAGAAGGCCTTCTGCTGGCAGGTATCGGAGATCGCCTGCAGCTCGGTCTGGCTCTCGGCCAGGAACTGATCTACGGTGAGGTTGCACAGCGAAACCTGCTGCCACTTGGGGTTGATCACCTTGCCGTGCATCTCGCCCCAGCAGGGGTGCAGGGTGATACGATCCTGCTCGCGGGAATAGGCAAGTGCGTCAGCCAGGAGCATGTAGTTCGCGTCCGAGTGCTGCGGGAACGTGACATTGCCCCACTCTTCGATGAACTGCGGACGAGCCGGTGTGCCGCCCCAGTAGCGGAAGAAGTTCCCCTCATCGAACCACTTAATGAACTCCCAAGCGGCGTCGACGTTCCTCGATCCGTTGATGATGGCCCCACCTTCATCGGGGTCCATTTCGGCATTCGTGTTGCCGTTTGCCGGCTTGGGGAAGGGCGCGAAGTCCCAGTCGATCTCGGAGCGGTCGTACGCCTGGTACTCCCAACTGCCCGGGATGCTCATGGCCGTCATGCCGCCCAGGAAGGCGTTGACCGGACCCCAGCCCTCGGTGACTTCCTCAGGAGGGATCACCTTGTGCTTGCAGTACAGGTCGGCGATGTGGGTATAGCAGTCCAGCATCTCCGGCGTATCGGCGGTAATGGTTGTCATATCATTCACGTCGATCCACCAGATGTTCCACTGCCGAGTGTGGGACATGATCCAGCCCGTGCCCCACAGCCCCCACATCTCGTTCTGCCCATCGCCATCTTCGTCCTTGGTCAGCTGTACCAGCCGAGACACCCACTCGTCCCAAGTCCACGTCGGGTCATTCCAGGTCTTGGGCGGAGGCTCAACTCCAGCCTCTTCGAAGATGGTGCGGTTGTAGGCCATGACTGGGTTGTTGCCGCCGGCCTGCAAGGGAAAGTTGTAGAGTTCGTCCTTGTAGCTTCCCCGATCGATCAGACCCTGCGGGATGTCAGAGACATCGTAGTGGTCGCGCTCGATCAGGGGGTCGAGGCTGATGACCATCCCCTGCCAGTAGAAGTCCGGGGGAGCATAGCCAGCGACATCCGGAGGCGTGCCGGCCAGCATCATCGCCTGCAGCTTCTGACGGTTCTCAATGTTGTTGCCCATGGCAGGGATGAGCTGGACCATGATGTCCGGGTTCGCCTCCACAAACGGCGCTACCCAGTCGTTGAACTTGCCCAGGCGATCCGCATCTATCCAGTGATAGTAGGTGAGGGTGACCGGTCCAGTGGGGGCCTCAGGCGCGGCGGTTGACTCCACAACCTCAGCTGCGCCACCTTCCTGCGCCGGCTGGGGCGTTGCCACGGGAGCACAGCCCGCCAGAGCGGCCGCTCCCGCACCCATTCCGACTACCATTCCGCGGAGTACAGAGCGGCGACTGAGCCTACGGGAATTCAACGAAGTCATTCCTGTCCTCCTTCCTGATCCACCAAGTCCAGTACGTTCCAGGTTACTCCAACGGCAGTCCGCGCCGGCCTGGCTACCATCACCTCCTTTGCGCACGGCGCGAGGTCCCTATCCCTTCACACCGGTTATCACTATGCCCTGGATGAACATCCTTTGGGCGAGGAAGAAGAGGATCAAGCAGGGAAGCAGAGCCACCACTGACGCCGCCATGAGCCACTCAAGCCGGCCAGAAGACAGCCCACCCCCGCTGAAGAACGCCAAGCCAAGCGACACGGTGTACTTGTCAACATCGTTCAGGTAGATCAGGGGGGTGAAGAAGTCGTTCCAGTGGCCCATGAAGTGGAAGATTGCCACCGTACCCAGGGCCGGCTTCGAAAGCGGCAGGATCAGCCGCCAGTAGATGCTGAAGAACCCACAGCCGTCGATCTTGGCGGCGTCGTCCATCTCCAAGGGCACCGTCATGAAGAACTGCCGCAGCAGAAAGACGTTGAAGGCGCCGCCGCCGAAGTAGGCCGGCAATATCAGCGGGTAGTAGGTGTTCACCCACCCCATCTTGTTGAACAGCAGGTAGAGCGGGATCAGGGTCACCTGGCCCGGCAGCATAAGCGTGGCGAGCAGGATGATGAACAAGACGTCGCGCTCGGGGGCTCGGAGCCGCGCGAAGGCATAGGCGACGATGGAGGAGGACAATAGGGCTCCAAGCATAGAGCCGAAGGTGATGACAGCGCTGTTCCGGAAGAAGGTCCCGAATGGCAGCAGGCGTAGGGCGTCGGGGAAGTTGTTCCACATCAGCCGATCGGGGATCCACTTCGGCGGGATCGCGTACGTCTCGGTCTCGGTCTTGAGTGCTGTGGTAAGCATCCACAGGAACGGAACCAGAATGACGGCCGCACCTATCAGGATGATTATCAGAGCGACAATCCTCCAGAAGCGCTGCTGGATCTGCTTGCTCTGCCACCAGTGGAAGCCCTGCGTGGGGACCGTGCCCGTCCTCCGACCACTCGAAGTCAGCGTCTTGCCGGCCATCTCAGCGCCCCCGACCCGATTCGTAGTAGACCCATGCCGGCGAAGATCGGATCACGACCACGGTCAGGGCCATGATGATGACGAAAGCTATCCAGGCTAGGGCCGAGGCGTATCCCATCTTGAAGTACTGCCAGGCGTTCTGGTAGAGGTAGAGTAGGTAGAAGAGGGAGGCATTGTTGGGCCCTCCTGAGGTCATGATGTAGGAGTTAGTGAAGGACTGGAACGACCCGATGATGCCCATGATCAAGTTGAAGAAGATCACCGGGCTGATCCAGGCGAGCGTCACGTAGAGAAACCGCTTGAAGGGCCCGGCGCCGTCTAGTTCGGCGGCCTCATACAGGTCCGTCGGCACGCTCTGTAGCCCGGCCAGGTAGATGACCATGCCACCGCCGATTCCCCACAGGCTCATCACGATGAACGCGGGGAGAACCCAGCTCTCGTCCAGCAACCACTTAGGCCCTTTGACGTCGAAGACGCTCCGGAGGAGGGTGTTGATGACCCCCCACTGGCTGTTAAACATGAGTTGCCAGAGGATGGCCACGGCCACTCCGGAGACCACTGCCGGAAGGTAGTAGATAGTCCTGAAGACGTTCATGGCCGGGATCTTCTGATTCATCAGGACGGCCACGAACAGGCCCAGCACTAGACCCATCGGGACGCTAGCGAAGGAGTAGATCAGCGTCACCTTGAGCGACTTCCAGAATAGCGGGTCCGAGAAGGCCAGCTGGTAGTTCTCCAGACCGACAAAGACCGGCGCGGCGACCATGTTCCATCGCATCATCGCTATGACGAAGGAGGCGATCATCGGCCCGAGGGTAAACAACACGAACCCAAGTAACCAGGGCGAGACGAACAGCCGGAACGCCCACGCCTCCTTCCGTGTCTGCACGCCGGACTGCTTTGGCACTGTCACTGCCATCTACCGCTCCTCCTCTACTCGCTCCGGTTTCACATACCCGGTCCTGTCGCTGAGCTACATACCTTCTAGCGAAGCCCTGCCCCCAGATGCGCCTGCTCCGCATGGCGGCTGTACAGACCCAGGAACCCGCCGGTCGGATTCACCTGGCGAGGCTGCCAGCTGTCTAGCCGCCTCTGTATCTCCTCAGTTGATAGCCGCACTCCAATGCGACGAGCCGGCACGTCGATGTCGATGATGTCGCCGTCCTGCACGGCAGCCAGCGGCCCGCGCACATACGCTTCTGGGCTGACGTGGCCGACGCACGGTCCCCGACTGGCGCCCGAGAAGCGGCCGTCGGTGACCATCGCCACTGAGTCCGAGAGGCCCATGCCCACCAACATCGCTGCCGGGATGGAAAGCTCGCGCATTCCCGGACCTCCGCGCGGCCCCTCGTTCCGAATCACGAGCACGTCGCCGGGCCGCACGCCCTTCGACATGATGACGTCGCGCACCTGCTCTTCACTTTCGAACACCCGCGCCGGGCCGCTGTGGCGACGCATGGCCGGGGACACGGCGCTCTGCTTGACCACGGCTCCCTCAGGGGCGAGATTGCCCCGGAGGATGGCTATTCCGCCTTCGGCCTCGAGGGGATGCTCTAGTGGAGCCAGTACGGCAAGGTCGGGGCTTGGGGCCGCCTCCGCGAGCTCGCCGATGGTTAGCCCCTGAATGGTCGGCAGGCCACGGTATAGCAGAGGAAGCAGCGCTCGGAGAGCCGCCGGCACGCCACCCGCTTGGTGCAGATCCACTACGTTGAGCGAGCTGGCAGGCTGGAACCTCCCAATCAGCGGCGTCTCGCGACCCAGCCGATCAATCTCGGCGAGGTCGAGGTCCAGGTTCAGCTCACGGGCCAGGGCCAGGAGGTGCAGCACCGCATTGGTGGATCCGCCGAGAGCCTGGCAGACGCGGACAGCATTGCGGAGGCTCTCGTGGCTGAGCAGAGCGCGGCACCCGGCCCCGGCATTGACAAGTTCCACCAAGCGGCGGCCGCTGCAACGGGCCAGGGCGGGGCGCTCGGGCGCGACAGCGGGCAACGTGGCGCAGCCCGGCAGCGACAGGCCCATAGCCTCCACCAGGATGTTCATGGTGCTGGCGGTACCCATGAAGGGGCAGGCGCCCGGCCCGGGACAGGCACGACGCTCTACTTCGAGAAGCTGTGCCTCGGAGATGCGCCCGACCTTGTAGCTGCCCATCGCTTCCTTGACGGCGCTGGCTACCACCGGACGGCCTTCCACGATGCCCGGTAGCATGGGGCCACCTGTGAGAAACACAGTGGGCAAGCCTAATCGGGCGGCAGCAAGGAGCATCCCGGGCACGATCTTGTCGCAGGAGCAGAGCATGAGGAGGCCTTCGAACCGATTTGCCCCCGCCGCCGTCTCGACCGAGGCAGCGATCACCTCGCGCATGGGCAGCACGTAGTGCATGCCCGCGCCCTGGACGATGCCGTCACAGGCCGCGACGGTGTTCACCTCTACCGGGAAGCCGCCGGCCTCGCGCACCCCTTCCTTGGCCCACTGCGCCAGTTCCCGGAGGTGACAGTGTCCGGGGTTGGCTTCAGTCCAGGAGTTGATCACGCCGATCAGCGGTCGGCCGAAGTCTGCGTCCTGGGCACCCGCAGCCCGGTACAGGGCTCGCGGATAGGTTCCCATCAGACCGGCGAATATCCCTCGTCCATTCCGCCCCAACTCGTCTTCTCCGTCGAGGACCGCTCTTGGGGAGATGACTGGTTTCAGGACAGGGCCGAGCCCCTCCCGCGTTTGGAGCCCGGTGCTACCAGTCTACGTAGTCACGCCAGAATCGAGACGGTTTCCAGCCCAGCATTCGCTGCGCTTTGCGAGTATCGAATGGCACCGCGTGCGGGTTGGCCGCGAAGTACTGGGGATCGCGGATCTCGGGTAGCGGATCGAACCGGCGGGCAAGCGCGTCGAGCGTCGGCTCCGACATGAACGTGTCGGCAGAGCTGAGGTAGAACGCCTCGAATGGCGGGTGCTGATCCTGGGGGAATCGGTACTGTGATGCCAGAAGAAATGCCTGGGCCACGTCCTCCACGCCGATGAAGGCGCCGAACCAGCCGTTGGGGTCCACCAGACCGGCCTGACGGGCAGCGGCAATCCGGCGCACGCTCGGGCGATCCCGTTCGGTCCATACCCAGGTGTAGCGCAGGGCAATTCCCTCGATACCGAAGGCACGGGCGTAGTTCGCCAGCATCTCCTCACCGAAGTACTTGCTCAGGCTGTACGTCTCGTGGGGCCACATCGGGTGGGATTCGTCAATGGGCAGGTACAGGGGCTTGAGGTTCACTAAGTGGATACCGAAGCCGCTGGCCGAATCGCTGCAGGAGTAGATCACGCGGGGGATGCCGTTCTGGCGCGCCGCTTCCAGAACGTTGTAGGTGGACATCACATTGACGCCCAGGACTCTCTCCAGCGGCCCGGTCGGATTGGGGATCGCTGCCAGGTGGAAGACGACATCCACGTCGCGGACTACCTCAAGCGTCGCCTGAAGGTCAGTGAGGTCGCACTGTATCGAGGTGACCCCTATCTCGGCACCAGCCGGCGCTACCTGGTCCACCACCACGGGGCTGATACCCGCCGCCAGCAGTTGCTGCACCACCACTCGCCCGATCATGCCCAGTCCGCCCGTGACTAGCACTCTCATTTGCTGTCCCCCACAAGGCACAGTGCTTGATGCCCGGTCTGGCCCGTTCGATCGCCCCCGCTCGCCCGGCTACCTGACCGGGGTGGTGCTGGGCAAGCAGCAGTCCGCGGAGTCACCTGTCCATAAAGTACTTTAGGCGAGTCATGCTTAAGCCTCAAGCTACAGGTCTCCTCACCCCCGCCTGAACGCAAGTATAGCAGCCCCTCGGCCCAGAATCAAGACCCCGTTGACAATGAAGCAACGCTGTTGTATCTTCCTTTGTAGGCGAACCGGCGGTAGGATACCGGCAGACGGATACGCTAGGAGTGTCTGTGCCTCAGAACGGTAACTACTATGTGCGGTCCCTAGGGCGCGGCCTCGATGTCCTGGCCATGCTGGCAGAAGCCAGGGATGGCGTAGGGGTGAGTGAGGTGGCCAGCTCTCTCTCAGTTGACAAGAGCACGGCTTTTCGCCTCCTAAGCACGCTGGTGAGGGATGGCTTCGCGGTTCAGGACGAGGACAGCCGGCGATATCGAGCGGGGATGCGCATCGTGCAGCTGGGCGCCCGAGTGCTCGAGCGAACTGAACTGCGCGAGGTAGCGGTCCCTTGGGTGAAGCGCCTGCAGAAGGTGACCGGGGAATCGGCCCATCTGGCCGTGTTGGCACAGGGAAAGGCGGTCTACATCCACAAGGAGACTTCCGGGTCCGGGCTCAACGTCAACACCGAGGTCGGCAGGCGGGCACCGCTGCACTGCAGTGCGATCGGCAAGGCGCTCGTCGCCGAACTGCCCGCGTCCGAGCTGGAGACCATCCTCCCGGCTCAGGAGATGACCAGGTACACCCCGCGCACCATGACCACGCTCAGGGAACTCGCCCCTCACCTGGAGGTAACCCAGAGCCGGGGCTATGCCGTGGATGACGAGGAGTTCGAGCCGGGCGTGCGTTGCGTGGCGGCCGCGATTCGGGGCCACAGCGGGCGGGTCGAGGCAGCAGTGGGGGTGTCGGGGCCGTCATTCCGGGTCACACTGGAGCGGATCCCGTCTCTCGGAGCGATAGTCGCGGAGACGGCCTCGGAGATATCGCGCTTACTGGGCTACGGCCCTAGCGCCCAAGCGTCGGGGTGAGGTGTCTGCTTTGGCCGGCGAACCTGTGCCAACGCCGTTGCATCAGTCGCAACGCGCTGTTGAGCGTTGTGGGGCGTGAGCTAAGCGAGCCGGTCGCACCGACCGTCAGTCTCGAGTCCGAGGGATCATGACAGATGGAAACCACCGGGGCCGCAACCGTGCAGAAGGCGGAGTTGACCCTCAGCCTCCATCGTCGGCGGAGAGCTGAAGCGATCGCGTCTGCCGGTGGCATCGAGGCGGCCCTGGCGACCGGGAGTCTGCCCCGTCACATTGACACCACCGTCAGCGAGGCCCTGGTACTGGGATTGCTGCGGCAGGGCGTCCACACGTTCGTTGGGGTTTTCGGTCACGGCTCGACCGAGGTGGGCGAGGTACTGCGCATCTATGAAGAAGCCGGGCTGCTGCGGATGTACGGCGTCCGCAGCGAGATAGAGGCGAGCCATGCGGCCTCTGCACTGCGCTGGGTGACAGGCGAAAGGGCGGCCGTCATTAGCTCTATCGGCCCCGGCGCCCTGCAGGCTCTGGCAGCATCGCTGGTGCCTGCCAGCAACGGGATCGGCCTCTGGTATCTCATGGGTGACGAGACCACCGAGGACGAAGGGCCGAACATGCAGCAGATCCCCAAGCCGGAGCAGGAACTCTACCTCCGCCTGTGTGGGACCATGGGGCAGGCCTACACGCTGCACACTCCTTTGGCGCTGGGCGCCGCGCTGCGTCGCGGCCTCAACACCGTGGACCATCCGCATCGAGGCGGCCCCTTCTACCTGCTACTGCCCATGAACATCCAGCCGGCAACAATGGCCGACTTCAACCTCGACGAGCTTCCAGTCGGGGCGCCACCTCGGCTGGGTAAGGCCGCCGATGATGGGGCCTACGACCGGTCAGTAGAGGCCATTCTGGCAGCTGAACGCCCGGTGGTGCGCATAGGGGGAGGCGCCCGGGAGGCAGGGGCCGAGTTACTCGAGTTCCTTGACCTCTCCGGTGGCGTGGCCGTGGTGAGCCCGGTCGTGTCCGGCGTAGTGCCCTACGAACACCCGCGCAACATGCTACTCGGAGGCAGCAAAGGATCGCTATCGGGCAACTACGCCATGGAGCAGGCGGATGTTCTCGTCGCTGTCGGCACTCGTTCGGTCTGCCAGTCGGACTGCTCCCGTACTGCCTACCCCAATGTGCGCCAGGTGATCAGCGTCAACACCGATGTAGAGGCGGCCATGCACTACGGCCGCACCTTGGCCTTAGTCGGAGACGCCAAACCCACTCTGGCTGAGCTCAACCGGCGGTTACGTGCGGCTGGAGCCAGCTGCGGCAGAGAGCGGTCTGACTGGCTGCGACAGTGTCGGAAGCGGCGGCAGGCTTGGGAGCGCCACAAGCAGGAGCGGTACGATCATCCTGTCCTGTACGATCCCAAGTGGGGAGGTGCAGTCCTAACCCAGCCGGCCGCGGTCAAGGCGGCCACAGACTGGGCGCGCGCCAATGGCGCGGTTACCTTCTTTGATGCTGGTGACGTGCAGGCCAATGGGATGCAGATTGCCGAGGACGACCGGGTGGGCCGCACCATCAGCGACACCGGTGCCACGTACATGGGGTTTGCCGTATCGGCTCTCCTGGCATCGGCGCTATCGACGGAGGGCTTCTACGGGATCGCCATTACCGGTGACGGCTCATTCACCATGAGTCCCCAGATCCTCATAGATGGTGCAGTGCACGGTGTGCGCGGGTGCATTCTGCTACTCGATAACCGGCGCATGGGCGCCATCTCGGCCCTGCAGACCGCTCAACACGGAGCCGACTACGCTACTGGCGATTGCCTGGCCATAGACTACATCGCTTGGGCCAAGTCCATACCAGGGGTGGCTGCCTTCGAGGCCAATCGGTCACCAGACGAGTTGCTGGCGGCGCTGGACCAGGCCAGGGCGCATTCGACTCTCTCCCTGATACACGTTCCGGTGTACTACGGCCCCGATCCGCTGGGCGGACTTGGCAGTTTCGGTCGCTGGAACGTGGGCAACTGGGTCGAGGAGACACAGGCGCTGCGTCACTCGATTGGGTTGTGAAGAGTCCGCCGAGCAGTCAAGCCCTGACAGACTAGGAGAGCCAGATGGAGCGTGAGTGGAAGCTGGCGTTCGTAGCCAACCTAGGCTACGCCTCGATGCCCGCGGAGGACGTCATCACCTCATTGGCCGCAATTGGGTACCAAGGCGTGGAGTGGACCACCAGCCACTTCGACGCTGTGCGTCCGCTAGCTGAGCTCCAATCGCTAGTGCAGCAGACGCGCGACGCTGGGCTCGAGGTGTCCCGAATCATGGCACACGAGGACCTCGTGACTCTGGATGATGCGGTCAGACTGGAACGCATCCGCAAGACGGTGCGGGTGATCGAGGCCGCCGGCGAGTGCCGAGTCGCCAACGTCGGCACGATGACAGGCCCGGCACCATGGGACTCCAGGGCGCCCAAGGTAGGCCGGGACATCAGTGAGTCGGCTGCCTGGGCGCAAGTCCTGGAAGCCTACGAGGCCTTTCTGGCAGCCGCGGAGCGGTCAGGGGTCACCATCACCTCCGAGGGTGTCTTCGGGATGGTGGCTCACGACTTCTACTCCCATCTTTACCTCATGGACAGGGCGGCCAGCTCCCGGCACAAGGTCAACCTCGATCCGTCGCACGGGGCCCTCTACGGCAATCTGGACATTGGGTGGGTCATCCGCGAGTGGGGCGACCGGATAGGCCACGTCCACCTGAAGGATGCGGCCGGCCAGCCGGAGATGGGCAGATTCCTCTTTCCGCTCCTCGGTGAAGGCCTGGTGGACTGGCGCGCGTTCTTCGGAGGGCTAGGCGATATCGGGTACCGAGGCTTCTGCAGCGTGGAGTTCGAGTCCTTCGCCTACTACCGGCAGGTACTGCGAAGCGACCCGGAGGCGGCTGCTCGCCTATCACACCAGTTGGTCACCGCCATGGTTGAGGCAGACGAAAACAGAAGCCGGGGCTAGACTAGCAGGCGGCAGCCCATTCCCACCCGGGCCTAGTCTGCCCGAGCGCTTTCAGCCTCGACTCGGCCATGGATGGTCTGGGTTCCCTCTTGGCTCTGTGCGCCAAGGAAGGACGCCCTAACCCTGCGTCTGGGCATCTGGCCGACTCCGGAATGCCCTGCACTCTGCTTCGTCCGGGCACTGCGGCCGTGCTGTACGGATGCTGTACGGCGCACTGCGATCGCAATGCAGACAGGCCGCCGACCCCACTGATCGTGGTTGTCGACGGCCCGCCTACTACCGCTCGTATATCAGAAGGTCGGGGCGAGAGGATTCGAACCTCCGACCACTTGAACCCCATTCAAGTGCGCTACCTGGCTGCGCTACGCCCCGAACTTGTCGCCATTATAGGTCCCCCTCCCCCTCGTCGCAACTCGCCCCGCCGCCGCTCCCCCCAATTCGACAGCGCCGTCTATCGGTGCTATACACACTCTGTCCTATTCGTCACCCGATCCAGGAAAGGCTTCCTCCCGCATGCTCCCGGCCCCCAACAGCGCCACCGCCCATCCGGCGCCCCTCACGTGATCCGCTACAAGAAGATGGACCGCAAGAGCCTGGCCGTCCGCCTCGGGCCGGCCGGCGTCGAGGTGCGCCTTCCCCGCTGGGCCAGCAGCCGGGACCCGCGCGTTCGTGAGGCCGTCATGCAGCACCTCACCCAGGCCGCCAAACTCGTCCCGCCCGAACTCGATCCCGCTCGCCCTCTCACCCGGGCCGAGTTGCAGGCCGAGGCCTTGGCCTGGGCCGATCGGCTCAGCGTCGCCCCCAAGCGCATCCAGGTCCGCACCATGGCCAGCCGCTGGGGCTCCTGCACCTCCTTGGGCAACGTCACCTTCAGCGACCGCATCCTGCACATGCCCAAGTTGCTGCGCGAATACCTCATTTGCCACGAGCTCCTCCACCTCCGTGTCCTCAACCACGGCCCCCAGTTCCGCCGCCTCCTGGAAGACTGCCTATCCGACTGGAAACTCCGCGAGGAGTGGCTCGTGGGTTGGGTCGCCCGCCGCGAGATCGAATCCCTCCGGGCGCGCCGCTGACGAGCCGCCCGCCTCAAACCGAAGGAGCCGCAATGCCTACCGAGAAAGAGATCCTCCAAGCCCTCTCCGCCGTTCAGGACCCTGAACTGGGCGAAGACCTCGTCACCCTGGGTATGATCCGCGACCTGCACATCAGCGGCGGCAACGTCCGCTTCACCCTCGCCCTCACCACCGCCGCCTGCCCACTGCGTGGCCAGCTGTCCCGCCAGGCCAGCGAGGCCGTCCTCGCCCTTGCCGGAGTCAGCAACGTGGAAGTCACCGTGGGCGAGATGAGCGCCGCCGAGAGACAGCGCCTCCTCAATCGTGACAGCGAAGAACGGCCCCGGCCGGCCAACACCGTGCACCACACCCTCGCCGTCATGAGCGGCAAGGGGGGCGTGGGCAAGTCCAGCGTGACGGCTCTGCTCGCCGTCGCCTTGCGGCGGATGGGTCACACCGTGGGCATCCTCGACGCCGACATCACCGGGCCCAGCATTCCGCGGCTGCTCTTCCCCAGCCCGGCGCGCGCCCAGATGGGTGGCTTGG
>Ga0123333_10003899_pt1 | contig 14252 bp, 16 predicted proteins | sample BioC12SIPDNA_3_FD_89957 | JGI IMG/M metagenome (GOLD analysis project Ga0123333, IMG submission 89957) | Anaerobic biogas reactor microbial communites from Washington, USA - Biogas_R2_B C12 SIP DNA | ecosystem: Engineered > Bioreactor > Anaerobic > Unclassified | place: Washington, USA... | reverse complement strand
GAGTATGTTGTCGTCCACGAGATGGTGCACCTGCTTGAGCGAAACCACACCGACCGGTTCAGAGAACTGATGGACCGGTTCATGCCACAGTGGCGGCACTATCGGGACATGCTCAATCAGGCACCGCTGAGCCACGAGACCTGGTGCTACTGAACGGGCGGCCCGGGTACCTGATTGAGCTTGTCGCCGGGGAACCGCTTCGCCCCTCAAAAGACTGATACGGGGTGAGCGTCATACCAACCAGCATACAGGTACGGTCGGGCGCAATGGCAGGACGCACAGTAACCAGGGCGGCACGGGAGACCATCGTCGCGATACTCACCAGGAACGATGCCGAGTGGATCGCGATCTTCGGCTCCTATGCGCGGGGATCCGCCGGCCCGGCGAGCGATATCGATATCCTGGCCCGGTTCTCCCGCCAAAAAAGCCTCTTTCAGCTCGTTCGGATCGAGGACGAACTTGCCCGTGCCCTGTGCATGAAGGTGGACCTCGTCACCGAGAGCGCCGTGAGCCCCTACCTTGCCGATGTCATCTACCGTGATGCCGTGGTGATCTATGACGCCCGAGGATTTCTGCGTATCTCCGTCACATCCTTGATGCCATACTGAGCATCGAGGAGTTCTCCGAAGGCATCGGATCTGCAGAGGATCTCCGGAACCGCCGGCTGGAGCGTGCCGGGATTGAGCGTATGCTGACCATTATCGGCGAGGCGGCAAAGATGATCTCTCCGGAGTTACGTGAAAGGCACCCGGAGATCCCCTTGAGGGAGGCAGCGGGGATGCGGGATAAGATCGTCCGCCATTACTTCGGTGTGGATTACGAAGCGGTGTTCCTGACCCTGCGCGATGATCTCCCTATCCTCAAGCAGGGAATCCTGTCGATGCCGAACGATGCCAAACATTAGTTGCGCTGTTTCTCACCCCGCCGACGTCGCCCGCCGTGATCGCACCGGCAACGGCAACGTCCAGGTGATGCTCTTCTCCGACCACCTTGAGATCTGGAACCCGGGCATGCTCCCACCGTCTCTGGCGTTCGAGAGACTCGTGAGTGACATGTGGGTCGACGTGGTCTGAGTTCTAGTTTATTTGGTATCATCCTCAAGCAGACCGCTCACGCAGGCAATGTACCTCCCGGCATCGGTGATGTGAACAGAAAAACGCCTGCCGCTCCAGATGCGCGTGATGTAGCCTGCAGCCTCCAGTTTGTACAGGTATTTTCGGTTCGTCCTGTTGAGAAGTTCCCGGTTCTTCGAGCCCGAGCTGTATTCGCCAGACTTGTTTCTCTTTTCGGGCGGCAATTCGTCATATCCTTCAAATCCTTGCTTGTGGAAAAAGCCGAAGAGGTCCTCGCTGGTCATCCCCTCCCCCCGCCGGTAGAGCTCGCACAGCAGCAGCTGGCACTCGGCGTCCGGCATCATGATGGAGAAGTTATACAGCGGTTCGACCTGCCCGGTCTCCACGATACTCAGACCGTGGTCCGCCTCGAGTGCGGCATCGTCACCCGTTGCATAGCGGTCCGCATGCACATAGTACGCCCTAACCCCATGCACCATCGCCGCCATGGTGACGGCTACCGACGTCATCCTGCCGCAGGCAGACATGTTGATGAGAACGTCGTTCCCCTGCCGCTTCTCTCTCACAATCAGGGAGGAGACGACCCGGAGCACATCAAGGATGTCAAACATATTGCAGTAGGCGACCTCAGGGCGGACACCTGCCGCCAGCAGCCCCTCACAGACCCTCTTCGTATAGTGCCGCTGCTTCTCCAGCATCTGCTCGTCCAGGTCGGCGTTGTCCGGGACTACGATGACGTACGCACGCTCGGCTCGGTATGTCTTGAACGGCTTTACAGCCCGGTCGATCTCGTGGCCAAGCGGGATCAGGTGGACACGCTCGTTCAGGCCATCGGCCCTCGCCGGCCGGATCGGATCAGAAGTTTTCACAATATTCACAATAGTCACGTGAATTTTTTAATTGTTTCCCTGTGCGTATACAACAATGGGACAGGGCGACGGGGGAGCCCTGCTCACACGAGGAACCAGAAATGAACAACCAGAATCTCAACACATCGAAGAAAGACAGTATCGGCGACCTGATCGAGACCTGCGACTTCCCGGATCTCTACCGCACGTATGCGTGGAAGCGGGATCTCTGGCAGAACGGATTCCCTGAGATCTGCCGGCTTGAGCGTGAGGTTGGCGACGCTGCAAGAGCCGGAACGCTCTCCGAGGAACACCTGAAAGCGATCGCGCGGTGGGGCGGGCTGCCGAGCATCGAGCGGATTCGGGCGCCTGTGCCGATCCGGATCGCCCTCTTTGAGGACGGAGACGTTGCCCGATGGGTACGGGAGAACCCGGAGAACGCCATCCGTGTACTTGGCGGCCAGATCCGGGGGTTTGGCCCCACCTATACCAGCAAGCTCCTGCGGTTCGCAGCGCCGGAACTTTTTGGCGCGATCGACACCCGGATCGTCCGGGTCTTCGGTGCGGGGGACACCGCCCGCCTGCACCTCCTCGACCTGACCGCAACACCCGTCGATGGGCGCTGGGCGATCCTCTCCGGCCAACAGGGCTGGCCGGAAGAATACGGCACGTGGACTGCTATCCTGACCTACGCAGCAGCAGAGCTCAATGCGGCAGGTCAACCGTGCCCGCACCCGGAAGCGCTCATCAATGCGGGTCTTCGCGAGCGCGGTATCTGGCTGAACGCCGATGTGGAGATGGCATTCTTTAATTATGCCTCGGGGAAAATCCAGAACATAAGGAGGGATTGAAATGGACACCCCTGAAGACCGCTCACGGGAAGCGAACGAGTTGAGGAAAAGCGGGAGGTGCAAAGATGCCCTGGAGATCTATCGTGAACTCTGGGACGGCCAGCATCACGATGGATTTACTGCTGCAGGCCTGCTGCACTGTCTCCGGAAACTGCACCGCCTCGACGAGGCGATGACCTTCGCCGACGAGATCGCCGCGCGTTACCCCGATCACAACTGGGTAAACCTGGAGGTCGCGTGGGCATACGCCGACTACGTCAAGGGGATGGCAGAGAACGGGGCATCTGTCCCGGTGCTCCATGCCTGCGGAGAGAAGGCCCTCTCCAGAAACCCGCCCCCACAGCCGGTAAACCATATCGCCTTCGCCATCATGAAAGCGGCAAATGGTGCCAAAGACTGGCATACGCTGGCAGCATGGACTTCACGGGTCGATCCGTCGCTGCTCAGCCCGGCAGGGATGAAACTCCCCGACGGAAAAGAAGGCTGGAGTTACCTTGCCCGCTGGTATCACTACCGGAACCTGGGGCTCATCGGCACCGGGCGCGCGCAAGAAGCTCTTCCCCTCTGCCGTGAAGCGATCGAGAAGTTCCCTAACCAGTACAAATTCTTTGCATACGACCTCGCCAGGGCGTATGCGGGCATCGGCGAGTACGAAAAGGCGGCAGAAACGTTTGACGAACTCTGCCGGACGGTCCGGCCGGACTTCTACCACCTCTTCGAGTACGGAAAGGTCGTCCACCAACTCGGCCGTCCGGAAGAGGCGCTGGCACTGATGGCCCGGGCCGCGAAGGCAGGGCAGCGCCCGGAGTTCATGGTTGGCTACTTCATGGAGATGGGCGACATCTTCAAGCAGGTCGGTCGCCTGGACGCGGCCCGCGACCACTATACGCTGGCAACGGCCATCCGGATGCGAAACTCGTGGTCCGTCCCTGCCGAGCTGCAGCAGCGCCTTGACGAGAACGCCATCTCTTCGATCGAGGACTCCGTCGAGGAACTCACCTATCGGTGCAGCCGCCACTGGAGCAACTGCAAAACCGAGCCGAGTTCCATCACGGCGCAGGATGAGCGGGAAAAACCGCTTGCAGAGGGGGTAGTTGGCAGGATCTTTCTCGGACACCCGGACCGTGAGTACTTCTTCATCAACCCGCCGGACGCTGACGGCTACATTGGGTTCAAGAACGAGCTCACCTGGGAACCGGAGGACCTGAGCCAGGTTGTATTCGACGTTGTTCCATCATTTAACCGGAAGAAGAACGAGTGGGCTGCAAAGGCGGTGAACGTCCGACCGATGGATGATAGTGCAGCAAGTTAAGGCACCACAGGCAGGAGCGGGCCGGATATGCGGTTAACCGTCATCGCCGGACTGGAGGCGGGCACCCGTGATGTTGGTAAGTGACCAGCAACGCCAGAGCCCCTCACCCTCCGGGGAGCAGAGCATAGTCCGGTGCCGCACCGCTCCCCCGGGAGCAAACGGGAACAGATAATACCGGAGAAACCCCCACACCTCTCCGTATGCCGTTTACCGTCTCGTTCAACATGGTGCAGGTGATCGATATCGCGGAGGCGGAGGACCGCCTCCTGGACCTCTACAATACGATGCTGATCGCCCGCGGGCAGATGCACCCGACGACTGACGAGGTCGATGCGGTCGTCTTCGAGGTCCTCGGAAAGCTCGAGGCCTACCTCCAGGGCATCGCCCCCGAAAAGGGCCTCCGCGGCCGGGACCTCAAACCGATCGTCCAGGCCTGGGTCGAAGAACGCCTGGCGGAGGCGGGAGCCTGATCCCGGCCGGATGTGACTGAGTCAGGGTGCGCAGGTTCGCCGGTTTGAAGAACGCCCCCGGGGCTCAATGAGCGGCCCTGAGAAGCCGCCGGACGCGGTATAATAATGATCGCCCCGCCACGCCCAGAACAGGGAAAAGCCATCCCGTACATCCCGGCACAACCCTTTTAATCCAATCCTTGCATACACTCTCCGAGCGTCATACGATCAGATGCAGGCGATGAAGTCCGCCTCCAACCGCCGACACGGCTGATGACTTCTACCCCCTGCCCTCTATGATCTCAAACGTCGAACGGAACCAAACGATCCGGTTTATCGCCGACCGCCGGTGCGCAAGCGGCGGCTACTGCCACTACCGGCTGGACGAACCCAACGCCGCCGACACCTTCTTCGCGCTCGACACTCTCCGGCTCCTGGGCGCCCTCGCACCCGACCCGGTCACCGACGAACTTCTGCTCCGGATGCAGCACCCGGACGGGGGATACCCTACGTTCTATGCAGGTGCCTACGTGCTCCGGAGCCTTGCGCTCACCGGAAGAGAGCCGGCCGCCGACCCCTGCCCCTGGCTCAGGTCGTTCGACCCCCTCCAGGGCTCCGGCGAGCGTTCCATCGAATCCATCTCCGTCTTCGAGCGGACCTGCATGCACCTCGGCCTCTGCCGGACCCTTGGGCTCCATCCGGACAGACAGCTCCGGGACGCCGTGCTCCGTCACCTGACCGCATACCACAACCCGGACGGCGGATTCGGCCGCCCGCGTTCGTCGCTCATCCAGACCGCTCACGCCCTGGCGATCCTTGCTATGGTTGGAGAACCCCACGGCACGTTCGGGGCAGAGCGATTCCTCCGGCAGTGCGAGGATGCGGCGTTCGGATACCTGAACTCACCCGGAGCGACGCCCGCGTATCTTGAACACCTTGCCGCCGGCGTGGAGTGCGCCGTCCTCACCGGCCGCCCCCTTCGGTTCCCGGAGAGGTGCCGGACGTTCGTCAACGAGTGCCGGAACCGGAACGGCGGCTACTCCCGCTCGATCTACGGCGGGATCTCAACGCTTGAAAACACCCGCCTGGCGATCCGGACGCTCGCCCTCATAAACCAGATCGAACATATGGAGAGACCAGCATGACCGAGATTGACACAACCATACGGTCGATCCGCGCCCGGGAGATCCTCGACTCCCGGGGCAACCCGACCGTCGAAGCGGAAGTTACCCTCGCCTGTGGGGCGCACGCACGCGCCGCATCCCCCTCCGGGGCATCCACCGGCATTCACGAGGCGCTCGAACTCCGGGACGGCGCACCCGGCCGCTACAACGGCAAGGGCGTGCAGCGGCCCGTCAACCTGATCAACCACGGCATCGGCGACCGCCTGGCCGGGCTCGACGCCCGCGACCAGCAGGCGGTGGACCGGGCGCTCATCGATCTCGACGGGACGCCGAACAAGCAGAACCTCGGCGCCAACACGACGCTTGCCGTCTCGATGGCGGTTGCCCGGGCAGCCGCCGCGGCGGAAGGCCGCTGGCTCTGGGAATACCTGGGTGACCCGGCAGAACCGCTCCTCCCGGTCCCGATGATGAACATCCTCAACGGGGGCGTGCACGCGAACTGGCAGGGTCCTGATTTCCAGGAGTACATGATCGCCCCCTACGGCGCCCCGACGTTTGCCGAGGCGCTCCGGTGGGGCGCCGAGATCTACCACGCCCTCAAAGCCTTCCTCAAAGAGAAAGGTTACAGCACCGGCGTCGGCGACGAAGGCGGGTTTGCGCCCGCGGTCTCCTCGAACACCGAACCGCTCGACCTGATCGTGGAGGCGATCGAACGGGCGGGCTACACCCCCGGCAGCCAGATCGGGATCGCCCTCGACCCGGCATCGAGCAGTTTCTACCGTGACGGCGCCTATGAACTCCGGACCGAAGGCCTGACCCTGACCGCCGCGGAGATGGTCGACCGCTACCGCGACCTCGCCGGCGCCTACCCGATCGTCGTCATCGAGGACGGGCTTGCCGAAGACGACTGGGACGGCTGGCGCCTGCTGACCGAAGCGATCGGCGACCGGGTGGAACTCGTCGGCGACGACCTCTTCGTGACGAATGTTACGCGGATCGAACGGGGGATCCGGGAAGGCGTGGCGAACGCCGTCCTGATCAAGCCCAACCAGATCGGGACGGTGACCGAGACGATCGCCGCGGTCAGACTGGCGCAACAGAACGGCTGGGGCGCGATGGTCTCCCACCGGAGCGGTGAGACGGTCGATACGTTCATCGCCGATTTCACCGTCGCCATGCGGACCGGCCACCTCAAGACCGGGGCGCCGGCCCGGGGTGAGAGGGTCGAGAAGTACAACCAGCTCCTCCGGATCGAAGAGGCGGCAGGAGAGGCTGCCCGTTACGCCGGGCGGGCCGGGTTCGTCCGGTAGGGTAGCAATGGCATCGATGATCGAGGACCTCAAGCGGGCCGTCATGGGGCGGCTGGAGCGTGCCCGTGCCGCCATCGCGGCAGGTGGCGACCCGGAAGAGGAACTCGCCCGCGCGACAGCGGATATCGAAGCGCTCTGCGACGGAACCGACCGGCTCTACCACGACGCCGTCTGCTCGATGTGGTGAGCGGCGTGGACCGGTGGTTCTCCGTTGCCGGCCTCGCGACCGGCCTGATCCGGCCGGGGGATGCGATCGCCGACCGGCTCGTCGCGGCGGCGCCCCGGCCGGGCGGCATGCGCGGCGGAGACTGCATCGTCGTCGCCGAATCGGCGGTGGCCACCGCCGAAGGCAGGCTTGTCCGGCTCGACGGCGTTAAACCCACCCCGGCAGCCCGCGACCTCGCCCGCCGGTACACGATGGACCCGCGGATGGTCGAGATCATCCTGCAGGAGAGCGATGCCGTCGTCGGCGGCATGCCGGGGTTCCTCCTCTGCCGGGCTCACGATACCCTTCTGCCCAACGCCGGCGTGGACGCGTCCAACGCCCCGCCGGGGTGCGTGGTCCTCCTCCCCGCCGACCCGGGAGCGAGCGCCGCCGGGATCCGGGACGCCATCCGGGCGTCTGCCGGGGTTGAGGTCGCCGTCATCGTCGCCGACAGCCGCCCTCATCCCATGCGGTCGGGCTGTGCCGGCATCGCTCTCGGCTGCGCCGGGCTCGCGGCGGTCATGGACGGCCGGGCGGTGGCGGACAATATTGCATCCGCCGCGGAACTCGTCATGGGCGAGGCCGGCGAGGGCATCCCGGCGGCGCTCGTCCGGTGGTGCGGACCGTGAGCGGGACAGGGATAGCAGGAAAATGAACGTGCGACCCGGCGGTGCGGGTCCCGTAAGAGGAAGAGAGAATGCGTGATGACAGTGGCGGCTGGCTGAACAGGACGGTGATCGGCGCAGGCGTAACGAGTTTCTTCTCCGACCTGGGCCACGAAGCCGTCACGGTCCTGCTCCCTTCCCTCCTGATCCTCATCGGCGCTCCCATATATGCGCTCGGCGTGATCGAAGGGTTGAGCGACGGTGCTTCGAGCTTCGTCAAGCTCTTCTCCGGCCACTGGTCGGACCAGCTCGGGAAGAGGAAAGAGTTCGCGCTCGCCGGATATCTCGCCACCGCAATCTTCCCTGCCTTTGTTGCGGTTGCGACCGTCTGGCCGGTCGTCCTCCTTGGCCGCGTGATCGGGTGGGCGGGACGCGGCACCCGCGGACCGCCCCGCGACGCGATCCTGGCAAAATCCGTCCCCCCGTACGACCTCGGGAAGGCCTTCGGGTTCCACCGGGCCGGAGATACGCTCGGTGCCATCGCCGGCCCGCTCATGGCGCTGGTCCTGGTGACCTCGATCGGCCTGCGGGAGATCCTCTGGCTCACCCTCATCCCGGGTTTCCTTGCCGTCGCGACATTCTCGCTCCTCGTCCGGGAGAAGAACCCGGCGCCCTCCGGCGACAGAACGAAGCTCGCCGCTTCGCTCCGCGGCCTTCCGGGGGTCTTCAAACGCTTCCTCGGTGCGGTCCTGGTCTTCGGGATCGCCGACTTCTCGCACACCCTCCTCATCGCCTTTACGATCGTCGCCCTGACCCCTTCGCTCGGACTGACGGGGGCCACCGCGGCCGGCGCCGGCCTCTACCTCGTCAGGAACGTGGTCTACGCGGCGGCCAGCTACCCGTTCGGCGTCCTCGGCGACCGGTTCGGGCGGGTGAACATGCTTATCCTCGGGTACGCGGTCGCGGTCGCGACCTTCGTCGGGTTTGCCGTGGCTCCGCCGGACCTGATCGGCTATGGTGCACTCTTTGCTCTTGCCGGCCTGTTTATCGCCGCAGAGGATACCCTTGAAGGTGCGGTCGCGGCAGAACTCGTGGAAGAACAGCGCCGGGGTCTCGGATTCGGAGCACTCGCCACCGTCAACGGCATCGGCGACCTGGTCTCAAGCATCGGTATCGGGTTGCTCTGGACGTTTGTCGGATACCCCGCCGGGTTCCTGTTCGCTGCGATCGTCGCCGCTGCCGGAACCCTGCTCCTGGCCGCACCATGGCTCCGGCCTTCTGCGGCCGCATAAGGGGACACTCGTTGAGCATACCGGGGCGTGCCCGGTTCATGCACGATACCTGGCACGCTATGAAAAAGAGAGATCAGTAGGTCGGGAGGTACCGATCGAGCTCCCAGGGGTGGACCGCTGTGCGGTAGGCGTCCCACTCGGCGTTCGCGACGTTCGTGAGGGCTGCGACGACATGGGGGCCGAGCGCTCTGCAGATGATCTCGTCCGCAAGCAGGGCCTGGTGTGCCTCGGCGAGATCTGCCGGGAGCGTCCGAATCCCCGCATCCTGCCGCTCAGCGGCATCCATATGATAGATGTTCTTTCCAACGCCGGTCGGAGGCTCGATCCGGTTCCTGACGCCGTCCATCCCGGCGGCAAGGAGCGCGGCGAAGGCGAGGTAGGGGTTGCAGGTCGGGTCGGGGCTGCGGAACTCGACCCGGGTGCTGTTGCCGCGAGGCGCCGGGACCCGGATCAGGGCCGACCGGTTGCTCGCGCTCCAGCTGACGTAGCAGGGCGCCTCGTAGCCGGGGACGAGCCGTTTGTAGGAGTTGACCGTCGGATTCGCGACCCGGGTGATCGCCGGCGCGTGGCGGAGCAGCCCGGCGATGAAGTGCATGCAGGTCTCCGAGAGTTGCCGCGGAGCGTCGGGGTCGTAGAAGGCGTTCTTCCCGTCTTTTGCGAGCGAGCAGTTCGTGTGCATTCCGCTCCCGCAGATGCCGTAGATCGGCTTTGCCATGAACGAGGCGTGCAGGCCGCGCACCAGCGCCATCGTCTTGGCCACGAACTTGAACGTCACGACACGGTCGGCGGTCGTCAGGGCGTCGCTGTACTTGAAGTCGATCTCGTGCTGGCTCTCGGCGACCTCGTGGTGGGAGGCCTCGATCTCGAACCCCATCTCCGTGAGGGCAAGGATGATCTCGCGGCGCACGTCCTCGGCAAGATCGGTGGGGGCAAGGTCGAAATACCCGCCGACGTCCTGGAACTGCATTGTCGGTTTTCCGTCGACCATCCGGAAGAGGAAGAACTCCAGTTCCGGCCCGGTGTTGAAGACGTAGCCGTCCTTTGCCGCGTCGTCCATCGCCCGCCGCAGCACGTAGCGCGGGTCGCCCGCGAAGGGCCGGCCGTCGGGCCCGGTCACGTCGCAGACGAACCGGGCGACTGCATCCTCGTGCGGCCGCCACGGGAGAAGGGTGTAGGTGGAGAGGTCCGGTTTGAGGAGCATGTCGGACTCTTCGATCCGGGCGAACCCCTCGATCGAGGACCCGTCAAACCCGATGCCGGTGGTCAGGGCTTTCTCTGCCTGGCCGGCGGGGATGGCGACGTTCTTGGGCATGCCGAGAACATCGGTGAACTGGAGGCGTAAAAATCGCACGTTATCCTGTTCGATTCTATTGAGAAGTGTTGAAATGGCTGGATCCGACATTGGGAGAAAGGTTCCTGCTCTCTCTACATATAATCTTGCCTGGTACCGGGAAGGCAGAACGCATCAGGAGAGCGAGGCTATCGGAGAACAAAGCATTAATTATCTGCAGAGCAAGATACAGGGATACAGATTCAGGTGATGGAGTTCACCTCTAACCGCTTTTGTGGCTGATAACTCCTACCATCGTGCGGCCAGTGCCCGCCCGATCCATATCCATTTGTCAGGAGAGATCCCATGACCAGCCACGCCCGGCACCTGCCCGAAATCCTTGCCTGCGAAGCCGACCATGTCCAATCGTTCGGTTCCGAGTATGCTTCCTACGCCGACCAGCTCCGGGAACTGGCTCGCCGGCTTGATTCCGGCCGGTTCCACCTCGCCGTGCTCGGCCAGTTCAAGCGCGGGAAGAGCACCCTGATCAACGCGCTCCTCGGCGAGTCACTCCTCCCGAGCTCGGTGATCCCGCTGACCGCCATCCCCACGCTGATCACCTATGGCGACCGGCAGAGCGTCCGTATCCGGTTCCAGGGCAACCGCGACGACGAGGTCGTCGAGAACGGTATCGACCACGACCTGTACCGGGCCCTCCTCCACTATGTTTCGGAAGAGTTCAACCCGAAGAACGAGCGGGGTGTCCTGCAGGTGGAGGTGACCCACCCCGCCCCGATCCTTGCACAGGGCGTCGTCCTGATCGATACGCCCGGGATCGGGTCCGTCCACCAGCACAACACCGAGATGACCTTAAACTTCCTCGCCCAGTGCGACGCGGCGCTCTTCCTGGTCTCCGCCGACCCGCCGATCACCGAGGTCGAGGTGGAGTTCCTCCGGACCATCCGCGACGCGGTCACGAAGGTCTTCTTCGTCCTCAACAAGGCCGACTACCTCACCGACGACGAGCAAAAGACCGCGCTCGCGTTCTTCGAGACGGTGCTCCGCGAGCGGGCGGGCATCCAGGGACCGGTCACCATCTTCCCGGTCTCGGCGAAACGGGGGCTTGCCGCCGCAACGGCCGAGGATGCCGCCCTCTGGCGGTCGAGCGGAATGGGGAAGGTCTCGGACCACCTGGTCGGGTTCCTCGCCGGCGAGAAGAACGCCGTGCTCCGCGATGCGGTCCAGAAGAAGGCCCGGGCCGTGCTGGGCGCCGTCGCGCTCCGGCTCGACCTCTCCCGGCGGGCGCTGGAGATGCCGCTTACCGACCTCGAAGGCCGGATGCGGACGTTCGAGACAAAGATCCGCGAGGCGGAACTCCAGCGCCGGCATGCCGCCGATATCCTGGAAGGCGACCACAGGAGGGTAGCAATCTCGCTCGAAGAGGAGATGCGGGCGCTCCGGGAGCGGTCGCTCGCGCACCTCATGGGGGTCGCGGAGGGCGCGCTTGTCGGCCCGGCGGGGCCGGACGAGACGGCGGCGCAGAACGCCGTTGCCGCCGCCATCCCGTCGTTCTACGAGCACGAACTCGGCGAAACGACCGCGGCGGTCGAACGGGAGGTGACTGCGCTCCTGCAGACCCACCAGCAGCGGGCCGCCGACCTCGTCGGGTCCATCCGGACCGCCGCCGCGGACCTCTTCGAGATCCCCTACCACGCCCGGGAGAGCGACCGGATGCTCTCAATGCGGCAGGAGCCGTACTGGGTCTCCCGGAAGGGCTGGGAGAGCACCTTCAGCCCGGTCACGAACGGTCTCGTCGACCGGGCGCTGCCGCGCTCGATGCGGGAGAAGCGGATTCGGGCACGGTTGGAGAAGCAGATCTCCTACCTGGTGGTCCGGAACACCGAGAATCTCCGGTGGGCGACGATCCAGAACGTCGACGCGACGTTCCGGCAGTTCGGCCGCGAACTGGATGCGGATCTCGCAGAGGCGGTCGACGCCACAGAAGGTGCCATCACCGCCGCATACACAAAGAGGAAAGAGCACGCGAGCGAGACGGCGGACGACCTCGCCCGGCTGCAGAAGGCGTCGGCAGAGGTTGCGTCCGCGATCTCGGATCTCGAGCAGGGGTGAAGAGAAGATGGCTGCATGTCCATGCTGCGGGGCGGAACTGACCGGCTACGAGCGGGTCGCTGTCTCTGGAAATAAGGAGAAAGTCAGGACCGAGGTTGTCCTCTGCTGCCCGTGCTGCCAGTGGCAGGGGATATGCCGGGAGAACTGTCCCGACGATCTCCTATGGGGCTGATTCCGGGTTCTGTCGCGACGTTCGCAGCGCCTGCCGCATGACGTCCTCTTCGGGGCGGAAGTAGAGCCGGTCGTGCCCCTGCCAGACGGGAAGACCGCGGACGACGACGGCCGGGACACCGTTGTTGCTCTCCCCCATGACGATGTTCGCGAACCCGGCGATCTCATCGACGACCGCCTCCTCGGTGATAGTGAGGGGGCGGGCGAAGAGGTCTGTATCGCCCCGGAAGTCGCGGATCGCCGGCACCCCGCTCCAGCCGACGGCGTGGCCGATCTGCCCCCGGCGGAACGCCCGTCCGCAGGTGTCGGTGAGGATGACCGCGACCGATCTGCCGGTGATCCTGCGGATATCCTCCCGGATCCCGGCGGCGGCGGCCATCGGGTCGGGCGGCAGGATGATGGCGGTATCGTCCTCCACGTTGCTCCGGTCGACGCCTGCCCGGACGCCGATATGCCCGCAGGGGACGGCCGCGAGGATGAACGGGCTCTCAAGGAGCACGTCGACGGAGGTGTCGAGGATGACCTGGATGAACCGCGGATCCTCGCCGGCGGCTGCCGCGATGGCTTTCGCCCGTTCGGTCGGCTCGATCTCTGTGAGGTTGCGGGTCTGTCCGTTCGCTTTCGCCGAGACCGACGAGGCGATGCAGAGGATGTCGCCGTCCTCGAACGCGGTCCGTTCGCAGATGAGTGCGGCAAGATCGTCGCCGGCGTGGATGATGGGAAGGCCGTGAATGCCCATGACCTGGATTGTCATCGTCACGTAGTCGACGCCGGTGGTGATAAGGGTCGCGGGAGACCGTAGCACGTAGCAGAGGGACGAGAATGGATGAGAGCACCGAACCGGGGACGCCGTCCCCGAACGAACACCAGGCCCGGTATATCCGGAGCACCTGCGAGTATATCGACCGGCTCCTGACCGATATCGAGGGTGTTCTGGACGCTTCGACGTCGGGAAGCGTCTTCCCGCGCTACTCCGCCGATCTCACGCCCGTGCAGCGGGAAACGATCGAGGATTTTGTCGCCGATCTTCGTGCCCGGCTCGTCCGCATCCTGGACGACCAGGGCATCGCCCGGGACCGGCCGGTCGTCCCGGCGTCGCACGCCATCAAGGGTTCGCTCATCGCGATCGATATTGCGGCGGAAGAGCTGCGGCCGAAGCACGTGCGGGCGTATGGCAAGGTCTCCGGGGGGATGGCGGCGGAACTCGAAGGTATCGCCGGGGAGCTGCACGACCTTCTCGGGCGGCTCGACCGGGATCTCGGCGAAGCAGCGGGTGACGGCAGGGAAGAGTGATGCCTGCCGGCGCCCGGGTGGGAGGGAACACTTCTCTTCTCGAAGGTATTATTCCCGGAAGTGGGACGACCCCTGGCGATAGCCATGTGATGGGCGGCCACAGCCGGTAAAACGGCGGGAGCAAGCACCTGGTCGGCAGACACGTTGAAAACTGTGGGTATGCGGGGGAAGGGATTCGAACCCTTGAACTTCTTCAAGACTGGACCCTAAACCTATCACATACACTTGGCGCTGTTTACACCTTTAACCGCGCCGGGAGAACGGTTGCCAATGAGTGTGATAGAGAAACTGAAGAACCTCGATCCGGTCAATAAAACGT
>Ga0123333_10003896_pt1 | contig 14258 bp, 13 predicted proteins | sample BioC12SIPDNA_3_FD_89957 | JGI IMG/M metagenome (GOLD analysis project Ga0123333, IMG submission 89957) | Anaerobic biogas reactor microbial communites from Washington, USA - Biogas_R2_B C12 SIP DNA | ecosystem: Engineered > Bioreactor > Anaerobic > Unclassified | place: Washington, USA... | reverse complement strand
CCAGGGGCCGGCCAAGCCATCAGGGCAGGAAGAAGGGCGTCATTGGGGCCCATGCCTCTTGCCAGGCCTCAGACTGCAGGTGCCGCGTCACCGTGGTCGGAAGTGCTCGCTCCAGGTGGGCGCGTTCCTCGCAGGACAGGTTGTAGAGCATGAAGGGGATGACGAGCGCGGCGGGTTGGGCGTGCTGCCGGCTGTGGTTGGCCAGGCGGTGCAGGAGCCGGTTATGCTCCTCCTGGTGGAGCACATCGGCCGTGGCGGAGAAGGTAGCTTCCTCGAGGTCGATGTGGGCCTGCCATTGCGCCCTGAGCTCGGTGAGCTGGACGAGCAGGACGTCAAGGGCGCCTTCGGCCAAGGCGCGCTCCGCAGCTTTGACGATCTCGCCGATCTCGTCGTGCTGTGCGATGAGCGTGGCATAGGGCGCCTCGGGGATGAAGCGGCGGAGAAAAGGCCACGCGAGACGTTGCTCCCCTTCGTGGTGCGCCTCTATGATGGAGAGCAGCGCCTTCACGTACCGCTGGTACCCTTCGCTGGTGGCGCCGGCCGCAGGCGTGCCCCGGGTGAAGGCGTAGCCGTGCTCCATGGACACCGCTAACCCGCGGCTGATGATTGTGTGGATGCGGGCAAGATCCGCGCTGAAGCTTCGCTGCTGCATTGTCGTACCCCCTGGCTTTCGCTGTGACGTCTGCTACCGACCCTGACGGGTCTGGAGAGCCTTCCAGAGAGACGATCCTCTTTGGGATCCCGGCTCCGCACTCCCGAAAGCAGCTCCGGCCGGGGGAGGGGGCAGGCTCCCGGCCCGAGTCACTTCACCCCATAGCATAGTACAGGTTCTGGTTGCTGTCAATATGTTATACAGATGTCTGGCAAAATAGGGGCGCGCTGAGGAGGCGCGGTCAGCGGTTGCGCGGGGCTTCGGAATCGGCCACCGGATGTTTGCGCTTAGGGGGTGACGACTAACGTTACAGCGAAGCGATCGATGACCGAGCGATCGCCCTCCCACTCGCGCCAGTGCTTGAGATGCAGCGGCGTGGTGCCCGGCCTTTCGGCGCGGAAGGTAAGGACCCGCATGCCGCCCTGGCCGACGCGGGGGCTGTGCGGCTGCTCAAGCTCCGACCTCACCAGGGCCAGAATGCTCGCCTCTGCCTCATCGATGGCCCAACGGAAGCCGGTCGTGGGGTTCTCGGCCAGGCGCACGGTTAGCGTCGCGCCGGACGCGGCCTCGAACCGCCCGCCATCGTCGGCCTGGGTCAGGATAAGATCCGCCATAGGTGGTGCTCTCCTTTCGACTTCGTCCCGCCATTCCCGCTTGTCTCATACCCGGCGCGTGCCGGACTCCGTGCGCCGCGGCGTGCCCCTGGCGGGATGAGGGCCTTCCTTCATATGTGTCAGAGGTATTGTGCCACATTGGGCGAAGATTGCCATAGCCGGTGTCGTCGACTGCGGCAGGGATTCGGGTCCACGCAGGGCGGGGCACGGGATGCGAGGGGCGCGCAGGGTGCGGTAGGACGAGAGGGCGGGGCACCCCTGCGACCGGGGCGGCCCCGCCCTGTGATGCTGCCCGCGCTAGTACTGCTTCCAGCAGCGGATGAACGTGAGCTGGTCCGAGTCGTCCCAGCAGACCGAGACTCGATCGGCTGCGAAGGCGACCTGGGCGATTCCCTCTTCCTCGACCTGGGCGATGGTCCGTGGGTGCCATGCGCCGTTGGCGTAACCCCACAGGCGCCGCACGCCGCCGATGTAGTGATCGACGAGCACGTGCTGCGCGGTGGCGCACCCGGCAGCGCCCGCCACCATCTCCGGCGCTGCCGGGCCGGCGACGGCGGCCTCCACGGGCGGTCCTTCAGACTCGATACGCCGCATCAGGGCCGCGTGCGCCTCTTCGAGCTGTCGTACAACGTCAGGATTGATGGTTGCCATCTGTTCCCTCCTCTAGCAGACCGGATCAGAGTGTTTTCCAGGCGCGCACGAGCGTGAGCTGGTCGCCATCCCAGCAGACGTCGGCGCGGGTTGCGGCGAAGAGCTCCTGTGCAACGCCCGCGAGCTCTGCATCGGTCACAACCTTGTGGCGCCACGCGCCGCCAGCGTAGGCCCACAGCACGACGGCGCCGCCGAAGTGCTTGTCGACCAGGACGTAGTCGGCTGCGCCACAGCCTGTCTGGGGCTGGACATCGACTGTGAGGGAGTAGAAGGCGAAGCTGCTGTCGATGAGGACGTCGTCCTGGCCGTAGCCGATGAGGCAGTAGCCACTGTCACCCCAGCCGGTGCCCCAGCTGTTGCGGACGATCCAGGCTGCCTGGGCGTCGTCATAGCCCACGACGACGATGCAGTGGAGGCCCTCGTTGGTGGCCTGAGCCGATTTCTGGTAGACGCCGGACTTGTAGTAGTAGAAGTCGCTGAAGACGCGCATGCCGGCTACGACAGGGCCGACGGTGGCGATAGCGTGCTTGCGCGCCTCCATGGTGCTGTGAGCGGCGTAGTCGACGATCTGGACGAGGCGCGCCTGCCAATCGCCGCAGCGATCGGTGCACGGCATGTTGTGCGCCTGGTAGGGGAAGCAGCTCTCGTCGGTCACCCCGGCGCTCTTGGCGTAGTCGAGCCCCGACGTGAGGCCCCAGCCGCTGCAGCTGCCACCGCCGCAGAAGAGCAGAAACGCCTCGGAGAGGTCGACGGCGAAGCCGGCGTTCTGCGCTTTGATACGCATATTGGCCTCGATGGCGCCGCAGGTGCCGAAGGCGACGCACGAGCCGCAGGCACCCTGGTCCTTGACAGGCCCGCAGTAGTCCTGACTGCCGACGTTGCGCCAGTCGAAGGCCGCGGGCGCAGCGAAGACGGTCCCGAACTCGAAGGCGCCGCGCTCCAGTTGCGCTTGCTGCCTGACGGTTGCGGCCATTGTCTTGATCTGGGCCTCGGTCATCTTCACGCCGAGGTACTTGCGTCGCTGGGCTGGCGGCAGGGCGGCGATCGAGGTCTCCCCGGCGGTCCAGCTCAGCGCCTCTTCATCGATGGCCGCCTTGAGAGCGGTCAGCGTGAGTTCGTCGTTTTCCTTTGCCATGGTTCCGCCTCCATTCGTGACTGATGGGGTCCCGGTTGACACAGTTTCTGTGGAACTCGCACCTAGCGTCACCCCCTTTCGTAGGGACTGAGACACGCCCGACAGGAGGCCCCATGGCCGTGTGTGGTGCGCTGGCTGGCTGTGGGCGGTGAGCTGTGGGGAGATGCTGTGGTGAACGGGGCACCGTGTGTGGGCCTTATAGCTCATGGTAGCACCGGATGGGTTGGCCGTCAATGGGGTGATGGCGGAGCGCGCCGCGGCCCTTCTGTGCGGGTTAGGTAAGCGACTTGGCGCTGCCGAACGCTCGTCGCAGCGAGGCCCGCCCTGAAATCGCCGGTCTAGTGCACGACACCCGATCAATCGGGTTTCCGGACCGGAAAAGGCCGGCGGACCCCCATTCCATGGGGCAGGGAGAGCGAGATGGGTGGGCCTGGTTGGCCGACACCTGGCGTTGAGGGCGCCGGCCACCATTTGTGATCCGGGGCCAAGGGACTAGGATACGGCGGATAGGCCGATGCGGTCTGGAGAGGGAGGCCCGGTTGAGACCATTCGAGACATTGACGCCGCGCGGGCAGGCGCGAAGACTGCGCCGGGTGGCGCTGGCGGCGCTGGAGCAGTTCGATCTTGAGGTGACGCGCGTGGCGCTGCTGGCTCATGCGACGAACATGCTGTTCCGCGTGCGGACTGAGGGCGGCAGCTCGTATGTGCTACGGGTGTGTGCGCCGGAATGGCGCGACGACGTGGACTTGCAGTCGGAGGCGATGTGGCTAGCGGCGTTGGCGCGCGAGTCGGACATCGGCGCGCCGGTGCCGATCCCGGCGCGGACCGCGGGGCCGCTGGGGCCATATGTGGTGGTGGCCGATGCCAAAGGTGTGCGGCTGCTCCGGTGCGTGCTGATGAGTTGGATTCCCGGCACGCCGTTGGGCCGGTTGCTCTCTGAGGGGAACCTGGTGAAGATGGGCGAGCTGTTTGCGCGGATGCACGCGCACGGCGCGGCCTTCGTGCCCCCGCTGGGGTTCACGACGCGACGGCTGGGCAGCTTTCTGGCGCGAGGCGAGCCGAACGTGTTGTTCAGCGACCCGTGTATGGCGGAGATCGCGCCGGAGGATCGGGAGGTGCTACTGCGCACGCGGGAGCGCGTGGACGCGGCGCACGCGACGCTTTATGCGCAGCCGGACGGATTGCGCGTCATCCACAATGACCTATGGCACGACAACATCAAGGTGGACCGCGGGCGGCTGCGTCCGTTGGACTTCGAGGACACGGTGTGGGGTTATCCGGTGCAGGATATCGCGCCGGCACTGCAGGACCTAATGGTGGACGTGGCGCCTGACCGCTATGAGCCGTACGTGGCGGCGTTCCGCGCGGGCTATGAGGCGCTGGCGCCGTGGCCCGAACGCTATGAAGGGGAAATCGACGTGTATCGCGCGGGGCGGGTGCTGTGGGTGTGTAACTACGTGGCGCGCTTCGAGCGGGAGTATTTGACGTCGTACACGGCGCGGATGGCGACGCTCCTGCGGCAGTTCCTGGAGACGGGGCAGCTCCGGAAGGTGACCGCGACACCGGAGATCTCCTAGAGGACCGGGCACCTGTTGGGCTGTGGGGCAGGAGGCGTTGTCTGCCGGTGGACTGCAGCAAGACCGGCTGGTGGCGGGCGCGGTGCGTTGTGTCCGTCGTAGCCGGTGGTATAGTCTCTGTAGTGGGAGCCGGGGACGGAGCAGAAGCGTATGGACGCCGATGTGGATGTGGGGGCCGGGGTAGCGGGTGACGCGTGTGGCGATCTCATAGCCGGTGAGCCCAGGGGCGTGGGGCGGCGCTGTCGGGAGCTGTTGATCAGGTTGGAGCGCCGGGGCGCTGCTGGGACGGCTGGCGGCGTCGCTGGCACACGAACTCTGCAATCCACTTCAGGCGGTGGTCGAGCGGCACCTGGTGAGCCACTGACCGGCGCCGCGAATGGGCGGGGTGTGCTGCCACGAGTCGATTTCCTATCGAGGAGGTGTCCATGGGCAAGAAGAAGCAGCGCGTCGATAAGCCGAGTGAGGCGGGGGTGTCGACACCCGCCGCCGCTGCGCCGATTCCAGGCGCGGTGGTCGACTGTAACGGCGAGCCGGTGATGCAGTTGCTCAGTTCGGAGGCCACGCGCGAGCGGAGTGAGCGAATCAAGCGCAAGGTGTACGAGCGTGAGCTGCGCCGGTTACATATCGAACTCGTGAAGCTGCAGGAGTGGATCCGTGACACGGGGATGCGGGTGGTGGCGATCTTCGAGGGGCGTGACGCGGCGGGCAAAGGGGGCGCAATCAAACGCATCATCGAGCCCATGAATCCGCGGTATGCACGGGTGGTCGCGTTGGGCATCCCGACGGAGCGGGAGCGGACGCAGTGGTACTTCCAGCGCTATGTGGCCCACCTGCCGGCGGCGGGCGAGATCGTGATGTTCGACCGTAGCTGGTATAACCGCGCCGGGGTGGAGCGGGTGATGGGCTTCTGCACCGACGAGGAGTACAGCGAATTTCTGCGCTCGTGTCCGGAGTTTGAGCGGATGCTGGTGCGTTCGGGGATCAAGGTGATCAAGTATTGGTTCTCGGTGAGCGACGAAGAGCAGGAGCGCCGGTTCCAGGAGCGGCTGGAGGACCCCACCAAGCGCTGGAAGCTGAGCCCGATGGATATGGAGGCGCGGCGGCGGTGGGTGGAGTACTCGATGGCCAAGGACGAGATGTTCAAGTATACGGACATCAAGCAGGCGCCGTGGTATGTGGTCAACGCCGATATCAAGCGCCACGCGCGGCTGAACTGCATCGCGCATCTGTTGTCGATGATCCCCTATGAGGACCTGACGCCCGAGGCGCTCGAACTGCCGCCACGGCAGAGGGACACCGGATATGTCCGCCCGCCGTTTACAGATCAGACCTTCGTGCCGGAGATCTATCACGGCGGGTGTAAGTAGAACACTAGTTCTATCTTAGTGACATTGTTCACCCTTCTCGCGTGATGTTCTTCCTGGTATCGCGTCGATAACAACGCTATAATGGGGATGTATGTCGATCGTATCGACATACGTGAGCCTGAATATGCGTTGGTACCCGGTGCGTTCAGAGGAACACGGGAGGGGGGATGGTTGTGCGACGGTGGAGTCACGCGCGGGAGGCGGAGGTCACGGTCCGAATTGGGGTGACGCGCGATCGCTATTCTCTGGGCGAGATTGTGATCGCCTCGGCCTATCGATACCCGGACGGGACAGAGCGCGAGGGGGATAGCCACCGCGTCGCGCTGGGGCCCGGTGCAACCCGGGCCATTGGGCGCATCTGGGATATGCTCATCGAGGAAGTGCTGCGCGTGCAGGACGAGCTCCCAAGGTCGGTCGCGCTGACGGTCGATCCTGAGGGGATGGACGGCTGGCAGGATAAGGTGATGACGGTCGTGCAACTGGTGGCCCACGAGTTGCACGTACCGCTGCAGGCCTAGCAGTTCTCCTTGACCCGGAAGACGACGCCGTGGCTGCCGTGTCTCACGGGCCTGACCACGCAACTCACGATCTCCAGCCGGTTGTTCACGGATCGCACGCCGGGTACCGCGGCCACAGAGCGCTCCGCCCGCTCGCGAAGTGCGGGCGTCTCCACCTGGCCCTCCAGGGTGACGTATCCCAACGCGCTGCTGATCTCCACAACGCCCCGTAGCGTCCCCAGTTGCTCCCTCAAGATGTCGATAAGGCGATCCATCAGCTCGATATCGGTGGTGACCTGGCTGTGCACGGCCACGACGCCGGGGAGCGCTGCGATGATGTCGAGCGCCTCGCGGCGGTTGTCCGGGTTATGGACGACGCCCCCCAGGTAGACCACGCCGCTCTCGACGTCGACGTCCAGGCCGCTGAAGTCGGTCGACGATCGCACCAGATCCGCCCAGATCATCTCTCCGAGCTGATTGTCGTCGCGGGGCTCGTAGCGCCGCAGGGCATCCCAGGTCGTGCCGTGGATCAGGACCTCGCCTTTGCTGATGGACTTCACGCGATCGGCGGGCAGCACGCGATACTCCCGGATCAGGCCACGGTGCAGGACGATGTAGGCGAGCTTGTGGGTGTCGCGATCGGGGATCAGGCGGTCGACGCTGCCGAGCTTCTGGCCCGCGGCCACGACCGGGGTGCCGCGCGCGATGAGCGCCTCGGCTTCGCGCAGGCTGAAGACGTGCGCCTCCTCGAGCGGCCCCACGAGCTCGATCTGGCGCAAGCTCTGTATCGTGGGGCGCGACAGGGGGCCCGGACCCCGGGGCCAGTACGCCGCCACATCCACCGGCTCCCCCGTCTCATCCACGCCCGCGGCTTCACGGTACTCGGGGTACGCCTGCAACTCGGCCTCATCCAGCCCCAGGTAGACGGCTTCATTGCCGGTGTCGAGGACGGCCGATACCGGGACGACGTAGCCCGCCCTGGTGGTCGGGCTGCGCTCGACGATCAGGTCGGTGATGCGGTCGTCGCGCGGATCGATGACCACCTTACGCAGCGTACCGCACAACACGCTGTTGCAGTACACCTTCGCGCCTGTCTCCAAACTCAGAGTCTGCATTGCCGCCTCAACGCCGAGCTGACACTGTCTACCTTTCTGGGGGCTGCAGATGCTGCATGCCGCCCGGGCTATATGACAGTACGGTACCGCGATCACGCCTGAGCCGATTCCGGTCTGGGATTGGGTTTGCGCAGGGCTGAGTTGGGCGCCGGGCGATGGATGGGCCGCGCAGTTGCCCCGGCGGTGTGGCGAGGTTATACTCGCTGGATGAGTGGATGACGCTCTGGGGCTCCTGTGGGTTCGAAAAGCTGCGGGACCGATGAACAAAGGGGGACGCATGAACGCAGACGTGGAGGCTATGCCGAAGGGCAAGCGCCCCATCGCAGACGCGGGCGAGAAGCCGAAGGCAAAGGTATGGAAGAAGCAGCTGCGGCAGCCGCTGCCCAAGTGGCACCGGCATCAGGGCAGCTCGAATGACTGCGGGCCCTACAGCGCGATGATCGTCGTGAATGGGATCCACGACGCGTTCGTGGTCGACGGCGATGCGCTGGCGCGGGCGATGGAGGGCGGGCCGGCGCAGCGCGGGGGTCTGCTTCCGGCGCGGATTGCGGGGTCGGCAACGTTTCCCTGGGGCATCGCGCGGGCACTACGGGGACAGGGGCTGCGCGCGCGCTGGCGCGTGGGGGTGCCGCTGCGCGAGCTGTGGGCGAACCTCAACCGGGGCCGCCCGACGATCGTATTGGTCGGGGAGCCCCTGCGGTTCAAGAACGGCAAATACGCTGGGTGGAGCCATTACAAGGTGCTCTACGCGTGGGACCCGGAGGACGGCTTTGTCTTCGTCGATCCTGCTGCGGATGAGGGGTTGGCATACACCTACCAGAGCCAGGAGGCGTTCGTCGATCTCTGGACGCGGATGGGGCGGCAGGTGATTGAGGTGATGCTGTAGCGAGCATGCGGCCGGGAGGAGGGCGCGAGGCGTATGGACATCAACCTGATGATCGAGGCGCAGGCGGGGGTAAGCTGGCCCGTGTGGCAGTGGCTGGTGCGGGCAGCGGAGGATCTGGGCTTTGCGGGGCTCTACCGGTCCGATCATTTCCCACACGGATCGCCGCCGCAGCAAGCGGCACTGGAGCTGTGGACGTCGCTGACGTGGACCGCGGCCCATACGGAGCGGATCACGTTTGGCCCGCTGGTGACGCCGGCGAGCTTCCGCCACCCGGCGATCACGGCGTGGTCCGCGTTGCAGGTGGATGACCTGTCGGGCGGGCGGCTGCGCCTGGGGTTGGGCGCGGGTTGGCACGCGGGCGAGCACACCGCCTTTGGCTTCGATCTGCTGCCGCTCAGGCCGCGGTTCCAGCGTTTCGAGGAGTATCTGACGATCGTGACGCACCTGCTTCAGCGAGACGAGCCGCTGGATTTCGATGGGTCGTTCTACAAGCTGAGGGGAGCGACGTTGATGCCCAGGCCCGCGCGGCCCGGCGGCCCGCCGATCACGATCGGGGGGAACGGGCCTGAACTCACGCTACCGCTGGTGGCCAAGTATGCGGCGGAGTGGAACTGCTTCTGGCGGACGCCGGCGCAGCTGGTGGCGCTGAACGGGCGGCTCGATGCGCTGTTGGCCGCTGAGGGCCGCGAGCCGGAGTCTGTGCGGCGCACGATGATGGTAGGCGTCTTCTTCGGGCGAGACGCGCGGGAGCTGGCGGAGGTGCTGCGGGCGCAGGGCCGGTCGGCGGAGGCCCTGCGGGATGCGGGCGCGCTCGTCGGCACGCCCGGGGCGCTGCGCGACCAGTTGGCGGAGCTGGAGGATCTGGGGCTCGACGGCGTGATGCTCCAGTGGCTCGATGTGGAGGCGATGGCACGCCTGGAGGCACTGGCGGCGGCGGTGTGCCGGCGCTGACGGCCGGCTGCTAGCGATTCAGGAAGAAGCGCACGCCGGTGATAATGTGGTAACGCTCGGCCCAGTCGTGGCGCGTGGCGTAGAGCGCCCGGCGCAAGATGCGGGCGGTCTGGTTGTGCAGCCCGTGCTGCCACCAGTGGGCGGGCACGAACTCCGGCAGGATGAGCGTGACGTAGTCGCCGGGCTCCTTCACGAAGCTCTCGGTGTAGGTGATCAGCGGCTCGATCACCGAGCGATAGGGCGACGGCAAGACAACGAGCGGCAACTCCGGGAAGACCCGGGCCCACTCGGCGGCCAGAGCATCCGTGTCGGGCGGGTCAGCCGCTACCGTCACGACCTTGAGATCCCCCCGTATCGTCTGCGCGTAGCCGATGGCCTTGACGACCCCCCGATGGAGCGTGTCGACGGGCACGACGATGGTATGGCTATGGATGGGCACAGGCCAGGCCTCGGCTAGCGAGAGCTGCTCGCTGACCACGGCGTAGTGGCGGTGAATGCGGTGGAAGAGCCAGACAAGGATACCGATGAGCAAGAACGTGATCCACGCGCCGTGGGTGAACTTGGTGACAGAGACGACAACCAGGACCAGCCCGGTGGTGAGCGCCCCGACGCCGTTCAGGAGCGCGGAGCGCTTCCAGCCGGGGGTCTGCAGGGTGTGCCAGTGGCGTACCATCCCGGCTTGGGAAAGCGTGAAGGAGACAAAGACGCCTACGGCATAGAGCGGGATCAGGGCATGGGTCTGGGCGCCGAAGAGGACGATGAGCACGGCGGCGGTGAGCGCGAGGACCTGGATGCCGTTGGCGAAGACGAGGCGGTCGCCTACGTGGGCAAGCTGGCTGGGCAGAAAGCGGTCGCGCGCGATGAGGTTGGCCAGCCGAGGAAAGTCGGAGAAGCTGGTGTTGGCGGCGAGGAGCAGAATCAGGGTTGTGCTGACCTGGACGACGTAGTAGAAGGCGCCGCCGCCAAGGACCTCGCGCGCGATCTGTGAGACCGTGGTCTCGCCCTCGTGGGGCACCAGAGCGAGGCGGTTGGCGAGGAAGGTGAGCCCCAGGAACATCGTCACGAGGAGACCGCCCATCCACAGGAGGGTCTTGGCGGCGTTGTCGGCCTCGGGTTTGCGGAACACGGTGACGCCGTTGCTGATGGCCTCCACGCCGGTGAGCGCGGTGCAGCCCGAGGCGAACGCGCGCAGAATCAAGAAGAGCGAGAGCCCGCCGAAGACGCGCACGGACTCGCCAAGCGTGTGAGGCGGCTCCTGAATGGCACCCGTGGCGAGGCGCACCGTACCGACGACGATCAGGGCGAAGACCGTGACGATGAAGACGTAGGTGGGCATTGCAAAGAGGCGTCCCGACTCGCGCAGGCCCCGCAGGTTGACGATGGTCACGAGCAGCAGTGCCACTAGAGCGAGCACCACGCGGTATGCGAGCAGCGCCGGGAAGGCCGAGGTGATGGCGGCGATACCGGCGGAGATGCTGACCGCGACGGTGAGGACGTAATCGATGAGCAGCGCGGCGCCGGCGACGAGGCTTGCGTTGGTGCCGAGGTTCTCGCGCGAGACGGAATAGGCGCCGCCACCGGTGGGGTAGGCGTGGATCGTCTGGTGGTAGGAGCCGACCACGACGACGAGCAGCGCCGCGATGGCCAGCGCGACGAGCGGCGAGGCCGGCAGCGCGCCGGTCCCGACCGTGACGAGTACCAGGAGGATCTCTTCGGTCGCGTAGGCCACCGAAGAGAGTGCATCCGACGAGAGCACGGCGAGCGCCTGCGCGCGCCCAAGACGCTCGTGATGGGCCTGGGCGGTGGGCAAGGGCTCACCAATGAGAAACGTCCTGATCTGCTCGAACATCCCCGATCTCCCTCGATCGCTGCGATGTCACCTGGGGTGCAGGCCCGGGAGATGTCTCGGGTGTGCCCTTGGGGTGGCCCAGTGCCGCATTATACCTCAGAGCTGCAGAAACTCATCGACCGGGACGACGAAGACCGTGGCGCCGCCGGAGCGGACCTCAACGACGTGGGTATCGGCGGGGCTCGGGTACTCGATGCCGATAGGCATGAAGCGGGTTTGCTCGGGGCAGGTCTTGCGGACCAGGGACATGAAGAGGGGCACGCGGTGGCGTGGCATGCCAGCCACAAGCGTGACCATCGCTTCCTGAAGGAAGCCTCCCTGGGCATCGACGATCGTTGCGGGAAAGCGGTGTTCGTTGAGCACGTCGATGAGCTGGCGTGCCTGGTTGGCATAGGCAATCGTCACAGCGAGCCGGTCGATTGGTGGTTCTGGCATCGACATCGAGTCCCCTCCCTTGGCCGAATCGGACGGCGGCGGGCGGCCGCTCAGGCCCGGCCCGTGAGCCGTTGCACCAGAAACTCCTCGAACGCAGGCAGGTCCTTCCAGCGGGTGGCGCAGCGGACAAGCTTCGCGCCGGGCTCGATGGCGGTATAGCCGTCACCGGTCACACGCAGAGGCAGGGTCTCGATCTCCATCAGCGTTTCCGAGAAGGCGAGGGTCACGGCGACCGTGTCGAAGAGGGTCGAGCTGTGGTCCTCGGCATCTTCCCTGGCCCACTCGTGGTTGCGGGCCCAGATGCGATAGTTGTCGATGACGGCGCGGGTGAGCGGGTCGGGGCAGTCACGCACACGCGCATAGCGGTCACCGGTGAGTTGGACGAGGCCGCAGGTATCGAGCGGCGTGATGGTGATCTCCCAGGGCGCGGTGAAGACGGCGCGACAGGCGACGGGGTCGGCCTTGACGTTCCACTCGGCGCTGACGACGCTGCTGCCGCCGTAGCCGACGCGCACGCTGCCGTGCATCCCCACGAACCGTGCGCGGGTGGCGATGCGGGGCTCGCGCGCCAGAGCCGCGGCGATGTTGGGCACCGGGCCGATGGCGATGAGCGTGACGGGCTCGGGCGAGCCCATGATCGTGTCGATCAGCGCGTCGACGCCATCCTCGAAGATGGCGCCGGGGTAGTCGTCCAGGCTGTAGCGCTCGACCCACCCGGCTTGAGGGCCGGCATTGTCTGACTGGCGGATGCCGACGGCCACGGGCACATCGGTGCGCCCGGCGGTTTCGAGCAGGCGGGCGGCAACGCGAGCGCGGTAGGGCGTGTCGCCGGTGTCGGTGACGACGAGTTTCAGATCGAGTTCGGGCGACTTGAGGAGCAGGGCGAGCGCCCAGGTGTCGTCGATGTCGCCGCCGATGTCGGTGTCCAGGATTACGGGAATCGGGTGTGTCATAGGGTCTCCTCTCTGCATCTGGGTCTGCAGGCCTTTGAGCTCTGCAACTGGACAGGGCGGCCTCTCGACGCGCAGAGCTTAAAGATCTTGCTGTTCATCGCGGTATGACCGGTAGCAGGATGTGGGACGGGTGAGCAGCGTCGTGAAGGATCGTCTGGACGGCAGTTTGCAGCTTGGTGCCGGTCGCCAACGGCTCACCGGTGTTGAGGTTGCGATCGAAGTGCGGGAAGTTGCTGCTGGCGATCTCCACGCGGATGCGGTGTCCGGCCTTGAAGACATTGCTGGTCGGCCCCAGACCGATTTCGTAGCGCTCGACGGCGTTGGGCTGCAGCGGCCTGGGTGCCGTGAACGAGTCGCGGTAGCGCGCGCGGACGATGCCGCTGCACACATTGCGCGCGAAGCCACACGGGCCGACGTCGACCAGCTTGGCGGTGAAGTCGGTATCGGGGGCACTGGACGCAGCCCACAGGTCGACGACGACGGGGCCGGTGACCTCCAGATCGGTCTCCAGCGGCGGCATGGTGTAGACGAGCACGTCGGGCCGCGACTCGATGTCGCGCTGGTCGAAGGCGCCGGCGGCCAGGCCGGCGGTCCAGCAGCAGAGCCCTCCGCCGCGGGTGGGCACGGGGTTGCGCGGATCGTAGACGTAGGTATCGACCGGCTCCGACCCCGGCCCCTCAGGGCTCAGCCCGCCATCGCCGTGCAGGCTGTTGGCGGCGCCGCCGCTGTGGAGGTAGTAGGACGTATAGCGGGTCTGGGGGAGGGGCCAGATGTCCTCGGTGCGCCAGCGGTTCTCGCCCATCACGAAGATGCGGATGGGCGGCTCGCCGGTGATGCCGTTGTCCTCGCCCTTGAGCCAGTGGTCGAACCAGCGGAGCTGAAGCTCGTCGCTGAGCACGGCGAAGTCGTAGGCAGCATAGCCGAAGTCGACCTCACCCACGTAGCCGGAGAGCGGGCCGTGGAGCCACGGGCCGACGAGGAGCCTATGGGAGGCGCGACCCTCGCTCGCCAGGGCCGCGTAGTCCTGGAGGGTGTCGCACGCGAAGATGTCGTACCAGCCGCCGATGTGGAGCGCCGGGACGTCTAGATCGGCGTGGGGCACCCGCAGCGCCTGCCACTGCGGCGTGGCGGGGTCGGCGGTGTAGTCCAGCATGTCGGCCAGGAAGGGAACGAGGCCGTCGCGTCCGATCAGGGGCATCGTTTCCAGCGGCAGGTGGCGGAAGGTCGTGCCGCTTGTCATCCCATCGACGGCGGTGATGAGCTCGGCGGTCAACGCGTCGCGGCGGGCGGGATCGGGCTCGCGCATGATGGCGTGCTGCGCCTGCGACGTGAGCCCCCAACTGACGACGACGCCGAGCGCCAAGACGCCGCCGCGATAGAGCACGGTGTAGGGATCGCAGAAGGTGACGGTGGGCACGATGGCCTTGAGTGCCGGCGGGCGGAGCGCCGCGGCGGCGAGCTGCGTATAGCCCACGTAGGAGCCACCCCACATGCCCACGGCGCCGTCGGCCCAGGGCTGCGCGGCGGCCCACTGGACGGTATCGTAGCCGTCGGCTTTCTCGTGGACGAAGGGCGT
>Ga0123333_10003891_pt1 | contig 14269 bp, 10 predicted proteins | sample BioC12SIPDNA_3_FD_89957 | JGI IMG/M metagenome (GOLD analysis project Ga0123333, IMG submission 89957) | Anaerobic biogas reactor microbial communites from Washington, USA - Biogas_R2_B C12 SIP DNA | ecosystem: Engineered > Bioreactor > Anaerobic > Unclassified | place: Washington, USA... | reverse complement strand
GCGCCTTGGCGGTGACGACGACCGTTCCATCTAGCCGGGACAGTCTCGAAAGAGATACCGTCTCGACGGCAGCGCGGAGAAGCTCCCCTCCGTGGTCCAGCGTGATAGTGGCTGTGCCCGGAGCGACGTCGGCGCGGCTCGTGCGTACCGCAACCACCGGGCGGCCGGCCCCGGCGAGGTAGGCCGCCAGCGGGAAGCCAACGGCGCCGGCGCCAAGTATGTAGATTGTATCTCCCGCGCTCATATGGCCGTCTGGCTCACCCGCACGACCCCCGGCAGCTGCTCCAGCGCGGCCTGCAGCATCTCGTCCAGAGCAATGGGGTAGTCTGGCAGGTCCATAGCTAACTTCTTGCCTGCCAGAGCAAGCCTCAACTGGTCCTGCCCTCTGTGTTTTGCCGCCAGCGAGACGGCCGCCCGGAAGGTCTGCTGCCAGTTGCCCACCGGATCGACCTCGACGCGCACGTAGCGTGGCGCGGCTGCCTCCGGCTGTTGTTTTCCGTTGCCGCCAACCGGCCCGGCTTCCGGCACGTTCTCGCCGTTGTGGCTAACCTTCACCTGTGGGGCTGGCACGGTGGCCTCCAGCGCCTCGTCCTCCCATGCCGGTGGAGGCGGCGGCACGTAGCTCGCCCGCGGCTCGGCCGTCCGGCGCGGCGCTGCCGGGTCTGCTGCCGGCGCTCCTGGGATAGGGCTGGCTGTGCCGTCCGCTTCCTCGAATTCCGCCCCCACGACGGATTCCACCTCTTCGAGTCCGGCGAAGAAGGCTTCTGTCGAGGCTATCGCCTCTGTGCGCCAGCTGGCCTCAGGTACGCTCGCCTCCCTGGCGACCTGCAGGTTAGTTTGCACGCTGTCCACAAGGATCGTCGCTCCCTCTTTACCCTCTTCGATTTGCACCTTGCCGCGCACGACGACGATCTGGTCGATGCGCACGCTGTCGCGCACAGCCTTCCACACGCTGGGGAAGAGCACAAGATCCACGTTGCCGTGCAGGTCTTCCAGCCCGGCAAAGGCCATCGGGTCGCCCTTCCGCGTCGTGTGAGTGCGCAGCCGCGAGATCATGCCGGCCATGGTGACCGGGCGCCCGTTGCTCTGCGGGCCGAGATCCGCCGTCGTGGCGTTGACGACCGGTTGCAGCGCATCGAGCCGCGCCTGCAGAGGGTGTTCGGAGAGGTAGACGCCGATCAGCTCGCGTTCCCAGTCGAGCAGCGTGCGCGGGTTGACCTTCTCGACTTCACTCGAGGGGCGCAGCAGCTCGACGTCGATCTGCATCGCCGCCATGCTGCCGCCAAAGAGCGTCATCTGCCCCACGGCGGCGGCTTCGTGATGCGTGCCGCTATAAGCCATGATCCGGTCCAGCGCGTCGAGCATCTGGGGCCGGTCGGCCCAGCAGTCGAAGACGCCGACCTTGATCATCGATTCCAGCGCGCGCCGCCCCACGCGCCGCAGGTCTACCCGCTCGCACAACGCCTGCAGGTCGGCAAACGGGCCGTTGGCAGCGCGCTCGTCGAGGATGAGCTGGATGGCCCCCTCACCGACGTTCTTGATCGCGCCCAGGCCATAGCGGATGGTCGGCTGGTCCACGCCGCCCTCAATCGTGAAGTCCAGCTCTGCCCTGTTCACGTCCGGCGGCGCGACACGGATGCCCATGCGCCGCGCATCGGCGAGGTAGATCGCTATCTTGTCCGTATTGTGCCGCTCTACGCTCAGCAGCGCAGCCATGTACTCGACCGGGTAGTGCGCTTTCAGGAAGGCGGTCTGGCAGGTGATCACCGCATAGTCGGCGGCGTGGGCCTTATTGAAGCCATAGCGGGCGAAGAACTCGATGTCGCCCCAGATGGCCTCACAGACCTCCTTCGAGTAGCCGTTGGCCATCGCCCCCTCGGTGAACTGCAGCCGGTGTTGCTCCATGAGCTTGCGCTTCTTCTTCGCCACCGCTTTGCGGATCATGTCCGCCTCGCCCGGCTCGTAACCGGCCAGCTCCGCGGCGATGCGGATGATCTGCTCCTGGTAGACGAGAATGCCATAAGTATCGCTCAGGATCGGCTCCAGGTCAGGGTGGTGGTACTCGACCTTCGTCTCGCCGTGCATGCGCCGCAGGTACTCCGGGATATTGTCCATTGGCCCCGGCCGGTAGAGGCTGATCGCCGCGATAATGTGGTCGAAGCGCTGGGGCTTCATCTCGATCATCAGCCGGCGCATGCCTGCCCCTTCCACCTGGAAGATGCCTGACACCTCCCCCCGGCCGAGCAGCTCGAAGAGCGCTTCCGGATTCTTCTCCGGGTCCGGTCCCACCTGCCCCAGGTCGTAAGGAATGTTCTCCATGGTGTAGCGCACACCGTGGCGCTGCTCGATCAGTTCGCAGGCGCGACGCATGATCGTCAGCATGCTCAGCCCCAGGAAGTCGACCTTGAGCAGTCCAATGGACTCCAGCACTTCCATCGGCCACTGGGTGACAACGCCCATGCCGTTGTCGGCGCTGCTCGTCGGGCGGTGGAGAGGCGTATACTCGACCAGCGGGCGATCGGAGATGATCACGCCCGCCGCGTGGGTGGAAGCGTGCCGCGCTACCCCTTCCAACTGGCTCGCCGTATCCAGAAGCGTGCGCACGCCCTCGTCGCTGCGGTAGCGCTCGGCCAGCTCGGCCGAGTAAAATTCATGGTCCTTGTCCAGCGCGTTGGCAATCGAGCAGGGCTTGCCGGGGATGGCCGGAATGAGCTTGGCGATGCTGTCTACCTCGTCCAGGCTGACGTTCAGCGCCCGGCCCACGTCGCGCACGGCGGCCCGCGCTCCCATCGTCCCGAAGGTGATGATCTGGGCCACCTTGTCCGAGCCGTATTTGCGCACCGTGTACTCGATCATTTCATGCCGCCGGTCGTCCGGGTAGTCGAGGTCGATGTCCGGCATGGAAACGCGCCCCGGATTGAGAAAACGCTCGAAAATCAGCCCGTTCGCCAGCGGATCGAGGGCCGTGATGCCCAGCGAATAGGCGACGAGGCTGCCCGCGCCGCTGCCCCGGACGTTCCACCAGATATCCGACCGGCGGGCGAACTCGCACAGGTCCCAGACGATGAGGAAGTAGGTCTCGAAGCCCATGGTGCCGATGATCTTCAGCTCGTGCTCCAGGCGGCGGCGCAGCTGGTCGTCGTTTTTCGCCTGCTCCTCCCCGTAGCGCCAGGCCAGCCCCTTCTCGCAGAGATGGCGCAGGTAGCTCGCCGGCGTATATCCCTCCGGCACATCAAAGTGGGGCAGGTGGTAGCCCTCCGGCTCCGGGTTGACGTCGCACATCTCGGCAATGAGAAGGCTGTTCGCCAGCGCGCCGGGCACGTCGCCGAACAGGCGCTGCATCTCGGCGGCGCTCTTCAGGTAATAGCTCTGGTCAGACATGCGCATCCGGTCCTGGCCGTTGACCGTCTTTCCGGTCTGGATGCACAGCAGGACGTCGTGCGGGCTGGCGTCGGCTGCCGTCGCGTAATGCACGTCGTTTGTCGCCAGGAAGCGCAGATTGTAGCGCGGTGCCATCTCGATCAGCGCCTTGTTCACCGCGGGCAGCTCCGGGATGCCGTCGTGGTGCTGCAGCTCGACAAAAAAGCGCTCCGGCCCAAAAACGTCCACGTACCAGCTCATGAGCTGTTCGGCCTTTTTGCGGTTTCCCTCCTGGAGAGCGCGGGGGATCTCGCCGGAGAGGCAGCCGGTTGTGGCAATCAGCCCTTCGCTGTGCGCTGCCAGGTAGTCGTGGTCAATGCGCGGCCGGTAATAGTACCCTTCCAGCTGGGAGTCGCTGGCAATCTTGAGCAGATTCTGGTAGCCGGCCTGGTTCTCGGCCAGGAGCAGCAGGTGGAAGCGGTTGCGATCCTTCTGCGGGTCTTTGTCGCTCATCCGGCGCGCCGCCACGTAAGTCTCCACGCCGAGGATTGGCTTGACGCCTTCCTTTCGGCACGCGCGGTAGAAGTCGAGCGTGCCGTACATCGTGCCGTGGTCGGTCAGCGCCAGGGCCGGCATGTTCATCTCTCTCGCGCGCGCGGCGAGCTGGGGCAGGCGGCTCAGGCCGTCAAGTAAGGAGTATTCGCTGTGGACGTGAAGATGGACAAATTCCTCTGGATCGCTCATTTTCCTCTGGTAACCGGCGCTAACGGAAGCTTTTGTTGTAGTTCCCCGCAGTCAGTATAGCATATCTGTCCGCTGCCCCTTGAATTTTTAAGGATCATAGCCGCCCCGCGCCGCGCGAGCCATCGCTATTGCCAATTGCTTGCTCCCGAGTACAATCGCCTCTGTTGCCAACCCGCAACGGAGGCAGAAACGATGGACTTTGCAGTCAGGCGTCTCACTCCCGGTGCCGAGAGTGCGCCAAACTACCATCTTCTCGACCCGGACGGTAATGTCCTCATTGTGGCCGACCAGTCCGTGGCTGCGGATCTCGACGCGCGACACCAGGTGCGCCTGGCCCGACCCGACGGCCGTCTGCTGGCAACGATTGAGCTGCCTCTGGTAGAGAACAACGGCGCCTCGGCCGACACGGCTGATTACGCCATCATCCACGAATATGCCGTCTACGCCATACTCAGTGTCCACCGGCGTAAAGTTGCGAACGGGGGAGGACAACCGCGGACTTATTTCACGCTGGAAGTCGAAGGAGAGCGCTGGATGGCCCTGCCCGACGCCGAAATGGCCGGGTGCTACGCCATCCATGACGAAGTACCCAAAGGTCTCTTTGGCTATGAGACCCACGCCGACGTGGACCTGCCCCCCTCTATTGGTCGCCTCTGTGCCGAAGACAACGAGTTGGCCTACAGCGCCTCAATCGACCCCGACCGGCTGCGTGAAACTGGACTGATCATCCTGGCGCTGGCCTATCTCGTCGATAGCACCAGGTAGCGCGGCGGGAACGCCTTACGATTCCAGAATCCCTTCGGCCACTGCCGCTTCGATAAGCGCCTCGGCATAGCTCCACAACTCCACCGACCCGCTGTCGATAGAGGCGAGCCTGTCGCGCACCTGCTGGCTGCGGATGCCGTGTTCCTGCCAGGATCGCCCGCGGCTGTGATAGTTGTGGAGCAGGGGGATCAGCCGGTCCAGCGCGTTAGCGAAACGGGCGTCAGCCGTCTCCCGCGCCTCGAATTCCTGCCACAGGGCATAGAACTCGGCTGCCTGGTCCGGCGGAAGCAGGCCAAACAGCCGCGCCGCCGCCAGCTCCTCGCGCGCCAGTTTGCCTGCCTGCGCCGCATCGTCGAACAGGTAGGTGTCCCCGCAGTCGATTTCTACCAGGTCGTGAATGACGACCATCTGCAGCACGCGCAGGAGCGAGACCTCCTCGTTGGCGTGCTCCTGAAGCACGAGCGCCATCAACGCCAGGTGCCAGCTATGTTCGGCCGAATTCTCCAGCCGGCTCGCGTCCACGAGGTAGCTGCGCCGGATCACCTGCTTGAGCCTGTCGGCTTCCAGAATAAAGGCAAGTTGCTGTTGCAGCCGATGTTGCGCCGTCTGCTTGTCTCCGTCCTCGCTCATGGGCTCACTCCTTGCTGGCTTCCGGCATGTATTTGTTGACCGGCCGTTCCGGCAGAGGTCCCTGCAGCAGGACCTGTTCATCCCGCCATTGCCGGTAAAGGGCCAGCGCCCGGCGAAAGAGCCAGCGCAGCTCTGGCGTCGGCGGCACGAGCACCGGGAAGCTCTCGTCTTCCAGCGTCGCCAGGTCGAACCAGCCTGCCTCGCTGCCGGCCATGTCATCGCCGGGGGCCACCTCGCCGCTCTGGTAGGCGGCTACAAAACTGAGGCTGAGCATATAGCGCACCTGCCGGTCGTAGTGAAAGTTCTGGATATGCGCCGGCCCCAACAGGCGCACCCGCACGTCCGGACCGGCTTCCTCCTGCACCTCGCGAAGAGCGCCGTCCGCCACCGTCTCGTTCGCCTCCAGCGCCCCGTTGACCACCTCCCAGCCTGTCCGCCGGGGATGGCGCAGCAGCAGGAACTCCTCGCGCTCGTTGATGACGAAGACGAGCAGCGCCGCCGGCAGGCAGGCGAAAGGCCGGCCTTGCTCGCTAACCACCACCGGGTTCCGTCCGGGGGCTACGCCGGTGTTCTGTTCCTGAGCCTGCTCCAGCTCCAGCTTCTTCAGGCGGTACAGCGTCTCCTGGGTAATCTGCCGGTGTTTGCCGGCGATGTCGGCGAGGATACCCAGGACCATGATCATCGCGCCGACTACCAGGAGACCGGTGCCGATGGTCACCGACTGCACGAAGCGATCGGCGTCGGCGCTGGTCAGGTAGATAAAGAGGAAGCGCAGCCAGAGAATCAGGCCCGAAAGCAGAAAGGGCGCCGCCAGGTAGCTGAAGCTGCGCAGCGGCTCGTAGAAGGCGTACATGCGCAGGATCGTGCTCGCCTGGGCCTTGATAAAATGCCACATGCTGCGCTGCAGCCGGGACGGGCGCGTGGGCTCGTTGCTGCCAACCGGCACAGAGGCGACCGCCAGGCCCATCTTGCCGGCCTGGATAATCGTTTCCAGGGTATAGCTGAAGCGGCTGACCACCGTCAGGCGCAGCGCCGCCTCCCGCGAATAGGCCCGGAAGCCGCTCGCCGCGTCGTGCAGCTCGATCCCGCTGAAGGTGCTGACCATCCGGCTCCCGAGCTGTTGCAGCCATCGCTTTGCCGGCGAGAAGTGAGCAATCGCCGCTACCTGCCTGTCCCCGACGACGACGTCCGCCTCGCCGTCGACGATAGGCTGCACTAGTCGGCCAATGTCAGCGCCCGGATACTGGTTGTCGCCGTCCGTGTTGACGATGACGTCGGCGCCTAGCCGCAGGGCCGTATCCAGCCCGGTCTGGAACGCCTGCGCGAGCCCCCGGTTGCGCCGGTGGACGACGATGTGGTTCACACCCAGCGCGCGAGCAACGGCAACCGTCTCGTCCTCGCTGCCGTCGTCGATAACCAGCGTTTCCACCACGTCCACGCCCGGAAGCGAGCGCGGTAGCTCAGCCAGCACGGCCGGCAGGGTCTCGGCCTCGTTCAGGCAGGGTATCTGGATAATGCACTTCACAGGAGAGGATTGTAGGGAGAGCCTGCCCCGGCAGCAAGTCAGCTTCTGCGCATAATATCGTCAATCTCGACCCAGTGCAGCCCCTCCCATAGATAGCGGTCCAGGTCGATCCGCAGATCTTCGCCGACGTAGACGCCCTCAGCCCGCAGCAGCTCCGCCTGGCGCACGGCGGCATTCTCGCGATTCGGCAGGCTGATCCGCCCCTGGCTGTTCACGACCCGCTGCCAGGGTACGTCGTCTCCTTCGCCGGGCCGGCGATCCTTGAGCGCGCTGAGCGCATAGCCAACCGCGCGCGCCGCGTGCGGCCTGCCCAGCATATTCGCAATACGCCCATAACTGGTTACCCGGCCCTGAGGGATGCGCCGTACCACGTCGTATACCTGTTCGTAAAAGCTCCGTGCCACGCCACCTCATCCTGTCATAGCGACTGACTGCGCAGCGCCTCCGTTGTATCCTGCAACAGGCTGTCGAGGCGCTCTACGATATTACCAAGCTCCGGCGCCTCGTCCAGCTCTGCCCGGCCCTTTACATCGTCGAGCCGCTCCCCGAGCGCCACGACCTGCGCGGAGGGGTAAATATCGCTGACTTCGGCGTCGGGCCGGCTGAGCAGAGCGCCGAGCAGGGTTTGCACGGCGACCGCCAGCGGAGGCGCAGCCAGCAGCCCCAGAATGCCAAACGTCTCGGCCAGCGGGACGATCAGAAAGAGAACCATCAGCGGGCTATACAGCCGCCGGCGGAACAGGCGAGGCTGCACGACCAGCTCGAGCACGAGCAGCACCACCGTCACGTAGACGGCGGCGACGGCGGCGATGGCCGGGCTCACCGTCAGCCCGCCCAGGAAAGCCGGGACAACGACAAACAGGAAACCGACGATAGGGATGACCCAGGCCAGCGAGCCCACGAGAGCCAGGATGGTCGGATAGCGAATGCCCATCAGAGAGAAACCCAAATACAGGAAGACAAACGCCAGCACAGACTGCACCCCTTCGTTGCGGATATAGCTGCCGATGCCCCATTCGGTCGCGCGCCAGATCGTGCGCGCACGGACCCGCCGGCTCGGCGCAACCAGCGACAACCAGAGGCGCTCAAAGCGGGCCTGGTCAATCGTCCAGTAGAGGCTGACCACCAGAACCAGACCAAGGGCGCCGGCAACGGTTCCTGCCGTCTGGCCGATGGTCAGCAAAATCTGGGCCAACACGCGCCCCTCGTCCGCGGTCAGGCTCGCGTAAAGGTCGTCTGGACTGGGCAGCCGGGAGGCCACAGCCTGCTCGAACGAGCTGCCGACCGACCAACGAGCGTATCCAATGTCGTAGTTGCGTCCAAGGGCCTCGATCAGGAACTGTGCCTCGGTTGTCAATGGACGCAGAAGCAGAACGACGGCAGCGACGATCAGGAGGATGAGGCTCCCATATGTCACGGCGAGAGCCAGCCAATTGGGCAGCCCACGCTCGCGCAACCGCCGGATAATGGGACGCAAGGTTGCCGCCGCGAACAATGAGAGGACAAAAATACCGACGACGCTGCGCAGGAGCCAGGTCAGGTAAAGGAGCGACAGTGTCACGCCGACGACAATGGTATAGTACGCCAGTCGTTTCATGCGTTGCCATTCTCCTCGTCGCCATTCTGGTAGACGCCCAGAATTGTCTCCAGCTCGGTGACAATTCCTTCGAGGTCGTCGCGAATGGCCGAGCGCTCGTCGTCTGGTTCGGCGTCTGGCTCTTCTTCGCGCGAGCGGCGACGGACGTCTGCCAGAAGTTGTTGCGTCTCGTAGCGCAGCACGCTGAGCCGGTCTCTTCCTCCGGGCTCCATGTTCACGGCGTTTTCCGCCTCCAGGACGCGACGCTCGAAAATCGCGGAGACGACCGCAGCCATGGGAACGGCCACAATCGCGCCGGCAACCCCAAAGAGCAGGGTAAAGGTAATGATGGCCAGCAGTGTAACCAATGGGGGCACGCCAACAGCCTGCTTCATCACCCTCGGCACGAGGATGCTATTTTCGATTTGCTGAATGACGAGCGTGGCGACGACTACCCACAGCGCGTGCGTGGGCGAGATGCTGTAGGCGACGAGCGCTGCCGGAATGGCAGCCAGTGTGGGACCGACTGTGGGAACTGCCTCAAACAGGCCAGCGAGGAGCGCCAGGAAGAGCGCGTATGGCAGGCCGATAATCAGGTAGGCTACAAACGACAGCGCGCCGATGATGAGCATCAGCAGACCCATGCCGGCCGTGTACTTACCCAGGCGATTCTCCAGATCGGCGATCAGATCGCGCTGCCTCTCACGCCGTTCGGTAGGAAAGAGCAGCAACAGCCCCCGCTTCACGCGCTCGCCGTCCAGCGTCCAGTAGAAGGCAACCAATCCTGTGGCTATGATTCCCAGGATGATTCGCGCCGCCTGGTTCACCTGCGCCATCGACTGCCTGAGCAGGGGGATAGCCTCTTCGTCGGACGCCGGCGCCCCGCCAGACAGCGACAGCTCCTCTGGCAGGCGCAGGCCAACGCGCAGAAACGGCCCAATCCGGCCCTCGATGAGCGATCCCCGCAGTTGCTCGTATAGCTCCGGTAGTTGTTGGGTAAAACGCGTGACCTGGTCCACGATCAGCGGGGCGCCGGAAAGGATCAGAGCCGTGAGCAGCGCTACCGCCACGACAAAAACCAGAATAACGCCCGCCCGGCGGGGTATGCCACGGCGGAAGAGCCAATCGACCACCGGCCGGATGGTGATGCTGATGAAAATGCCGAAAAAGAAGATCAGGACGACAACGCGGAAGCGGAACAGGAGCAAGAAGCCGGCAGCGATGCTCACCACGATCAGGGTGCCCAGGGCGACCCATCTGGCGTTCAGAGGAGGCAGGTTGAGTGTGGGTTTGGTGACCATAGCCTTGTTGTTTGGTACCTGGGCAATGCTGCGCGCACGCCCTGCTCGCCTTTTCCCGCTATGAAAATCTGTGCTCCGGCCGACTGGCCCAGCTTGGTTCGCCTATTGTAGGGATGCCGGCGCCGGGATGGTATGTATCACGGATACATTTCCCCCGGTATAAGGTACCAGTTACCCTCTATAAACCAGCCGTTAGCAAACTTGACACCCCCTGCCAGGTGTGGCAAAATCAGGCCTCGTTCTACGCCCCGATAGCTCAGAGGATAGAGCGTTGGCCTCCGGAGCCAAAGGCCCAGGTTCGACTCCTGGTCGGGGTACTGTTACGTTCATAAGGTCTGGCCGTTGCGCCTTCCAAGCCGCTTTGCAGCCGGCCCTGGAAGGCGTTTTCTTTATGCGCCGCGCCCGTTGAGAATTGAGTAGCAGGGTCATACCACGGGACGGTGGGGCAGCTCTGTCTCATTTTCAGGTTCACCGGGATACCGCCCCACATTCCAGAGGTAGTCGCCATGAACAAAGCCCTGTCAGAGATGTTCCGCTATAACGCCTGGGCCAACAGAGAGCTTTTCCGGTCCTGCCGCTCACTTAGCGACGAGCAGCTAGACAGTCGCGTGCCGGGTATGTCAGGCTCGGTGCGCGAGCTACTACTGCATATTGTCGGCGCGCAACAGACCTTCATCCTGCGCACGAAGGGACGCCAACATGAAGGAGAGCTGGACAGGAAGAGCCCGTGGCCTGGTATCGACGCACTCATCGATCTGGCCGAGTCCACCAGCCAGGAGCTTATCGCCATTGCCGAGAATTTGGACGACGGTGAGGAAGTGGACCTGCCTTATATGGGAAAGCGCTACCGTTACCCGAAACGCTTCTTCCTCGTCCACACCATCGCCCACAGCGCCGAACACCGCACGGAAGTCAAAGTGGCCCTCGCCCATATTGGCGTGGAGACGCCCGACCTCGACGGCTGGTTTTACGCGGATTTCGCCGGCTATGGATCCGTTGTCGATTAGCGCCGGGCGCGTTACACCGGCGACTACTCATTCCTGCCCGGCATGGTAGGGTGACCGCCCATGAAGGCTATGACGCTGCCCAGCCGGAATACGTCCTTTGTCGGACGCGAGCAAGAACTGGAGGAAATCGTAGCCCTGCTTCGAGGCGCCGACTGCCGGCTGCTCACACTCACCGGATCGGGAGGCAGTGGCAAGACCCGCCTGGCGCTGGAGGCGGCCTACATGCTGCAGGAGCACTTTGCCGACGGCGCGGCCTTCGAAGCCCTTCAACCCGTCAGCCACCCCACTTATCTGGCTGCTACGATAGCCGAGGCCGTGGGCCTGGCCCATCACGGGGCGCGCGATATCCAGGCCCAGCTCCAGGACTTCCTTAGCGACAAGCAATTGCTCCTTGTGCTCGACAACTTCGAGCACCTGCTGCACGCGGCTCCGTTGGTCTCCACCCTGCTCGCCGCTGCGCCGGAGCTGAAGGTGCTGGCGACCTCGCGAGAGGTGCTGAACCTCCAGGAGGAGTGGAGCCGTCACATAGCAGGTCTGCCTTACCCGCAGGCCGGCCCGGAGAGCACGGCCGGCGACCTCACACGTTATGGCGCTGTTCGCCTCTTTGTCGAGCGGGCACGGCAGGCCAGGGCGTCCTTCCCGCTTGCGGAGGAGCAGGCGTGCGTGGCCCGGATCTGCAGGCTGGTCGAGGGGTTGCCGCTCGCGCTGGAGCTGGCTGCTTCCTGGCTGCGCACGCTGTCGTGCGCCGAGGTGGCTGCGGAGATCGAGCGCAACGTCGACTTCCTGGCGACCTCGTTCCGCAACGTGCCCGCGCGACACCGCAGTATGCGCGCCGTTTTCGAACAATCCTGGCGCCTCCTAACGCCCGAGGAACAGACGGTTTATGCGCGGCTCTCCGTCTTTCATGGCGGCTGCACGCGTGAGGGCGCCGCGGCTGTGGCCGGCGCCTCTCTGGCCGACCTCCAGGGCCTGATCGACAAATCGCTGCTGCAGGCGACCCCGGCGGGCCGGTATCTGACTCACGAGCTGCTCCGCCAGTTCGCTCACGAACAACTGGCTGCCGATAGCGCGGCGCTGGCCGATGCGCAGCGCCGCCACGCGGAATACTACGCCCGGCTGCTCCACCGGCAGGAAGCACGGCTGCGGGGAGCAGCGCAACAGGACGCACTGAGGGTCATCGACGCCGACCTTGATAACGTCCGGGTAGCCTGGCGGCAGGCAGTTGAGCAGCATGCCGAAGAGCTGGTCGAGCAGGCAATGGGTTCGCTATTCCTCTATTACCAGATGCGCAGCCGGCCTGAGGAAGGGTTGGAGACCTTCCGCCTGGCGACTCAGCGCCTCGGCGACGCCGGGGAGCCGCTGCTTACCAGGCTCCAATTGCTGGAGACCTGGTTCGCATCTGGCGCCATCTCGGACCCTGAACCGACACTGCGTTTCTACCGGACCGATTTTCACCGGGTCCAGGCGCTGGCAGATGACGAAAGGATGGCAATGGCGCTCTGCCAGTTTGCCTGGATGACCGCCCGGCTCGACGACCGGGCGCCGCTGGAGCAGTTCTACGCCGAATATCTCGCCTACCATCGCGAGCGCGGTAATCGCTGGGCGGCTGCCTGGGCGGCGTATTCGCTGGGCACAATCCCGCACATGCTATACAGGGACGAGGATGAGCCCACGTCCGAACTGGCGGCCTCTCTACCCTATCTGGAAGAAAGCATTGCTCTTTTCCGGGAGCTTGGCAACCCCTGGGCCGCTACATATGCCCTGCACGTTGCGGGCCAGATTCTTCTGCTCCAGCAGGAGTACGAAAGAGCACAGGAGATGTTCCGTGAGTCGCTGCAGATTTGCCGCGACATCGGCGATACGGGCGGGGTAGCGTTTGCACTGCATTGTCTTGGAGAGGCAGCGAGCGCCCTTCAGGAGTACGAGGGCTCGTGGCGTTACCTGACGAATGCGCTGCAGATCTCCTACCGGCATCGCAATGAGATGGTGGAGGCGCACCTCTACGAGCTGGCCGCAGCCTTTGCCGGGGCGGGCCAGGCCATACGCGCCGTCGAACTGTTCACCGTCCTTCTGCGTGAGAGCGATCGGGGCTGGATCCGGAGCTACGTTCCCGGCCGTCTGGCGGAGCTGGCTGAGATGCTGCCGGAAGAGCAATTTGCCGCAGCCCAGCAGTCTGGCGAGCGGCTCGACCTCGCGACGCTGGTCGACTCTCTGGCAGCGGAGTTCGGGAGCGCAGAGGAGGAGCAGCCCGCGCCGCGAGGGACTACAGCGTCCCGGGGTGACGGTCTGCTCGTCGAGCCGCTGACCGACCGCGAGCTGGAGCTATTGCTTCTGGTCGCCGAGGGGCTTTCTAACAGAGAGATTGCCGACCGGCTAACCGTCACGGTGGGCACCGTAAAAAAGCATCTCAATAACATCTTCGGCAAGCTGCAGGTGACGAGCCGTACGCAGGCCGTCGCGCGGGCGCGCACGCTGGCCCTCATTCGCTGAAATCAACCCCCTATCAACCCCCAGATCTATCTTTGGATGGCTGCGGCTCAACCGGCCTCTCTTCTATTCTGTTGACAGATAGAAACGGAAAGCGACAGCAAGCAACGACCCAGACACCGAAGCTGTCCGAACCAGAATAACAGGAGTGATGGCCGTGTCTGATTATTACCAGCAGCAGTTGACGATGTACCTGATGCGTCGCGAGCAGCGCAAGCAGGCGCAGTCGGATGACGAGGAAAACAGCGGAGGACCGGCAGTGGAGCAAAAGAGAGCGCTGTTAGCCCGGCTGCAGCGGCGCATTGCAGACGACACCGAACAGCCGGAGAATGACCGGCGCCAGCCCGGCACGGAGCCGGGTCTGGCTGAAGGATAACCCTACCTCATTGATACAGGCTGGCTCGGGGGCGACCCACCGTATGTGGGCCGCCCCTGACTGCATCAAGTGCAGCATCGTGAATCCCGGAGATAATAAACAGTGGAAGGAAGCATCGCAGTCCATTTCCGGGAGGACGTATGGCCGAGCAGTCGCGCATTCTCTTTCTGAGCGCCGAAGTGGCGCCGTTTGCCAAACGAGGCGGGTTGGGAGATGTCGCCGGTTCTCTGCCCAAGGCGCTGGCGGCGAAGGGTCACGACGTGCGCGTCGTCATGCCGGCATACCAGGCCATCGAGCGCGGCTATCCGGGCGTCGATCCGCTGTCGCTGACCCTGAACGTGCCAATGGGCGATCAATTCGTTCCGGCCGGGGTCTTCCAGGGCACGCTGCCCGGAAGCGAGGTGCCCGTCTATTTCATCGCCCAGCACCACCTCTTCGACCGGCCGGAGATCTATGGCTATGGGGATGATCCATACCGCTTCGCCTTCTTCAGCCGGG
>Ga0123333_10003887_pt1 | contig 14274 bp, 12 predicted proteins | sample BioC12SIPDNA_3_FD_89957 | JGI IMG/M metagenome (GOLD analysis project Ga0123333, IMG submission 89957) | Anaerobic biogas reactor microbial communites from Washington, USA - Biogas_R2_B C12 SIP DNA | ecosystem: Engineered > Bioreactor > Anaerobic > Unclassified | place: Washington, USA... | reverse complement strand
GACGCCGCATTCCATCCCTTCACGGTCCGGCAGCTTCCGGGGTCGTGGGAATCGGGCCGGGAACCATGGAATGCGACCGAGGGCCTGATCCTGCCGAACCGGGGCACGTGAAGCTCTACCGCTGATTGGGGAATGCCGTATGCAGGGGGATGCGGTCCGGTTCTGGCCGCAAACATATCGCAAGCCATGAATGCAGGAGCTTGGCTGTCCGGAATCCGTGGGAAAGGCCTTCGGCCGGGGGTTTCCGGATATACCCATAGGGGCCCAAAACAATGAACACATTCAGGCCTGGATTGATACTGGTACTGGTGTGCTGCGCGCTGCTGGTTGCAGCGATCAACGGCGGGCGGGACGCCGTCACCTTTTCCGCCACACTGGAGGACGCCGCCGCAGAAACCGGCAAGATGTCCTCCATCGCGGGCAACGGCTACGTGCCGAGAGATGCGTCGGAAGTCCTGCAGGCGTCCCACCGGAAATACCTGGAAAGCTGCATGCTGTTTCAGGCCGGGGAATCGGAACGGGCGCGCGACGCATTCAACGCGGCGGTCGACCTGCTGCTGACCCCGGACTGGGATGCGGCCTCCTCGCTGCACCTGAACCATTTTTTCCAGGAAATGATGCAGAGAATCCCCGGGGGGCAGGCGGGGTCTCCCGTAGACGGCAGCGGCCCGGAGCTGTTCCTCCTGGAAATCAGCCCGTCGCTCGGCGACGAGTTCGACACGGCCCGGCTGGCCGACGGCGGCTACGGGATCCCCATCTCCGTCAACCGGATGGTCGTCCGGTCCCTCTACTACTGGCTCAACGACGGCGGGCGGTTCTTCGCCGACGGCCTGAAGCGTTCGGGGCAGTACCGGCCCATCATCGAAAGAATCTTCCGCGAGGAATCGGTGCCGCTCGATCTGATGTACCTCGCCCAGGTCGAGAGCCTGTTCAAGCCGACCGCGTTTTCCAGGGCGCGGGCCAAGGGGATCTGGCAGTTCAACACCAGCACCGCCCTGCAGTACGGCCTGTGCGTCGCCGAGGATATCGACGAACGGTCCGATCCCGAGAAATCCACGCGCGCCGCGGCGCGCTACCTCAAGGACCTCTACAGGGCCTTCGGGGACTGGAACCTCGCGCTGGCCGCCTACAATTGGGGCGGCGCAAGGGTCAAGCGGCTGATGCAGGAGACCGGCGTCGGCGATTTCTGGGCCCTGGCCCGTGCGGGCGGGGGCATGCCCAACGAGACCAGAAACCACGTCCCGCTCATCCACGCCAGCATCATCCTGGCGCACAACGCGGAAATCTTCGAGCTCCCGACCGAGCTTGATCCCTACGTCGAGTACGTCGAAATCTCCGTCCCCAGACCGGTCGACCTCTGCGAGGTGGCCAGGATTCTCGACATCACCGTCGAGGAGATCCGGCGGCTGAACCCGGCCCTGACGGCCTCGAGGACCCCGGCCGGCTACCCCGGGTTCCGCCTGAAGATCCCCGCCGGCAGCGACGTGCACCTGCGGGAGCGGCTGGCCACCCTTGCGATGATGTCCGAAAAGTACTCCTAGAGCGGGGGGACCGCAAAACGGTGCCGCGCGGCATGCCTTTTTGCCGGCACCGTGTATAATAGGGAGGTTTTTCGGTCGAGCCATAACAAACCCGTGCCGGGCATCGTAGTAAACGGTGTCCGCCTTTGTTACGAGTCCACGGCATGAACAGTTCTGACGACAGAGCACAGGGGCCCCCGTCCGAGTCCGGCGGCCGGCACTCGAAGTTGAGCGCCAACGCCGCGCTGTGGGAGGCCTTCCGCATCTCCGTCGACTCCATCTGGTCGCACAAGCTGCGGTCCTTCCTCACCCTGCTCGGCATCATCATCGGGGTGGCCTCGGTCGTGGCGGTGGGGGCCGCCATCGAGGGGCTGGGGCGCTATGTTTCCGACAGCCTCGAGGGCGTCCTCGGGAGCAACAGCTTCGTCGTGACGCGCATCGGCCGGGTCCGCTCCTTCGACGAGTACGAGGAGAAGATCCGGAAGAACAAACCGGTGTATCTCATCGACATGAAAATAGTCCGGGAACGGTGCGACAACTGCGAGGCCATCTCGCCCGAGCTCAGCCGGAGCGATACCGTGAAAAGGGGCAACCTGGTCTACGATGAAGCCAACATCAACGGCACCAGCGAGGAGTATCCCCAAATCAAGGAGCTCGAGCTCGCCGAAGGGCGTTTCCTCTCGGCCGTAGAGGTGGCGTTCGGGGCTCCCGTGGCCGTCATCGGTCACAGGATACGGGAAGAGCTTTTCGGCCCCATCGACGCCATGGGGAAGGAAATCCGGATCAGCGGCGACCCCTACACCGTCATCGGCGTCGAAGTCGAAAACGGCAGCCTCCTGGGGCAGTCCATGGACACGAGCATCTACGTCCCCTACACGGCGTTTTTAAAGAAGTACGGCACGCGGCAGTCCATCGCGTTCCGCGTCAAGTCCGCGTCGGCCGAGGGGTTCCAGTACACCCAGGACGAAGTGCGGCAGATTTTGAGGGCCCGGCGCAAATTGAAGCCGAACCAGGAGGACAATTTCGACCTGTTCGCCACCGAGGAGATCCAGAATACGATCGGGGAGCTCACGGGCATGATCACCATGGTCGTCATGCCCGTGATCGTGATCTCGATGGTGGTCGCCGCGATCGTCGTCATGAACATCATGCTGGTGGTCGTCACCGAGCGCACGCAGGAAATCGGCATGCGCAAGGCCATCGGCGCCAGGAGGAAGGACATCCTGCTGCAGTTTCTCGTCGAATCGGCTCTTCTTGCCTCGATCGGCGGCGCCATCGGGGTCCTGCTCGCCTACGGCATCAGCGCGGTCGTCGAGGCCGCCACCTCGATCCCCATGTACATAACCGTCGCCTATATCCTGTTTGCCATCCTCTCCTCGGGCCTTATCGGGATTATTTCCGGCATCTACCCGGCCTACCGGGCGGCCAAGCTCGACCCGATCATAGCCCTGACGCGGGACTAGGGCGCCCAAGGGCCGGCGTTGGCCACGAAGGAATTGGACAGAATCCGATGATCGTTTACAAAGAAAACCTCTCCATGGCGCTCGACACGATCGTGACCCACAAATTCCGGTCTTTTCTGACCGTGCTCGGGATCATCATCGGCATTGTCGTCGTGATTCTGGTCGGCTCCATCCTGACGGGGCTCAAGGAGGATCTTGTCTCCCAGATCGAGGAGTTCGGGACGAACAACATATTCGCCTTCCACATGAGCACCATGAGCGCCGGCCGGCGATCCCGCGACGAATGGAAGCGGAAACCGCTGACGACGTCCGACGCCGAAGCCATCCTGGCCAACTGCCCGTCGGTCCGGGACGTGAGCTGGCGGGGGGTGGCCTTCCGGTCCTCCATGCGGGTGTCCTACAAGGGCAACACGGTGCGCAGCGCCGATTTCATGGGGGTCCCGTCCAATTACGGGGCCGCCGCGAACGTGAAACTGGAGCGGGGCCGCTTCTTCACCGAGTCGGAGAATGCGCACCGGATGCCGGTCGTGATCATCGGGCCGGATGCGGCCGAGGCGATGTTCCCGAACGCGGACCCGCTCGGCAAGCAGATCCAGATCAACGAGCATCCCTTCACGGTGGTCGGGATTACGGAGAAAAGCAAGAGCAGCCTGCTGGGGGGCCAGGGGGACAGCTCCGTCATCATCCCCTACAAGACCTTCCGGGGCCTGATGCCCTGGGAGGAGATGCTTTTCCTGATCATCCAGGCAGAGACCGGGCTCCGGGACAAGGCCAAGGATGAGGTCGAGAGCCTGCTGCGCATCCGGCGCAGGGTCAAGCCTTCGGAGGAGAGCGATTTCGACCTGACGACGGCCGAGCGGATCAGCCAGCAGCTCGACTCCATGATGCTGGCCGTCAGCGTCGGGGCCATCGCCATATCCAGCGTGGGCCTTCTGGTCGGCGGCATCGGGGTCATGAACATCATGCTGGTTTCCGTTACCGAGCGGACGCGGGAAATCGGGGTCCGCAAAGCCATCGGCGCGACCAGGCGGGACATCGTGCTGCAGTTTTTGTTCGAGGCCATGACGCTGGCCGGCGTGGGGGGGGTGCTCGGCATCCTTATCGCCTTCGGAATCAGCGCCATGATCCTCGTGCTGTTTCCCATGCTCCCCTCTTCGATCCCCCTGTGGTCGGTCGTCGCGGGGATCACCGTGTCGGTGGCCATCGGCCTCATTTTCGGCGTCTGGCCCGCGCGCAAGGCCGCGCTGCTCGACCCGATCGAAGCCCTGCGGTACGAATGAGCCGGCCCCGGGAACGGTTCTCGGAATACGCGAAATCGGTGTCCCCCGCGGGCGGTTTGCCCTACTCTGACCCGGTGCACGGAATGGAAGCAACCGGCCCCGGGGCCGGAGGGTCCATGGCGCATGCATCTGTGACGACGATCGGGCGGAGAGGCTTTTTGAAACTTCTCGGCCCGGGCATCACCATCCTGTTTACCGTCCGGGGAATGCCGGCCGCAGGGCAGACGGGATTCGCCCGCCGGCAGTACCCGGACGATTTCAACGCGTATCTCCGCATAGCCAAGGACGGAAGCGTCGCCTGCTACACCGGGAAAATCGAAATGGGGCAGGGGATCGTGGCGTCGCTCGGGCAGATGCTGGCCGAGGAACTCGAAGTCCCCTACGAAAGCGTGCGGATGGTCATGGGGGACACGAAGCTCTGCCCCTGGGACGCCGGCACCAACGGATCCCGCACGATCAAGTATTTCGGCCCCGCGCTGAGGGCGGCCGCCGCGGAGGCGCGGGAGGTCCTCATCGAACTGGCCGCGGAACATCTCGGGCTGCCCGCGGACCGGCTCGTGGCCTCCGGCGGCGCCGTCTGCGACAGAATGCGGCCGGAGAGGAAGGTGGCCTACGGGACGCTCGCCCGGGGGGAAACCATCGAGCGGCATCTCCGGGAGAAGCCCGGGCTCAGGCGGCCGGGCGACTTCAAGGTCTGCGGGAAATCCCCGAGGCGTCCCGACGCCCTTGCGAAGGTTACGGGCGCGGCCGAGTTCGCCGGCGACATCCGGGTTCCGGGCATGCTCTACGGCAGGGTCCTGCGGCCTCCCGCCCACGGGGCCAGGCTGGTCCGGGTCGATACCGCGGCCGCCGGGGCGGTCCCGGGCGCCCGTGTTTTCGTCGACGGGGATTTCGTCGGGGTGGTCCACCCGCTTCCGGATGTGGCCGAGAGGGCCCTGGCCCTGGTCGAGGCCCGCTACGAGCTGGGCACGGAGAGCGTCGACGAGGAGACGATCCACGACAGGATCCTCCAAACCCCCGCGCGGGACAACACGGTTGAGGACAGGGGGGACCTCGGGCAGGGGTGGAGCCTCTGCAGCCGGCGGTTCGAGGCCACCTACCGCACCCCCTACGTCGCGCATGCGGCGATGGAGACCCACAGCGCGCTGGCCGACGTGCGGGCTTCGGGCGCCACCGTGTGGGCGGGGACCCAGCGCCCGCTCGGCGCCGACGCCGAAATCGGCCGGGCCATCGGCATGCAGACCCGGGACGTCCGGGTCATCACCCCCTTTGTCGGCGGGGGGTTCGGGGGCAAGAGCCAGGTGGGGCAGGCGGTCCAGGCGGCGCGGCTGTCCAAACTGGCCGGCGCGCCGGTCCAGGTCGCATGGACGCGCGAGGAGGAGTTTTTTTACGACACCTTCCAGCCGGCGGCCGTTGTCCGCATACGTTCGGGCCTGGACCGGGACAACCGGATCGCCGCCTGGGACTACCATGTCTTTTTCGCCGGGGACCGGTCCTCGCAGAACATCTACGACGTGCCGCACGTGCGGACCATTTCCCGGGGCACCGGCTTCGGCGGGGGTGGTCCGCACCCGTTCGGGACCGGCGCCTGGCGCGGGCCGGGGAGCAACACGAACATCTTCGCCCGCGAATCCCACATCGACCTCATGGCGGCCGCGGCCGGGATCGACCCGCTCCAGTTCCGGCTCAGGAACCTGTCCGACGCCAGGATGCGACGGGTCGTCGAGGCCGCGGCCGGGCAATTTTGCTGGCAGGCCGGCAGGGGGTCGGGCGGGCGGGGGCGCGGGATGGTGTGCCTCGACTACCTGGGGACGTATGTCGCGGCCATGGCCGAGGTCCGGGTCGATCCCGCAAGCGGCGCCCTCGGCGTCGAGCGCATCGTGCACGCCCAGGACATGGGGCCCGTCATCAACCCCGAGGGGGCCCGCGTCCAGATCGAGGGCGCGATCACCATGGGGCTCGGGTACTGCCTCGGGGAGCAGGTGCGCTTCGAAGGCGGCAGGATCAAGGACCTGAATTTCAGCGCGTACCGGATCCCCCGCTTCTCATGGATGCCGCAACGGATCGAAACCGTGCTGGTCGAAAACCACGGGATCGATCCTTCCGGGTGCGGCGAGCCCCCGATCGTGGGCATGGGGGCCTTGATCGCCAACGCGGTTTTCGACGCCACCGGCATCCGCTTCCACCGGCTGCCGATCACGCCCGAAGACCTGCGGAAGGCACTGGCCGGGATCCCCGGGCGGCCGCAACCGGGGCCCGTATGACGGTACCGGCCTACAGGACACACATCATCGGGGCAATGCTGCAATGTCGTTTTGGCAACGGGTCGGACTAGCCTGCGTGACGGAGCTCGGCTACTGGGCCATCCTGGGCATCGGCAGGACGATACGGTGGCGGACCGAGGGGTGGGCAAACCTCGAGGCCGTCCACCGGGAGGGGAGCCGGTTCGTCGGCGCCTTCTGGCACAACAGGATACTGATGACGGCCTACTTTCTCCGCCACCGGGGCATCGTGGCCATGATCAGCCGCCACCGGGATGGGGAATACATCGCGCGGGTCAGCCGCCGCCTCGGATTCGCCGCGGCCCGGGGTTCGGGCAGCCGGGGCGGCCGGGGCGCCGTCGTCGAGCTGCTCCGGGCCCTCCGCCGCGGCCGGGATGTCCTGGTCACCCTCGACGGCCCGCGCGGCCCGCGCTACAGGGCCAAACCGGGGGCCGCCTATGTCGCGGGGAAAACCGGCAGCCCGGTGCTCCCCTTCACCGTCGCCGTCGACAGAAGCTGGGCGCTGCCGAGCTGGGACGGGTTCATCGTCCCGAAGCCGTTCTCCCGGGCGCTGGTGATCTTCGGGACCCCCATCCGGGTCGGGCCGCACCCGGGCCCGCAGGAGCTGGGGCGCATTCAGAGCGCCATGGACGACCTGGGCCGCCGGGGCGACGCCTGGCTGGAAAAGTGAGGCGGCGCTTCTAATTCCGGCATAAGGCTTGCTTTTTCCACCGTCAATTTCTATCATTGGTGTTTTTGAATTTATGCTCGAGCCGCGAGCGGAGATGCATCGATTATGAAGAGAACGTTTCAACCCAACAACAGCAAGAGAAAAAAGACGCACGGCTTCAAGGAGCGCATGTCGACCAAAGGCGGCCGGCTGGTGCTGGCGCGGCGGCGCGCCAAGGGGCGCAAAAGGCTGACGGTCAGTGGATAAACACTCTTCCGGAAAGTTCCCCCGCTCCCGCCGCATCGTCCGATCCGCCGACTACAAGGCGATCTATGAAGGCGGGATACGGGTGCACTCGGAGAATTTCGTTCTTTTCGCCAGGAAAAACGGAATCGGGTTCTCGCGCCTGGGCCTTACGGTCTCCCGGAAAGTGGGCTGCGCCAGCGTCAGAAACCGAACCAAAAGGCTGTTCCGGGAGATATTCAGAAGATCCTACGCGGAGGTACCGGGCAACCTCGACCTGATCGTCAACCCCAGGAAGGGATGCGCCGGGAATCCCTACGGGGCCCTGCGCCGGGAATTCCTGGCCGCGGCCGGGAGAATCGCCCGGGCGGGATTGCCCGGGGGGCCGGGGAAACATGACACACCGATCGCCGACGACGGCGGCCGCCCGCATGCGGGGGGCGGTTCTCTGGGTGCTGAAAAGCTATAAAAAGTACCTGTCCCCCCTCCTGCCCCCGGCCTGCCGCTTCGAACCGACCTGCTCGGTCTACATGTACCAGGCGATTGCCCGGAAGGGGCTCCTCAAGGGGCTCGTCCTCGGGCTGAAGCGGATTGCACGGTGCCACCCCTTCTCGGCGGGGGGGTACGATCCCGTCCCGTAGGGAAGGGCCGGCGCAGCAGGTTGCGGGACGCATGGCCGTGGACGCAGACCGCCCGGAACATTCAATCGATACCCAGGCAGGGCCCGAATCCCCTGCCGCGATCCGATAGTGGTGCTATGGAAAAGAGAACCGTTCTGGCAATCGCGCTGTCGTTTATCATCCTGATGGCGTTCGACTACGTCTACAAGAAGTACTACCTTCCCGAAGAGCCCCCCCGGGAGGAGGCCGCCGAAACTGCCGGCGCCGCCCCAAGTGGCGCCGCCCCAAGTGGCGCCGCGCCGGCAGTGCCGTCGGAGCCTCCGGCGGCCGGCATGATCGCGCCGGCGGCCGGCATGGCTGCCTCGGACACCGACACGGCCGCCGTGGGGCCGAACAAGGTCGTCGTCCAAACGGATCTCTACAGCGCCGTTATCGACAACCGGGGCGCCGTCCTGGAGAGCTGGATCCTCCACGGGTACCTGTCGTCCTCCGGCGGGGAATTCGACATGATCGCCGCCGGGGACCAGGGCGAAACATGGTCCCGGCCCGGATCGCTCTATTTCGAGGACGACGCGATCACGGAGCTGGCCAACGGCCAGTTCTACGAGGTCACCGTCGACGGGGAGCCCTACTCGGGCGGCCGGCTCGCGCCCCCGGTCGATGTAGTGCTGACGCTGCGGCGCGGGGACCTGCAGATCCGGAAACAGTACAGCTTCCACCAGGAGAACTACACCATGAACCTTGCCGCCTCCTTCACCAGGGGGGGGGAGGGGCTCCGGGGGCGGTTCTTCCTCGGGCAGGATCTCGGCCCCATCGAGGAGTATATCGAGGGGCGGCGCACGGAGCTGAACGCCACGTATTTCGACAGCAAGAAAATCCAGCGCGAATCCCCCCCCAAGGACAAGCAGGGGGACGTGACGCTCTCGGGCAACATCCGCTGGATCGGCCTGGACATGCACTACTTCACGGCGATCGCGATCCCCGATCGGCCAGTCGCCTCCTTCGATATCCGCGGGTATGAAACGAAGACGGACCTGAACAAGGACACCCTGGAGCGGAGCCTGCTCAGCATCAAGGTGCCCGTCGACGGGTCCCTGGACTGCCTGCTCTACATCGGTCCGAAGAAGCAGTCCAGCCTCAAGGCGGTGACGCAGTACGACCTCACGGGCGTGATCGACTACGGCATGTTCTCGATCATCGCCATGCCGCTATTGTCGGCCCTGCAGTGGATCCACAGGTACGTCAACAACTACGGGTTCGCGATCATTCTGCTGACGCTGATTCTGTCGCTGCTGTTGATGCCGCTAAGGCTCAAGCAGATGTTTTCGATGAAGAAGATGCAGGCGATCCAGCCCCAGGTCAAGGCCATCCAGGAGCGCTACAAGAAGTACAAGAAGACCGACCCGAAACGGGGAGAGATGAACCAGGAGGTCATGGCGCTGTACAAGGAGAACAAGGTCAACCCCATGGGGGGGTGCCTGCCGCTGCTGGTCCAGTTCCCGCTGCTGATCGCCTTCTACTCGCTGCTGGCCAACTCCATTGAGCTGCGCCAGGCCCCGTTCATCGGGTGGATCCAGGACCTGTCGGCCAAGGACCCCAAGTTCGTCCTCCCGATCGTCATGGGCCTGACCATGTTCCTCTCACAGAAAATGACGCCGATGGCGCCGACGGCGGACAACTCGCAGGCCAAGATGATGCAGTTTCTGCCGATCGTCTTCACGTTCATGTTTTTAACGGTCTCGAGCGGCTTGAACCTGTATTTTCTCTGCAGTAATATCTTCCAGGTCGGATTCCAGAAAGTCTACGAGCTGGTCGCGGGTGAGGCAAAAAATGGCGGAAAGCCAAAACCAGGGAAAAAATAGCGGCCTCCCGGCCGGGCAGGTGCTCGACACCTGCCAGAGGATGATCGACTGCATGCGCCTCGACCTGACCGTTACAGGGAGCGAGGAGGAGGGGGTGCTGCGGATCAACCTCACCGGCGCGGACCGGCCCTGCCTGCTGTCGAATTCGGCATCGCTGCTCAACTGCCTCGAGTATCTCCTGAGGAGGATCTACCGGGGGACCCGGGAGGAGGCCGCCGGCGTATTCCTGGATTCGGACGGGTACTGGCGGCACCGGGAGGCGGAGCTGAACCTGCTGGCCGCAATGGCGTCCGAGAAGGTCCTGGCCATGAAAAAGCCCCTCGGGCTGCAGCCGATGACCCCGCGCGAACGCAGGATCATCCACCTGGCCCTGGCCGGAATCGAAGGCGTGGAAACCAGAAGCAGCGGAGACGGCGACAACCGCAGCATCACCATCTACCCCTCCTAGCCGCAGCCTCCCGATCTGCGGCCCCCGAAGGCCGAATACTATGGCCGATCCGACCGATACCATATGCGCGCTCTCGACCCCGCCCGGGCGTTCGGGCCTGGCCGTCATCCGGGTCAGCGGCCCGGGGGCCGCGGCAATCTACGGGTCCCTGTTCCGGCCCAGAACGGGGCCGCCGGCCCCGCCGCACGGCCGGGCCGTGCTCGGGCGCATCGTGGACCCCGCCGGGGGGGCGGACATAGACGAGGCGGTCGCCCTCTACTATCGCGCACCGAAATCCTACACGGGCGAGGACCTGACCGAGTACTCCATCCACGGGAGCCCCGTGCTCGTCGACGCTCTGCTCGACTGCCTGTGCCGGTCCGGAGCCCGGCTGGCCGTACCCGGCGAGTTCACGATGCGGGCGTTTCTGAACGGGAAGATGGACCTGGCCGAGGCCGAGGCCGTCCGGGACACGATCGACGCCGCCACCCTGTACCAGGCGCAGGTGGCCGCCCGGCAGCGGTGGGGGGGGATGGCCGAAGCCATCGGGCCGGTGCGGGAGCGGCTGACGGGCCTCATCGCCGGCCTGGAAACGGCGGTGGAATTCGTCGAGCAGGATCTTGCGGTAGACGGACGCGCGGAGGTGACGGCCAGCCTCGGTGACCTGAGAGGCCGCCTCCGGAAATGGATCGACTCCTTCGAAAGGGGCCGGATCGTGCGGGAGGGGTTCAGCCTGGCCGTAGTCGGGCGGCCGAACGCGGGCAAAAGCAGCTGCTTCAACGCCCTGCTGGGGCAGGAGCGATCGATTGTGATGGACCTGCCCGGGACCACGAGGGACCTGGTGTCGGAACACACCAGCATCGGGGGCATCCCCGTCCGGCTGCTCGATACGGCCGGCGTCGGCGCCCCCGGAGACCCCGCGGCGATGATCGGGGCCGACCGCACCTACCGGGCGATCGCCGATGCCGACGCCGTGCTGCTCGTCGTCGATCGAAGCAGGGGCCCGGGCGGGGAGGATCTTGCCTTCAGGGACCACCTGAAGCCCCTCCGCTGCATCGCCGTCTTCAACAAGAGCGACCTCGGCACGGCGTGGACCCCCGGGGAGATCCTGGAATTTGCCGGAGTGTGGCCCAGCATCGAAGTGTCGGCCAAAACCGGCGCAGGAATCGACAGGCTCCGGGGCATGATCTTCGAAAGCCTGTTCGGGCCGGGCACCCCGGACCAGGGCGGCCTGCTCGTCACGAACCTGAGGCACCGGCAATGCCTGCAGACGGTCGAAGCGGAGCTCGAAAAGGCCGCAAACGCCTTAGGCCATGGCCTTTCGGAGGAGTTCGCGCTCGTCCACCTCCACCAGGGGCTCAAGGCGCTCGGCGCCATAACGGGCGAAACGTCCGTCGAGGACATACTGGAAGAGATCTTTTCCCGGTTCTGCATCGGGAAATAGGGTTTTGCCCTGGGGGGGGGCCGGATGCGACAGCCCGAAACGAGCTACGATGTCGTCGTCGTCGGGGGGGGGCACGCGGGCTGCGAAGCCGCGGCGGCCGCGGCGCGCCTCGGGGCCCGGACCGCCCTGTACAGCTTCGACCTGGACGGGCTGGCCGAGATGTCGTGCAACCCGTCGATCGGGGGCATCGCCAAGGGGCACCTGGTGCGGGAGCTCGACGCCCTGGGCGGCATCATCGGCGAGGTGGCCGATGCAACCGGGATTCAATTCCGCCTGTTGAACGCCAGCCGGGGCCCCTCGGTGCAGGCTCCCCGGTGCCAATCTGATAAAGCCAAATACTGCAAAGAGATAAGGAGAGTGCTGTCCCGGTTGGAGACCCTGGAACTCCACGAGGCCGAGGTGGCCCGCGTCCTGGTCGACGGCCGGGCGGCCGCAGGCGTCGAGCTCGCGGACGGGACGAGGGTGCGCGCCGGCGCCGTCGTGCTGACCGCGGGCACCTTCCTCGACGGGATCATCCACATCGGGTACGACACCTTCCGGGCCGGCAGGATCGGGGAGAAGGCGTCGGTCCGGCTGGCCGAAAATCTGCGGGAAATCGGGTTTCCCACCGAAAGGCTCAAAACCGGAACGCCCCCGAGGCTCGACGGCCGGACCATCGACTTCAGCCGGTTCCAGGAGCAGAGGGGGGATGACCATCCCACGTTTTTTTCCTTCCGCACGACGGAGGTGCGGCTGCCGCAGGTTTCCTGTTACCTGGGCTACACCAACGAGGCGGTGCACGGAATAATCCGCGCAAATATAGATAAATCAGCACTTTACGGCGGACGCATCCACGGAATCGGCCCCCGCTACTGCCCCAGCGTCGAGGACAAGGTCGTCAAGTTCGCCGACAGGGAGCGCCACCAGCTGTTTCTCGAGCCCGAGGGGCTCGACACGGAGGAAATCTACCTGAACGGGCTTTCGAGCAGCCTGCCGGTCGATGTGCAGCGGCAAATGCTCGACGCGATACCGGGTCTGGAGACGGCGCGCATGCTGCGGCCCGGCTACGCCATTGAATACGACTTCGTTCAACCGACGGAACTCGTGCCGACGATGGAAACCAAGAGGGTCAGCGGGCTCTATCATGCCGGGCAGATCAACGGGACCACCGGGTACGAGGAGGCGGCCGCCCAGGGCTTCGTCGCCGGAGTGAATGCGGCCAGGAAGGTATTGGGGGAGGGGGAGGTGACGTTCCCGCGCGAGGACAGCTATATCGGGACCATGGTGGACGACCTCGTCACGAAAGGGGTCGACGAGCCCTACAGGATGTTCACCTCCCGGTCCGAATTCAGGCTCCTGCTGCGTATCGACAACGCGGACCGGCGTCTCCGCCCCACCGGGTATGCCCTGGGCCTGGTTCCGGAAGCCGAATACCGAAAATTCCGGGAAAAATACGGGGAAATCGACCGGCTGCGCCATTTTCTGAAGGAGAAGCGGTGGCGCACGGGGGACGCCCGGTGCCCCGATCTGGACGAAAAGGTGGCTGTCGAGGCGGTCAAGGGGTACACGCTCGAGGAGATCCTGCGCCGGCCGGGGATGGAGCTGGGGTTGTTCGAACCGCTGCTGAGGAAGTACGGGATGGCGCCGTCGGACCCCGAGATCGGCCGGATTGCGGAAATCGAGATCCGGTACGAGGGCTATATCGAACAGCAGGCAAGGGATGCGGAGAAGATGCGCCGCACGGGGAAACAGCGCATCCCGACCGATTTCGACTACAGCGGCATCGACGGGCTGAGCCGGGAGATGAAGGAGAAGCTCGGGCGCGTCAGGCCCGTCGACCTGGCCATGGCCGGGAGGATTCCGGGCATGACGCCCGCCGCCGTTTCCATTCTCCGCATCCAGCTCGAGATGCGGAAGGCGGCGGGGAAGAGCGCGGACGGGGACGCGCGCACCGGGGCCCGGACGGGGCCGCCGCGGGCTGCGGGAGGGAGCGGGGACAGTGACGGATCGGATTGAAGGCCTGCTCCGGGACGTCGGCCTGCCCGCCGACCGGCAAACCGCCGGCCGGATCGAGCGCTACGTCTCGCTGCTGGAGAAATGGAACGCCCGGATGAACCTGGTCGCCTCCAACGACTGGGGCCTGATCGCCCCGCTTGTGCAGGAGGCGCTTTGGGCCGCAGGGACCTACCCGGAGGGCGCCGTGACCCACCTCGACATCGGCAGCGGGGCCGGGTTTCCCGCCGTCCCCATGCGCATTCTGATCCCGCGCATGCAGCTCGACATGGTCGACAGCAGGTACAAGCGGGTGCGGTTCCTCGAGACCGTGGCCGTGGAGCTGGGGCTTTCGGGGATGCGGGCCTTCCACGGGCGCCTCGAACAGTTCCTCGAGGGGCGAAAAGGGTGCTGGGACTGCATAAGCTGGAAGGGGCTGAAGCTTCGGACCAGGGACCTGGAGTCGCTCCGGGGGCGTGCGCACGCACAGACCCAGTTCTGGATGTTCCACGG
>Ga0123333_10003885_pt1 | contig 14280 bp, 12 predicted proteins | sample BioC12SIPDNA_3_FD_89957 | JGI IMG/M metagenome (GOLD analysis project Ga0123333, IMG submission 89957) | Anaerobic biogas reactor microbial communites from Washington, USA - Biogas_R2_B C12 SIP DNA | ecosystem: Engineered > Bioreactor > Anaerobic > Unclassified | place: Washington, USA... | reverse complement strand
GTCGCCGGATCGCCCCCGAGCTCGGCCATGGCGTCGCGCATGGCGGCCAGGTCGACTACGGCGGGGACGCCGGTGAAGTCCTGCATCAGCACCCGGGCCGGCGTGAAGGACAGCTCGGCGTCGCTGTCGGCCCCCGGTCGCCACTCCGCGAGGCCCCGCACGTCGTCGGCGCCGACCTTCACGCCGTCCTCGTTGCGGAGCAGGTTCTCGAGGAGGACCTTCAGCCCGTACGGGAGGTGGCTGACGTCGCCGACGGCGTCGAGGGCGTAGATGTCGACCGAGTCGTCGCCGACCGCGAGGGTCCGGCGGGAACCGAAGGAGTTGCTGGTCATGGGGTGGATCCCTTCCTCGTCCTGCGTCGCTCCCCGTCGATGATACAAGTTGCGGACAAGTCCGCCAAGCGGGGGGAGGGGCCGCGGTGGCCCCGCACCGGTCAGGCCCGGTCGGGCTCCCAGTGTGCGGCACCGAGGAAGACGACGCGCAGGCGCTGCTCGGTGAGCCGGGCGATCGCGGCCTCGTCGACCGGCTCGAAGGCGGGGTCGACGAGCGAGGCGGCCGCGCCGGCGACGATGGCGACTATCAGCCCGGCGAGGACCTCGCGGTGCTCCTCGGAGCGCTCGGCGAGGTCCGGGACGGCCCGCAGCCAGTCGGCGAGGGTGAGGGTGTAGCGCTCCTGCTCGGCGGCGATGGCCCGGCGCAGCACCGGGCTGCCGCCGTTGCGCTCCCGCACGATGAAGCGATACTCGGCGGGACGGTCGCGGATGTGGTCGAGCGTCGCGGTGACCGCCGCCCGGAGCGTGTACTCGACGCCCCGCTGCGGGTCGACGGTGGCGTGGGCGAGGTCGTACAGCGTCGAGAAGCACCGGTCGACCAGGGCCAGTCCGAGCTCGTCCATGTCGCGGAAGTGGCGGTAGAAGCCGCCCGGGACGATGCCGACCTCCTTGGTGACCTGGCGGAGGCTCAGGTGGTCGAAGCTGTGGAACTCGGTCAGGCCGAGCGCGGCGGCGAGCAGCGCGTCGCGCGTCTGCTGCTTGCGTTCCTGTCGGGTTGTCGAGGCCACGGCGTCCACCATCTCAGCATCTCCGGAGCCGTCAGGAGAGGACCCCGTCGACCGCGGCGTCCCACAGGGGCAGGGCGGCCTCGTCGCAGTAGGCCTCGGCGAAGGCGCGGCGGGCGCCGGCGGAGAGCTCGGCGCGCCACGCCGCGTCGTCGCGGAGGCGCTCGACGGCCGCGACGAGCCCGTCGACGTCGCCGGACCGGAGGCTCACCCCGCAGCCGAACCGTTCGATGGCCGCGTCGACGCTGGACCCGGCCGGGCCCACGTAGAGGATCGGCAGACCGGCGGCCAGGTTGGCGTGCAGCTTCGACGGGCTCATCAGGCCCAGGGCGTCGTCGTCGAGGAGGATCAGGGCGCAGCCGGCCCCCGCCATGATCTCCCGGGTCGCGTCGCGGTCGACGTAGGGGCGGCGCACGATGCGGTCCTGCGCGCCGGCCTTCCGCGCGGCCTGCTCCAGCTCGTCCCACCGGGCCCCGCCGCCGACGAACAGCCACGCCACACCGGCGTCGTCGAGGCGGGCGGCGGCGGCCACCGCGGGCCTGACCGGGTGGCCGTAGCCGAGGTTCCCCAGGTACAGCACGACGAAGCGGTCGGCCAGCGCCGGGTCCGCGTAGCCCGACCACGGCTCGACCTCGTCGGCCCCGGCGAAGCGGGCCCGGTCCTCCCAGTTGGGGATCACCCGGCTCGGGGGGCGGGTGCCGTCGGCGGACCCGTAGCCGTCGAGCAGGAGGTCGCGCATCGCCTCGTCGAGTGCGACCACCAGGTCGACGCGCCGGAACGCCCAGCGGTTGACGGCGCGCAGCAGGTTCGACGCCGGGCCGCCGCGGCGCAGCGAGACGACCGGACGCAGCCGGTCGCGCCACCTCTCGCGCAGCGCGGCGCGGCCGGTCGGGGCCTCGACGGTGACGCCCGGAGGGCCCGACGTGCGCGACCCGAGGCGCTCGATCACGTCGGGGTAGCAGTCCATCGACCACAGGACGACCCGGCTGCGGCGGTGCAGGATGCGGTGCACGACCGCGGCGACGACGACGAACGGTGGGGTCGTCATGGCGATGACGACGTCCTGGCCGCGCATGGTCGCCAGCCGCAGCGTCGCGCCGCCGAGGAACGACACGTAGTCGGCGAGGCGCTTGGCGATCGACGCCTTGCCCATCGCCGGGGTCCACAGCTCGACGACCCGCACCGGCGACGACGGCCGGGGCCGCCCGCGGCGCCCGCCCTCGACGTAGCCCTCGCCGCCGGTCACGACCGTGACGTCGTCGCCCCCGGCGGCCAGGTGCTCCGCCAGCGACGCCGCCAGGTGGGCCGTCGGCGACACGTCCGGCGGATAGAACTGGTTGACGAGGGTGATGCGGCGCGGTCGCCTGCGGCCGGACCCGGTCACGTCCGGTGGGCGGCGGACATCGAGCCGACCATCTCGTCGATGATCGCGTCGAGGCTCCACCGCTGCTCCCATCCCGGGTAGTGCTCCCGGAACTTCGACATGTCGGTGTAGTAGCAGATGTGGTCGCCGACCCGGTTCTGCGGGTCGTAGGTGAGCGCCGGCCGCTTGCCGGTGCGGGCCGCGATCGCCTCGACGCACTCGATCAGGCTCGCCGCGTTCTGCTTCCCGCCGCCCAGGTTGTAGACCTCGCCCGGCCGCGGGTCCTGGGCGAAGGCCCAGAACGCCGAGACCACGTCGGCGGAGTGGATCTGGTCGCGGACCTGCTTCCCGTCGTAGCCGTAGATCGTGTACGGCCCCTCGGCGATGGCCTGGGCGACCAGGTACGACAGGAACCCGTGCAGCTCGACGCCGGAGTGGTGCGGGCCGGTGAGGCAGCCACCCCGGAACGCGGCGGTGGGCATCCCGAAGTACCGCCCGTACTCCTGGGTGAGCACGTCGGCGGCGACCTTCGACGCCCCGAACAGCGAGTGCAGGCAGCCCTCGATCGACATCGTCTCGTCGATGCCGGCGAAGTCCGGGTCGGCGAAGTCGTGGCGGGTCTCGAGCTCGACCAGCGGCAGGCGGTTGGGGTTGTCGCCGTACACCTTGTTGGTGCTGACCGTGATGAACACCGCCTCGGGCGAGTGGCGGCGGCACGCCTCCAGCAGGTTGAGCGTGCCGACCGCGTTGGTGTCGAAGTCGTCGAACGGTCGGCCGGCGGCCAGGTCGTGGCTGGGCTGGGCGGCGGCGTGGATCACCAGCTCGTAGCCGCCGCGGCGGAGGAGGTCGTCGACGCCCGCCCGGTCGCGGATGTCGAGGTCGTGGTGCACGTAGCCGGGACAGCGGGCCTCGAGGCGTTGGCGGTTCCAGGTCGTGTCGCCGCGGGGACCGAAGAAGTCGGCCCGGCCGTTGTTGTCGACGCCGTGCACGGGAAACCCCATGGCGTCGAAGGCCTCGACCGCCTCGGAACCGATCAGACCGGCGGACCCGGTGACGAGGACCTTCACCGCGTCGCGGGCGCGAGGGGGGCAGAAGTGGGGTCCGGCACGATGCGCGATGCTACCGGCCACCATGCGCGTTGCCCTGACCCTCGAGCAATGCTGGCATCGGGTTCCCGGCGGAACCGCGAAGTCCACCCTCGGCCTCGTGCGGGCCCTCCTCGCCCGCGACGACGTCGAGATCGTCGGCGTCTCGGCCCGTCACCGGGCCGATCCCCCCGAGCCCTGGGTTCCGCCGGTGCCGGTCCGGTCGCTCCCGCTGCCCCGGCTCGCGCTCTACGAGGCGTGGCACGCCCTGCACCGGCCGCTCGTCGAGCACGCGACCGGGCCGGTCGACCTCGTCCACGCCACCGCGGTGGCGGTGCCGGGCAGCCGGGCGCCGCTGGTGGTGACCGTCCACGACCTCGCCTTCCTCGACGACCCGACCCACGCCACCCGTCACGGCCTGCGCTTCTTCCTTCGAGGGACGGAGCTGACCCGCCGCCGGGCGCGGCTCGTGATCGTGCCGTCCGAGGCGACCGCCCGCGAGTGCGGGGTGATCGGCATCGAGCGCGACCGCATCCGCGTCGTCCCGTGGGGCGTCGATCAGGCCCGGGCCTCGCTCGAGCAGGTCGCCGCGGTGAAGGCCGATCACCACCTCGACCGGCCCTACGTGCTGTTCTGCGGCACGGTCGAGCCCCGCAAGAACCTGCCGCGCGTCGTCGAGGCGATGACGCGGATCTCCCACGACGTCGAGCTGATCTTCGTCGGACCCGACGGCTGGAACGAGGACCTCACCGCCCTGCTCTCGCTCCTGCCGGGACGGGCTCGCTCCCTGGGCTTCGTCCCGGAGGCGCAGCTCGGTCCGCTGTACGCGGGGGCGTCGGTGGTCGTGTACCCGAGCCTGCGCGAGGGCTTCGGCCTACCCGCCCTCGAGGCGATGGCCCAGGGCGCGGCGGTCGTGACGTCGCGGGGGACCGCCACCGAGGAGGTCGCCGGCGACGCCGCCGTGCTCGTCGATCCGACGTCGATCGACGAGATCGCCGAGGGCATCGACCGGGTGCTGGGCGATCCCGCGCTGGCCGGCGAGCTGGGCGCACGCGCCCGGGCCCGCGCCGAGACCTACACCTGGGAGCGGACCGCCTCGATGACCGTGGCGGCGTACCGGGACGCCCTCGCCCGGTGACGCTCCGGGTGGGGGTGAACCTCCTGTGGCTGGTCCCAGGCGTGGTCGGCGGGAGCGAGGAGGCGACGGTCGCGATCCTCGGCGGCGTGCTCGACGCGGATACCGACGTCGACCTGCGCCTCTACGGCCTGACCGCCCTGGGCCGGGCCCACCCCGAGCTGACCGGCCGGTGCCCGGTGCGCCTGATCGGGCTGTACGGAGGGGTGAAGCCGCTCCGCGTCGGAGCCGAGGCCACCTGGCTGGCCGCGGTGGCCCGCCGCGACGGGCTCGACCTGATCCACCACGCGGGGGGTGTCGTGCCGCCGAGCTCGCCGTCGCCGTCGGTCCTGACCGTGCACGACCTGCAACCGCTGGACCTGCCGGACAACTTCTCCCGCGCCAAGGTCGCGTACCTGCGGGCGGTGCTGCCCCGGTCCGTGCGGCGGGCCACCCTCGTCGTGACCCCGTCACGGGCCTCGGCCGACCGGGTGGTCGAGCGCTTCGGCGTCCCCGAGGACCGGGTGCGGGTCGTGCCCCACGGTCTGGGGCCGGAGCAGTTCGTGCCGCCCGCGGCCGACCGGATCGACTCGGTCCGTCGGGCCCACGGCATCGGCGAGCGCTGGATCACGTACCCGGTGATCACCTATCCCCACAAGAACCACCTGACCCTGATCGAGGCGTTCGGACGGCTCGCCCACGAGCACCACGACCTAGAGCTGGTGCTGACCGGGGGCGCGGGGCCCTTCGAGGGGGAGGTGCACCGGGCGATCGACGCGTCCGGCGCGGCCGACCGGATCCACCGCACCGGCCGGATCGCCCGGACCGACCTCGACGCGCTGGTCGCCGGCGCGCTCGCGCTCGCCTTCCCGTCCCGTTACGAGGGGTTCGGGCTCGGCGCGCTGGAGGCGATGGCGTTCGGCGTGCCCGTCGTCGCCGCGTCGGCCGGCTCGCTCCCCGAGGTCGTGGCGGGCGCCGGGGTGCTCGTCGACCCCGACGACGTCGACGGGTGGGCGGCGGCGCTCGTCCGCCTCGCCGACGACGAGGACCATCGTCGTGCCCTCTCCGAGGCGGGTCGAGAGCGCGCCGCGGACTTCACCGTCGCCGCCTCGGCGGCCGGGCTGGTGGGCGCGTACCGCGACGCGGCGCGCTGACCGGTAGGGCCGCCGAGGACTGCCGGGCCGACCGGGGGCCCGGGGGGTCGGGCGGATAGGGTGACCCCCTCATGGGAAAGGCATCCTCCGCCAAGAAGGTCGCCCGCGCCTCGCGCGCCGGCGGCCACGCCAAGGGTCAGCGTCGCAGCCTCGGCTTCCCGGCCGCGGTCGTGGCCATCTGCGTGCTCGGCCTGGGCCTGGTGGCCTTCGCCCGGTCCGACGGCGCCAGCGGTGGCGACCCGGCGCTCGGCGACCACTGGCACGCCGCGTTCGGCATCTACGTCTGCGACCGGTGGGTCCAGGACCTGTCCGACCAGGGCACCGACGCCCTCGGCATCCACACCCACGAGGACGGGCTGATCCACATCCACCCGTTCCTCGCGGGCGCGGCGGGCAAGTCGGCGACGTTCGGGAAGTTCTTCGACCAGGTCGGGATGCAGGTGACCGACACGTCGATCATCCTCCCGCCGGGCGAGCCGTACAACGAGCGCGAGTATCGCCAGGGGAGCACCTCGTGCGACGGCGAGGACGCCGAGGTGATGCTGGCGACCTGGCCCGACGCCCGCCAGACCGACCACGACCCGACGATCCGCACGTCGGGCTTCAACGGCGTCCACTTCGACACCGACTTCGCGGCCTACACGCTGGCCTTCGTGCCCCGCGGCACCGACATCCCGCCGCCGCCGAGCGCGGCGACGATCGTCGAGGGCGCGGCCGTCGACGGCGGCACCGCCCCCGAGGGCGCCGAGGACCTCACCCAGGAGGAGCTCCAGGAGCTGTTCCAGGAGGGCGCCTCGACCGAGTCGACCGACCCCGAGTCGACCGAGGCGACCGATCCTGAGTCGACCGACCCCGAGTCGACCGAGGCCCCCGACCCCGAGTCCACCGAGACGACCGAAGCACCCGCCGACGGCGGATGAAGGCCGTAGTACTGGTCGGCGGCTTCGGCACCCGGCTCCGCCCGCTGACCCTCACGCGTCCCAAGCAGATGCTGCCGGTCGTGAACCGACCGATGATCGAGCACGTCATCGGACACCTGGTCGGCCACGGCGTCGACGAGGTCGTCCTGTCGATGGGGTACCGGCCCGACGAGTTCCACGCCGCCTACCCCGACGACCACGTCGCCGGCGTGCCGATGCGCTACGCCGTCGATCCCGAGCCGCTCGACACCGCCGGCGCGATCCGCTACTCGGCGCTGGAGGCGGGCATCGACGAGCGCTTCGTCGTCGTCAACGGCGACGTCCTCACCGACATCGACATCGACGCGCTGGTCGCGTTCCACGACGACCGCGGCGCCGAGGCCACCATCGCCCTGCACCGGGTCGACGATCCCTCCGCCTTCGGCGTGGTGCCGACCGACGCCACCGGCCGGGTCGAGGCGTTCGTCGAGAAGCCGCCCCGTGACGAGGCTCCGACCGACCTCATCAACGCCGGCATCTACGTGATGGAGCCCGCCGTCGTCGACCGGATCGATGCCGGTCGACGGGTGTCGGTCGAGCGCGAGGTGTTCCCGGCCATGGTCGACGACGGCGTGCTCTACGCCCGCCACGACGACGCCTACTGGATCGACACCGGCACCCCCGCCCTCTACCTGCGGGCCCAACTCGACCTGCTCGACGGCGTCCGGGGCGAGCGCATCGACGGGGTGGACCCAGGCGCCGCCGTCGAGCCCGGAGCGGACGTGTCCCGGGCGGTCGTCGCCGCCGGGGCGAGCGTCGCCGACGGGGCGGTGGTGATCGAGTCGGTGGTGATGGCCGGCGCCGTCGTGGCCGCCGGGGCCCGGGTCGAGCGCAGCGTGATCGGCTTCGGCGCGGTCGTCGCCGAGGGCGCCGAGCTCGACGAGGTGGTGCTGGGCGACGGCGAGAAGACCGAGCACGGCGAGCGGCTGCACGGCCTGCGCCGCCCCGAGCCCGATTGACGAGGCCGGGCTCAGCACCGGGCGTCCGGGCCCGCCGAACGCCGCGTCTCAGCGGGCCGTCGGGACCGCCGATCCGACTACCGGTGGCCGCGCGCCGCGCTGCTAGGGTGCCTCCTTCCGGGGCCGTTAGCTCAGTTGGCTAGAGCACCTGCATGACGCGCAGGGGGTCAGGGGTTCGAATCCCTTACGGCCCACCACACCTCGGACCGTCGGCGGGGGGCCGACGGGCCAGGGGTCGGCGGGTCAGGGGTCGGCGATCTCGACCACCTTGGTGCGGTGGTGGTGACCGCGGGCGATCGTGACGCGCCGCCGGTCGATGCCGAGGTGGGTGGCGAGCAGGTCCACGAGGGCGGCGTTCGCCTTCCCGTCGACGGCGCGCGCGGCGACGCGGACCTTCAGGTCGTCACCGTGGGGCCCGACGACCTCCGACCGGCGCGCCCCGGGCTGGACGCGGACGCTCAGGGTCCAGCCGGAGTCCGTCCGCCGGGCCCACGGGGCGCCGTCGTCGAGCACGGTCGGTTCGTCTCCCACGCCGGCGTCCTCCCTACGGCCGCGAGCCGGAGCCGACCTGACCGGGTCAGCTCCGGGGCACGTCCTTCCACGCCACGTCCTTGTCGGTGCGCGGCTCGCCCGGAAGGCCGAGGACCCGCTCGCCGATGATGTTGTGCTGGATCTCCGACGTGCCGCCCTCGATCGAGTTGGCCCGGGCCCGCAGGAACATCTTGCGGCTGGAGCCGGGTGGACCGGTCAGCCCGAGGTTCTCGGACCGCCGCATCGTGTAGTCGAAGTCGACGAGCGCCCGGGCGCCGAGGAGGTCGACGCACAGCTCGTAGACGTCCATGTTCACCTTGGCGAACATGAGCTTGGCGATCGAGCCCTCGGGGCCGGGGTTGCCCGCCTTGCGGTTCTGCGAGGCCCGGATGTTGGTGAGCCGGAGCGCCTCGGCCTGGCTCCAGAGGCGCATCAGACGGTCGCGCTGGGCGGGGGAGCGGTCTACCGCCTCCTCGCGCCAGATGCGGACCGCCTCGGCGATCGCCCCGCTGCCCTTGGCCGGCGGCCCGCCGCCCCCGCCGATGGTGGTGCGCTCGTTCGAGAGGGTCGTCATCGACACCCGCCAGCCCTCGCCGACGTCGCCGATGCGGTCCGCGTCCGGCACCCGCACCTCGGTCAGGTACACCTCGTTGAACTCGGCCTCGCCGGTGATCTGGCGCAGCGGCCGGACCTCGACCCCGGGGGCGGTCATGTCGAGCGCGAAGTAGGTCATGCCCTTGTGCTTGGGCGCGTCGGGGTCGGTGCGGGCGACGAGCATCCCCCGGTTGGCCAGGTGGGCGAGGGTGTTCCACACCTTCTGGCCGGTGATGATCCACTCGTCGCCGTCGCGGACGGCCCGGCAGGCGAGGCCGGCGAGGTCGGAGCCGGCGCCCGGCTCGCTGAAGAGCTGGCACCAGCTGTCCTCGCCGGTGAACATCGGGCGCAGGAGGCGGCGCTTCAGGGCCTCGTCGGCGTGGGTGACCACGGTCGGTCCGGCCATGGTGAGGCCGAAGAAGTGCTCGGTGCTCGGCCCGGGCGCCCCGGCCCGGCGCAGGGCGTCGTCGACCCGGCGTTGGTGCACCGGCGGGAGCCCCAGCCCGCCCCATCCCTCGGGGAAGTGGACCCAGGCCAGGCCCAGGTCGTACTGGAGCCCGCGGAAGGCGACCCGGTCGTCGCGGTCGCCCTCGTCGAGGAGGCGGGTGGTCAGCTCGTCAACGGTGGCGGCGTCGTCGGACATGGTCGGAGGGTAGACCGCCCACCGGGCCGCGTCCCCGTCCGACCTCCGTCCCGCCCCCCGCCCCTCGTTCTGGCAACCCTGGTCCCCCGAGGGCGTGGATGAGGGTTGCCAAAGCGGGGTTCGTGGGGCACCTCAGTCCGAGAAGTCGGCGATGACGGCGTCGGCGTCGGGGCCGAGGTCGACCAGGCCCGAGCCCTGGATGAACTGGACCGGCAGCTCGACCCGCTCGGGGTTCAGGTGGCCCATCGACCAGGCGAACACGAGGGCGTCGAGCAGCTCCATGTGGTTGTCGACCCGCAGCCCGGCGGTGAGGGAGTCGGCGATGCGGGCCAGGTGGAACGGGTTGCGGCTCGACCCCGCCTCGGCGAGGACCGCCCGCAGGAACGTCTGCTGGCGCTCGATGCGGCTGAGGTCGGCGAGGCCGTCGGCCGGCTGGACCTCGCCGTCGATGACCTCCTGGTAGAAGCGGCTCCGCACGAAGGCGAGGGCCTGCTCGCCGTCGAGGCGGACGTCGCCCGACTCGGTGACGTTCAGTCCGGAGTGGGTGTCGATCGCCGGGTGGTCGAAGTGGATCGTCACCCCGCCGAGCGCGTCGACCAGGCCGGCGAAGCTGACGAAGTCGATCTCGACGTAGCGGTCGATCGGGATGCCGACCGACTCCTGCACGGTGCGGATCAGGGCGACGGGACCGTCGTTGTAGGCGGAGTTGATGCGGCCGAGGTCGCCGTCCCGGGACGGGAGCGCCACCCGGAGGTCGCGGGGGATCGACATCAGCCGGGCGGGACCGTCGCCGGTGCGCAGCACGAGCATGGTGTCGGCGCGGTTGCCGCCCGAGCCGGGGCCGGACGTGTCGATCTCCGGGCGGGCGTCGGTGCCGACGAGCAGCCAGTTGGTGCCGCTGGGGCTGCCTTCGAGGACGCTGCGGCCGTCCACGTCGACGTCGACCCGCTCGACCTGCTCGAACTTGGCCGCCGCGTAGAACCAGCCGACCTCGACCGCGAGCAGCCCGGCGACGAGGGCGAGGCCGGCCAGGCCGACGATCCAGCGGAGCGCGCCGCGTCGTCGACCGGTCGAGCCGTCGGGGCGTTGGAGCCGCCGGCCCCGGAGCGCCGCGACGGTGCCGGCGGTGATCGCGCCGTGGACGAGGCCGACGACGAAGAGGAGGGCGGCCGCCCTCACCCGTACACCCGGGTCGGGTCGTCGCCGGCGGGCGGGCGGCGGTCGCCCTCCCCGTCGCGCCCGCCGTCCCCGCCGGACGGCGGCTCGGAGTACACGACGGTGACCGGGCCGACGCCGATGCGGTCGCCGGGGCGGAGGGGGGCGGCGCGGTCGGCGGGCATCCGGGTGCCGTTCAGCTTCGTGCCGTTGGCCGACCCGCCGTCGACCAGCACCCAGCCACCCTGGCGGGAGGGCCGGACGACGGCGTGGGCCCGGCTGACCCGGGCGTCGTCGACGCGGAGGACCTGGTCGCGGCCCCGTCCGATCGTGGTCGGCTCGTCGCCGAGCTCGACGCCCGCCGAGCCGTCCTCGAGGTCGAGGCGGGCCCGTCGGGGTCCCCGCGGTGGGGAGCCGGGCGCGGCCGGTGCGGGTGCGACGGGCGCCGCGGGGGCGGTGGGCGGTGGGGAAGGGGCCAGCGAAGGAGCGGCCGAGCCCGCCGGGCGCGAAGTCGAGCGGCGGCGGGTGGGGGCCGCCGGCGGGGCGGCACCGGGTGCGGGCGCGACGAGTACGGGTGGGCGTCGAGTCGCGGCGACGACCGCGGTGACACCGAGCGCGCCGAGGAGGAACCCGGCCACGAGGGCCGCCAGGTCGACCATGGCGACGACGCTACCGGGGGTCCCTCGCGGGGCCGGGGCACCGCCGCGGGGAGGCGTCCCCGGGCGGCGCGGGCTCGAGCGCCGGGTGCCGCGTGAGCGTGTCTCGTCCGACCCCTTGGAACGCGGGGGCGGGTCAGGCGGGCTCGAAGCGGACCCGCCGGGTCGCGAGGTCGGCCTCGATCAGCCGGGCGTCGATGCGGGCCCCGAGCGGTGGCCGTCCGTTGCAGGGCGCCTCGACGGCGGGGTCGTCGAGGACGACGGTCGAGCGATCGCGGTCGTCGTCGTGGTCGATTACCGCCACCTCGAACACCTCGCCGATCCGGTCCGAGAGCAGCCACGCCTCGACGTGGTCGACCGAGGTGCGCTCGACCGCGTTCGCACGGCGCCCGCTCGCCTGGAGCACCTCGGGCAGGTCGGCGAGCGCGGCCCGCACCCACCCGGGCGGGGCGGTGCCGGCGTGCAGGGCGAGGCAGATCTCGGTGGCGAAGCGGTCGCCGAGCCGGCGGATGGGTGCCGTCACGTGGGCGTAGGGGTTGGCGACGCCGGCATGGCCCGTGTCGGCGGGGACCTCGCCGTCGAAGGCGGTGTAACCCGCGCCCCGGAGCAGGGTCGCCGCCCGGTCGAGGAAGGCGGCGTGGCGCGGATCGTGGTGGTCGAGGTCGGCGATCACGTCGCTGGGGGCCGCGCCGTCGGGCCAGTCGACGCCGAGCCCGGGGGCGGCCCGGCGCAGGCGGCGGACGGTCCCCTTGTCGGGGGTCGGCAGGGTGCGCAGCAGCCCGATCCCCCCGTCGAGCATCAGCCGGGCGGCCGCCATGCCGGTCAGCAGCGACAGCTGGGCGTTCCAGCCCTCGACCGGCAGGGTCAGGCGGTGCTCGATGGTCCACGAGCCGTCGTCGCGGCGGACCACCTCCTGGGACGGGAGCCCCAGCTCGATGGCACCGCGCTCGCGGGCGAGGGCTTGGCGGGCCTCGCCGATCGCCTGCAGCGGCGCGGCCGGTTCGGGGGGCGTGCCGGCGTCGAACGCGGCCTGGAGCTCGTCGTAGTCGTGGCGGGACCGGCTGCGGACGACGGCCCGCTCGACGGCGATCCGGTCGGTCGCGCCGGTGTCGTCGAGGTCGATCGTCCACAGGACCGCGGGACGGTCGACGTCGGGGAGGAGGCTGGCCGAACCCTCGCCGAGCACGGGAGGGTGGAGCGGAACGCGCCCGTCGGGGAGGTAGAGCGTCTCGCCGCGGTGGCGGGCCTCGACGTCGACCGGGCCCTCCGGCGGGACGAGGGCGGCGACGTCGGCGATGGCGTAGTGCACCGTCCAGCCGCCGCCCGGTCGGTCGGCGAGGTGGAGGGCCTGGTCGAGGTCCATCGCCCCGGGGGGGTCGACGGTGATGAAGGCGATGTCGGTCGCGTCGCGCCGCTCGGCGGTCCGCTCGTCGCGGGCCGCGGCGGCGGCCGCCTCGACCTCGTCCGGGAACCGGCGGGGAAGATCGAGGTCGTCCCACACCGGGCTCAGGTCGAGATCCCGGTGGTGGCGGTGGCGGTGCACGTCCGTCGTTACTAGCAGAGCGCCGTCCGGTGCCGTTCGGGGGTAGTGCGGGGTCGTCAGGGGTCGTTCGGTTCGTTCGGCGGGCGTTCGGTGCGGTGGTGGTCGTTCCGGTCGTGCGGCGGACGTTCGGGTGGAGGTCGGTCGCATCGGCCGGGGCCCGGTCGCTGCGCCCGTCGAATCGCGTCCGGTCGGCGGCGACGGTCGGGCCGAATCGCCACGGGTATGGCCCCGGGCCGGGCTCGTCGCCCGTGCGTCCGGCGGCGAATCGCCGGCGATTCGCCGCCGTAGGCGGTGCACCGCGTTCGGTGGTCTCGACCGCCTCGCCGTCGACGATTTCCGCCGCTACGCCATCGATTCGGTACCGATTCGGTGGCGTGACCTGGGCATTCGGTGAACCTTCGACGGAGTGTCCGCGAGCGAATCGCTGTCGAATCGCCCGCGGACACGGTCGACTCGGGCACTTATAGTGGAGCGGGCGGCACGCTGGGTGAGGTCGGCGGTACGGGACGCGGCGGTGGGCGGCCGTCGTTACATTCGGGGCGTGGCCCCATCCCCGAGCGGTGCGGATCCCGGCGACGCGGCCTCGGCCGGGCCGGCGACCGAGGGCTCCGGCGACGACCCCGGTTCGGCCGCGGAGGATCCGGCCCCACCCCCCGACGATCCGTCCCCACCCCCCGACGACGGGACGTGGGACGCGGACGTCGTCCTGTCCGACGGCGGCACGATGCGGGTCCGCCCCATCGGCCCGGACGACTCCGCCCTCATCGCCGCGTTCCACGAACGCCAGTCGCCCGAGAGCATCTACTTCCGCTACTTCAGCCCCCGGCCCCGCCTCACCGGCGCCGACCTCGAACGGCTGACCCAGGTCGACCGGGTCGACCGCATGGCGTTCGTCGGCATCGTGAACGGCGAGTTGGTCGGCGTCGCCCGCTACGACCGCCACCCGACCCGCGCCGAGGCGGAGGTCGCCTTCTTCACCGACGACGCCCACGCGGGCCGGGGCGTGGCGACGATCCTGCTGGAGTACCTGGCCGCGTGGGCCCGCCAGGTCGGCATCACCGGGTTCGTCGCCCAGGTGCTGCCGTCGAACCGCCGGATGATCGGCGTGTTCCGCCAGGCCGGGTTCACGGTCGAGAGCCGCTTCGCCGACGGCGTCATCGACGTCGACTTCCCGATCGAACCGACCCCCGAGGCCCGCGCCGCGATGGCCGAGCGGGCCCGCCGGGCGGAGGCCCGATCGGTGGCCCGCATCCTGACGCCCCGCTCGGTGGCGGTGATCGGTGCGTCCCGCCGCCCGGGCAGCCTCGGCCAGGCCGTGTTCCGGCGGCTGCTGGAGGGCGGGTTCGAGGGCCCGGTGTACGCCGTCAACGCCGAGGCCGACGTCGTCGCCAGCGTGCGGGCCCACGCCAGCATCCTCGACATCCCCGACGAGATCGACCTCGCCGTCGTGGTCGTGCCGGCCGACGC
>Ga0123333_10003884_pt1 | contig 14283 bp, 8 predicted proteins | sample BioC12SIPDNA_3_FD_89957 | JGI IMG/M metagenome (GOLD analysis project Ga0123333, IMG submission 89957) | Anaerobic biogas reactor microbial communites from Washington, USA - Biogas_R2_B C12 SIP DNA | ecosystem: Engineered > Bioreactor > Anaerobic > Unclassified | place: Washington, USA... | reverse complement strand
TGGCAGTCGATGGACCATCGGGTCTGGACTTTGACACAGGTGAGGTCGATGCCAACACGCTTAGGGCAGATTTCACTGTGACCTTCGCTGCCCCAAAGTGGGGACATTTGCGCTTTCCCGGCGCTGCCAGGGTCGGCGATCTAGTTGTCGCGGACATCGGCATTCCGGACAGTGTTGAGATTCCAGTAGGTCCCGAGCTTGCCACACCGAATCAGACCGGTGCATGGCTCCCTCCCCGTCCGATGGATGCGCATAAGGGCACGTTTGGGAAGGCAATGATCGTCGCGGGCTCGTCCAACTACACCGGCGCGGCAATCCTCGCCGCCATCGCTGCTGTTCGCGCCGGCACCGGCCTCGTGACCCTGGCGCTGCCGGGCACACTCCACAGCGCCGTAGTGGCGGCGATCCCCGAGGCGACCTACCTGCTACTCCCGCACGCACTGGGGGTCGTCAATGAGCACGCGGTACCGGTGCTGATGGAGGCCGTGTATGGCTACTCAGCGATGCTAGTCGGTCCCGGCCTCGGGCACACACCGGAAACCCGGGCGTTTCTCACACGTCTGCTGGGTATTGACGGGCCTGCGCGCACGGCTGGCTTTCTGCGCTCCGAGCCAACGAGCGTGGCAAGCACAAAGCTCCCCCCTCTCGTCGTCGACGCTGACGGGCTGAACATCTTGAGCGAGATCCCCAATTGGCCGGCGCATCTGCCGACCGGCACAATACTCACACCTCACCCTGGCGAGATGGCGCGCCTGACCGGTGTCGAGACGAGCGAGATACAGGACAACCGCCTCGACATAGCGCAGGAGTGGGCACAACGCTGGCAGCAGGTCGTCGTCCTGAAGGGCGCCTTCACAATCATTGCCTCCCCCGAGCATGAGCCGGTCCTCCTGCCTTTTGCCAATCCTGGCCTGAGCTCCGCGGGGACGGGAGACGTCCTGGCCGGAACGATCGTGGCGCTACGAGCCCAGGGGCTTGAGCCGTTCAGATCAGCCGTAGCGGGTGCCTATCTGCACGGATTGGCGGGCGAGATCGCGACCCGGCGACGGGGAGCAGCCGGCACGGCAGCGAGTGATGTGGCTCTAGCTCTCGCCGCAGCCTGGCAGCAACTCACGGCCACCGGGTAGCCAACTCCCTTGCGACGAACACCCGCTCGGCCAGTAAGGTCGAGCGGGTGCGGTGTAGACCCTATGGCAAGCAGATGCTGCGCTCAGGGATGTGGCGTCTCTCCCGTCAACCCCAGAGCGAAGCGATAGCCCAGTTCCTCGCCCTTCGCTAGCTCGCTGTGCGTCGGGCCGCCCTGGAACTCCCAAGCCTCGGTCAGCTCCCAGTTCAGATCCTCGGCACGCTTGGTAATTTCGCGGCGCGCGCCGCCACTCCAACCGAAGCTGCCGAAGTAGGCCAACTTGCGGTCACGGATTCGCTTGCGCGCGGCGATATCCAGCACGTGCGCCATGGGCGGGAACAGCTCGCCCTCGTAGGTTGGAGCGCCGACCAAGACACCACTGCGCGTGTAGAGCGAGGGCAAGATGTAGCTCGCGTGGATGTGCCGGACGTCATAGATATCGAGCTGCACTCCCGCCTTCGCAACACCCGCTGCCACGGCTTCCACCATCTCCTCGGTGTTCCCATACATCGTGCCGTAGAGCAGCGTCACACCGACCTCGGGGCCCTCTAGCGCGTAGTTCGCCCACTTCGCATACAGGTCCACGATCCGCGTCGGAGACTTACGCCAGATAAGGCCGTGTGATGGCGCCACCACATCGATGCGCACGTCTGCAAGCTTCTCGATGGCCCGCACAACGGGCCGGGCGAACAGGGCCACAATGTTCGCGTAATACCGCAGCGCCTGCTCCTCGTAGAAGCTCAGATCGCGACATTGATCATCGAATACCGCGCCCTGCAACGCGCCGTAGCTTCCGAAAGCGTCGCAGGAGAAGAGCACGCGCTGCGAGACTTCGTAGGTCATCATCGTCTCCGGCCAGTGCACCATTGGCGTCATGAAGAACTGCAATGTGTGCGTCCCGAGCTCCAGAGTCTCGCCATCGGTAACCACGTGGATACCATCCGATATCTGGTAGTAGTGCGCCAACATCTCCTCAGCGCGCTTGGTGCAGAGGATGATCGCCTCGGGGGCAATACGTCGGAGCGCCCGGATCACACCGGTGTGATCCGGCTCCATGTGGTTGATCACGATGTAGTCAAGGTCTGCAGGGTCGACGACCTCAGCAATCTGATCGAGCAGAGCGTTGCTCTTGATGTCTTTGGCCAGATCGATCAGGGCGTTCTTCTCATCCTTGATCACATATGCGTTATAGGACACCCCTTCACTTGTGATCGGCCACAGACCCTCGAACAGATCGGTCGTTCTGTCATTCACGCCAATCCAGTAGACACCCGCCTTCACCTGTACAGCCGTCATGCGCCACCTCCCATCGAACCCAGATCCTTCATACTAGCGTATCTCAAACAGGTACAACTATTATGGTACAGCAGGCATCGCTGTCAACGCATCCAGCCGGCCCGAGTCAATGATCAGTGGTTCGGCGCCGTGGTCAGGAGTGCGATACCCGCGATGGTCAGCGCCATGCCGACCGCTGTCTGCCAGGTCAGACGCTCCGTCCGGAAAACAAGCCCCATGATGGCGCTGAACAGCGGCGAGGTGAAGGCGATGGGCATAACTTGGCTCAACGAACTGGCGCCGCGCAGCGCAGCATAGAAGGACAGCATGCCCACTGAGCCTGCCACGATGCCGCCGCCGATGACCATCATCAGAAGGGCCTTGGTTCCAGCCTGTGGAATCGTCTTCCATTGCGGAAAGCTTACCGCACCCAGAATCACGAACGCAATCGCAGTTCGGATTGTGATGCCCACCTGTGGCGAAAGATTGCCGGCGTGCAAGCCACGCTTCTCGAAGAAGCCGCCGGCGCCCCAGGCAATCGCCGTGATCAGCGCCAGTACCTGTGGTTTCATGTCAGACCTCCACAAACGTGTCAGAATGGAGCGCATCAAGTACAGACATAAGCCCGCCTCCGCAGAGGCGGGCCAGAGCACACAGCAAGCCTATAGCGCTGCCTCGGGCGCCGTCTGCTATAGATACAGCGGCCCGCATGCGGGTCCGCAACGCTAGTCGGACAGTCGCCAGGTCAGATCGCTGGTTAGGTCAACCTGGTACTCCTCGGATAGCACATTGTCATCGCAGTCTACAGCCTGCAGGTCATACGTGTCAGCCTCCACATAGAACATCCGCCCTTGGTTCGGCGGAAGGCTCTCCATATCACCTAGCCAATCCTCGCCCCAGTCGTCTGCCGATGAAGGCGAGACCAAGACATAGCAGACCTCGCTCGTCGACTCATTGATGACCAGCAACCGCACGTCGCGGTTCCGGTCGCCGACGCGGATCGTATAGTCACGGTCGATCTCCCATGCCGTTGCCATTGCGGCCTCATCGCAAGTCTCGACGCGTATGTCATAGGTGTCGTCGGGCATGTTGAACACGCGGCTATCGCCTGGCTCGACTACCTCATCGCCGCCGAGGCGATCATCCCCCCAGCTATCGTCACTGCTCGGCGAGATCAGCACATAGCATATCTCATCTGGACTCTGGTTCTCAATCGTGATGTCCACACCGCTGGTCGACGATCCTCCACCTCCAGGCAAGCCGCTGCAGGCCAGGCTAACCAACATGAGTGTAACCACTATAGACAGGCGAAGAGAACGTTTCATCGAAGGGCCTCCCTCTGGTGTGCCAGCGTGACACTGGCTGATCGGGCGCCGCTCCCGCTGGCGCCGGTCGATCTATGACCTTGTGAGATAGCGAGATTATACACGAAGCGGAAAGGGCCCACAAGGCACCACGCCGGTTCGCCGCCTGGAGATTCGCGCGCTATCGGGTAAAATGGCGAGGTGAGTCATCCGAAACCTCTCCATGCTGATGGTGCCGTGCCTGTGACCGGGATCGGGTCCGAGCTCAAGCGACGCGCCGTTGCCGGCTGCTACAACCGGCCATCTCCGGGACGCACCACGGAGGTGCAGCAACGCGCGGGCGTCTCTGCCTCGATCCCCATCGCCTCGGGAGGAAGCGGGTAACATGCGGATTGCTGTGATCACTGGTGAGTACCCCCCGATGGAGGGAGGGGTCGGCGCCTTCACTGCCCACCTGTCACACTCATTCCAGACCGGAGGGCACGCTGTGCATATCGTCACCACCGAGTTTCCGGGAGAACCGCCGGTGCACAACGACGAGAGCGGTCTCACCGTACACCGTGCCATCCGCAGCTGGGGCCCTTCAGGCCTGGGGCAACTACGCGCGCTCCTCCGCAAGGTCCAGCCGGACGTGGTGAATATCCAGTATGAGCCAGCCGCCTACGCGATGAGAGGAAGTATCCATCTGGCGCCCTGCTTACTGCGACAGGCCCTTCGCGTGCCCTTCGTTGTGACGTTTCACGATCTCCTGCCCCCCTATCTGTTTCCGGGCGCCGGGCCATTGCGCCAGCGAAGTGTCTGGCACCTGGCGCGGAGCGCCCAGGGCGTCATCGCCACGAACCATGAGGACCTGGAATCACTGAACGGCGTTATGCGGGGATCGCCAACACGCACACGCCTCATCCCCATCGGCAGCAACATTTCCGCTTCGCCGCCGCCAAACTTCGATCGCGACACCTGGCGCACAGCGCGCGGTTACAGGCCCGCGGATATCGTCGTCGGCTTTTTCGGCTTCTTGAACCGCACCAAGGGCATTGAGACGCTGCTCGACGCCATCGCCGAGCTGGAGGCTCAGGGCCTGCCCGTCCACCTGCTCTTTATCGGCGGGCGAACCGGGACGAGCGATGTCACCAATGCCGGCTATGCCGCCGAGGTGGATGCCCTGATCAAGGACCTGGAGCTGGAATCGCGGGTTCAGTGGACAGGGTTCGCATCACCGGAAGAGGTTTCAGCCGCCCTCATCGCAATTGACGTGTGTGCGCTCCCCTACCGCGATGGCGCCAACCTCCGGCACGGGACGCTGCACGCGGCGTTGGCTCACGGTTGCCCGATCGTCACAACCGTGCCCCCCGCGCCCATTCCTGAGCTGAAGGACGGCGCCAACGTCCTTTTCATTCCTTCTGGCGACGCCCACGCGCTGGCCCAAGCGATCCAGACCCTGACCCACGACGCCACGCTGCGGGCCGAGCTGGGGCGCGGCGCATCCGCGCTTGCGGCACGTTTCACGTGGCCCCAGATTGCCTCGGAGACCGCCGCGTTCTTCGCGGCCCTGACAACGGGGGCCGCCTCAACTGACCGGCGACGAACGGGACCACAATGACGCCGCGAGGCAAACTGATACGACGCAGATTCTACTTGTGCAATGTGCAAGCTGACAGACCTGTCGCACAGACTCCTGTATACTGCATGGTGGAATGACACCCTATGAGCGCCCACCCCACTAGAGCACCGAGTGCCACTCGTTGTTGGCTTACCGGCCTTCTGGTGCTCTTTGCGGCACTGGGGGTCGTCTATAGTGTTGTCGTGCCGGTCTTCGAGGCCTCCGACGAGCTCTGGCACTACCCTATGGTCGAGGTGATCGCGAGAACGTGGCAACTGCCGATCCAGCCGCTGGAGCCTGGCACGGTTAGCGGCCCCTGGCGCCAGGAGGGGAGCCAACCCCCGCTCTACTATGCCCTGGGCGCCGCCCTGACCTTCTGGATCGACACGAGCGATCTAGACACAGCGCGTCAGCCCAACCCGCACGCGCGCGCCGGCGAGATCACCCCCGAGCGCGACAACGTGAGTCTGGTCGTCCACAATCCGGCAAACGAGAGCTTCCCGTGGTCCGGTACCGTCTTGGCGGTCCACGTCGTACGCCTGTTTTCGGTGCTGCTGGGAACCTGGGCCATCTACCTGACGTGGATGCTCGTCCGAGAGCTCTATCCTGACCCGCCCTGGATCGCGCTGGTCGCTGCCGCCGTTCACGGCTTCACACCCATGTACCTGTTCATCAGCAGTTCGGTCAACAATGACAACCTTATCGTCCCCCTGAGCACGCTTGCCCTTTTGCAGATGGTCCGCCTTGTCAAGAAAGGTGGCGAGGCCCCCACCGGCGCCACCACCAGGGATCACGCGATTCTTGGCTGCATCATTGGCCTGGCCTTGCTGACAAAGGCCAGCGGTATCGCACTGCTGGTGCTCGCTGCTGCGGCGCTCGCGTGGGAGGCGTGGCGGCTGCCAGCCCCGTACTCGTGGGCGCAACGCGTCACGTTCTTCGCAGGGCATGCTACAGCGCTTGCCGCGCCCGCAGCGCTCATCGCCGGGTGGTGGTTTGCCCGTAATATCCGGCTCTACGGAGATTTGCTGGGGTTCAACGCCTTCTACGCGGTCCTGGGGACCCGAGACGTGGCAGCGGACCTGGCGCAGCTCTGGGCCGAGCGACAGGCCTTTGCCGCAGGATACTGGGGTAACTTTGGCGGCCTGAACGTGCCGATGCCAAACAGCATCTATGCTGGGCTCAACTGGCTCGCAATTGCGGCGACCGCGGGCCTGGTCGCGCGGCTCGTCTGGTTTCTGGCAAAGCCCACAACGGGCCGACTCGTCGAAAAGCTATGGCCCTTTGCCTGGAGCAACCAGACCGCCGCACGTGCGCTGGCCTGGGCCTTTCCTGCCGGTGTCTTCGTCTCGTGGATTCGCTGGGCCACGGTCACCTGGTCTTCGCAAGGGCGGCTGATCTTTACGGCGATCGCGATGTGGTCGGCGGCCCTGGTGTTGGGCCTGAGTGCCTACATCCCGGCACGCCTGAAGGCCTATCAGTTGCTCCCCAGCGCAGCGCTCGGTGCCGGTCTGGTGGTTCTCAGCGTCTTGGCGCCGGCGTTGTGGATCGCTCCTGCCTATGCTCCGCCTCCCGCCACAGCCTCCGGCGCCGAAGCCCACGGGCTGACGCCTCTGGATAGACGCTTCGGCGACGACCTGGAACTGCTCGGCTATGCGGTAGACGCCGAGCACAGCCGCCCGGGTGGCACCATCGGCGTCCGCTTGATGTGGCGTGCGCTGGGTCCCACCCCGAGCTACCGCTCGATCTTCATCCATGTCCTGGGCGAAGGTGACCGCATTGTCGCACAGCGAGATACCTTTCCTGGCCATGGGTTGCTCCCTACGACACAATTGGCTTCGGGTCAGACCTGGGAGGAGCACCATATTCTGACCATCCCTCCGACCGCCTACACACCCGATGCGCTTGTGCTCGCCGTAGGTGTCTACGAGACGGCAACCGGCGCCCGGATCCTCCCCAAGGACTCGCAACCGGGCGACGACAGAGTCCGCTTCGGTCACATCGCGCTTACCTCAGAGGGACACGCAGAAGGCACCCCTGTCTCGGTGCATTTCGGCAGCGGGATTGAACTGACGGGCTATGACCTGAGCGCGGTCGTAGTAGCGCCCGGCGAGGTGGTCACCGTGACGCTGGAGTGGCTGTGCACCGCGCCCATCGGTAACGACTACACCATCTCGGTTCAGGTGATCGACGAACAGTGGCGAAAGGCGGCGCAGTCCGATACCTGGCCCCTGGAGGGACAGGCGCCGACCTCCACGTGGAAGACGGGACAACGGATCTTCGAGGAGCGGGCGCTGGCGATCGCCGCCGATGTCGAACCGGGCGCCTATGACCTGCAGATCTCTATCTACCACGCCGGTGCCGGCGGCGAACTGGTGCACCTGCCGATCTCCTTGGGCGACGCCGGGATGCCGGCCAAGTCCATCGTGCTCACGCGGCTGCGCGTGCGCTGACCATGGTCCACGCCGCGCGTCGTTCACGTAAAGAGCAAGGTCGGCCATTGTCAGACACAGAGGATGGGCGCTCCCGCGGGCTGTACATGTGCAATCGGCACCGACGGGCCAAAAGGGTCTCGCCGGTGGCATTGCTGCATGTAGTATAATCCAGGCTATGGACCCGCGTCCCGTCATCATCAAGCTTGGCAGCACTATGCCCTCGCTTGCGGCCCAAATTGGCGACTTCGAGGATTGGACGATACGCGCTATGGGGCTGCAGCAGGCAGATGTCAAGGTAGTCAACCCAACCGAGGGCGAGGCACTCCCGTCGCCGAGGACCGTCTCCGCAGCGATTGTCACCGGTTCCCACGCGATGGTGACCGACCACGAGCCGTGGAGCGAGCGCGTCGCGGCGTGGCTGCGAGATGCCTTGGCGCAAGAGGCCCCCGTCATCGCCATCTGTTACGGTCACCAGCTACTGGCCTATGCACTGGGTGGAGAGGTAGGTCCGAACCCGCTTGGCCGCGAGATCGGAACCGTGCAGGCCCGCCTCACGTCCGCCGCGCAAACCGACCCGCTCTTCGGTGGGTTGGGCAGAACGATCGGGGTCCACGCCAGCCACGTCCAGACTGTTCTGCGACTGCCCCAGGGCGCGACCCTGCTCGCCACAAGCGAGCTGGATCGCAACTTCGCGTTCCGCGTTGGTGCCCAAGCCTGGGGCGTGCAATTCCACCCCGAATTCACCGCAGAGATCGGTCGCGCCTACGTTCAGGCGGAGGCGGCGGCGCTGATCGCCGAGGGTAAGGACCCTGATCTGCTGGCGGCTACGTGCACCGATGGTCACACCGGCGATACTATCTTGCGGCGGTTCGTTGCACTGGCACAGGCACGGGTGGCTCCGTTGGACGGTGTCGGATGACCGGTGACCGGAGCAGATACAACACCACGAGCGCAGAGAGATCCCGTTCCCGTACTGGTGACGTGCTGATGATCTTCCTGTTGGGCGCTGCCGTCGTGCTCTTCTTCTGGCCTCTATGGCTCCTCAACTACCGCTATCCCATCGGCGGAGGAGATCTCTGGGGCCAGCTCTACCCTGTCTGGTCCTACGTATCGAGCTGGCTTCGGCGGGGCGTTTTGCCGCTATGGAGCACGCGCCTGATGGGCGGCGACCCGATCATCAGCGAGTCGCAGTACGGCCTGGTGAATCCCCTGAACTGGTTGATGTTCTGGAGCGACCCCCTGCCGCCATGGCTCGTCTCGCTGCGCAGCGTCGCATCGCTCTGGCTGGCGGGGTGTGGCCTCTATCTCTACTTACGCCGCTCTCCGGTCTGGCGGTTGGATCGCGCGGCCGCGTGTGTTGGCGCGTTTGCCTATATGTTCAGTGATCCCTTTGTGGCACACCTGGGCCATCCCCAGTTCAACGATACGATGGCCTGGCTGCCATGGGCACTGTGGGGGATCGACCGCGCCATCCGGCGCAAGGCTGCCATCCCGGCAGCAGCAGCGGCGCTGGCTGCCCTCTGGGTATCGGGACACGCCCAGGCGGCGCTGTACGCAACGTGTCTCATCGGCTTCTATGCACTGTGGCAGACGCTAGAAGGAGGGCGACACCGGGTCATAGGGCGCCTCGGCCGGATGGCCCTCGTTGCCTTCGCAGCGGCATGCTTGGCCGCCCCGGGACTGCTCCCGGCATTGGAGCGCTATCCGTACACCAACCGTGCTGCGGTCCCGCCAAGTCAGGGCGAATACGAGTTCCACCTGGGCATGTGGCGCGATTTCCTCAGCCCTCTCTACCACGGGCGCAATATGAAGACCTTCTGGGCGCCCTGGAGCCGCGTCGAGAGCGGATCGGTCGGCATCGTTGCCTTGAGTCTGGCGATTCTGGGGCTGGTCTCTAGTCCACAGCGACGCACGATTATGCTGTGGCTTGTGGGGGTGACCACCGTGCTGTTCGCGTTGGGTACACAGGGGCCGATCTATCCGCGCCTGGCCAACCTGCCGCTATTTGACGCCACGTGGAAGACGGGACGAGCCATCTTCCTCCTGTCGTTCGTACTGTCAGTCGCGGCGGCTCAGGGCATGCAGAGCCTGCGCAGTCGGCGCGCCCGGGTATTATGGGGCCTATCGGCGGTCGTGATCGCGTTCGTCTTGTGGTTCCGGGCCGCCCCCTGGTCCGCCTTAGCGCCCAGCGCGGCAACATCAGCCCAGGCGCTGGGCGGTCTCAGGCTGGCAGCCTCGGTGCTCCTGGGCGCTGGGCTCTTGGGCGTGTTGGGACACCGCCACCCCCTGGGTCGAGCGGGTTTGGTGGTAATCTGCCTGTGCGAGCTCACCGCTACCGGCGCCTTGTCCGACGCCGAGCCCGCGCCGCGAGCCGGCAACGATCCTCATGCGCAGGCCATCGCCTACCTGCGTGGTGATGAAGGATGGTTTCGTGTGGATGTGGATGGCGCAGCCCGTGGGCTCTGGTCGCCTGCGTCGGTCATGGCCGCAGGCTTCGATGTCCCACAGGGCACCGGCAACCCGATGGAGATTGTGGTCTACAATCAGTTCTATTGGGGTATTCCCGATAAGGGGTTTCCAGCCTACAACCTTCTCGGGGCCAAGTACATCATCGTACCCAAAGGTGCCCAACCCGGCGCCGACGGCATCTGGCCCGTCTTTCTTGAGGACCCTCTGATAGACGTCCATCTCAACACTAACGCTCTCACGCGCGTCTGGCTGGTGTATGACATCATCCCCGTTGGCAGCCTTGAAGGTGCGTTGGCCAGCGTTCGCGATCCACAATTCACTCCCGCCACCTCCGCAACGGTGATGCACGGCCCAGACCTGGCAGCTAGCGGATCCGGGGAGATCGAGGTCCTGGCCTATGGCCCAAACCGGGCCGCCTTCCGCGTGATCAGCAGTGAGCCGGCGCTCCTTGTCCTCAGCGATCTGCACTATCCCGGCTGGCGCGGCTATGTCGACAGCCAAGCAACCGAAATCTACGCGACCAATGGCATCTTCCGGGGGCTATACGTTCCCGCAGGCACATCCCGCGTGGAGATGCGCTATCGGCCGGCATCTCTGCAGCTAGGGCTGGGACTTCTGGGATGGAGTCTGCTCCTTTTCGGCGCAATCGCGTGGCGGCAACGTCTAGGGCCTCGTTGGGCTGCAGCGACACTCGTGGTCGGCCTATGAGACTTAAGAAGAGTGCATTACGCGTATTCGGCCTCGTTGCCGGGGCAGTCGTGCTCGCCGGCGCGTTCGCACTCCGGCTATACATGCTACACGCGGCGGACCTGTCCTTCGATGAAGTTGCGACGGTGTTTGTCGCACACCGGCCGATCCTCGAGGTGCTCCGCTACATCGCCGGAGCGGCCCGTGAACACCCGCCATTGTACTACCTTGGCATGTCCCTATGGATTCAGGCTGCCGGCACAAGCGAATATGCCATCCGCTATCCATCGGCCCTGATCGGACTGCTGGCGGCGGCCAGCAGCTTCAGACTGGGGCACCGTCTGTTTGGGAGAACAGGTGCCTGGCTTGCCCTTCTGGTTTTCGCTCTTGCGCCACTCAGCCTGTGGGCAGCTCGGAACGGGCGCATGTATTCACTCGTGATGCTGCTGTCGTTGGCCATCATGGCCAGCTGGATCCGGTGGATAGACCGCCCGACGGCACGCAACTGGCTGATCTTCACCGGGCTCTCCCTGGCAGGCGCTATGACGCATTACTTCCTGGTCCTGCTTTGGCCCGCACAGGCACTGCTGCTCCTCGCGTTTCCACAGCAGACTCGCGCTATCAGGAGGCCGTGGCTTGCCACCCTGGCAGCTGCCGGCACACTGATTACGGTTTTTGTGGCCCTGTCACCGGGCGTCCAAGGCATGGCGCTCGACGTCCTGCGCCGGTTTCCGGTCCGGGCCTTCCGTAAGGATGATCTGCGCCTGCTGGCAGTTGGCCTCTATCTGGGAGGCTTCGACCCCCAGCTGGCATGGCTGAGCCTGATCGGCATAGCCATGACGGCTGCCGGCTGGGCGCTATCGTGTTGGCGCGATCGACTGATCGGAGCGCTGCTCATCGTCTGGGGTCTGGTGCCGCTTACTATCCTGCACTTCGTTCCGGAGCAGTTGGAAGCGCGATACCTGATGCCGATTGTGCCCGGGCTGCTGATGGGTATCGTCGCCTTGCTGGATACGTTGCGTCCACGGCTTCTCCAGGCGGTCGGGCTGGCCGCTGTCGTCGGATTCTCAGTCTGGCGGCTGCCTATACACTTCGAGACCCCCGACACTACCTTCTCAAGTCGCATGCGCCTGCTCAACATCGCAGCATCGCCGGATGACGCGCTCATCATGAACGGACCCTGGCCGCGGCTGCTACTGACCTACTATAGCGCGCCAGACAACCTCGACGTCTTCTCCGTCCCGGAAGCTGCCCCCCCCGGGTTCTCCGAGGCCGTCGACATACCTCGGCTGGAAGCCGTCACCCAGGCCTACGAGCGCCTATGGATTTCCTACGGCGCCATCCACTGGGCCGATCCCCAGTACACCGTAAGCCGATGGCTCGCGGAGAACACCTATTGCGTTTTCGAACGGTACGGCATGACGCTATGCCTGCCGGCGCCCGAGAAGCTGATCACAACCACGCAGGATCTTGCGCTTGGCACCCGCCTGAGGCTGCTGCAGAGCAGTGTGGACCGCGACAGTGCCCAGGTCGGTGAAACCATCCGGGTGCGCCTGGATCTGGAAGGGCAGGGCCTGGATCAGGCGATCGGCTTCACATTGGCGCTGCTAGACGCGTCAGGCACGCCTTGGGCCCAGCGTGAGCAGCGCCTCGGCCCCCCCCATCAGCCATCTGGAAGCATCCTACCGGAACGATGGTCCGAGCTGAGCGGGCTTTGGCTGCTGCCAGGAATCCCTCCCGGCGACTACACCCTGGGGCTGCGCATCTACGGTAGCGACATCGACTCAGGTGCGGGTGCGACATTCTATGGTTGGATCTCTCTAGGTCAGGTCAGGGTCTTGCCTGGCGGCACGGTCACAGACCTGCTCCAACTGCTGCCTCACCACGAAGAGATCGCTCCTGAGAGCAGCGCGGGAGGGCTTAGGCTTGTCGGGGTCGAGCCTCACGCAGACCGCTATATGCATGGCTATCCGGCCAGCTTTCATCTGTGGTGGCAGGTCGGCTCCGCTGCCGAGGCCGACCACCTGCAGGTACGGCTCCACGGGCCTGAGTTGGTTACCGTGGGCCAGGCTGCGCTTGGGCCGGACTTCTACCCGGCAAGCGCCTGGCAAGACGGCGACGTGATCCGACAGAGCGTCTCTTTTCTGCTCCCCGACCAGCTTTCGCCGGGTCTCTACCAGGTCCAGGCCCACCTCTATGGTCAGGACGGTACACCGCTGCCCGCCCCTCGCACCGCAGCCGCCACCCAGGACGGGTGGTATGATCTGTTCTCGGTAACCATCGAAGCCCGTACACGTCGATTCCACCCCCCTCTCCTCCTTCGTGGCAAGAGCGCGGAGTTCGGCGGCCTGCTCCGACTGGAAGGGTATACGCTGCGACCGCCCAGGCTCAGCGCAGGTGATTCTGCTGGGCTGACAGTCTACTGGCGGGCACTGGAGCAGACCCAGCGTGTCTACGCTGTGTTCAATCACCTTCGCGCCATCGATGGCACGGTCGTATGGCAGGAGGATTCGTGGCCGCAAGCCGGCATCTACACCACCAACCACTGGCTAGCCGGCGAAGTTGTGGCAGAAGGCTATACCATCACGCTGCCGGCAACGCTCCCACCTGGAACATATACGTTGTATACGGGCGTCTACGATCCGGCCACGGAAGGACGGCTACCCGGTCTGGACGACCGGGGCCAGAGCCTCCTGAACGACGAGTTCGCCCTCTTCGAGCTCGACATCACGAGGTAGCCACACAGGATGACGCTATGACGCAGTTCAGACCAGGCCTGTCACACGCGCCCTACGCCGCGAGCCGCCAAGCCGGTGCCAGAATGAGGGGTGCCCTGCACACAACCACCATCGCGATCCTCCTGCTGGGTGCCTTTCTCAGGCTTGCGGCCTTCGATGAGACACTGATCGAACCCGATCAGGCGGCAATCTTGGACAGCGCCTTTCAGATCGCGCACCTGCGCTACTTCCCATTGACCGGAATGAAGTCCTCGGTGGGTGTCATGCAGACCGGGATTGTGCCCCTTCTGGCTGCACTTCCGCTCTTGGTGGTCAAGCGCATCATCGCGGTTCAGTGGTTCTTCTCCGCCCTGGATATCTTGGCGCTCGCCTGGCTGCACAGGGCCGTCCGTAGATCGCAGGGGCAACGCGCGGCGTTGGTGGCTGCGCTGCTCTATGCAACGGCGCCGTGGGTCATTCTGTACGCGCGCACCATCTGGTACCAGACGCTCATCGCGAGCCTCGCAACAGCAGCCTTCGGCAGCCTGCTCCTCATGCTAACTCCGGGCGCGGACCGTCCTCGCTATCTGCCCATAGCAATGTTCAGTATCACGATGTTGAGCATGGTCCATCTGGCGGCTGCGCCGTGGGGTGTGCTACTTCTGGTTGTCTG
>Ga0123333_10003883_pt1 | contig 14283 bp, 14 predicted proteins | sample BioC12SIPDNA_3_FD_89957 | JGI IMG/M metagenome (GOLD analysis project Ga0123333, IMG submission 89957) | Anaerobic biogas reactor microbial communites from Washington, USA - Biogas_R2_B C12 SIP DNA | ecosystem: Engineered > Bioreactor > Anaerobic > Unclassified | place: Washington, USA... | reverse complement strand
GCAGGCGTACACGGGCCTGGCTTATGGCCAGGAGACAGCGCTGGCCCCTATGGGCTCGCTGTTGGTGCTCATCAGCAGCGGCTTGTTGTCCCTGGGGCTGGCTATCTACCTCTTCAATTGGGATAGCCGGAACAGCGCGCGGCGCGGGCATCCTCTGATGGCGCTGTTGGCCTTGGTGCCCTACATCGTGGCGCTAATCGTCACGCTCTGATCGTCGCAAGGGCCCGGTTGGCACTCGCAGGAGCGCTGATCGGGCCCTTGTCCACGTTGGCATAGAGTCGGTATGAGCCGCGATCTGGACGACACGCATGGAACTCTCAGCTTGGATATCGTACTGCGATACCGATTGACGATCATCCTGACGTCAATGGATGGCGATGCGCAGTTCATCGATGGCTGGCAGGAGCGAACAGGCTGTCCGATCATTCTGCTCTCTTTGACCCCAGCACACAACGATGTCTCTACCTTTGTCGCCGGGCTGGAGCACACTCTCGACGGCGCACCGCCGGCGGATGTGCAGGGCGGTCTGTCGATCTTTGATAGAGTGACCGAACTGCTCAACGGGCTGATCGCGGCGCCGGGGGATTTCTGTGTTGTGTTGCGAGATTACGACGTCATTGACGCGCCGGGCGTCCACCAGACGGTGAGTTACATAGTGGAGTACCTGCCACCGCGGATGCACATGGTCATAGTCACGGATGACCTGCCGCCCCTTGAAAACTTGCCGCGCTTGCTCGTCCGGAGGCATGCGGTGGTACTCGGGAAGCCGGTGGTACGGGTCGTTGATTCCCCAACCGCGTAGCTGATTGACTGAAAGCAGCCTCCTCGAAATAGCCTGACTGAGCCTAAACCCTGGGCGAGTGCGAAGTTCCCAGCACGGCTCGCCCGAGCATGCTACCTCACCGCACGAGGCACCCCGGATCCGTTGCTGCCGACCGATGTGCTCCAGGGACAAGCGCAGGAAGGACAAGTACCTGCGGGTCTCACGTTGACATTCCGCCCGTACGCTGTACACTTTAGTTGATAGTTTGTCTCAATAAGGAGGCCTATGGGGGGCTGGAAGAAAGTGCTGGCCGATGCGGGGTATCGCGTTACGCGGCCGCGCAAGGTGGTTGTCGAGGTTCTGGGACAGGCCGAAGTGCCCCTCGGCGCCCAGGAAATCTGTGAGCTTGGACGAGCTCTGCATCCCGACCTAGGGCTGGTCACGGTGTACCGGACGCTGGATCTACTTGAGGAGCTGGGATTGGCTTGCCGCGTACACCTGAACGGAGGTTGCCACGGTTACCTAGCATCCGTGCCCGGTCATCGGCACCGGTTGCTGTGCGAGCGCTGCGGGCGATCGATCGAGTTCCTGGGGCGCAACGACCTGGATGTGCTGATCGCGAACCTGGAGGCGAAGACCGGGTACCGCATCCACGAACACCTGCTGCAGTTACTGGGGCTGTGCCCCGAGTGTCAAGCTCCGCGTTGATGGCAGAACTACGACCGAAGAGGAGGGCGCGTGAGAAAGAGATGGGCGAAGCTGTGGAGGCCTGGGTTGGGGGTGGTCATCGGCATCGTGATACTGGTGGGGTGCGGTGCGGTTGGTCACAGTAGGTTGAGTGCCAGCGGCGGTGCCGGCGATGCGATGCCGGAGGTTGCTGCGGCAGTGTTGGACGACGGAGAGAAGCTCCGGGTCGTGGCAACCACCAGCATTGTCGCCGATGTGGTCGCTCAGGTAGCCGGCGACCGGGTTGTGCTTACCAGATTGATGCCTCTGGGCGCGGACCCGCACGCATTCGAGCCGACCCCCAGGGACATTGCTGCCGTGAGTGAGGCGCACATCATCTTCAGCAATGGGGTGGGGCTCGAGACTTTCATCGAGGGATTGCTCCAGGCTGCCGGGCAGGACGCGCTGATTGTGCCGGTCTCGTATGGCATCGACTTACTACCTTTTGAAGATGCTCATGAGGATGCCGGGATGCGCGACGACGCTGTTCACGAAGATGAGCACGAAGCGGACCCGCATGTCTGGTTCGATCCAAACAACGTGATCGTGTGGGTCGATAACATCCAGACAACGCTGGTCGCCCTGGATCCGGACAACGCAGCAGCCTATGAGGCCAACGCGACGGCGTACCTGGAGGCGCTGGAAGCGCTCGATGAGTGGATTAGGCAGCAGGTCGAAGATGTGCCACAGGAGCGCCGCAAGCTTGTGACCGACCATGCGTCACTGACGTACTTCGCGACTGCATACGACTTCGAGCAGGTCGGCGTTGTGATTCCCGGCGCGAGTACGTTGGCAGAGCCCTCCGCGCAGCATGTGTCGGCATTGATCCGGACAATCGAAGCTGAAAATGTGCCGGCTGTCTTCATAGGGAGGACGGTGAATCCCCAACTGACACGGCAGATCGCCGGGGACAGCGGCGCCGAACTGGTTCTCCTGTATACTGGGTCTTTGAGCGACGCAGACGAGCCCGCAGCGACCTATGTGGAATTCATGCGCTACAACGTCAACGCGATTGCCGAGGCTTTGCGCTGATTGGCCGGGCCGGGAAGGAAAGCCTGTCTATGCTTGACAAGATTGGGATCGTCAAACCTGTAGCGCACCAGTCGGATGCCGCGATTCTGGAGGTGACCGGCCTAACGGTGGCCTACAACGGCACGCGCGCGCTGGATGACGTCTCGTTTCGACTGGAAGCCGGGGAGCGAGTGGCGGTAGTCGGTCCCAACGGCGCCGGCAAGAGCACGCTGTTCAAGGTGATTGCGGGTGTGCTGGAACCGACCGAGGGTGAGGTTCGCGTGGCAGGGTGTAGCCCACGTGGTCACATCTGCATTGCCTACGTGCCCCAGAGGACCGATGTGGATTGGGCGTTCCCGGTCACGGTCGAGGACGTGGTGATGATGGGCCGCTTCGCCAAGTTGGGACTGCTGCGGCGTCCCGGTCGCGAGGATCGGGACCTAGTGCGACGGTGTCTGGAAACCGTAGATCTTACCGCCTTTGCCCGGCGTCAGATCAGTGAGCTCTCTGGAGGACAGCAGCAGCGGATGTTCATTGCTCGCGCGCTGGCGCAGGAGGCTCAACTGATGTTGATGGATGAGCCGCTCAGCGGCTTGGACATTCCGGCGCAAGATCGCATTCTGGAGATCCTCGACGAATTGCGCGGCAGCGGTGTCACGGTTGTGGTGGCGACCCATGACCTAAATCAGGCGGCCGACTTCTTCGATCGCGTATTGCTCCTCAACCACACGCTGCTCGGAATTGGCCGTCCGGCAGAGGTCTTCACAGCAGCGAACCTGCAGCATGCCTACGGTGGGCACCTTCGCCTGATCAAGACGCCTGAGGGGCTGATGATGGTCGATGATACGTGCTGTGGAGGGGGGAGGTAATGGCGGGCTGGCTCGAGGTCCTGGTTGCTCCGCTCCGCTATGCTTTCATGGTGCGTGGCATTCTGGCGGCAGTGATGGTGGGTGTGGTGTGCGCCCTGGTGGGCACGTATATGGTCCTGCGGGGCATGGCATTTCTCGGAGATGCCTTGGCGCACGCGATTCTCCCCGGTATTGCCGTTGGGTACATCGTGAGTGGGGGGGCGCGCCAGCCGATCTTCTGGTGGGCGATGGGCACCGGCGTGGTCACGGCATTGGGAATTGGGGCTGTGGCCAAGAGCGCCCATATCAAGGAAGATACCGCGATCGGCATCATCTTCTCGGGGATGTTTGCGCTCGGAATCGCACTTATCTCAACGATGCGAAGCTACGCGGTTGATCTGGCGCACTTCCTGTTTGGCGACGTCCTGGGGGTGTCTCCGACCGATCTGTGGCTCACGGCGTTGGTGGGCGGGCTGGTGTTGGCGACGGTTTTGCTGTTCTACAAGGAGTTCCTGGTGCTCTCCTTCGACCCGGTGCTCGCCGAGACGCTGCGGCTTCCCGCCGGTGTTCTGCATTATCTTCTGCTGATCCTGATCGCGCTCACGATTGTCGTCTCGCTGCAGACGGTGGGGGTTGCCCTGATGGTGGCGATGCTCACAACTCCGGCCGCCACAGGCTACCTGCTTACCAGGCGGATGGGGCCCATGATGGCGATCGCGGCGGTGATCGGTGCGCTCTCGGGTGTCGTCGGGCTCTATCTCTCGTACTACGTGGCCATCGCATCCGGCGCAGCGATCGTGCTGGTGTGCACGGCGATCTTCCTAGTGGCCCTGGTCTTCTCCCCGCGTCGCGGCCTCCTCTGGGGCTGGCTCCAGGGGCGGGCGGGATGACGCATTTCGAGGGACTTGCTGGGTGGGCAGTCTCAACCGGTATCAGCGGGCGTATCGCAGCCTGTATCGTTGGGCATCACAGCGCCTCTATCGGGAGTTGGCGTGGGCCTACGAGGTCGTGGCCTGGATCGTGAGTCTTGGGCGTTGGGACGCCTGGCGGAGACAGGTGCTGGACCACGTCGACGATGGCGACCGTGTGCTCGAGGTGGGGTTTGGCACTGGGGCCCTGCTGGTCGCTGCGACCCAGCGAGAACTGCGGGTCATCGGGGTCGACGCTTCGCGGGCGATGCACCGGGTTGCGGGCCGTAGGCTGCGGAGAGCCGGTGTCGCCGCGCCGCGGGTGCTAGCACGGGCTCAGGCGCTGCCCTTCGCTGCGGGCAGCTTCGATCGGGTGATCGCAACGTTTCCCACGGACTACATTGTCGATCAACGCGTGCTCGCGGAGGTTACGCGGCTGCTAGTGGCTGAGGCTCGCGCCAGGGAGAGCGGACGGTTCGTCATTACCGGGATCGGTTTCAGGACTCATCGGCGGTGGTCTCGCCGATTCCTGGGGTGGGTGTTCGGGGGCGGGGCCGAGGATAGTGTCGAATGGTATGAACGTTTTGTGTCGCAGCTCGGTTTCAGGGTCACTGTGGTCGATGAGCCTGTGGGACGTGTCCGCGTCCCGGTCTTGATTCTCCAGCCAGGACAGCAAAGGAACGAAGGTGCGGTCATCGAATAGATCGATCCCCGAGTTGCGCGCCCGTATGACCGCAGGGGCACGGATCGCGCTGCGCCGCGCCGGCTGCTGGACCTTGCGTATTCCAGCGGGTCCCGCCAGGGAGTATCGCGTGGCGCAACTGGACGACTATGCTGCACTGTCGCGGGCGGCCTTCCGGTGGCGGCCGCCGGTCGGGCTGCTGCTTGAGGCGCGCGCATCGGCAGCGGACCTTCCGGGAACCTGGGGGTTCGGCTTCTGGAACGACCCCGCCAGCGTCCAGTTGGGACTCGGCGGCACCGCCCGACGGCTGCCGGCGCTTCCCAATGCGGCCTGGTTTTTCTACGCGTCACCGCCCAATCACCTCACACTTCGCGATGACCAGGCGGCGCACGGGCTGCTGGCGGCGACCTTCGCCTCACCCAGGTTGCCCTGGCCTCTATTACTGCTTGGACTGCCCGCGATCCCCTTGCTGGCGTGGTCCCCCACTGCCCGGTTGCTGCGGAGGGCAGCGCGGTCTCTCGTGAGGGAGAGTGCTGTCCGACTCGACCTGGATCCCACAGTGTGGCACACATACGCTCTTGCCATAGAACCGGGCGAGGTGCGGTTCGCAGTGGATGGGGCAGACCGCTTCTCGACGCCGGTAACGCCGCGCGGGCCATTGGGCCTGGTGCTGTGGATTGACAACCAGTATATGGCATTTCCTCCCGATGGGCGGTTGAGGTTCGGCACGTTGGCCAACCCCGAGGCGATGCTGGAGCTGCGCGATGTCGAGGCCTCGGTGGGCTAGCGGCATGCCTGCCTTGTGGAGAGAGGTAATCAGGGTAGGCCTGGCGTGAACGGTGGGCCATTTACGGCGACAGCGGTCGCGCACCCGAACCTGGCGTTCGTCAAGTATTGGGGACAACGCGATCCCGAACTAAACATCCCAATCAACGGGTCGATCTCCGTGAACCTTGGCGGCGCCAGAACCACAACGCGTGTCAGTTTCGACCCGGACCTGACAGCCGATGCTGTCAGCGTTGACGGATCACCCGCTGCGCCTCAGGCGCTCGCAAGGATCGTCCGTCATCTTGACCGAGTCCGTGGCCTGGCAGGCATCACAACGTGCGCCCGAGTTGAGTCGTACAACGATTTCCCGAGTGCTGTGGGCATAGCGGCATCTGCGTCAGGGTTTGCGGCGCTAACGCTTGCGGCGAGCCGTGCCGCCGGTTTGGCCCTGGATCTCCGCGCGTTGAGCGTGCTGGCGCGCAAGGGATCCGGGTCCGCTTGCCGCTCCATTCCGGGCGGGTTTGTGGAGTGGGTCGCGGGACACGATGACGCAACGTCCTACGCGTTCACGATCGCGCCGTCTGATGCTTGGGACCTGCGTGTCATCTCGGTCGCCGTGTCGCGCGAACCTAAACCGATATCGTCGCTGCGGGGGCACCGTGCGGCCTTTACGAGTCCCTTCATAGCGGCACGGCTGGAGTCTGTGGCGCAAACTCTGGGTCTGGTACGTGCAGCGATCGAGAGGCGTGACCTGGAACTGCTCGGAATGACGGTCGAGCGTGAAGCATTGTCGCTACATGCTGTGGCGATGACGTCTCGAATTATTGACGCGCCCTGGTTGAGCGGGATCTACTATATGCAGCCCGACACATTGCGGTTGATCCGGGCGGTGCAGGCGTGGCGTTCAGACGGACTTGGGGTCTACTTCACACTGGACGCCGGACCGACGGTACACCTTGTATGTGAGGCGAGGTCCGTTGCGCGGGTGATGGCGGCTCTGGACGAAGTGCCTGGGAGCGACACTTACCTGAGGATCTTGAGCAGTCCCGGTCGTGGCGTGTGGCTGGTAGACGAAGCGGCCGGGGGCGACGCCCCGACCGCTTGATTGCCATTCACAACACCTTTCTGGGGCCCGCGGCCCCACCTCTTGGGCCGGTACCCAGAGCTGCTGGGGCAGAGAACGCGGGCCGCTAGATGACTGTGTTGTCGGGAATGACAACGCTCTTCGGCACCACGACAAGGCCATCACGCACGACGTAGGTATCGGTCTCCATGTCTTCGGATCCAGCGTGGTTCCGGATAACGACGTTACGACCAACTCGTACGTTCTTGTCGAGGATGGCGTTCTCTATCACACTCCCCTCGCCGACTCCCATGTCGGGGAGGCCAAGCCGGCGGTTCTCCTCCAACTGAGACATGGTCTCGTAGTAGTCCGCCCCCATCATCACGACCCTGTGCAGATGGGCCCCGGGGTTCACGACACTCCGCAGACCGATGATGCTGTCGGCAACTGCGGCGTTATCGATCCGGCAGCCAGGTGCCAGAACCACGCGGCGGATGCTGGAGTCCAGCACGATGCTGCCGGACAGGTAGCGAGCGCGCGTATAGATGGGCCACTCGGGTGAGTAGAAGTCAAACGGGGGATTGGGGGCGGTCAAAGCCAGGTTTGCCTCGTAGAAGGCCCTGATTGTCCCGATGTCCTCCCAGTATCCCTCAAATGGATACGCAAAGACGCGCATCCCGGACTCGATGGCTGCGGGGATGATGTGTTTTCCGAAGTCGGATCCAGGATGCTCCCTGAGTAGGTCCACCAGGGTCTGGGAGCGGAAAACGTAGATGCCCATTGAGGCCAGGTAAGGCGCTTCGCCCTCGAGACTGGCCAGGGAGCCCAGATGTTCTGGCGCCGGCTTCTCGACCCAATCGGTGATAGCGCCGTCTCCGCCGGCCTTCAGGATACCCAAAGACGGGGCCTGTTCCGCGCCTACCGGGTTGACGGCGATAGTGATATCGGCTTCGTGACTGGTGTGGAACTGAACGAACAGCGAGTAGTCCATTCGGTACAGATGGTCGCCGGCGAGGATCACGATATTCCTGGGTTCCGGTACCTGCAGCTGGTAGAGCTGTTTCCGCAGCGCGTCCGCGGTTCCCTGGTACCACGACTCACTACCTGGCGTCTGTTCGGCCGCCAGAATTCGGACCCATCCCCCCGAGAAGTTGTCGAATTGGTAGGTGCGCGTGACGTGACGGTGGAGTGAGACCGAGTTGTACTGCGTCAGGACGTAGATGCGGTTGATCCCGGAGTTGATGCAGTTGCTCATCGGTATATCGATCAGGCGATAGTAGCCGGCAAGTGGCACGGCGGGCTTAGCGCGCAGTTTGGTGAGCGGATAGAGGCGTGTGCCGGCACCCCCTCCCAGGATCACGCCAAGTGTATCTTTCATGAAGCTGAGCATCGACGAGCCTCCTTTGGACTCTCCCTAGCCGGGACCGGGACCCGGCCTCGTGTCTTGCCCCCAACGATCTGAGCCGACTGTTGCCGATACCTTACATTGGGTACAGCAATGTGATATTTCGAGTACCATTATAACCAGGCGATGCGCCCCAGCAAATGCTCGCCCTGATCAAGGGGCGAGTTGCGCCGGCGAGGCAATAGGAAACGGCACCGGCAATGGTTACTTGCCGGTGCCGTGACGTGCCTATGCTGCAACAGGCGCTATTTCTGGGCCGCAGGCACAGGTGCTGGGGCATTCTCCACAAGCTCCCTGACGACGGCTGTGAGCTCGGCGAAATCCTGGCTGTCGTACGTCTCGATGGCGCCCTGGTCGCCCAGTTCGGCCATCTGTGGGTCAATGCCGATCTCTCCGAGGAACCGGGTGCTGAATGCCTCGGCCATCGCTTTGCTGTCGCCGGTCCCAAAGAGCGTGTAGCGTTCCCCGCAGTGAGGACACACGACGTAGCTCATGTTCTCGACAACGCCAATCAGGGGAGTGTTGAGGTGCTCGGCCATGTGAGCCGCCTTGCGAACGACCATACCTGCAAGGTCCTGCGGCGAGGTGACCAGGATGATGCCGGTTACGGGAAGGTTCTGCATCACGGTGAGCGCCGCGTCGGACGTACCTGGAGGCATGTCCACGATCAGTGCATCGAGGTCCCCCCAGAAGACATCGTTCCAGAACTGGTTGATCGCGCTGGCGATCATCGGCCCGCGCCAGATTACGGCCTGTGCCTCGTCCTCGAGCATCAGATTGATCGACATGATCTTGATGCCCATCGGAGTCTGGGGTGGCATAATCCCCAGCGGCGACATCGTCGGGGGCTCCTGAACGCCAAAGAGCTTGGGGATACTCGGGCCGGTGATGTCGGAATCCAGTACACCGACGCGCAGGCCCTGCCGTCGCAGTCCTACGGCAACCATCGCCGCCACGGTGGATTTTCCGACGCCGCCCTTGCCGCTCATCACGGCTATGACGGTCTTTACGCGATTCAGGTTGCCAGCGGGCGAGTTGTTTTGCTGTTGGCTCTTGCCATGGAGCTTCTCGCGCATGCGCTCGCGTTCCTCATCGGTCATTGCCGTAAGGACGATCTCGACGTCCAGATCGCTGGCCAGCGCGTCCACTGCCTGTCCCGCATCGCGGGCAATCTCGTCGCGCAGCGGGCAGTTCGGCACGGTCAGTGCGATCGTGACGACGACCCGGGTATCATGGATGTCGATCTCGCGCACCATACCAAGATCTACGATGCTGCGACGCAGCTCTGGGTCAATGACATCCCTCAATGCATCAAGTACCTGTTCCTTCTCCAGCACGGTATCCTCCTACCGACATTTGTGGACCCCTGAGGGTCTTTCGCTCAAGACAAGCCCCCCAACGTGGGGGGCTTGCTAGAGTCTTGGCTCGACGACTCAGACGTGCATTTCCCGAAAACTGCGCCAGCGGGTTACTGCTCCACGGTCGCGGTTTCTGTTTCCATAGCGCTGGCGGCCTCGACCTCTTCCTCGGTGCCCGGGGTCACTTCCCAGATCCGGTCGGGCGCCACCAGACGGTCGATATAGAGAATCCCGTTCGTGTGATCAATCTCGTGTTGGAAGGCCCGCGCCAGATAGCCACGGGGCCGCAGCCGAAACTTGCGCCCGTTGATGTCGAGGCCCCGAATCAGGACCTCGGTGGCACGCTCGACTTCTCCCACATAGCCAGGAATCGAGAGGCATCCCTCGACGCCGATCTCCGTTTCCCTGGATTCCTTGACGACCTCGGGATTGAGGACGACATACAACTCTCCGCTACCCCACACTTCCTCGTCCTCAGGAAGTTCTACCACGATGATGCGATGCATTTCGCCGACCTGCACCGCCGCCAACCCGACGCCCTCGGCTTCGTGCATGGTCTCGATCATATCGTCGACTAACTCGCGGATCTCCGGCGTCATCGCCTGAACCGGGCGCGAGCGCTCCCGTAAGCGGGTGTCTCCAACTGTAATGATCTCCCGCACTGTCATAGCTCCTCCACCACCACTGCCTCACTGCGTTCTTTTGTAAGGCCAAGTTTACCACAAATCGCCGGATTGGGGGCTCGCCTAGCGCTGCAATTCGTCATATGCCGAGAACCAGGTAAGGAGTTCGTGCTGCCGTCTTGTGGCTTCGATCTCTCTTTGGTGTTGCCGGTACTCATACTGCCGGTTGGATATCGCTTTCTGGACGTCCTCGGGTCGCCTTACCCACCGCAAGATGAACTTGCCCTCGGTGCCGGCAGTCTCGAACTCGACATGTCCGAAGTTGAAGAGCCTGGCGAAGATGTTGGGCACTTCATAGGACAGGTTCTGAATACGGTCAAGCCGTGCCTCACGTCGGGATGCCTGCAACAGCAAGGGACGTTGCTCCACCAGCATAATGTGGCTTTGCGTGAGCTGGAAGTAATCATTGCGCCAGTCCTCGATGAACCACAGGACGACCGCCGAGACCACGGCCTCAGCAAATAGCCAACCGACCAGGTACCCTACAAATGACGGATCGCCAAACTGCCCAAAGATGAAGAAGAGGCCACCCACGGTGGTCGCCAACCAGACGATGACGGACGGTGAGTAGCGAATAAAGCCGGGCAGCCAATAGCGACGCCACACGATCGTCCTGCCGCCCTCCGCCTCTACACGCGAGGGAGGAAACAGGTAGTGCCACACAGCATCAATGACAAGGATGGGAATGGGGAGGGACTTGCGTGCCGGCTCTGGCACGGGTTCCGTTGGCACATCTGGGGTTGAGGTGGGTGAGCCGGGCTCCAAACGCTGGGTCAGTAGCTCCCTGATCTGTCCTTGAGTTCGGAGGACCTCGCGTGCTCGCGATCGCTCAATCTGCCGGAACACCAACTGACGCAGCCGGTGAGGTTCGGGTACGTAGCTCATATCGATCTGGATGGTCTCTCCGGCAGATTGGAGTATCAAGTTGCCGTAGCCAAGGACGTTGGCTGCGAGCCCCGGCTGTACCTCGTAGATGTCCTGGATATTGTCCAGGGAGGTCTCCTCCTGTTGCGTCGAGAAAGGGCCCGTCCGTTCGATGTGTACGACCCGCTGGGTCGTGATGACGAAGTAATCGTCGCGCCAGTTGATGTACTCCCAGCCGATACCGCCTGCAAGGCCAAGGACAGGCAGACCTAACGCCACGGCCAGGCCGATGAGCCAGCCCTCGCCCGTCGTCACGAGCACGATTGCGGCCGGTAGGAGCAGGATCAGAATGAGGGCTAACACTCCTGCTTGTCGTAGCAGGCGGACCCAGTGGCGTTGCACTACGTCAATGACCCACTCGTCCTGACGCAGCCACTCGAAGGACCGCATCCGGCGACGTGACTCGACCGGTGCAGAGACCACCAGCTTCCGTCGCAGGTTCGGGCGTTCGCGCAGTAGGTCGGCGAACTCTTGGCGAAGCAGATAGAGAACCCGGGCGTAGTCGTCGGCAACTGCGGTCACGTCGTGGAAGTCACCGATGAGCAGTCCGGTCTCGCCGGCGGTATCACCTTTTTCGAGCGTCCCGAGGTCTTTGATCCTGCCTTCCTGGTCGACGGCTGAAAGCCTGATGCGGCCGGCCAGCACCACGATCAGGCGGTCTGACACTTCTCCCTGGCGGAAGACCCACTCCTTATGTTCGAACACCTGCTCGTGTGTGGTTCGGGCGACCTGATAAAGCTCCAGCTCGCCTGCACGGTCGGTTAGCTGGCTGAAGAGAGGGATCTGCTTAAGGGTGTTGACGAGCCGATCCAGCCTGAGAGGCCCGGCAAGTTGCTCGCGCAGGTAGTCGCTCTTCTGGTAGGCGCGCACCAATTCGCGAAAGTAGAGGGCGAGTACGTGGAGCTCCTCGATCGCGGTGATCGTGACGCGCTCGAAGTCCTCGACCTCCAAGCTCGTGCGGCCCAGCACAGCGCCGGCAAAACGCTGCCCGAGGTCGATCGTCGCGCCCGACTCCGGCACGACCTGCGTGACCTGTACCCGTCCCGACAGGATGAGGAAGGTCGCGTCCGGCGCTTCTTCCTCACTGAGCAGCCGCTCGTCAGGGTCGTATGTGAGCTCGCGGACGTAGGGAACCAGACGCAGGAGCTCTTGCTCTTCTTCTTCCGGGACACTCCAGAAGAGAGGGATACGTTTCAAGTGCGCCAGGACTTCACGCGGTTCCATGCAATTGATTGTATCACAGTCTGCCCGTTGCTGCACGGCAGACAAGACTCTGACGGACTCGACGACGAGGCCTGCGCGCCGACCCCGCGCACGCTCGAGCCCTGCTCCCCACAGGGAGCCTCAGGCCGGGTCGTTCAGCGCGTCGTGGTAGGCGGCCAACGTCTCAGTCGCGGTGCGCTGCCAGGAGAAGCGGCGACTCTGGATCTCGGCAGCGCATCGCAGCTCTTGAAGGTAGGCAGCATCGCAACACAGCTGAATCAGCGCTCCGGCAATGCCGTCGACGTCCTCTGGCGCGAGGAGGATGCCTGCAGGTCCCACGACCTCCGGGAGGCTTGTTCGATCGCTACCCACCACGGGCGTTCCGCAGGACAGCGCCTCGAGGCACGGATAGCCGAACCCCTCATAGGTGGAGACGTAGACAAAGGCCTGTGCGCCTCGATAGAGGGCGGGCTTGTGCTCTTCGGGGATGAACCCGAGGAAGCGCACAGCCTGTGGGGGGAGTCTTTGGTCGGCTGCCAGCCGGCGCGGATCTGGGGAAAACGCCGAATCCTGTTGTGGCAAGCGTCCCGCGACCACCAGACGGAGTTCAGGGCAGGCTCTGTGCGCGATGGCAAAGGCCTCCAGCGCTGCTGACAGGTTCTTGCGAACGTCGAAGCCGCCAAGGTAGAGGATATAGGGCTCGCGGATCCCATACTGATGACGAATCATGCAATCATCGGGTGCCGTGGCGGGAGCATAGATGTCATCCACAGCGAGCGATATCGCACGAACACGCTGCGGCGGAAGCTTCAAGTGGTGCAGGATATCCTGACGCGAAGCCTCTGAGTCGGTAATCGCCAGCCGAGCACGGGCGGCTGTGGTTTGGACCAGCGCGGTGTAGAGCCGGACGCCGGCGTGCCCGCGGTAGGCCGGCAGCACCAGAGGGATGATATCGTGGATCGTGACGACGTTCAGCGTTGGTGAGAGCGCGGGCGACGCCCAGTAGGGCGTATGCAGCAGATCGGCCCCGACGCGCTGTGCCAGACGGGGCATAGTTACCTGCTCCCACCAGAGCTTGCCCAATACTGTGGGCGGCGTCGCAGTAGTTATGAAGCGTAGGTTAGGGGCGGCATGCCGTGGCGGCTGTGCTGACTGCTTCGCGGCTCGCGACGGTAGCACCACGGTCAGCTCCAGGGAGGGCTCAATGGCTGCCAGTGCTTCCGTGACACGGCGAGCATACTGTCCACTGCCGGTCGCCGGGTACTCCCAGAACCATCCGTTGACAGTTACGCGCATGGATCGCATTCCGTAGGCTAGCTCGGAAGCTCAGCCTAGGTGGTTGTCAGAGTGTGCTACTCTCGCAGGTGAACGTTGATCGCCTGAGGACCGCGGTCAGTGGACGTGACTTCGTACCAGACAGGGGTGTTCTCTGCTGTGAGCTTGGCCGCGTCGCCCTCAATACCACTGCGATGGAAGAAGATGTCGGTGCCATCACGTTGGGTGATAAAGCCGAAGTGCTTGTCCTCACGATACCATTTCACAATGCCAGCGCGGAGCCCAGGCCCCTCTTCAGTGTCCTCCCGACAGTTCGGACACCGCGTGGGTCTCTCAAGTTCGAAACCCAGCTCTTGCTGGAGTCGTTGTTCCTCGACACGATAGACAAAAGTAGCTCCGCAGTTCTCACACGTCAGTAGTTCATCACGAAACGGCATAGTGGTTCTCCAAGATTCTCTGATTCCGCGTAACCGCCATTAGGCTTTCACTATACGTCAAAACAGCGATTCGACAAGTCCACAACTGGCCCTGTTTGCACGAGCACGCGTCAAGTCAAATGATAATGTTACCGAAGGGCCTACGGTTCTGTCAGAAGATAATGCTACCCAAGTCAGGCCGTCTCCTTTCTGGAAATGGATACCTTGGTTGTCTTGGCCGTTGTGGTCG